>Ga0307410_10001298_pt1 | contig 11141 bp, 5 predicted proteins | sample 322Ometagenome_3_FD_203707 | JGI IMG/M metagenome (GOLD analysis project Ga0307410, IMG submission 203707) | Maize rhizosphere microbial communities from greenhouse at UC Davis, California, United States - 322HYB-O-3 | ecosystem: Host-associated > Plants > Roots > Rhizosphere > Soil | place...
ACAAATTCCTGCTGCTGATACTGAACGATCATCGTGCCGCCGTTGCGTACGAAGTCGAGCAGCCGCCCGTTGTTGGCTACATAATCGGGCCTCACCTGTGATGCACGGATGCCGATCACAATGGTATCGAACCTCGAGAGATCACCTGTCGAAAGATCACGTTCGTCGAGCATCGTCACGGGGAGTCCAAGCAGGGTGATCGCTTCCGGAACCCGGTCGCCCGTGCCCATCACGTATCCGACGCGAACAGGAGCGACCTTCACGTCGATCACCTTCGCCGCGACCGCGGCCGGTATGTACCGACGATGTGTCTGCATGTGCGGATATTCAACGTCGAGCATCGTCAGGCCATAACTCGCTCCGCCCACCTGAGCGACGGCGGGGATATTATACGAATCCGCCTTCGTATTGGCCGGTATTGTCACGTCGAAAACGACGGCAGTTTTCTCGCCCTTTCCTTTCAGCGCGAATTCACTCGACGCCGGCGTCGCACTCCAACCGGAAGGAAGCTCGAGCCGAACGGTGCCCTTTGTCTCGCGCGGGGCGTTATTAGTGACCGACGCGACTACACGCTTCTTCATCACCGCGGTGGAAACCGGTGCGATTATAAGGTTCGAATCGAGCGTGATGGTAACCGCAGGTACGACGTTAAGGTCGCGCCGCAATTCGCCGCGGATGTCGTCGGCAAATCGATATTGGACCGGCTTCCAGGCGGTAACCTCGGTTCCGCCAACGTTGAGCTTCACCTCGGCCGTAGCGATCGGCTTCTGGAAAGGCATGTTCTTATCCATCCCGGCCGTCGACCAATCAAATGTGAAACCCGTCCGGTCATGTTCGAGCCAGTAAGGCTGAGTCGGCTTTGCATCTGAAGGGGCCGTGAGCTTGAAGAATTTCGCGGCCAGCGATGCCTCATTGCGCGGGCGGAACGCGTTCGCGGCGGGTTGCGTCGGCTCAGCCTGTGAGGTCGCCGTCCAACCGTTCTGGGCATTGATCGCGGCACTCGCGACCGTTACGCCCGAGGTTTCCGGAGCAAACACGCGTACTGAAACATTGGCCGAATCTCCGTCGACGATCGTCTCGGTGTCGGCAAGAGCATCGACAATCACACCGGCTGCCGCGAGCAATGCTTCGCTGAATTCCTTTTCTTTTTGCTTAAGAAAAAAGTCCGCTTCTTTCGATGCGTTATCGTTCTTGGATGATAGTTTTGCTCGAGCCGCCTTCACGCCTTGAAGTCCCGCAGCGAGCGGGGCGATCGACTTACTCGGATTCAACGCGTCGAATTCCTCAAGTGCCCGAGCGGCGGCCGTCTGGATGCCGCGCAGATCGGCATCGAGCGAACCGTCGGTCACGCCCGCAAGTTTCGCGATCCCGGTGATCGAAGTGTCGAGGCCGTCAAAGATTCCCTTTTCGTTCTCGATCTTAACGCCGTCCAAAAATCTCAGCCCGGACTGCTGTTTACCCCGGAGTTCTAGCGAGCCCATCTCCTGCGATTTGTGCTGGCTGCGGCCTTCCATCGCGATCTCGAAATACGAGCGGCCGATCAGCGGATCGTATTCGCCCGTCGGCACGACAACGGTCGGCGGATTCGTCGCGTTCGGCGAGAACCCCTGGCCAACATAAAGCTTCTTAGCCTGCCACGGGCGCAAGCCTTCCTGAAAGTGTTCGGGATATTGGTTCGGATCGGCCGCCGCCTTATACGCGATCGGGGTCAAATATCCGGCAAGCTGGTGTTGGCCATGGCCATCAGCCGGCGTTCCGGTGAATCGCGAGGTAATAACCAGCGGACGGAAGAGACGGATCGCCCGCACCATGTCGCCGAGGACCTTCTTGTCGTCCCAGATTCGCGCGGCCTCTTCGCGTCGCTTCGAAAAGCCATATTCCATGAACCGGGTGAAGAACTGCTGGCTGCCATCGAGGCGGCGAGCCTGCAAAAGTTCCTCAGATCGGATGATGCCGAGCGACTCGAACAATTCTGGGCCGATAACGTTCTGGCCGCCTTCGCCACGGGTCAACGCGAGATACGCGACGCGGGCGCTGTCGCCGCGGGCGGTCCGCGCGATCAGGCCCGAATCCTCGTCATCGGGATGCGCGGCGGTGTGCATCATGCTCGCCGTCGTCTGCAGGCGCTTTATCTTCAATCCGAGCCCGGCGGCGCCATTGTCATATATAGCGCGAACCTGCCCCCGCACGTAGTATCCGGGAGCCAGCATCGCCGCCAGCAAGGTCAAAACTAAAATAGATCTGGTATGTTTGTAGGCCATTATTCTCCTTCCCCTTTTTGTGCCGCATCGCTAACGGTGAGGCTGATCAGGTAGCCGGCGACGACCGTCACCACGCAGCCGACCACATTGAACCAAAGAAACTCGATATTCGTGTAATTGCTCGCGACCCATACCGAAGCGATGCCGAAAAGCAATCCGAAAAATGCGCCGCGCGATCTCGCCCGTTTCACGCCGATCGCCAGCACGAAAACGCCCAGCAGCGATCCGTAAAAGAACGAACCGAATTTATTCACCACCTCGATCAGCGAACCCAAATTGGTGGCGTACATCGCGACTATGCACGCGAAGATCCCCCAGATGAATGTGGCGATTCGTCCAAATCGTACGTATTCGCGGTCGGTGCCGTCCTTTTTGAAATGCCGCTTGTAGAAATCGATGGTCGTGGCAGTCGCCAATGCATTCAATTCCGCCGAAATTGAAGACATCGCCGCCGCGAAGATCGCAGCGATGATGAGCCCGATAACGCCCATCGGCATATAAGCGACAACGAATGAAGGAAATACGTAGTTCACGTCGTTAAAACTTGAGTTGCTGGTCGATGCCTTAACGTAATCAACCGCGCCCTTCCGTGATTCGTTGAAGCCCTTGTCGGCGGCAACGTACGCCGCCCGCGTCTGATCGTTCTGGTCGTTGATGAAAGCCAGTGCTGCCTTCTCCCGCGTCTCGTGCGCGGCGTTGAATCCGGACTGCAGCGTCTGATACTGTGCGGTCTGGGAAACCTTCGCGTCCTCAACCGGGTTGAAGATCATCGGCGGCGTCACGAACTGATAAAAAACAAAAACTAAGACCCCGATCAGCAAAATGAAAAATTGCATCGGGATCTTCAGGAACGCGCTCATCAGGATCGACGTGCGGCCTTGGCTCACCGACTTAGCCGTCAAGAACCGCTGAACCTGGCTCTGGTCGCATCCGAAATAGGAGAGGAACAGGAACAATGCCGCGATCACACCTGACCACAACGTGTACTTTTCGGTCAGATCGAAACTGAGGTCTACGGTCTCAAGCTTGCCAAGCGAACCCGCCAGACGCAGGCCATCGGTGACCGAAACCTCTGCCGGAAACTGCGAGATGATAACGAACATCACCACGCCGAGACCGAAAAAGATCACGACCATTTGTTTGACGTCGGTCCAGGTGACCGCCTGTACGCCGCCGACCATTGTGTAAAAGGTGGTCGAAATACCTATGGCGAAGATCGTCGCAACCTCGCTCCACCCGAGCACTATGGAGAGGATCACCGACGGTGCCGCGATGATCACGCCAACACCCAGGCCGCGGGACATCAGAAAGAAAAAGCTGGTCAGCGAGCGGGTCTTTGCGTCGAACCGGCGTTCAAGGTATTCGTAAGCGGTGTAAACGTTGGCCCGATAAAAGAATGGGACGACCGTGATGCACAGGATCACCATCGCGAGCGGCAGTCCGTAGTAGAACTGGATGAATCGCATCCCGTCCGTGTACGCCTGGCCGGTTGTGCCCACAAGCGTTATCGCGGAAAGCTGCGTCGCCATCACCGACAGCCCCACGGCCCACCACGGAAGGCTCCGGTTCGCAAGGAAATATCCTTCGGCACTGCCGCTGTGCTTTGTCATCCTGATTCCGTCCCAGATGACGTAAACCAGGTAAACCACAACGACCGCCCAATCCAAAAATCTCATTTATTCAGGATCTAGCTTGAAAAGTATCGCGAGAAGGCCCACAGCAGCGAGATCACCACAACCGTAGTTATGATCACCGCCACGTAAACCTTGTACCACCACTCATCCGGCAGCTCCACCACCGGTTCCGTGCTCTTTGTCTCGTGCGATCCCATTATCCAAAGGAGTGAAAAACTATGCCTAATTTTAGCCGGGTGCCCGCCCCATTACGAACACCCGGACCCTGCCCTCGCTCGTTCTAAAAAATGAACTTGAACCCGACCTGCCCCTGACGGCTTTCCTGTGCAGTCGGGGTGAAATTTGCGTAGTTTACCGGATTCAATAAAACGCCGGTCGTTTGACACGTGCCGGTGCACGCTATGGTAGTCCCACTTCCGTATGTGAGCGTGCTGTTGATGTTAAATATGTTGGTTGCCTCAGCAAACACCTCGAGCCTGAACCTCTCCGTGAACGGAATGATTCGTGAATAGCGGAAGTCAACGTTGAAGAATCCTGGAGCACGCCCAGCATTCCTTTCAAGGCCCGCCGGTATGTCGTTACCAATACCATCTCCGTTGAGATCATAATTAGTAACGATCGGGAACGTCTCACCGCTCCCAGCAAATGCCGTGAAGCCGAATTGGTTCTGATTAACGATGTAACTCAAAACCTTGTTACCGATCTCAAAGTTCGGGCGTGCAACAAAACTTGCCGAAACCGTGTGTCGCTGGTCCGCGACGCCATATCCCCAGTCAAACTCTCGGTTGGTCGGGTCACTCTGGCTCGCCGCTCCCACACCCTGCAGGTTTCGCTCTGGAGCGTTATCGCGAACCTTCGACAGCGTGTAGTTGAAGCTGAATTGATAACCCTGCGAAAAACGCTTACTCATCTGCAGCGTCAGAGCGTTGTAATTTGAGTTTCCGCCCGAGCCCACTTCAATGATGTTTGTGAAATTGGGATTGATCTTATCGTAGCAAGGTATTGTCTTAGTGGGGTCAGCAGGGTTCGGACCGTAGAAGCTTGGTCTCCCGTCACTCAACTGCAACACGGGATTAACGCGGCAGTTGATCTGTTTGTAAACAGCAAGCTGGCGACCCTCGGAATGAATATAGCCCACCGTAAAGGAATAATTGTCGGTTAAGGCCTGCTCCAACTGGGTCTGAAAATGCATCGCGTACATGTTGTTGAAGTCAGGTGAAATGACTTCAATACTCGGAGGCGAAAGCACGGTTCCGGGCGGAAGGGCACCAAGAGTAGCAGGAAATGTCGGAAATCCCGGTGTCGCGCTTCCGGTTCCGGCCGCACCGCGACCAGAAAATGTACGATTTGCATATCGGCCAACACCGTTCTCCTGCAAAGCGCCTTCATACTGCGATAGATACACCGTATCGTAATAAATGCCGAAACTTCCCCGAATTACTGTCGGACGATCGCCCCCTCTCAAGGCGTAGACCGCGCCCAATCTTGGTGCAAAGTTGTTCTTATCAACCTTGAACTTCCTGGACTGTGGCAGCGGGGCATCGGCGATGCCGTCAGGAATGTTGTAAAGGTCGTACCGTACGCCCACGTTTAGCTTCAGCTTCCGGGTGGCCTTCCAGTCATCTTGTGCAAAGAAATTATAAAACTCAGTGTTGTACTCGAACTCCGGATCGCCGATCGTCTCGGCATAACTCGTGTACCGCGTGCGGGCGTCTACCGAAGCTCCGGGAGCCACTGCGTTCAGATAGGTCGCCAGGTTGGGAAACGTGTACATCGCATTCACGTTGGATCGGCGAAAATCGTAGATCATGTTCACGCCCCCGCCAAACTTGAACGTATGGTCACCTCTATTCCAAGTCAGATTATTCTGTATCTGATTCATCGTCTCGATCGGAGAAATGGCATTTATATTTGTCGCCGCTCCAAATGCCGCCACACCCGTTATCGTCACAGAGAACGCGGAATCCGGCGTGTATTGTGTGGGTAAGAAGATGGAGTTCCGATGCGCTCGCTGGTAACGAAACTCGTTGAATACATTAGGCGAAAGGATAGACGCAAGTTGAATAGCTAACGAGTTGGACTTATCATCCAGATCGACCGTCCTTTCCAGCGTGTTTATACCTCCGCCAACATTATTCGGAGAGAAATTCGTAAATCGGATGAACCGTCCCGTTAGCCGATGGTCTTTCGTCAACTGAGCATCCGTTCTAAAGATGAAGAAATTTACTTTCTGCGAGGCCGGAATCGTATCGACAAAAATGCTCGCAGGCAGTCCCGAGGCGATCAAAGCATCCCGGTCCGCCGGTTTGATCGTTACCAGTTGCTGCGGACGACCGGAAAAGTCTCGATTTACCCACTCGTATCCGCCGTAGAAATGCCAGCGATCTTTAATGATCGGGCCGCCGATCGCCGCTGTAATGTCATCAACAGTGGTTGGGGGTTTTACCGCTGTCGGCAGCGAATTGAAGGGTCTCGACGACATGGCAGTGCGCCTGAAACGATAACCGCCAGAGCCGTGGAAACCGTTGGTACCGGATGGGGTGATGTTGTTCATCACGAGGCCCGGCGTCTGACCAAACTCGGCGGAGAATCCGTTGGTCACGAGCTGCACTTCGCTGATGAACGTTTCGGAGATCGGCACGAGCCGGAGCCCTCCGCTATTGGCTTGCGTATTTACATTCCCGTCAAGTTGGAAATTGGTTCGGCGGGCATACCCGTTCGCGCTCACGCGCGGCACGCCGAATTCAGTGTTCGGGCGGCCGACCACATTCGCCTGAAGTAGAGAAAAATTGTACGGATTTCTCGACACCAGCGGCAGATCCTGGATTTCACGAGTGTTCAGGGTACGTCCTAGATCGATCTTCGCCGTGTCGGCGATCGGAGCATCAGAGGAAATTGTGACCGTATTCTCAAGGCCCCCAACTTCAAGACTCAGGTCGATAGACGCCGTTTGTCCTGCCGAGAGCGTAATTCCTTCCCGTATAACCCGCTTGAAGTTTGCGGCCTCAACTGTGACCCGATAGGTGCCGAGAGGCAATAATGGGAATCTGTATAGGCCACCCGTATCGGTGGTGCCGCTCCGCTCAGTCCCGGTTTCGATATTTCTCGCGACCACGGTCGCCCCGGAGACCGCCGCACCGTTTGCGTCCGATATCACTCCCTCGATCTGTCCGTTCAAGGCTTGCGACTGAGCCTCAAGATTGGTAATACCAATCGAAAACACGGTGACCAGAATACTGATCAACGTAAACACTTTCCCAACTGCAGAATTATTCTTCATTACGCGAGTTCTCCGTTCGTTTGAATTACGGGAAATGGATCTTCATCAAATTGCATTTCGCCTTAACCAAGGTGAGTTTGCAATCCTGGGGAGCCCTTAGGATATTAATTTAGTTTGTCGGTAGCAACAACAAAGTTTTAGCCTATCTCACTGTTCAATGTCAAGTTCGTGAGTGCGTCGAAGCTTCCTTCTAATCACCCGCCCGTATCGATCCCTAGACCGGGGCGCCGAACTTTCTCGCCAAGACCAGACCGATAGCTCCGATCAAGGTTGGCGAATCGCCCAAAGACGACGGCATCAACACCGTTTGGGGCAGGCCGGCAAGGACGCTGCGTTCCGTTACCCGATTGAGCTGTTCTTCGAACACATCCCACGCCTTTGTGATCTTCCCGCTGACCACGACGACCTGTGGGCTCAAGCCGACGATCAAGTTAGAAATTCCGTTACCTAAGTAATGAACTGTTTCCCGCAAGGCCTGTTGTGCATGCTTCTCGCCGTTCACAGCAAGTTCGACCAGGTCCGAAACTTCTATGCTTCCCTGCTTCATCGAATCACCTTCAAGCAGGGTACGATAACGGGCGAGCAATGCCTTTTCCGACGCGTACGCTTCCCAACATTCGCGACTGCCGCAGGAACACTCAACGGGTGCGTTATCGCCCGCGATCATGTGGCCGAATTCGCCGCCCGCCCCTTTTTCACCCCTAAAAACCTGACCGTCAAAGATGATCCCGGTGCCGATACCTTCACCAACCAGGATCATAAGAAAAGTATCGGTCTTACGTACTTTTTCCTGTCCGAACCATAATTCGGCCAAAGCGGTAGCGTTTGCGTCGTTCTCGATCGTTACCCGTGATCCTGTCGCCGCCTCTATTTGATCGCAAATATCCCAGTTGCGCCAATCGAAGTACGGAACGTGGAAGATCTTCCCGGTTTTCTGATCGACAAGCCCCGGCACACTGAAACCTATGTCCAATCCATTATTACCGTTACAACTCGTCAAACGCTTGACCCGGTCAATGATCTGGGCAGACATGAATTCTACGTCCGGCGAGGTCGAAAAAGTTTCCTTCTCCAGAAGATTTCCGCCCAGGTCGGCCAGGGCGATGGTCGTATTTCGGGGCGTCAGGTCGATCCCGATCGCGACCGGTTCGCCGGTTCTCAGTTTGTAAAGTGTCGGCTTGCGCCCGCCCGTGGAAATCCCCGCCCCGATCTCCTGAATCGTCCCCTCAGCTTCCAATTCATCGACGATCACGGACACGGTCGAGCGGTGCAATTCCGTCTGCCGTGCGATCTCCGCGCGGGAGATCGGCGACCGGTCCCTGACGTAATTCAGCACGATCTGACGGTTGATGTCGCGGATCGTGTTGAGCCGAGCGATCTGATTCTTAGCTTGATGAAGATTGATTCGTTTCACGAAAAATCTTTGAGAAGGGCCGAAGACCTGGCAGATTTAGGTAAATACTGCATTTCCTTAATCTCAATACTTTGTTGTGTCTCCCGCCAAACAGGATTTATAACGCACCTAAAGTACCTTAGTCAAGCAGCTTACATAGCGAAGTTCGATTAGTATAGAAAATTCAGGTGATATTGGTCAGGTCCGGTGGAAACCGCGCTCAATGTCCTTCATCGACAGACGCAGGATCACCGGGCGGCCGTGCGGGCAGGTGGTGGGGGATGATGTGGTGAGCAGCCGGTCGATCAGCCAATGCATTTTCTCCGGCGTTAGCTTCATGTTGATCTTTATGGCAGCTTTGCATGCCAGCGAAGCGGCAATATCGTCTCGTAATGTCGATTTGCCCGATCCGCGCTTTTCCAGATCGATGTTGTCTAATATTTCCGCGAAAAGGTTTCTGACTTCGGAAGCAGGCAGATCCGTCGGTATCGATTTGATCGCGACGGTCCGTCCGGACAATCGCATCAACCCGAAACCGATCGAACTGAGTTCGTCCTCGACGATTTCATATGACTGGCTTTGAGCCGGCGTCAGATCAACGGTCTCAGGCAGCAGCAAATTCTGTGACTCGACCGAACGGTCAGTTTCCTTACGGCGAAACTTATCAAAAAGTATCCGTTCGTGCGCGACATGCTGATCGATCAGCAAAAGTCCTTCGTCATCCACCGCGATAATAAAGCTGTCGTGAAGCTGCCCCATCGGGCGTATACTGCCGCCGGAAACTCGGTCCAGTTCCGCCGATTTGGCGAGATGCGCCGCGGAATTCACAGGTGGCAGCACCACATAGCCCGCCGGATCTTGGCTCGACTCTTTCTCGACGATCGGCAGCAATTGAGACGTTTGAACCGCGGCTTGTTCGAACGCGGTGGCAAAATCGCCAGGTTTGTCCGCATCCGATTCCTCCGAATCAGCGGTTCTCAAAGCAAATCCCCCATTTTGGCCCGACGATTCAACCGCCACCTCGCCGGTGGCCGAAATAAGCACTCCGGTCACGGCGGATTCGGAATTGGGCAGCCCAACCGATGCGCCCCCCCACTCTAACGCGGGCGATTGGCCCTCGTCCTGTTGCGACGAAAACTCGATTCGCGATTGCTCCGGAGGCGGGGAACCCTGCTGTAACTCCAACGGGGCCGCCGCGGGTTCGGTCACTTCTGCTTTTTCACCAACGATGCCCGCTTTCGCCAATCCTTCACGGATCGCTTCCGCTATCACGTCCTTAACCGCTTCGTTGCGCCGGAAACGGATTTCCGTTTTCGCCGGGTGCACATTTACGTCGATCTCTTCCAACGGCACATCCAAAAACAGAAACGCCACCGGGTAAACGCCGTGCGGCAGCACGGAGCGATATCCTTCCAAAAGCCCGCCGGCTATTGTCTTGTCACGCACAAAACGGTTATTAACAAAAAAGTATTGCGAGTCTCTATTGGTGCGCCGCTCGCGCGGGGCGGAGATGAATCCGGAAACGCGCGCGACGTATTCGCGCCCGCCCGTCACCGGCAGCAGGCTTTCGATCAACTGCCCGCCAAAGATTTGAAATGAACGCTCGCGAAGGTCCTTCGCGGGTGAAACCCTCAGCACCTCCCTGCCGTTGTTCGTCAATGCAAACGCGATCTCAGGGTGGGCAAGGGCGTAATGGGTTACGATGCTCGCCAGATGATAGTTCTCAGTCGCCTCCGACCGCATGAACTTGCGACGCGCGGGCGTGTTGAAGAAGAGATCGCGTACCGAAATCGTCGTTCCTGTACCCCGGGCCGCGTCTTTCACATCGATCAGCCGGCCGCCTTCGATGAGCACACGTGTGGCGGCGAGGCCGTCTTCCACTTTTGTGATCAATTCGACCTTCGCCACTGACGCGATGGAGGCGAGGGCCTCACCGCGAAAACCGAGCGTGCCTATGGCGGTCAGATCGTCAAGCGAACTGATCTTTGACGTCGCGTGGCGTTCAAATGCCAGGATCGCGTCGTCTCGTACCATCCCGTGACCGTCATCAGATATCCGCATCAGACGCCGCCCACCGAGTTCCACGTCGACACCTATACGTTTCGCGCCCGCGTCGATCGAGTTCTCGACCAGTTCCTTGATCACCGATGCCGGACGCTCGACCACCTCGCCCGCCGCGATCTGGTTTGCGAGATTGTCAGGAAGTATCCTTATCTTGTTCATCAAAGGTGGATCAGGCGGTGGCCCTTGTCGTCGAGGTCGGTAGCTCTGTAAACCCAATCTACAAAGTTCGCCCCATATCGGTTGATAAAATAGCCGACGTTTATCGACCTTTCCTGCAGCGCCCCGTGCGGCATCAGCGAAGCAAAAAGCGATTCCACCCGGTGGTTAATGGTTTCGTCTTTTCGCAGTTGGACGTGCCGGAACTTATTTCGCAGCGCCGCGATGTGGTAAAGGATCTTGCGCCGGCGCTTGGCCAGATTATCGACGAGAGTTGAATCTATTCCCGCAAGATTTTCGTCCAGTCGATGAAGCTGAGAATTGATCTTCTCCTCGACGTCCGCGAACAACAT
>Ga0307410_10001302_pt1 | contig 11135 bp, 9 predicted proteins | sample 322Ometagenome_3_FD_203707 | JGI IMG/M metagenome (GOLD analysis project Ga0307410, IMG submission 203707) | Maize rhizosphere microbial communities from greenhouse at UC Davis, California, United States - 322HYB-O-3 | ecosystem: Host-associated > Plants > Roots > Rhizosphere > Soil | place...
AAATGGGCCGGGCCGCCGCGGACCAGCGGGTGGCCGTGCTCTGCGATCGAGCGCCCGACCTCCGAGTAGATGTACTCGTCGGGGAAGTAGATCGGGGTGGCTCGGAGCCACCCGACGAATGTGCGAGCGATCGCGCTCGCGGCGACCACGGCGACAAGGACCTGGACAGGCGTTACGCGGACCCACGCGAGCGAGAGCGCCCGGGAAGGGGCGAGGTCAGTGCGTGCGTCCGCAGCCACGATCCCTCTATCGGGTTACGGGCGCGACGGCTTGAACCTAAGAGGCTTCCTGATCCTCGCCGTCGGCGCCGGACCGCTCGTAGGCGACGAACAGGCGGCAGTGCGGGCACTTGAACCCCACGTGCCGGTCGGAGCCGCCGGTCATGAGCTCGGCCTCGAAAGTCTTGCTGCAATGCGGACAGGCGATCTCGTAGGAGCCTTCCGTGGCGGGGCCGTCGGCCATGGCCAAAGGATAGCCACGGGGGGCTACGCTCCCCGCATGTCCCCCCCGCGTCGGACCGCTCTCGTTTCGGTGTTCGCCGCGATCGTGCTCATCGCGCTCAAGCTCGTGGCCGGAATCCACTCGGGCAGCCTCGGCCTTCTCTCGGAAGCCGCCCACTCGGGGACAGACCTCGTCGCCGCGCTCCTGACCTTCTTCGCCATCGGGGTCGCGGGCCGGCCGCCCGACGTCGGCCATCCGTACGGGCACGGCAAGGCGGAGAACCTCGGCGCGCTCACCGAGGCCGCGATCCTCGTCGTTGCCGCGCTCGTCATCGCGGCAAGCTCGGTCTTCCGCCTTATCCAGGGAGGGCACGAGGTGCACGCCGACGCCTTCGCGCTCGGCGTGATCGGAGTCGTCGTCATCGTGGACGCGAGCCGTGCCTACGTCTCCTTCGGAGCGGCGCGCCGCTACCAGAGCCCGGCATTCGCCATGAACGTCCTCCACTTCGGCGGCGACCTCGTAGGCTCGCTCGCCGTCCTCGTCGGACTGCTCGCCGCGCGCGCCGGCTACCCCGAGGGGGATGCGATCGCGGCGCTCTTCGTCAGCGTGCTCGTCCTCACCGCTGCGGCGCGGTTGATCCGGGGGAACGTGGACGTGCTCATGGACCGCTCGCCGTCGTCGGCGCGCGACGCGGCGCTCGCGGCGATCGAAGACCTCGAGCCCGGAGTGCAGCTGCGCCGGCTCCGGATGCGGCGGGCGGCCGGGCGCCACTTCGCCGACGTCGTCATCGGGGTTCCCCACGGCGCCGCGATCGAGCAGGGGCACGCGGCGGCGGACGCCGTCGAGCGGGCCGTGGAGCAGGCCGTGCCGGGAGCCGACGTGGTGGTCCATGTCGAGCCGCAGGAAGCGGAGGCGATCCGGGAGCGCACCTACGCTGCCGCGCTACGCGAGCCGCGGGTGCGCGAAGTGCACAACATCGTCGTGCTCGAGGTCGGCGGCCGCACCGAGATCTCCCTCCATCTCAAGCTCCCGGGGGGCTACTCGCTCGAGGAGGCGCACGAGGTCGCTTCGGCGGTGGAGCACGAGATCCTCGATGCACTGCCAGATGTGGATGCCGTGCAGACCCACCTCGAGCCGCTGGCCGAGCCCGCGGCGGCGAGCCCGGTTCTCGAGGGCGAGCGTGCGGCGGAGGCCGGGGCGCTGCGGCGGATCGTGGTCGAGGCGACCGGGGCGGAGCCACGCGAGCTTCGTCTCCTCAACACGGAGGTCGGGCTGGTCGCTTTCCTCACGCTTGCGATGGACCCGAGCCGACCTCTCGCCGAGGCGCATGCGCTCGCGAGCGATGTCGAAGAGCGCATCCGGCGAGCGCACCCCGGGTTCGCGGACGTCGTCGTCCACACCGAGCCGTAGAGCGTTTTGCGGCCGGTCAGCCGGGTAGTCCACCGGCATGCCGAACAAGAAAGCAAACGTCAAGAACGAGAAGCAGTACGAGGCTCTCAAGGACAAAGGCATGTCCAAGGAGCGCGCGGCGAAGATCGCCAACTCACCGGGAGCGTCTTCGCGCGGCGGCAAGAAGTCCGGCTCGGGCGGCAGCTCGAAGCAGGGCGGCACCACCGCGCAGAAGAAGGCTGCCGGACGCAAGGGCGGCCGTGCCGCCGCCCGCAAGTCCTGAGCCTGGGGTCGCCCGACTGAAAGGCCCCGCCTCGCCGCGGGGCCTTTCACTTGCCAACGCGCGGAGATAGCGAGGTGGGGGAGAGAGGATTCGAACCTCTGAAGGCTGAGCCAACGGGTTTACAGCCCGTCCCCTTTGGCCACTCGGGAACTCCCCCGTAGCGGCCCGCATTGTAGCGACTGTCTGACGTCACCCTTCCTGGCTAAAGAGCGTCAGAGGGCCGGCCGATAGGGGCTGGGCGACCCATGGACTTGGACGGCCTTCTCGCACGCCTGATCGAGCTCGGCGGCAGCGATATGCACTTGAAAATCGCCTCGCCGGCGATGGCCCGCGTTGACGGGGCGCTGACTCCTATGGAGGAACGCCTCCTGACCGACTCGGACCTCGAGACCGTGCTCACGGTCGTCACCGAGCGGACGCCCGCCAAGCGCGAGCACTTCTACGTCGCAGGCGAGCTCGACACCGCCTATCTCGCCGAGGGCCTTGGCCGCTTCCGCGTCAACGGCTACCGGCAGCGCGGCGCGATGTCCTTCGCCCTCCGCTTCATCCCCAAGGAGATTCCGAGCTTCTCCAAGCTCGGCCTCCCCGAGGGCGTCGGCGTGCTGGCCGAGGAGCATCGCGGGCTCGTCCTCGTCACGGGCGCGACCGGCTCCGGAAAGTCGACGACCCTCGCCGCGATCGTCAACTCGATCAACCGCAGCAGGCAGCAGCACATCGTCACGATCGAGGATCCGATCGAGTTCGTGCACGACGACTGGGGCTGCATCGTCAACCAGCGCGAGGTCGGTCTCGACACCGAGTCGTACATGGAGGCCCTCCGGCGCGTGCTGCGCCAGGACCCTGACGTCATCCTGATCGGCGAGCTCCGCGACGAGGAGTCCGCCAAGGCGGCGCTCCAGGCGGCCGAGTCGGGCCACTTCGTCCTCTCCACGATGCACACGATCGACGCTGCCGAGACGATCGGCCGCCTCGTCGAGTTCTTTCCGCCCGCCAAGCAGCAGATGACGCGGCAAATTCTCGCCGGCGTGTTGCGCGGGGTCGTCAGCCAGCGCCTCCTTCCGAAGAAGGATGGCGGCCGTGTTGCAGCGGTCGAGGTGATGGCGAACACCGCGCGCATCGCTGAGCTCATTCGCGACGGAGAGACGGACAAGATCACCGAGGCGATCGAGGACGGCGAGTTCCACAAGATGCAGAGCTTCTCGCAGCACCTGGTCGAGCTCGTCCTCGCCGATCTCGTCGAGGAGGACATCGCCTCGAACGCCGCGAGCAACCGCCACGACTTCGAGATCGCCGTGCAGCAGGCGCTCAAGCGCCGGCGTGCCGACGAAAAGGCCGCTGCGCAGGCCGAGGCCGAAGTAGCGCAGCCCGAGGAGACGGAGCCCGTCTCCAACGGAAACGGCGCCGGCCTGAGGGTGGCTTCGACAGAAAAATGAGAAAGGCGGTTGCGGCAGCGGCGCTCCTGGTCGTGCTCGCGTTCGCGGGTGGGGCCTCGGCGCGGAGCTTCACGATCGTGCCCAGCGGGCCCGCGGCGTTCCCAAGCTCCGAGACGCCGAACGCCTCGGGCTCGATCAACGTCCCGTTCCCGCTCTCGGTGCCGCCGGAGCAGCCGGCCGTCCGCTCCTACGAGGAGCTCCTCTCGCTCTGGCACCGCGCCGGGGACACGTACGGAGTGCCGTGGCAGGTGCTGGCGGCGATCAACAAGATCGAGTCGGACTTCGGGCGCAACATGGGCCCGAGCTCGGCCGGCGCGCTGGGGTGGATGCAGTTCATGCCGGACACCTGGCTGCGCTGGGGGCTGGACGCGAACGGCGACGGACTCGCAGACCCATGGAACCCCGACGATGCCGTTTTTGCCGCGGCTCGCTATCTCGCAGCTGCGGGCGCGCACGAAGACATCTCCCGCGCCGTCTTCGCCTACAACCACGCCCAGTGGTACGTCGACGAGGTGCTGGGCCTTGCGGCCGATTTCGGCTCCGGGGGCGCCATCGACTTCACCGGCTCGCAGGCGGTCTTCCGGCTCGATGACCTTCAGCACAAGATCGCCGAAGCACGTCGCGACGTCGCACGCGCCCGCGAGGCCGTTCCGCGGATCGAGCGGCGCGTCGGCGAGTCAACCGACCGCCAGCTCCGCCTGGAGCTCAAGGCCGGCAATCCGAAGATCTCGACGGCGGACTTCCGCGAGGTGGAGTCGCGCATCGCCCACCTCCAGCGCTCGCAGGCCCGTGACCGCCGTCAGATCGAGGCGCGGCAGGCCGATCTCGGCGCGGCGCTTGCCCGTCTCCAGTCGCTCAAGAGCGACCTTGCCTCAGCTTCGGTGGCTGCTCCCACCGCGGCCTCGTTCGGAGGAGCGATGTCGAGCGGCGATTACGTCTTTCCCATAGGCGGGGGCCCTGGCGCCGTGTCGGTTGCCCACACCCATCACGATTACCCGGCTGCCGACATCGCCGCCCCGGAGGGCTCCCCGCTCTTCGCTCTCGCCGATTCGGTGGTCGTGGACGCCTTCACGGACGGCAGCGGACGCTGCGGGATCGGCTTCGAGATCCAGCTGGACCGCGGCGCCGAGTACGTCTACTGCCACCTCAGCTATCTGGAGCCGAGCGTCGTGCCCGGCGCCGCGCTCGCCGCGGGCGCCCCGGTCGGCCTCGTCGGCTCCACCGGTCACGCCACGGGGCCGCACCTTCACCTCCAGTTCTCCCCTGCAGTGTCCTATCCGCAGGACGAGGCGTGGTTTCAGTCCTTCGCGGGCGTGGCGTTCAGCTGGCAGGACGCCACGACCCCTACACCCAAGCGGATCGCCCCCAAAAAGACGCGCCGTTTCACGGTCGTCGGGATCGCTCCCGGATCCTCGGGGAGCCGCATCGTGGGCTTTACTCGTTAGGGGCTTGACTTTTCACAGCCCCCTGCCGATTGGGGAGGCATGGCGGCCCGTCTGACGGCACTTCTGCCGCGTTTCCTCGCGCTCACCGTGATCTGGCTTCTCGGTGCGGCGACGTACACCCTTGCAGCGGACACGGTGCCAATCGCGAAGCACGAGAAGAAGGCCGAGGCGGCTGCAAAGCCGCACGTGCTCACGGTTCCAGACGTGCGCAAGAAGGCTTACGTCTTCGCCAAGGGCATCCTCCAGGACTCCGGCTTCGCCTGGCGCGTCGAGGGCTCGGTCAAGGGCTTCGCCGCGAACACGGTGACCGTGCAGCGGCCGGCTCCGGGCACGAAGGTGATCGACAACGGCGCCCCCCTCGTCGTCCTCAGCCTCTCGAGGAACACGACGTACGGCGAGAGTGGTCTGCCCGAGAACGGTGCTCCCTACAAGAGCACGCGCGTCGTTCTGGTCAGCGACTGGGCCCGGGACCAGATCCAGCCCACGACCTCGGGCGAGACCGAGCCGACGGCCACCACGGAGACCGGCGCGACGACTACCGCGCCCGCCGTGACGACGACTGAGCCCGCTGCGACGACCACGGAGCCCGCCGGCACGACGACCGGGCCCGTGGAGGGCGAGGAGACGACCCGCAATCCGGACTTCGAGGTTCCGGGCGCGCCGGTCGAGCCCTCCGACGAGATGGCGCTGCCCGACCGCGCCCGTGCCCTGGAGCACCGCCTCGCCGGGAAGAGCAAGCCTTCCCGGCAGCTCATCAACTTCTGGCTGTACCAGCACTCCTGGATCGTCACCGGCGCACGTTTCGGCTGGCATGACGGTGCCCAGGCGCTCCGCATCGTGATCAAGGTCGACCAGACCCTCGAGCGCCGCTTCGGATTCGGTGCTCGGAGCGAGGTCGTCGCCCGCCGCGCGCTCGCCTACGTCGAGGCGCAGGCGAAGTGATCTGGAACCGCCTTCGTCGTCTCCGCGGCGAACGCGGCTACACCCTGGTCGAGCTCCTCGTCGTGCTCGCCATCTTCACGACGGTCGTGACGGCGCTCGTTTCGCTCTTCACCTCGGGCGCGAGGGCTGAGCTCGACATGAACCGCCGCTTCGAGGCGCAGCAGAACGCCCGGCTCGCGCTCGACCGGATGCGGCGTGAGCTGCACTGCGCCAGCGGCATCACGGCGACTCCGAATACCGCAGTCTCGTCAATCACCGTCACGCTGCCGTCGCAGTGTCCGACCGCCGGCGGGGCGACGCTCTCGGTCGTATACGACACGAGTCTCGTCTCGGCCAACCGGTACCGGGTACGGCGTACGGCAAACAGCACGACGGTTGTGATCGCCGACTACATCACCACCGCGAACGGCAACGCGTTCACCTACACGCCCAACAGTGCGACGACGCGGGCACTCCTGCACGTGAACTTCCAGGTGAACAGAAACCCGATCGAGGGATGGAAGACATGGCGTCTTGTTGACGACATCGTCCTGAGGAACACCCTGCGCCAGTAAATCCCCTCCCGGGACGGTTCTCATGAATTTTTTGCGGCGACTTCTCCGACGGCAGGACGGAATCACACTCGTGATGGCCGTCGGCATCCTCGGTGTCCTGACCGTCTCCGGGACGACGCTCATCTACTACTCCTCCACGAACGCGCGCAGTGTTTCGTACTCGACTGCGAACGCGAGCGCGTACGATCTGGCGGAGTCCGGGATCAACGAGATGATGGCGATCCTCTCGAAGCCCGACAACAACGCTCTGAACAAGTACCTGCTCGGTGAGCAGTCGAACGGGACGGTGACTCACACGACCCACACGTACGACGGCGGAACCGTCGAATGGTGGGCAACACTCACGCAGTCCGTCAGCGGTTCCTCGACGTGGAATCTGACCTCGGTCGGCAGGGTGGCGAACCCCACGGGGGCTACGGTGAGCCAGGTGACGCGCACCCTGACCGCGAAGGTGCCGGTCATCCCGACGTACACCCAGCCCCTCAACAACCCTGCCTGGAACTTCATCTACTCGCGGGGGACCGGGCAAACGTGCGACATGACCATCGCCAACAGCGTGCTGGTTCAGTCGCCGCTGTACGTGGCGGGCAACCTGTGCCTCACCAACACCTCAGCCATCACGGCCGGGCCTCTCGTTGTGCAGGGCTCGCTGACGATGAGCCAGAGCGCCAACTACGCGGGGACGTCCGCGACGCCCCTCAACCAGCTCGCTGTCCGGAACGGATGCAAGTGGAAGAGCAACGCGCTCCATAACCCCTGCCAGCAGGGTGCGGGTACGAACCCTAATTTCGACAATGTCTGGGCGACCACCATCACGAACAGCCCCGCCACGTCGGCCGCTCCCACCGTGGACTGGGATGCCTGGTACCTGAACTCGAACCCCGGCCCTTACTACGGCTGCCTCACGACCAGCGGCACGCCTCCGACGTTCGACAACGATCAGGGCGCTGCGACGGCGCCCAACGCGGCGAAGCGGAACAACAGCGTGCCGACGGTTCAGGACCTCACGCCAGGGACGTCCTACAGCTGCAAAGGCTCGGCGGGAGAGCTCTCCTGGAATGCGTCGACGAAGGTGCTGACCGCGAACGGGACACTCTTCATCGACGGCAGCGCACAGATCCAGAACGGTTCGGTCAACACCTTCACCGGCTCGGCGACGATCTACATCTCAGGGACGCTGCTCATCAAGAACTCGAGCATTTGCCAGGCGGTCAGCGGCGGCACTTGCACGACCACTGGATGGAATCCCGCGCAGAAGATGCTCGTGTTCGTGGTCAACGGGAACGGGTCCGGGGGGTCGCCGCAAAGCCAGGTGTCCACTGGGGACAGTGTTCAGCTCGTGAGCGCATACGCGCAGGGAGCGCTCTATGCCACGAACAACATCGAGCTCGGCACGACCTCGCAGTTCGACGGCCCGCTGGACGGAATGAGCGTCATCCTCGGCCAGAGCACGAGCTCGAGCTTCCCGGGCCTCAGCTTCGTCCCGGCGGGGATGCCGGGGAACCCCGAGGTCTACGCCGAGCCTCAGGCTCCGCAGCTCTACGCCGGCTAGAAGCCTCGTAGCCCTCTGACTAACGTCGGCTCGGTTTCCCGCCGATAGACGCTGGGATGGACGCCGCCCTCGCCCTCGTCGTCTTCGCGCCCGCGCTCGCGCTCGGGAGCTTCCTGAACGTCGTCGCGGCGCGGCTCCCCGACGGGCGCTCGCTCGTGCGTCCGCGCTCCGCCTGTGGTTCCTGTGAGACAGAGATCGGGTGGTACGACAACATCCCCGTCGTCTCGTACTTCGTCCTTCGCGGCCGCTGCAGGTCCTGCGGCGCCTCGTTCAGCGCGCGCTATCCGGCCGTCGAGATCGCCACCGCGCTCCTCGTGGCCGCGTGCTTCTGGCACTTCGGGCTCACGGGCGAGGCCGTGGTGGGCGCGTACTTCTGCGCCGCGCTGGTCGTCCTCTCGGCGATCGACGCAGAGAGGCGCATCCTGCCCGACCTCATCGTGCTGCCGTCCTTCGTGATCGTCCTGACGGCGAACATGATCCTCGCGCCGGACCGGTGGCAGGAATGGCTCGGCGCCTCCCTGGGCGCCTCGCTGTTCCTCTTCCTGGCCCTCGTCGCCTATCCGCGCGGGATGGGCATGGGGGACGTCAAGCTCGCTCTGCTCCTCGGCGCCGGCCTGGGCTGGCCCGTGAGCGTCGGGCTCATGATCGGCATGGTCACGGCGCTCGTCGCCTCGTCCGTTCTCTTCGCGCGCTACGGGCTCGCAGCGCGCAAGATGGCGATCCCGTTCGGCCCCTTCCTCGCCTTCGGGGCGATCGTGGCGCTCTTCGTCGGGCAACAGCTGCTCGACGCCTATCTGAGCCGCTTCTAACCCCTCGCTCGTCTATCCCCCTCCTCAGGGATTCGGCGCGGAAAGCCGATATTCCGTACAGAGGTATCACGTGGAATTCGACGACCTTCAAAACCTGCCGGGTGCAGGGACAAACGCCGAGGAAGGCTCCTCGGTCGAGCCCACGCACCCTCCGGGCGCCATTGCGCCCAATGCCGTCAACGAGCTCGTAGCCGACCTGCTCGAGACCACAGGGCTGGTCTCGCCCGACCGGCTCGCCGGCGTGCGCTCGGCCGCCGTCGGCGGATCGATCGCCCAGGCGATCGTGGACGAGGGCCTGGCTGCTTCGGGTGTCGACACGCCGCCGCCGTCACCGATCGGCGCGCGCGGCCTCCGTCAGGTCGCGACCGACCACTCGCACCTGCCGCAGGTCGATCTCAACGCGGAGGGCGTGGACAAGAACGCCGCCGGCCAGATTCCCACCCACGTCCTCGAACGTGCGATGGCGATCCCTTACAAGCTCGAGGACGACCGCCTGTTCGTGGCCGTCGCTGACCCCACCAACGTGCAGGCCGTGGACGAGCTCCGCATCGCCACGCGGTACACCCTGGAGGTCGGTGTCGCGCCGGCGGAGGACATCGAGGTCGAGCTCAAGCGCCTCGTCCGCGCCACCGAGGCCTGGGAGCGGGCTGCCCTCGTCGAGGACGAGCTCGACGAGGACGAGCTCGGCGAGGACGAAGACGATCTCGAGGCCGATGACGGCGTCTCCGACGCGCCGCTCGTGCGCCTGGTCAACTCGATCATCCTCCAGGCCGCCGAGGACGGCGCCTCCGACCTCCACTTCGACCCTGCCGAGGACGCGCTCGTCGTCCGCCTCCGGGTCGACGGTGTTCTCCACGAGGTGCAGCGCATCCCCAAGCGACTCGCGCCCGGTGTGACGACGCGCCTGAAGGTCCTCGCGAAGCTCGACATCGCCGAGCGCCGAAAGCCGCAGGACGGCCGCATCTCCCTGAACGCGAAGGCCGCGGGGCGCATGCTCGACATCCGTGTCGCAGTGCTCCCGACTGTCGAGGGCGAGGGCGTCGTCATGCGTCTTCTCGACAAGTCGAAGCGTCCGCCGACCCTCGCCGAGCTGGGACTTTCCGACGAGATGCGCGCGATGTTCGCGGAGATCATCCAAAAGCCGACCGGCGCGCTTCTCGTCACGGGGCCGACGGGCTCCGGTAAGTCGACCACCCTCTACGCGTCGCTCGCCGAGATCAGCCGGCCCGAGATCAACGTGATCACCGTCGAAGATCCGGTCGAGTACCGCCTCGCAGGCCTGAACCAGGTGCAGGTGAACAACAAGGCCGGCCTCACCTTCGCGAACGCCCTGCGCTCGATCCTGCGTTCCGACCCCGACGTGGTGATGGTGGGTGAGATTCGCGACGCAGAGACCGCGAAGATCTCCATCGAAGCCGCCCTCACGGGTCACTTCGTCCTCTCGACGCTGCACACCAACGACGCGCCGAGCGCGCTCACCCGCCTGAACGAGATGGGCGTGGAGCCGTTCCTGACCGGCTCCGCGGTCACCGCCGTCCTCGCCCAGCGCCTCGTCCGCAAGCTCTGCACGCATTGCTGCGAGATGTACATGGCCACGCAGGAGGAGATGCTCGAGGCACGCTTCTCGCCCGAGCAGGCCGCTGCCGCCGACGGCGTCGGCCTCTATCGCAAGAAGGGCTGCCCTCGGTGCAACCAGACCGGCTACAAGGGCCGTGTCGGCGTCTACCAGCTCATGACGATGAGCGAGACGCTCTCCCGGCTGGCAGCCCAACACGCGAGCCGCGAGGAGATCGAGCGCGCCGGCATGGACATGGGCATGAAGACCCTCTGGGACGACGGCCTCCAGAAGGTCGCCTCGGGTCTGACCTCGATCGAAGAACTGGCCCGGGTCCTGGTCTAGAACCGTCGCAAGACATCCACCGAACCCGCACGAACGAGCCAAGTAACAGTCTGTTACTAGCTCGGGTTGCCGGCGACGCCCCACGAACAGCGGAGTTCGCCGGTTAAGAAATGTGACGGATCAAGCCTAGTAACAGTCTGTTACTAGGTGCCTCAGAGCTCGCACCCGAGGTACGTCAGTGCCTTCGCGGCTTCGTCCATGAAGGCGTCCGCCTGGGGGCGCGTGGCGAAGGTGTACGGCCCCGGGCGGAGCGGCTCGACCCGCACGGCGTCGACCGGATAGACGTCGCATTCGACGATGAAGCCCTTCATGCCTGTGTCCACACAGCGGAGTGCAACGACCTCGCGGCCGTCCTTCCGCGCCGAAACGCGGTCCACTTCGACTCCC
>Ga0307410_10001303_pt1 | contig 11135 bp, 14 predicted proteins | sample 322Ometagenome_3_FD_203707 | JGI IMG/M metagenome (GOLD analysis project Ga0307410, IMG submission 203707) | Maize rhizosphere microbial communities from greenhouse at UC Davis, California, United States - 322HYB-O-3 | ecosystem: Host-associated > Plants > Roots > Rhizosphere > Soil | place...
GCAGGTGACGCTTCGGGTTCGGAGTCGGAGCCGCACGCGGCCAGCGTCGTGACGAGCGTGGCGGCAATGCCCGCGAGCGCGAGGGTAGAAGACAGACGGGGGGAATTCACGGTCGCCACGCTACAGCCGCATCGTGCGGTCACCGCCGGTAGGTTGTTGTACTGCGCTTTTTCAGCAGAACTGGTATTCGACGGCCCAGTGATCGACGGCCCACGTGGCGGCGAATGGACCGCCCAGCCCTGGGTTGGCGTCATGAATCACGCCTGTGCCGCCCTCGGGTGTGAATCCGGGCGGATCCCAGGTGATCGATTCGAAGGCAGGGGAAAGTTCGGGAGTACACACCATCTGCTTGACGATGTAGCCGTCCACGATCGCGAGCTCCGCGTTGTTCTGCGTTTGGACCGGCGTGTAAGGGTCGGCACCCGCTGCGGGCGCGTGGGCGACCAGCGCGCCGACGGTGACCGCAATTGCGGACAGCACAGCCACCGCTCGGTGGTGAAATGGCTTACGCATGAGGTCTCCCTGACCTTGATTGTGTTGTGAGTATCCATTGCGAGCGTCGTCGGCGTTCGTGAATCAAAGGTTCTCCGACGATGAGTTCGCTGCGCCGCGACGGTCTATTCACAAGAGCGACACGAGATGGAAGGTCGAAACAATGGGAATCAAGCCGTCGCGCGGTGGGTATCTGCCGATCAACGGACTGAAGCTCTATCACGAGGTGTACGGGAAGCCCGGTACGTCGAAGCCACCATTGCTGTTGATTCCCGGTGCGTTCATGGCGGCCGATTCGATGCTCGACTGGGTCGAGGCTTTCGCACGTGAGCGCACCGTGATCGTGTTCGACCAACAAGGACATGGCCGGACTCCGGACACGTCGCGAGAGATGTCCTACGAGCAGTTCGCCGATGATGCTGCGGAGTTGTTGCGCGCCTTGGATGTTGAGCGTGCGGATGTGATGGGGTATTCACAGGGCGGCGGTGTCGCGTTGCAGCTCGCGATCCGCCATCCCGCGTTGGTGAACAAGTTGGTCTCGATGTCGGCCACCTTCCGCAAGGACGGCTGGTACCCGATAGTGCTCGAATCCATTGCGTGCCTTACTGCCAAAGATTTCGCGGGCACACCTGTTGAGACGGCGTTCAGGGAGCACACCCCGGATGCGACGGCCTACCACGCCTACCTCGAGAAGATGAAGAGGTTGAACATCAACGACCAGAGCATCAGCGACGAGGAGATGCGGTCGATCTCCGCCAAGACGATGGTCATCGTGGGTGATGCGGACGGCGTGACGCTCGAACATGCGCTGGCGATGTTCAAGCTGCGCGGTGGAGGCGACGAGGAGGCCGCGGCGTCAGGACTGTTGCAGGAGGCTCCCGACGCGCGGCTGGTGGTGCTGCCTGCCATGTCGCACATCGGCCTGTCGGGGGAGGCGGAGTTGTTGGTTCCGATGGTGAATGCGTTCCTCGACGACGTCGCACCGGAGAACCCCGAACTGTTCTAGCAGAGCATTATTGGCGCATGTGGAGCTGCCGGTACACATCCCCAGAGCCGACGACGATCAGCAGGCAAAGCTGGCGATAGTGAAGCCCGGCAACTGGCGGTGACTATCGTCATGCAAATGTGGGCGACTGTTTCGGGTATCGGACAGTCGGACTGCGAGCGCATCATGCACGGCACGTTGGCCCAGCCAGTTCTCGCGGTCACCAGCCTGACGTATGTCGCCGTCGGTCTCGCGGTGCTGTGCTGGTCGGTACGCGCCGGGGGAGTGCTGGCGGCGTGTGCCGGGGTGGTACTCATCTCCGTCGGCGGGGGCAGCTTCGCCTACCATGGGCCACAGCCCGTGTGGGCCGGGCCCGCGCACGACTGGCCCATCGTCGCGCTGACCGCGGTGTACGCCGTCGGTCTGGCGGTGACCGTCCGACGTGCGCGACGGGCGTGGCTGATAGCAGCCGGAATCTTCGCGATCGCTCTAATCGCCTACGCCGCAGGCCGTTCCGGATCACCGCTTTGCCGACCCGACAGCGTGTGGCAATACCACGGCGCCTGGCATGTCCTGACCGCCGCCGCCGCCGGGTGGGCAGCCCTGGCTATGGGGATCGTTTCGCCCGGACATCGCGTCAGGCAATCCCGGTGCGGTCAGTAGTCCCAGGTGGCAGGCACGCACCGGAAGACGTCGCCGTGGGTCGCCACGTGGCACACGGACGGGAACGGTAGGTGAGTGGCCACCATTGCCTCGCCGGTCGCCGCCAGTTCCCGCAGGAGTTCGATCCGGACGCGCGCGGACTCTTCGGGATCATGCTCAAAGCCGTTGTGCCACTCGGGATTGTCGAAGCCAGGCGCGAACACGGAGTCGCCGGCGAACGTCAGCGCATCGCCGCCCGACGCGAGGCGGACGATGCTGTGGCCCGGGGTGTGCCCGCCGTTGCGGGCGACCAGTACTCCTGGCGCGATCTCGTATTCCGTCTCGAAGGTCTTGATCTGGCCGCGGTATTCGGTCAGGAATCGCGAAGCGATCGACCGGAGCGCGTCGGGTACCGGCGCCGGCATGTCGGTGTGGGAAAAGTCGGGGGCCTCCCAGAATTCGGCCTCACGGGTCGCCACGTGGACGCGCAGGTCCGGGCGCAACCGCTCCTTCAGGCCCTGGGTGAGCAGCCCCCCTACGTGGTCCATGTGCAGGTGGGTGAGCACCACGTCGGTTACCGCCGACGGATCGATGCCCGCGGCCTCCAGGCGGTGGACTGTCTGGCCGGCCCGCGGGAAGTCGGGGAACTCCACGCCAAGGCCTGCGTCGACAAGAATGGTCCGGCCGCCGCTGCGCACGACGACCACGTTCAGCGGCCAGTCGAGCACGTCCTGAGGGAGGAACATGTCATTGAGCCAGTTCCCGTACTCGGTCGGGTCGGCGTTGGTGGCCATCGTTCTGGCGGTGATGGGTAGCACCCCGTCGCTGACCACCAGCACCTCGATGTCGCCGACCTGGACCGCATAGCGCGACGGAACCAACTCGTCGAGTCCTGTGCTACCGAGTGAAATGCTGTCCACGCTCATGGCGTTGTCCTCCTGGGCTGACGTGCGAAATGACCTGTCATTCTCGGAGAACGCCCGCCTGCTTCAGGATTCATCCATCCACCGAAGCCGAGTTCACGCGAATCTTTGGGCGGCCGCGGCGGGCGGGGTCGAACTGATGGCTGCGGTAGCAACTGCGCACTACGATGCGGCAGATGGCCCGACGGGCAGAGCGCTGGTGGAAGCAACCTGATCAGTACGACTGGCTCAGCGCTTACCTGGACGAGCGCGGGCTGCAGCTGCTTTGGCGCCGCGCGACCTTCGGCTTCACCGTGACCCTGGCCGCGCTGCCCATCGTGATGCTATGGAGTCCGTTCGGACCCGACAATCCAGCGACCACTGCGATCGCCGTCATCGCGGCAGGGTTCGCCGCCGCGGGTGCGTTTCTCTGGTTGCTTCGTTGGCCCACACGGCGGCAGTCCGTCCTCTATTCGGTGATGTCCGCGGTGGCAATTGCCGCTACGTGCCTGGCGCTGTCCAACCCGTATTCGGGATTGTTGGGGTGCACAACCTTCGCAGTTATCGGTGGGTTCGCCGCCTACTTCCACACGATTGGCCACGTCGTCGCCAACCTCGCAGTGGCTACGGTGTGTTCGGCGATCCTGGCGTACCGACTCGTCGCCACCACCGGTGACGCGGCGCTGACGATCGCAGCATTGGTCACGGTGGCGTCGCTGAATGTCGGCGTCCCGTTTGGCATCGAATCGCTGGTGCATACGTTGCGAACCGATTTGCGGGGTTCTGACCGTGACGCCCTCACCGGTCTGCTGAATCGGCGGTCCTTCCACAACTCCGTTTACGAACTCATGATGCTCGATCAGCGCGGCGCGGGTCGCTACCTCGTGATGGCGATGATCGATCTCGACAATTTCAAGCAACTCAACGACACCCGGGGCCACGCGGCGGGGGATCAGGCACTGGTCAGCGTCAGCGCGGCCCTTCGCGAGCACTGCCGCCCCACAGCTGTGATCGGCAGGGTAGGAGGAGAGGAATTTGTGGTCGCAGACATCGATACCGTTCCGAACCCTGTCGAGAGGGCCGAAGTACTACGCCACGCGATCGAACGGATCCCGTTGCCGGTGACAGCGAGTATCGGTACTGCGGGCGCCCAATTCGAAACCGACTCAGCCACAGCCAATCTTCAACTCATAAATGAACTGATCCGTACCTCAGACACAGCCATGTACGAGGCGAAACGTGCAGGGGGAAATCAAGTGCGCCATTATCCGACGCTTGCACCTCCACTGAGTTGAACCGGCGTAGGTTGCATCTCGTATATCTGTCGGCCCCGCGGGCTCACCGCGCGCAGATCTGAGGAGTCGACCTTGGCATATCCGAATCAACCCGGCTTCCCGCCGGCCGGCCCGCCGCCGGTATACGTTTTCGCGCCGCCGACCAACGGTATGGCGATCGCGGCGCTGATCGTGACGCTCGTTTTCTTTCCGGCGGGGATCATCCTTGGACACGTGGCCCGCGGACAGATCAAGCGGACCGGCGAAGGTGGAAAGGGACTGGCGACGGCCGCGCTCATCATCGGGTATCTCCAGGTCGCCCTGGCGTTTGCGGTCATCGGGGTTGCTGCGGTACTCGTCGCGCTTGGTGCAGAGTAGGTAGCCCACTGCGCGTCGTCTTCGATCTCTGAGCGCAGCACCTGTCACATTTTTGGATGAAAGAAATTGGGGCGCAGGGGAAACCAGGTGCTGCTACCGCCGCTGCCCCGAGTCAGCGGTGCATTGTGGCCAATACCCTGTTGTCGGCGTCGACGACGTTGAGTCTGCGTAGTTGTGGCATCGGGATCGATGTGGATCCATGCACTATTCCGGCCCCGGTGGGCATGGCTGCCCAGTTTGCGGCCGGTTCCATCCGTCCGTGATCGTCCATTGTGCGTAGCGTGAAAACGCCATCATGTGGCAGCTTCTTGATGTCAAGGGAGATGGCGGTGCCCCAGGGCATGGGCGTCATTGTCACCATCCCGCTCACGTCGCCGGAGATCTCTTGGACGGCGGAGCGACCGGCGGTCGGTGGTGGTGACGTAGTACCCGGGATCGTCAGGATGGCAATGCCGATGGTGACCGCGGCGGCGCCGGCCAATGCCGCCCCGATGGCCCACCAGCGGCGGGTGTTGCGACGTGGTGCGGCAATGTCGAGAACGGTTGTTGAGTTAGGTGAAAGGTCCTCGACATCGTCGGTGCTATCGGTTGCCAGATCGGCGGGATCCACCTTCGCCAACAACGCAGGTAGGGGCGCAAAGTCGACGATGTCGCGGCGGCATTGTGGGCAGTCGCGGAGGTGGTGCTCGAATTGCGTCCGTTGGTCTGCATCAAGGCCACCCAGCACGTAGGCGCCGAGCAGGACATGCGGTTCGTCGTTCATAGAAGCCCCATCTCGTCGAAGACCGTCCGCAGAGCCCGAACAGCGTGGTAACTGCGCGACTTGATCGTTCCCACGGCGACGCCCAATTGATCCGCAGCCGCGGCCAGCGTCATGTCATCGAAGTACAAGGCTTTGATCACCTCACGGTGTTGGGCACTGAGGCGGCGCATCGCTTCGGCAAGCAGGATCCGTTGCAACGACGCGTCGGCACCATCATCGGTTGCGGCGGTGGTGTCCCTGTCGGTCAGCACCTCGGGACGACGTGACTTGGCCCGCCACTGGTCTACGACAATGTTGTGGGCGATCGAGAACAGGAACGATCGTGTGTTGCCGTGCTCGGTGTCGATCCGGTCGATGTTCTTCCATGCTCGTGTGAAGGTCTCCTGAACGATGTCTTCACGGTGCTGTACGTCGGCGACATGACCGGCGACGAATCGGCGCACCGCGTCGGCATGCGCGGAATACAGCATGGTCAGCACTTGACCGTCAGTGCTGCTGTCTGGACCGACGACGCGCCAGCGTCGTCGGCGCACGGTCGCCACTCTCAGTACCCCGTGGCCACTACCAGGGATGACTCCCGGGAGCCCAGACTGCCGCGCTCGCACCGATTCACCCTCCTACCGTGCGCCGTTAGGGCGCCGGGGTCAAACGCTTCTAACGTCGCTGCGCCGTGAGTGGGTCATTTCTCTCGGCGACCTCGTGACGGCGGATGCGAAATGTCATCCTGTTCAACATTCCGTCGCGCAGCGTCAGGGTGTGCAGCAGCACCCCAGAAACATGCGCGGCGATCACGACTACCAGCATGTAGGCGAGCACTGAATGTCCGTTCCGCAGAACGGCATACAGGCCCGCATCGACGGGAGCAATGGCCGGCAGTCGCAGGGGACCGATGACGACGGGGACACCTGCGGCGCCCAGCATTGCCCAGCCAACCAACGGCTGAGCCACCAGCGTGGCGTACATCAGCCGTTCCGACACGACGACTACCCGGCGTTCCCATGGGCCGACCGTTGCGGGCCAAGCCGGCGGGTGGTGACGCAACCGGTTGATGACGCGGGCGATGACGATGACGAGTATCAGTGCCCCGATGATCTTGTGCATCATCAACAGCGTCGCGTAGTCCGCGAGGGAATTGGCCAGCGCGAAGCCGACGATGAGCGCGGCGAAAACCAGCACGGCGGTCAGCCAATGAAAGATTCGGGCAGACACGTGGAATCGAACTGTGGCCTGGGTGTCGGTCACAGTGCCACCGCGTTCACCTGGACCGCTGACGGGGCGGCCGTTTCCCCGGACCTTCGCCGGAATGATGCTGCGTATACCGCTGACCGAGCAGACAGCAACGGGTCCTCGGACGGCTCGATACCGTCGGGCAGCACCATCGGGTCGAAGTTGATATCCCTGGCGTTGCCGGCGCGTTCGCTGTCGATCGAATCGAGTACCACGGTGCCGACATCAACCACTCGCCGTTCGGGCGGCCACGCGATCGTCGCGTCGCGCACGTCATCTTGGGGCTCACCCACAGTCATCAGCAGACGCCAGCGCAGCGGACCGGATCGAACGTCACGGATCGCGTTGTCGAACAACCAATTCGGTCCGTCGCCAGGCGCGACGGGCGCACCGGGGGGCGCCATCGACTCCAGCGACCACCGCACCGGCGTGGACTCACCGGCAGCGTTGACGAGGTAGAACGCATTCAACCCGTAGTAGGGACTGTTGCCAAAGCCCGATGTCGGCGGGTGCTGTTTGTTCGTCGCCATCGCCCGCGCAGTTTCGGGGTGCGCCGATAGGAACTGCGCCATCGCGTCGGGGTCGGGTTTACCCGTATCGGCTACCGGCTTGGATGCCAGTAACCGGTCATAAAATCCCTGCACCGAGTTGTCCGAGAAGACAGGGGTATTCAACATCGCTGTCCGCCATTGCCCGGCGCCCGGATACCCGAACGCGAGTCCCAACCCCCGAGGGGTAGCTAATTCGTCGGGCACAGCCGGATTGCCGCCCGGCAGCGAGAAGCGTCCCATCACCGATGTGCGGCCGCTGCGGAACACCGTCGCTCGGCTCAACTGCATCCCGTTACCGTTGGAATCGAAGTAACCGGTCAACGCCACCCCTTTGGCATGGTTGCGCCGAAAGCCCGGGTGCGAACCGTGAACTCGCCGAAAAGCGTCCATGAACGTCTGTGGGGACAACCGGTCGCTCGATCCGACCGGTCCGCGGGCATATAGAACAGCACCCAAATCCACGGCTAAAAAGCCCCCAACCGCAGCTATTCCGAGCAGGACACCACGGCGATCGAGCGGTGCACCGGCCCACGACGGAGTCAGTCTCTGTCGCTTCGTCATTCTGCGCTCCTGCATCTCGAGGTATCGAACGCCAGGGTTTACGTCCGCAGCACCACGGGGGTTCACTGCTTGACAGAATTGTGATCCACGACACACTCAATGTGCTCGCCGAGAATCTTTGGCTGTTCGGTGAACCAACACCGGCTGCTCTAGCCGCCAGCTAGAAAGAACAGCGACAGGAGTTGGACAATTCTTGGGGGACAGCGCTTCCCGCAGGATTTACGGCCTGTCCAGAACAGGTGACGATGACGAACGGCTTCGCCATCCGGAACTTTCGCACCACCGTCGGGCGCAATTTGCCCGACTATGGCGTCCTAGCGGAACTGGGGCGGAGGAGAGCGCCTCACGCCGCCGTTGAGCGCACGCGTTTGATCGTGGTCAGCCGTTGTCCCGCCATGTGAGCACCTGCTTGAGAGACGTGAGGTCGTAACCGTTTTCGGAGGTGAGTTCGGTCTGGAACAACGTGACGCCTGCCTCGCGGAAGGCATCGGCGCTGTGGTCGTTCTGCCAGAGCGTCGAGCGTTCGATATCGGCCCCGTTGCGGCCGAACGTCGCTGCCAGCTCGTCGACGCGGTCGCTTAGTCTGCGGAACGCGTCTAGGTTCTGGAACGCGTGCCAGATGTCGGCGTGTCGGGCAATGGCGGGCAACGAGCGCTTGGGGCCCGTGCCGCCGATGAGGATCGGCAGCTTGCGCACGGGCGGCGGAATGAGGGCAGTGAGCCGGTTCTCGATGCGGATCAGGCTCTCGTCGAACAGATCGAAGCGGGAGCCGAAGGTGCCGTAGTCGTAACCGTAGGTGGTGTAGTCCTTTTCATACCACCCCGCGCCGAGGCCGAGAATCAGCCTACCGCCACTGATGTGGTCGACGGTGCGCGCCATGTCGGCGAGCAGGTCCGCGTTGCGGTAACCGACACCGGTGACCAGGAGCCCGATCTCGGCGTGTGAGGTGATCTCACCCCACGACGCGAGCGCGGTCCAACCCTCGAAGTTGGCGACGTCAGGCTGCTCGTCCGTCAGGACGGGCTTGCCGTCGACGATGGCCTCCATCGCCGGGCGGTGGAAGTGGTCGTAGCCGAAGATCACGTCGACGCCGAGGTCGTCGGCGGCTAGGACAGCGTCGCGCCACGTGCGGTAGTCGGGCGTGCCGCCGGGCTGGATCTGCACGGCGACGCGGACGGGACGGGTCATGGATGCTCCTGAGTCGGGGAAGGGGCGACAATTGAGCCAAGCTCACCGGGTGCGGGGTTTATTCCGGATCGGCACATCGATGTCGGTAGAGCGCCGCAGAAGTGAAGTGGACGAGCCATTCGAACTGCGCTGGCCCTGGTTCGGCGAGTAGCGAACGACTCATCACCGGTTCTGCTTTCCTTGTCCTGCTGCACAAGTGGGGTTTCATCTGATGCAATAAGCAGTGGTTTCCAGGTAACCGCGCCAGGGAAACGCTGGAGACTCCAGCCGGTAGTAGATGCTCCGACCGGCGCGCTTGGGCGTCCCATTCCGCCAGCCAGAGGTCACAGGGATACCCATCAGGCCGAGGCGCGCGGCCGTGCAACGTGTCGGGCGAATCCGCGCGGGCCACGGCGCGTCGGCAGCGTGCGTGGCCCCAGCGTTTGCGAGGTCGCGGGTGGCGCCCGGCTCAGCTGTACCGCGCTACAAGCGCACCGCCGATCGACGCCAGATGGTCGCGCACGCCCTGCGGGCCGGTTACTTCGAGCCATTCGGTGAGCCAGGCAAGTTCGCCTGCGAGGGTGTACTCGTCGCGGCCGCGGACCACGACCTCGATCCGGCCGTCGGGTGTGGAACCGCCAACTTCGAGGCGGGCCCCGAACGCGATCCGGAGCAGACCGAGCCCGTCGGGAGCGCACATGGCCTGGGCCTCAAGGGGAGTGCGCTTTCGGTCGACCTCGTCGGCGATCTCGCGCCAGCTCTTGGCAAGGTCGAATCCCTCCGGTCGTTGGACGCGATCGTTGGTCAACTCGACCGACGAGACACGGTCTATCCGGAAGGTCCGTCGACCGGCCTCCGTATTTGAGACCAGGTACCACGTCGAGCCCTTGGCGACGATGCCCACTGGGTGGACGGTCCGCTCGGTCTCGGAGCCCTGGCGGTCGACGTAGCCGAGCCGTACTTGGACGCCGCGGATCACCGCCTCCTGAAGTTGGTCTAGAAACCGGGGTGGCCGACGCTCGAGCTGGCTGGATCCCCAGTGTCGTGGGTCTACGACGACTGACGTCGCGGCTGCCTCGGCCTGCTCCCGGAAGGGCTCGGGCAGCGCGCGTACGAGCTTGCGCAGGGCGGCCTTCACGGCTGGGGTTGCCGTCGAGGCGGGTCCGGCTACCAGAAACAGGGCGCGAGCCTCGCTCGCGGTCAGCCCTGACAGGTCGGTACGTGCGCCGCCCAAGAGGCGCCACCCGCCCTTTCGGCCCTGCATGGAGTACACGGGCACCCCGGCGACGCTCAACGCTTCGAGGTCGCGGCGGGCGGTGCGCTCGGACACCTCCAACTCCAGGGCGACCTCCGATGCTGTGACCTGCTCGCGCTGTTGCAGCAGAAGGAGGATGGCTACTAGCCGGTCGGCTCGCACCCAACCAGACTTCCACATCAAACCGGTCATCAGATGACCGGTTTAGGTCGGCACAATGACGCCATGATCACACCAATCAGTTCCGCCACGGACCACCTCAAGGATCCGCAGGCAATCCTCGACCGCGCCATCGCCACCGGCGGGGTCGTCGTCGCCGGCGTCCGGCCAGAGCAACTCGCGGACTCGACGCCGTGCACAGACATGAACGTGCAAGCACTGCTCGCCCACCTCATCGGCGTGCTTGACCGAGTTGCTGCGCTCGGCAAAGGCGAAGATCTCTTCGCAGTCACCGAGACCGCTGTCCCCGACGATCGCTGGCCCGATGCGTGGAGGGAGTCGGCGAGACGAGCGGCGGATGCCTGGAGCGACGACGCCGTGCTCGAACGGCCCATGGCACTGCCGTGGATCGAAGGCAGCGGCGCCGATGTGCTGGCGTCCTACTTCTCCGAGCTGACCGTCCACACATGGGACCTTGCGACGGCGACCGGCCAGCAGCCCGACTGGGACGACGCGGTCGTCGACGCGGCGCTCGAGGCGCGCCATTTCCTCCCGGCCGAGAACCGCCGAACTCTCTTCGAGGAGATCTCGGCCGCGATGGGCCTCGACGAGGTCCGCGTCCCGTTCGCCGAGGCCGTCCGAATCCCCGACGACGCGCCCGCCATCGACCGCCTCGTCGCCTGGAACGGCCGCGACCCGCGCCGCTGTTCCTGACGGTCCGCACAGACGTCGGTCGACGTCGTGGCTGTAAGAGCGGGTCAGCGGGAGGACGTGCGGAC
>Ga0307410_10001304_pt1 | contig 11134 bp, 9 predicted proteins | sample 322Ometagenome_3_FD_203707 | JGI IMG/M metagenome (GOLD analysis project Ga0307410, IMG submission 203707) | Maize rhizosphere microbial communities from greenhouse at UC Davis, California, United States - 322HYB-O-3 | ecosystem: Host-associated > Plants > Roots > Rhizosphere > Soil | place...
TACCTAATTTTTAGACTTCTAAGTAATTTCCTATAATAAAATCAGTAATTATGAGATCTATATTTGATTTATAGGTTTTGGAAAAAGGTATTTTTTTGGTTGAATTTTTCAGATAACAAATTGAATTCCCACTATGAATTCGGGCAATATAATTGCGATTAATTATGTAGCTGTTGTGGATCCTGAAAAAAGGATAAGCCAACACGTTTTCAAAATGTTTAAGTGTTTTAAAAGCGGTTACCATTTCGCCGGAATTGAGGTATATATCGGTCGAATTATTGTCTGCCTGAAAATAACTAATATCAGCAGCATTCAAGTATCGATAATCTCCATATGACTTTATACAAATAGTCAGGGGCTGTTCTGCAATCTGAGGTTTCTGCAGCACTGGAATAACAGCATTTATTTCATTTCTAATTTTAATAGATTCCATTTCCAAAGTCGCTTTATCCAACTTCAAAACTGTTTTGAGCATATCAATTTGCAAAATGGGTTTTAGCAAATAATCAAAAACCCCATATTGAATAGCTTCGTAAGCAAGTTCTTTTTTAAAAGTAGTCACTATTATTTTTGGCATAACCGATAAATACCGGTACAATTCATTGATGAAATAAAGGGATAAATCACTGGATAAATCCTGCGGATCTATTTCAATAAAAATAAGTGATGGTTTGTGTTTCAGAACTAATTGCAATGCTTTTGGGTAATTCGTAGCCGAAGCCAAAAAAGTTAACTCCGGAAAACCTTCTGCAATGGTTTTGGTTTCCAGAATACTTTCAGCATCATCATCAATGATAATATACGAGTACTTTTTCAATAGTAGTTTGTCTTAATTTTCGATGAAATCTAAGAAACTATTTGATTAGTTTTCTTATGAATTGCCTATTTTTTTTATGATTTAATAAAAATACAAATTTTAAGAATGCAAATATTTCATTGTTAATATATTATAAACAATTGTTAAAATTCAGAAATGGAAATAAAAAAAAATCCCAAACTTCGATTAAATCGAAGTTTGGGATTTTATAAAGTTATTTGCAGAAACTTACATCTTCATTAACCAGTTTTTCATTGAAACTTCGTTCTCGATAATGTCTTTCAATTCAGCAATTTTTACACGATCCTGTTTCATTGTATCTCTATGTCGAATCGTTACTGTTTCATCTTCCAAAGTTTGATGATCTACTGTAATACAGAATGGAGTTCCAAGAGCATCCTGTCTTCTGTAACGACGCCCTACAGCATCTTTTTCATCATAAGAAACATTGAAATCCCATTTTAAATCTTCGATGATTTTTTTAGAGATTTCAGGTAATCCGTCTTTTTTAACTAATGGTAAAACGGCTGCTTTAGTTGGCGCAAGAACTGCAGGCAATTTTAGTACTGTTCTTGTAGAACCGTCTTCTAAAGTTTCTTCCTGCAATGATGTTGCAAAAACCGCTAAAAACATACGATCCAAACCTACAGAGGTTTCTACTACATACGGCACATAGTTTTCATTAAGTTCAGGATCAAAATATTGTAATTTTCTACCTGAATATTGTTCGTGTGCCTTTAAGTCAAAATCGGTACGAGAGTGAATTCCCTCCAATTCTTTGAATCCGAATGGGAAATTGAACTCAATATCTGCCGCTGCATTTGCGTAATGCGCTAATTTTTCGTGATCATGAAAACGGTAGTTTTCTTTACCTAACCCTAAAGATAAGTGCCAGTTTAAACGTGTTTTTTTCCAGTGTTCGTACCATTGCATTTCTTCTCCCGGACGTACAAAAAACTGCATTTCCATTTGTTCGAACTCACGCATACGGAAAATGAATTGTCTTGCAACAATTTCGTTTCTAAATGCTTTACCAGTTTGTGCAATTCCAAAAGGAACTTTCATACGGCCCGATTTCTGAACATTTAAAAAGTTCACAAAAATACCCTGTGCCGTTTCCGGACGCAAGTATAAATCCATTGCAGAATCTGCAGAAGCACCCAATTTGGTTCCGAACATTAAGTTAAACTGCTTAACATCTGTCCAGTTTCTTGAACCGGTTTCAGGATCTGCAATTTCTAATTCTTCGATTAAAGCTTTTACATCCTGAAGATCTTCGCTCATTCCTTTTGCCAGTCTTGATAAAATTTCTTTGTATTTTGAAAGATATTCTATAACGCGGGCATTTGTTGAAACAAATTCTTCTTCATTAAAAGCATCACCAAAACGAGCTCTTGCTTTTTCGATTTCTTTTTGAGCTTTTTGATTGATCTTTTCAGCATAATCTTCAACCAGAACGTCTGCTCTATATCTTTTTTTCGAATCTTTATTATCAATCAACGGGTCATTGAAGGCATCAACGTGACCTGAAGCTTTCCAGGTTGTCGGGTGCATTAATATTGCAGCATCAAGGCCGACAATATTCTCATTCATCTGAACCATTGATTTCCACCAATATTCACGTATATTCTTTTTTAACTCGACACCATTTTGTGCATAATCATAGACAGCACTTAATCCGTCGTAAACTTCGCTTGACGGAAAAATAAATCCGTACTCTTTTGCGTGCGAAACCACATTCTTAAATAAATCTTCTTGTTTTGCCATAGTGATGCAAAAATATAAAAAGTACTTTTAAAAAAAAGAAAAATAATTAAGATTGAAGGATTGATTTCGTTATTTTTGTAACTAAATTCTTTCTATTTGTGTTTAATTATATTATTGACCTGTTTTTTCCTAAAATTTGCTCTGGATGCCGTTCGCTTCTGGTTACTAACGAAACTGTTATATGTACCAAATGCCGACATGAAATGCCTCTGACACAATATCATCTTGATGACAAAAATGAAGCCGTTAAAAAGTTTTATGGAAAAGTAAATATTGAATACGTTTCGGCATTATTATACTTCAATAAAAAAGGAATTGTCCAGGAACTTATTCATAATCTAAAATATAAAGGTCAGGAAGAAATCGGAACTCTTTTAGGAAGTTGGTATGTGAATGATTTGAAAAATTTAAATTTAAAAATACCTTTTGATGTTATAATTCCGGTTCCGCTTCATAAAAGAAAATTTAAAGAACGAGGATATAATCAGGTTGCTACTTTTGGAAAAGCCTTATCTGAAGGTTTAAAGATTCCTTACGATGATTCTGTTTTATTTAGGAAAATATATTCTAAAACGCAATCAAAAAAGAATCTTTCGGGCAGATCTGAAAACATCAAAAATATGTTTGACGTTATTATATCAGAAGAAAATCACAATAAACATTTTGTAATTATTGATGATGTTCTAACAACCGGCGCAACACTCGAAGCCTGTTCGCGTGCCTTATTAAAAATTCCGGGTGCAAAAATCAGCATTGTCTGTATGGCAATGGCGCATTGATTTTGTTTTTAATTAGAAAAGATTAGTTAACTACTAATTTCTTAACTGTTTTTCTGTCGCCATCTATAATAGTTACAAGATATATTCCTGATGAAACATTTGTAAGCTGAATGTTTTGACTAAAACTGTCTGTACTTGAAAAAGAGTTAGAATACACTGCTTTTCCTAAAATATCATGTACATAAATCTTAACTCCTTCTGCTGATTGTGGCGCGAATTGAACCGTAAAATTCCCTTTATTCGGATTTGGATAAAGAACGAAATCTATGTCTTCAAAATCATCTGTACCCAAAGTATATTTTTGACTCTGAATTGTAATCGATGCGCTATTGATTGTCCCTGTTTTTCCTCCATCAATATCGCGTACCATTAATGTCCAGTTTCCATAAGGACTTTGATTATTAAAATCACTTAGTCTTCCTGCAGGGACAACTATCTGCAATGTTGTTAGTCCACAGTCAATTGTAGTTCCTGAATCGTCATATTTTAAAGACAATGTATTCGAAGTACTGCCACAGCTTCCGTCAAACAGCTGTACAATTGTTCCGGTTGGGCTCATAATACTTATCTGAACATCGGACAAATAGGTATGTGTAAAATTAATATTCAAATCTACATCTATAATCGCTGCCGGATCTGCAGCAACCGGAGCCGGAACGCTTATTATTCTTGTGGTATAAGTCATATTACCATCAGGAATTATAACTGGTGCAGCAAAGGTATAAGTATTGGTATCTGAGGTAACATCGTAACCAATCGCAAATTGTTTTGAGTTTACAGCATAATAAATATTGTCTGTAGGCTCAATTAGTAATCTGCAGTTTGTGTTTTTTATATCTGCCGGAACAGTAATGGTTTGTGAACCATCATTTGGTGTATTTAGAGCAAGGCTTACGGGATATGTCAAACCTCCGTCGGTAGAAAGTTTAATATTTACATTTGTAGAACCTGCTAATGTATTTGTACTATTAACACTCCAGGTAATGGTTTGCTGAGCTCCATTTGTCCAGCCAATATTATCTGTATTTTGAGAAGTTACGGCAAAAGGTCCAACATTTTCATTTACAGTAACAACCATTGCATCTGTATTTGTCTGTGCTGTTCCCTGAGCGGCATTATCACGGCCTGTCAATGTAAAATTCAAAGTTCTTGCCACAGAAGAAACTGACTCCCAGGTAGAAGATAAATTATTTTGCAGTACTGCACTCAGTTGTGGCATATATCTAACGGGTGAAGTATTTGGCAAAAATGAACGAAACAAAGGTCCATCGGGTTTCGTTGGATATGCTCTACTGTTTGCCCCGGATGTTGTTATAGAACTGTCGTTTTGTTCCCAGCAGTACGTTATCGTACCTCCTTCAGGATCAGAGCCTGTTCCTTTTAAGACAAATGCTGTTCCTTTTGGAATTGTATAATCTTGTCCCGCATCAATAGCTGGCGGATTATTTGTCAGCGTTGTACTAACCGGACAACTTACTCCGGAAAGTATTGTCTGAATCTGACGAATGCTTACGTATGCAAAATAATCGTCTGAATTGTTCTGCACATCATAGCCCTCAGAAACTCCTGCATAACCCATGATGGTAGACCCGCTTCCCGGCTCAACATTTACTCCTGTATTTTCACCTGAATCGAATGAAAAAGTATGATTAGCTCCTAACTGATGTCCAAATTCGTGAATTACAAAATCAATGTCAAAAGTATCTCCTTCGGGTTTATCATTAGATGGAGAAGTGTAAGCACTTCCTTTTCCTAATGGTTCTGCAGCAGTAGGATTGGCACAAATACAGCCAATACATCCGGCATTTCCTCCTCCTCCCGAAGCGCCAAATAAGTGCCCGATATCATAATTGCTATTTCCAATAACATTGGTAAGGGTTGTCTGAACTTCCTGATTCCATGCTCCATCTGCACCTTCTTTTGCATTTGAGTATGGATCTGTAACTGCATCAGTATAAATAACTGCATCATTATTGGCAATCAAAATCAGTTTAATAGCCAAATCACGATTAAAAATTCCGTTTACCCTTGTCAAGGTAGCATTCATTCCTTCAAGTGCGCCAGTTTTTGTTCCACCAAAATAATTAGTGTATTCACTTGTACAGGACAAAGCCAATCGAAGCGTTTTAAAAACTTTATTATTTGAAGCTTCTTTTGCCGTTGAAGCATTTTTTGACAATTTACTCCCCGAAAATTCTTTTGTAGAACAAACCAATGTTGATTTTGCAAGAGTACTTTTTGATCCAAACACTACATATTGTGCTTTATCATCAGGATTGGCTTCTATAAATTCCGGATTTTTATTTGTGCGAAGCACCATAGATTGTAATCCTGCCGGAGAAACACTAAAATGAATTTTTGCAGATTTATCATCAACTCCAATTCCTTCATATGCCCTGATATCTGGATATTTTGCCTGTAATTCAGGGTCAAAGTTTGAAGATTCCCAAACATTATATCTTTCTAAAACTCCATCCGGATTTGGAAAAGTAATCTCTGAAGTATTCTTTTTTGATTTATCTGTAATCGGGGAAAGCTTTGATTTTAGAAAATCTGAGTTTAATGTAAAATATAAATTACCTGAATCCTGATCATTTACTTTTTTCTTCAATACTGAAGCTGAGCTTGCTTTTTGCCACAATCCATCTGACTGAGCGTTCATATTTATACAGCAAAAAATAACCAATACGAAAAGTAAATGTTTTTTCATAAATCCAGAATTGTTTTTAAGCAATCAAAAATAAAGCAATTAAATCAAATTCTTACGAATAAAAGACGATTAATCATTTTTCATCGACAAGTTGCCACTTTTTTCTAAAAAGAAAATCAATTTTAGTTAAAAAATCAATTGTGCTGAGTATCAAATTTAAAATAGATAGTATAAATTTGCACCATCTTAAATAATTTGCTTTGAAGCTCTTTCATTCTATAAACGATTTTCGGACAACCAAGAGAACTATTTTAACTCTTGGCACCTTTGATGGTGTACATATTGGTCATAAAAAAATTCTGGAACGAATTACTCAAAACACAGAAAACGGAAAATACGAGAGTTTGGTGCTCACTTTTTTTCCACACCCAAGAATGGTTCTTCAGGAAAAATCAGAAATAAAACTTTTAAATACGATTTCTGAAAAAACCAAACTTTTAGAACAAACCGGGATTGAAAATCTTGTTATTCATCCGTTTAACGAAAGTTTTTCAAGACTGACAGCAGAAGAATTTGTTCATACCATTTTAGTAGATCAATTTCATATTCATAAAATAATTATTGGTCACGATCATCGCTTTGGTCGAAACAGAACAGCAAATATTGATGATTTAATTGCTTTTGGAAAAGAATACGGTTTTGAAGTGGAGCAAATTTCTGCTCAGGAAATCCAGGATGTTTCTGTAAGTTCTACCAAAATCAGAAAAGCGCTTGACGAAGGAAATATAGCTCTTGCCAATGATTATCTTGGTTATTCTTATTTCCTGACTGGTGAAGTGGTAAAAGGCAAACAACTTGGAAGAACAATTGGTTTTCCAACTGCCAATATCAATATTGAGGAAGAATATAAAAAAATCCCAAAAAATGGTGTTTATGTTGTTAGAACATTTATCAACGAAAAAGAAGTTTTTGGAATGATGAATATTGGTTTTAACCCAACTGTCAATGGAGAAAAGAAAACTATTGAAGTAAATCTTTTTGATTTTGATAGTGATATTTATGGCCATAAAATTGAGGTTTCTCTATTAGAATATCTTCGCGAAGAACAAAAATTCGGGTCTGTTGAGTTGCTCAAAGAGCAGTTGAATCAGGATAAAAAAACAGCTTTGGCATTTATCGACCGACTTTAAGAAACTTGACTTATAGTTTTCCCTTATTTTTAAATCATTATAGTTATTTTTTAGTAAATTTGATAGAGCACTGTTTATCAAATGCTTACTATTAACTTCTAAAAAATAACCATTATGAAACTACCTAAAGAAATAACCAACGGTTTTTTGATATTCCTCGGAATAGGCATTTATTTTTTATTGATGAACGTATTAGGTTTAGCTGATTTATTTTACCTGCGTACTCTAAATGTATTTTTTATATTTTATGGAGTGAATAAAACAATGCGAATGAACCTGCAGGAAGGCGAAACCAATTTTGTTTCAAACGCAGTTTCTGCAATGACAACTTCGGTAGTTGGTGTAGCAATGAGTGTTTTCGGGTTATTGGTTTATAGTTATGTCAGAGGGGGCGATGCTTATGTAAAAACGCTGTCAGAAGCATTTATGTTCGGAGGGAATCCATCTGTCCCGACATATTGCATTTGTTTACTATTTGAAGGACTTGCTTCTTCGGTAATTGTAACTTTGATGATGATGCTTTATTGGAATAATAGATATATAGCTGATTAACATTTCAAAATAAAAAAAACATTTTGGCACTCTAAAATCATAAAAAAATATAATTCTATGATTTTAGAGTGTTTCTTTTTTGAAAAAAACAATCAAATATTCATTTACGGAAGACATCATTGGTTGATTAGAACAATTTAACTACTTTTGAAGCTTCAAAAACAATGTATCAATGAGCATTACAAAACACAACTGGACAAAAGACGAAATAATCGCCATATATAACAAACCTATGATGGATTTGCTTTACGAAGCAGCAACAATCCACAGACAAAATCACGATCCGAATGTAGTTCAGGTTTCTACATTATTATCTATTAAAACGGGAGGATGCCCTGAAGATTGCGGTTATTGTCCGCAGGCCGCACGTTACAACACGGGGGTCGAAGGAAATGATTTAATGAGCGTGAGCCAGGTAAAAGCACAGGCTTTGCGTGCAAAATCCAGCGGATCATCACGGGTGTGTATGGGAGCTGCCTGGAGAAATGTAAAAGATGGTGAAGAGTTTGACCAGGTTTTAGAAATGGTGCGTACGATTAATAAACTAGACATGGAGGTATGTTGTACTTTGGGTATGATTACCGAAAATCAGGCACAGCGTTTGGCAGAAGCAGGTTTATATGCTTATAACCACAACTTAGATACTTCTGAAGATTATTATAAAGATGTTATTTCGACACGTGCTTTTGAAGACCGTTTAGAAACTATCGAAAATGTTCGTAAAACAAATGTTACGGTTTGCAGTGGCGGAATTATCGGAATGGGAGAAAGTATTGAGGACAGAGCCGGAATGCTTGTAGCTCTTTCTACATTGAACCCACAACCGGAGTCTGTGCCTATTAATGCTTTAGTAGCGGTTGAAGGCACTCCGATGGAAGATGAAAAACCAGTTGAAATCTGGGAAATGATCAGAATGGTTGCTACAACAAGAATTGTAATGCCGGATACACAAGTGCGTTTATCTGCAGGAAGAACAAATATGAGCCGCGAAGGTCAGGCAATGTGCTTTTTTGCAGGAGCAAATTCTATATTTGCAGGAGATAAATTACTGACAACTCCAAACCCAGATGTTCAGGAAGACATGAAAATGTTTGAATTATTAGGATTGAATCCACAAAAACCATTTACTAAAGTTTCACAGCCAAAAACCGTTGAAGCTGCCGATTCTCAATTTGCTCCTTTGGGAGAAAAACCAAAATGGTCAAGACCTGGACATACAATTGAAAGAAACCTTGAAGCTTCGATTAAATCAAAAATTTAATCAATAGAGCTCACATTTCTCGATAAAATTTTTTAAATTGCTTATAACACACTGATTATAAGCAATTTTTTTTATTTAGAAATGAATTTAAAACAAATCGAAAGGGTAAAAAAAATCTCAAAAGATGATTTTGTAAACCAATATGTAAAAAAACAAATTCCGGTTGTCATCGAACAACTCACCGAAGATTGGCCTGCATACAAAAAATGGAAACTGGCCTATATGAAAGAAATTGCCGGTGATGCAATTGTACCGTTATACGATAACAGACCAGTAAATCACGAAGACGGATTTAATGAGGCGCATACTACAATGAAAATGAGTGACTACATTGATCTTCTGGAACAAAAGCCAACCAATTACCGTATTTTTCTTTATAATCTAATGAAAGAAATTCCGACTTTAAAAAATGACTTTTTATGGCCGGAAATTGGGTTAAAGTTAGTCAAGCAATTACCAATGTTGTTTTTTGGAGGTCAAAGCTCAAGGGTTTTTATGCATTATGATATTGATTACTCTAATATTCTGCATTTTCATTTTCATGGAGAAAAACAATGTATGTTGTTTGCACCCGATCAGTCAAAATATATGTATAAAGTTCCGCATGCCTTAATTTCAAGAGAAGACATCGATTTTGATAATCCTGATTATGAAAAATGGCCTGCCCTTAAAAACGCAGAAGGTTATATCACGAATTTAAAACACGGCGAAATGCTGTACATACCAGAAGGTTATTGGCATTATATGAAATACTTAACACCGGGATTTTCTATGAGTTTACGCTCATTCCCTAAAAACATTACCAATCTTTCAAAGGCGGCTTATAATGTTTTAATTATGCGCCATTTTGATATTTTAATGAGAAAAATTAAAGGACAGAAATGGATTGATTATAAAAATGAGCAGGCCATCCGTAACACGCATCAGGGCTTATATAAAAGGCTTTAAACAAAAAAAGCAGCTGCATAATATTGTGCAGCTGCTTTTTTGTTTAATCTTAACTTTAAAACACTATTTTCTGTGTAGTTATATTATTATTCTCTAATATGACTCTTACTAAAAGAATCTGATTTTGAAATTCTAAGTTTTCTATCTGAAATACTGCATCATTTAGATTGCTTCTTTTATAGATTTCTTTTCCTGTTATATCATAAACGTCAATTTCATCAATTAAATTATCAATAGCATTAATCGTGATTATTTTATTTTTTACACTAATAAAAACTTTCTTATCTGTGTTTTTAAAATTATCTGTTCCTAATGTATTGTTTGTATAACGTAATATGAAACGATCGTCGAAGGTGCCAATAACTGTATAAAATTTATAACCACCTGTTTTTAGATTATGTGTTACACCGGTTACTTTATCATGTATATAAATATCCTGATTAATTAAATTTCCATCTACCTGATCTATTGAAATAGTAAAATAGCTAACAAGTGCCGAACGATATCCCAACGGAACTAAATCGGTATCTGAAAAAGGAAGTGCACGCCCCTGAATTACATATTTTCTGTCATTAATCATACTATAAAAATCAAGATAAGGATTTGCATCCTGAGTCTCACCATCAAACATATTGTCATGAGCGTTAGTAGCTCCTTCTATATAGCCAATTAATAATTGTTTGAAGGCACCTTGGGGATTAGCCATATTAAGCCAGACGCGATGGCGTTCTAAATCATCTGCATTGTTTGATGCAATTATTCCTGCAGGAATAACTATTGCACCATTACTTGTAAATTGGGAATGTTGTGCCCAAAGAGAAAACCAAACAAATGAAAACAAAAAGGAAAGTTTAACCTTTACATATTGACCATTTTTAGAATAATGACCAGAGAAGGAAAAACAACGAAATAAGAATTCAGGCAAGGCCCGGAAGAAAAGTATTTTTTTTTTCATCAGTTATTTTTTAAAATCAAAATCAGACGGAATCTGATCAAGCTCTAAATACCTTAATAATTTAAGAACAGAAAAATAGTAATAGTACAAATACTGTAATACTTTTCGTTGTGGTATTTAGTAAGTAATAATAATTTTGAGATAGTAAGTTTATAATTTTGCGATGTACGAGTATCACAACAATATACGGTTTTATCTGAAGGAGTCACAATGTT
>Ga0307410_10001305_pt1 | contig 11134 bp, 8 predicted proteins | sample 322Ometagenome_3_FD_203707 | JGI IMG/M metagenome (GOLD analysis project Ga0307410, IMG submission 203707) | Maize rhizosphere microbial communities from greenhouse at UC Davis, California, United States - 322HYB-O-3 | ecosystem: Host-associated > Plants > Roots > Rhizosphere > Soil | place...
GCCGCGCGCGCGGCGGCGCGGCGGGGAGGACAGCGGGTGAATGCTGACTCGGGGCGTTGACGTCGGAGCGTTCAAGAGGCGCGGTAGTACTCCTCGATGCACCACCGCACGATTCGCTCGATGAGCAGCGTGTCTTCGGGAACTCCGAAGTGTGGAAGCCCGGCACGGCTAGCGACGGCCTTGACGGCGACGACGACACCCTCAGGCGGCGCGCCGGCCACTTTGAGCGCACGCACGAAATCGCAAATCGCCACGTGGAGCTCACCGTCGCGATCCAGGAAGGGTCCGGTCCCCCGCGCGCCGGCGGCGGTCGCGAGGGCGCGCACCAGCCGCTCGGGGGGAGTGGCTCGGGGCGCCGCCTCGGTGGGAAAGTGCTCCGCAGGACGGGGAGACTCGGGCGGCAGCGCGCTCGACATGGCCAGCCTCGTCAGAGGCGTCGCCAGGAGCGCCTGCAGAGACCGTCCGGCCCGACAGCGCCGCGGCCTGGTGGGTTCTGCCGCGCGGCGGTCTACCATACGTGGTGCTGGCGCAGCGCGCAAGCGCGATATAGACACTTTTGGCTCCAATACGTCGCCGGGCCGACGCGGCGCGCCCGCTCCCCGGTGCGCCCTGGCAGCCGTCCGGCGCCCCACCCGATCTCGCCCTGCCCCGGCCGGACGCCGGCGGGGGGACCAGGGCCCTCACGTGGGGACCGCCGGTGGGTCCGGCCGGCGTGACGGCGAGCCCTTACGCCGGCCCGCGCGCCTGGGCGGCGGCTGGACGCATTGGACAGTAGATTGACAGGCCTATGATCCGCGACGAACGCCTCATTCAAGCGATCCTCGAGCGCGTGAATGCCATGGGGCCCGGCACTTTCGAGGCGCTCCGAATGGTCGAGGAAGGATTCGACCAAGCCAAGCTCATGCAGCACATCGACCACCTGATCGCCACCGGCTACATCGACGGGCGCATGCGCGCCCCTACCCAATACGGCGGCCGATTCCAAACGGCGGAGGTCACCGGCCTGACGCCACAGGGGCGCGCGCTGCTGCACCGCATGACGGGCGGGTGACGGGCGCTCAGCGCGTCGCCTTCGCGCCCGGCGCCGGCACGATGACCGCCAGCACATCGAGCTGCTTCATCATCGCGTTGAAGGCGGCGAGGTCCGTCCGCTCGAGCTCCGCGAGCCGCGCGAGCTGCCGGCTCGTCTGCCGGGCGAGGTCCCGGAACGAGTCGAGCTCCCCCTGCGTGGGGGCCGCGTCCGCCGACTGGACCATGTCGTTCAGGGTGAGGAGCTGGTTGTAGATTCTCACCGGGAAGTGCTCGCTGATCTGGTCGGCGTGCGAGTGGACTTCAGTGAGCTCGGCGCGCACTGCCTCTAGCTTCGGCGTCAGCGCCTTGGCCGCCGAGTCCACGTGCGACCCGGCGGCGTGGCGGCGGGTGACCTTCGCGCGCTCGGCGAGCTGCCGCTGGATTTCCTCGATCCGCTCGACGGCCGTGCTCAGCGTGTCGATTTGGGCGGCGATCTGCACGAGGAGCCGGTGCTGCGCCTCGAGCTCCGCCGACGTCGCTTTCGCGCGCGGGTCGGCGACGACGGCGAACTGGCGGGTCAGCGTCCGGCCGTCGGCCGTCAGCCGCACGGTGTACGTGCCCGGCACGGCGATCGGCCCGCGCGCCGTGCCGTAGTCGAGCAGGATTCCCTTCTGCAGGTGTACGTCCGGATAGCGCAGTCGCCAGATGAAGCGGTTCCCGCCCCGGCGCGCCGGAACGATCGAGTCGGCCGGACCGTACGAGACGCTGTCCGCCACCGGGGCGAGCGTGTCGCCGCGCACGGCCGCGGTGTCCGCGGCGGCGACGGTGCGCCCCCGCCGCACGTCGGTCGCTGCCGCTGCGAGCGAGTCGCGCCGGGCACTGTCGGGCGGCGCGGCCGCGCTGTCCGCCTTCGCGGTGTCGCTCGTGAAGGTGCGGACCTCCCGCCCCGCCGAGTCGAGGATCGTGAGCGTCACCGGGCCGCGCGGCCGCTCGCGGAAATAGTAGTCGATCACCGCACCGTCCGGCGGGTTGGGCGCCGTCGCGTAGTCGCTCCGGTTCGTCGACCCCTGACCCGCCAGCGTCCGCACCGCTCGCGCGGGCGCGAACAGGAACGCGTCCGCACGCCGCACCGAGTCCGCGAGCTGCCGGAGCGGGGAGATGCCGTCGAGCGACCAGAAGCTGCGCCCGTGCGTGGCGACGATCAGGTCGTCGTCCTTGATGGCGAGATCGCGCACCGACACGATCGGGAGGTTGAGCTGGAGCGACTGCCAGCGCGCCCCGTCGTCGAACGAGACGTAGATCCCCCGCTCCGTTCCGGCGAAGAGGAGCCCGCGCCGCTCGGGGTCCTCGCGGATGGCGCGCGTGTACGCGTCGGCCGGGATTCCGGCGACGATGCGCGTCCAGCTCCTTCCGTAGTCGGTGGTCTTGAAGAGGTACGGGCGGAAGTCGTCCTGCTGGTAGCGGTTCGCGGCGAGGTACGCCGTCCCCGCGTCGTGCGGGGAGGGGTCGATGATGCTCATGCGCGTGAACTTTCCGATCCCCGGGGGCGTGACGCTTTGCCAGCTCTTCCCGCCGTCGCGCGAGACATGGACCAGTCCGTCGTCCGACCCCGCCCAGAGCACTCCTGCCTGGCGCGGCGACTCGGCCAGCGTGAACACCGTCGCGTACCACTCGGCCCCGGTGTTCTCACCGGTGATCGGCCCGCCCGCGTAGCGCATCGTGGCCGGGTCGTGCACGGTGAGGTCGGGGCTGATGGGGGTCCACGACTGCCCCTCGTCCGTGCTCAGATACACCCGGTCCCCGCCGAGGTAGAGCCGGTTCGGGTCGTGCGGCGAGGCGACGATCGGGAAGGTCCAGGCGAAGCGGAACGGCGCGTCGGCCACGGCGCGTCCGTCCCAGTTGTTCTGCCACATCGAGACGTCGCGGGTCTGGCGCGTGCGCGCGTCCCACCGCGTGACCTTCCCCATGTAGCTCCCCCCGAAGACGACGTCGGGGTCGTCGGGGCGCACGGCGATGTATCCGCTCTCACCCCCGCCCGTGTTCTCGTAGTCGCGCTCCCCGATCGCGCCCTCGTCGGACCGGCTGCGGATGCGGATGGACGTGTTGTCCTGCTGCGAGCCGTGGATGTAGTACGGCCACCGCGAGTCGGTGACGACGTGGTAGAACTGCGCCGTCGGCTGGTTGTAGACGGTCGACCAACTCTCGCCCCCGTCCAGCGAGACTGTCGCGCCCCCGTCGTTGCCGTGGATCATGCGGCGCGGGTCCGCCGGGTCGATCCAGAGGAGGTGGTGGTCGCCGTGCGGGATGTTGCGCACGCGCGCAAACGTCTTGCCGCCGTCGGTCGACTTCCAGGTCTGGAGGTTGAGGACGTAGACGGTGTTCTCGTCCTGCGGGTCGGCGGTGACGTGCGCGTAGTACCACAGGCGCACCATGAACTTCTGGTCGCCGTTGACGCGCTCCCAGGTGCGCCCGCCGTCGTCCGAGCGGAAGATCCCGCCGGTCGAGTCGGTCGGCGACGCCTCGACGTTCGCCCAGACGCGGCTCGGGCGCGCCGGGGAGACGGCGACGCCAATGCGACCGACGGGCCCGCGGGGGAGCCCCGGGTTGCGCGTGAGCTCCGTCCAGGTGTCGCCGCCGTCGGTGCTCTTCCACAGCCCGCTCCGCCCCCCACCCGCGTCGAGCGTCCACGGCGTGCGGCGCAGCCGGTACATGGCGGCGTAGAGGACGCGCGGGTTGGTCGGGTCCATGGACAGGTCGATGGCGCCCGTCTCGTCGTCGACGTACAGCACCCTCTGCCACGTCTTCCCGCCGTCCGTGGTGCGGAAGACGCCGCGTGTCGCGTTAGGTCCGAAGGCGTGCCCCATGGCGGCGACGTAGGCGACGTCGGGGTCGCGCGGGTGGACGCGGACGGCGGCGATGTGCCGCGTGTCCTCGAGACCGAGGTGCTGCCAGCTCTCGCCGCCGTCGGTCGAGCGCCAGACGCCGTTGCCGTGGGTGAGGTCCTCGCGCAAGCAGGCCTCCCCGGTCCCGACCCACACGACGTTGCGGTCGGACGGCGCCACGGCGATCGCGCCGACGCCGGAGATCCGGCTCGTGCCGTCGGTGACGTTGCGCCACGAGGCGCCGGCGTTGGTCGTCTTCCAGACGCCGCCGTTCACCGCGCCGAAGTAGAAGACGAGGCGATCCGCGGGGTCCCCGGCGCCGGCGATCGCGCGGCCGCCGCGGAACGGGCCGACGAGCCGCCAGTGCAGCCCGCGCAGCACGTAGTCGCCGGTGAAGCGCGCCGAGTCGGGCCGGGCCCGGGCGGCCTCGGCACGTTGACGGTCGGGGCGCGAGGACCCGCCTCGCTGCGCGGCGACCGGGTGGGCGAGCATCGCGAGCGCGGCGAGCGCGGCGAGCGCGGCGAGCGCCGCCGCACAGCGCGGGAGTGGGGTGACACGCATGGCAGCCTCGTGGAGGGATGACGCGGGCGCAGATCGTAGCCCGCCGGCGCACGCCTGGCGCCGGACTCGCGACCGCCGGTCGTGCGCACGCCCAGAGGTCGGGCGCCTAGGCGGCACGAGGCGCGAAGGTACACCCAAACCGCGCGACGTGAAACCGCGGCGCGTGACACGATGCGCCGGACGTGTGGTTGACCGCGCGGCCGCGCTCGGAGCCGCGCGCGGTGCCACTCTTGACCCGCACCGCTGGGGAGTGAGGATTGCGCCCCCTGCCCACTGCGCGGCGAGCGCGCGGGGCTGCCTGCTCCCGTGCGTCCGAGGCGCCGCGTGGCCATGCCACCCCATCCGTCTGCGCTTCCCCCCGGCTCGGCGCCGGGCCACGACGCAGCGGCACCGGCCGTCGTGGAGCATGGCACCGGCGATCGCCTCCCGCGGCAGCTCGGCTTCTGGAGCGCGACCGCGCTCGCGGTCGGTCTCGTCGTCGGCAGCGGTATCTTCCGCGCCCCGAGCGCCGTCGCCGCGGACGCGGGCACGGCGGGGCGGATCGCCCTCGTCTGGACTGCCGGCGGCCTGATCGCGCTCTGCGGCGCGCTCGCGCTCGCCGAGCTGGCGGTGATGTTCCCGCGGTCCGGAGGGCTCTACGCCTTCCTCCGCGAGGCGTACGGCCCCCCCGCGGCGTTCGCCTGGGGCTGGACCGCGCTCGTCGTCCTACCGGCGTCGGCCGCCGCCCTCGCCGTCGTCGTCGCCGAATACTTCGGCGTCTTCGTACCACTCACCGGCGTCGGCACCCGGCTCGTTGCCGCCGCCCTGATTGTCGGCGTCGCGTCGGTCGCCTACCGCTCGACGCGTGGGATGAGCGCGCTGCAGAGTACCGCGACGGCGGCGAAGGTCGCCGCACTCGTCGGGATCGTGGCGCTCGCCTTCGCCCTCGACGACGGTGCCGGCGGCGCGCTCGCCGCTCCGACCGCTGGAGCGCCGCCTGCTGCCGCCGACTCCGCGGCCGCCGCCGACTGGGGCCAGCTGGGCGTCGCGCTCGTCGCGGCCCTCTACGCGTACCACGGCTGGCACTCCCTCACTTTCGTCGGGGGCGAGGTGCGCGACCCGGCGCGCACCTACCCCCGCGCGCTTCTCACCGGGATGGCGGTGGTGCTCGCCGTCTACCTCGCCGTGAACACCGCGTACCTGTACGTGCTTCCCGTCAGCACGCTCGCGAGCTCGCCATTGGTCGCCGCGGACGTCATGCGCCACCTGCTCGGGCCGCGCGCGAGCGCGGTCGTGTCGGCGCTCGTCATGCTCTCGGCGTTCGGCACCCTCGTCGCCAACGTGCTGACGCAGCCGCGTGTGTTCTACGCGATGGCGGAGGACGGGCTGTTCTTCCGGCGGCTGGCCGCGGTGCACCCGCGCCACCGGACGCCGCACGTGGCGGTCGCGCTCGTAGCCGCCATGGCCGTGGCGCTCGCCGCCCTGCTCTCCTTCGACCAGCTCCGGGAGCTCCTCGTGGTCGGCGTGTGGCCGTTCCTCGCGCTTTCGGTGCTGGGCGTCCCCATCCTTCGCCGGCGCCGGCCCGGCGTGCCCCGTCCGTACCGCACGCCGGGCTACCCGCTCGTGCCGCTCGCCTTCGTCGCGGCAACGCTCGCCGTCTTGGTGAACATCGCGGTCCAGCACCCGCGCTCGACCCTGGCGAGCTTCGCCTTCACGCTGCTCGGCGTCCCGGTGTACGTCGGGTGGCGGCGCGCCGATGGCGTGCCCGCTGCGCCCGTCGTAGACTAGGCCGGCAGACCTCCGCCGGGGGCTCCCATGCATGAGTTCTTCCGCCGTTTCGCCCACGCGACCGCCACCGCGGTCGGCAACGCGTGGGCGTTCTTCGTGGCGGTCGCCGTCGTTGCCGCCTGGGCGCTCACCGGGCCGGCCTTCGGCTACTCCGACAGTTGGCAGCTCGTCATCAACACGGGCACGACCATCGTGACGTTCCTGATGGTCTTCCTCATCCAGAACACCCAGAACCGCGACGCCCGCGTGACGCAACTCAAACTGGACGAGTTGATCCGCGCGGTGAAGGAGGCCCGCACCCGCCTGGTGGCAATGGAGGAGATGTCGGACGAGGAGCTGGAGCGCCTCGAGCGCGACTTCCACCGCCTCCACGCCGAGGCCGGGCGCGTCCGCCGGGGGCGGGCCGCGCCACCGGGCTCGCGCAACGCCTGACCGGGGCCACCGGCGGCCGGCGGAACGCGATGATCGCGCGGGGGGCGCGGATCTCGAGCGGATCGCGAGCGGATCGCGAACGGATCGCGAGCGGATCGCGAACGCGGGCGACGATCGCGAGCTGCCCGACGTGCTCCGGCTCTTGCGGTATGGAGCGGTATGGAGCGGTATGGAGCGGTAGTGGACTGTCCCGAGGGACGAGGTCACCCAGGCGGGGTTCGCGGGACTGGAGGATGCGGCCGAGGCCAGGCCAGCAAATGACGTCAACAGGGATGTCCGCCAGACTCACTCCCACGTCACTCGCGCGGGCGAGGTGGGCCGCAGCGCGGCACGCGCCGCGGCTCGCGATCACCGCGTGGACGCTGGCCCTCGGGTGCGGGGACGGAGGCGGTCCCGGGAGCAGTATCGGGGGGCCGGGCGCGACGCGGCCCGCCGCCGTCGCGAGCGTCAGTATTACACCGCCCAGCGGCGTCGTCACCGCGGGCTCGTTGCTGCAGCTCCGAGGCGTTCCGCGTGACGCAGCCGGCGCGGCACTCGCAGGCCGGGCGGTCACGTGGTCGTCCTCCGACACGCTCCGCGCCAGGGTCTCGGGCACGGGGATCGTCAGCGGAGTCCGGCCCGGCGCGGTGACGATCACCGCGGCAAGCGGCGGCGCGAGCGGAACAGCGAGCGTCAGGGTCGTCTCGGCTGTCTCAGCCGAGCTGGCGAGTGTTCCCGCAGGGCCGCCCCCGCTGCGGTAGGTCGAGCGCACGGACGGCGCGTCCGAGCGGGCGCCGTGACGAGCGCGTGCGCTCGGCGCGGGAGTGCCTGCGTGGCGTGGGCGTGCAAGCACTGACACGTCGCGAAGTGCTCCCGTAGCGTGCCCCACATCGGGGAGCAAGGCACCACGGCGAGTTCGCCCGCGGTCGAGATCTCCCAATTCGACGTGGCGGGTGCCTAACGAATCGGCGACGTTCGCCGCCGCCCCGCCCTTCCCACTCGCACCCGGGGCCGCGCGCGTCCCAGCTGGGCCCGCGTTGCTGCCACCACTGACGCTCCTGGGGCAGCCCGGTGCGCCGCGTTGCGCACCGTGAGTGTCGGGGCTGTCGGTCGGCCTACGCATCTCCAACGGGGCACGCCGCGCCGGCGCTTCGGGCGGCGGCCCCGGCCCGCCGCCTGTCGACCGGCGGTCGTATGGGCCTACCCGACACTAACCGCCGCGTCCCGTACGCGGGGAGATGCCACTATGCTCTGCACCACTGCCCGGCGCCGCTGGTTGCCCGCTGCGCTGGCTCCCGTCACCGTCGGAATCGCCCTCGCCGGGGTTGCCGGCTGCGCCTCGGAATTGTCGAGCGGCGCCAGTCCGTCCGTAGCCCCGGTGAGTCCTGCCGACGCGCGGCCCAACACCGCGATCCTCACCTGGAACACCGCCGCGCGCGACGCCCTCGTCCACCTCGCGCAGCACGACGCGGTAAACGCGACCGCCCCCGCGTTCGACTCCTACGCCTTCGATGGGCGCGATATGGGCGCCGACCCCGAAGCCGCGGGCGCTGCCGCGGCCCACGCAGTCCTGACGACCACCTTTCCCGCGCAACAGCCGGCGCTCGATGCGACGCTCGCCGCCGCCCTGGCGGCGGTGCCCGACGGCGATGCGGAGACGCGCGGCGTCGCGCTGGGACGTCAGGCGGCGGCCGCGATCCTCGCGCTGCGCGCGACCGACGGCTCCGACACGCCGATCGTCGGCGACTACGTGCCGCGTGCCGACCCGGGCCGCTACCAGTTCACCGCACCCTTCGACTTCGCTTTCCTCCCCGGCTGGCGTACGCTGCGGCCGTTCGCGCTTGCCCGCCCCGACCAGTTCCGGCCCAAGCCTCCACCGGCGCTCGACAGCAAGGCGTACGCGGACGGCTACGCCGAGGTGAAGGCGACGGGCCAGGCTGGGAGCCAGGCCCGGACGCCCGACCAGAGCGCGTACGCCAAGTTCTGGTACGAGTTCTCAGAGCTCGGCTGGAACCGGATCGCTCGCACTGTCGCCGCGGAGCGCTCGCTGGGATTGCAGTCGACCGCGCGGCTCTTCGCACTGCTGAACATGGCGCTGTCGGACGCGTACGTCGCGGGGTGGGACGCGAAGTTCCACTACGATTTCTGGCGCCCGGTCACCGCGGTCCGCGCGGCGGCGACGGACGGCAACCCGGCCACGGCGCCGGACGCGGCGTGGGAGTCCGCGGAGCCGACGCCGCCGGTGCAGGATTACCCGTCGACCCACAGCGCCCTCGGCGACGCCGCGGCCGAAGTGCTGGCGTCCGTCTTCGGCGACAGAACTCCGTTCACGTTCACGTCGCCCACAGCTGATCCGGTCAACTCGGCTCGCAGCTTCGCGCGCTTCAGCGACGCGGCCGACGAGAACGCGGAATCGCGCGTGATGGCCGGCATCCACTTCCGATTCTCCACCGGGGCCGGGCAGGACCTCGGACGGCGGGTCGGCCGGTGGACCGTCGCCCACCACCTGCGGAGGCGCTGACCCCGTGGCCGGAAGAACGGCGGGAGGCGGGCCGACCGGGCGTGGCCCGCCTCCACATCGGCTCGACGTCGTTTTCCGCGCACCGGCCGCGCCGAGGCGGCCGCCGCGGACGCGCGTCGGAGCGGAGGCACCTGCCCGACGTCGACATGAGCGGCGCCGGCGGGTGGCGGAACGTGCCGACGATGAAGGCGAGCCACGCTTCGCGCGTAGATCTCCCCGTTCGACGTGCCAGGCGCCTAACAAGTCGGTGACGGTCGCCGGTCTAGAGCGGAAGAAGTGGCGGAATCGCCGGAATTATCCGGGATTCCGCCGGACTTCGCCGGTTGCGGGGACACACAATGGACACACCACACCGGCTTAGGGGAGCGGGCCGCCGCGGCGCTACGGCACCGTAGTGGTCGCAACCGCGCTCGTCAGGCCGCCCGGGTCGGTGGCCGTGACGCTGATGGTGTGCGGCCCGGGCGCGGCGTACGGCTCGCGGCGCAGGAAGGCGAACTCGCCCGAGCGCGCGACGTCCTGCGGCGTGGTCGGGGGCGTCCCGTCCCCCCAGTCGATCGTCCAGTCCCACGGGCCCGCGTCCCCGGGGTCGCGGAGCCGAACGCGGAGCCAGATGCCGCTCAGGCCGGGGATGACGCCCGGCGGGAGCGCCGCGGCGGCGAGGCGGTCGACGACCGGCGCGCCCTCGCCGCCGACCACGCGGATCGTCGTGAGCTTCGCGCTGAACTCGACGCCGAGGGTCGTGCCGATGATCTGCCCGGCGTTGTTGATCGCCCGGCCGCTGACACCGCCCAGCGACTCGAGGTCGACCAATCCAGTCTCGCGGGACCAGAAGGAGAAGCCCAGCCCGCCGACCACCTGCCCGGCCTCGTTGATGTCCTCCGCGAGGTCAAGACTCTCGTGAGGATCGGGGCCGCTCAGGTCGATCACGCGCCCGTCGGGCTCCCAGAGGACGGCACGACGATCGGCCCGACCCTCCTCACCATCCGGAAGGCGGGGGAACTCGACGTAGCCTACCACCTGCCCGGCGTCGTTGATCCCGCGGGCTTCTCCACACAGTGCACCGGGCAGCACCTCAAGCTCGCGCAGGCCCGTATCGGGGTCCCAGAGCAGGACGGGTGAGCAAAACCCGCCTCGAGCCCCGACGACCTGGCCTGCGTTGTTGATGTCCCACGGCCGGAACTCGCCGATGGCGCGCATACCTGTCTCTGCCTCCCACAGGAAGGCGTGCTCGATGCAGTCCGCGGCGAGGCTGACCCCGACGACTTGCCCCGAGTCGTTGATGGCGGCCGCGAAGGCGGAGCGAGCTCCGGGCTCGCTCCCGCACACGCCGAGCGAGCCGAGGTCGCGCATGCCGTTGGCGGCGTCCCAGATGAAGGCGCTCGGGGCGTGCGCGAAGAAGGGGTTGACGTGAACAGCACCGACGACCTGGCCGGCGTTATTGATGTCCTCGGCCTGAGTCTGGAGGCCAGGCTGCGGCTCGCCGGGGAGCGTCCCCAGGCTGCGAATCCCCGTGCGCGGCTCCCACAGGACCGGGACTCGCTCGCCCCCGTCCGTGACACTCCACCCCACCACCTGTCCGCGGTCGTTGATCGCGAGGGGGACGGCGTCCTGGCCCAGCGTGCCCAAGTCGATCACGGACACAACCTCGACGCGGGCGCGAGGGCCATCCGTCGGCTGGAGCGCGGCGCGGACCCTCCCGACGCCAGCGGCGCGGGGGGATGGCGCGACGTCGGTCGTCACAACCGGGAGCGCGGCGTCAACCAGTGGCGCGGCGGGCGTTGTCGGGGAGGAATCCGCGCACGCCGCGACCGCGAGGGCAAGCGGTGCCAGTCTCGGCTTGACGGCGAGAGCGAAGTGGGCGCGCATGGCGCACCTCGAGTCGCGGAGGGGCTCCGGCGCAGGGCGTCGGGCCGGCATCGGGCGGCGTACGATGCGCCGGGGCGGAAGAGCGAAGATAGGGGCGCCGCAGCGAGTGGGCAAG
>Ga0307410_10001306_pt1 | contig 11134 bp, 15 predicted proteins | sample 322Ometagenome_3_FD_203707 | JGI IMG/M metagenome (GOLD analysis project Ga0307410, IMG submission 203707) | Maize rhizosphere microbial communities from greenhouse at UC Davis, California, United States - 322HYB-O-3 | ecosystem: Host-associated > Plants > Roots > Rhizosphere > Soil | place...
GCGGCTCTTCATGCTCACCAGGTTCCAGCTGTTGTCCATGTAGGGCTTGGAGAAATCCATGACCTTCTGGCGCGGCTCGGTGATCGATATGCCGGAAAAGGCCACGTCCGCCTTCTTGCTGACGACGGCGCCGAGCATTCCTTGCCAATCGTAGGCGGTGATTGCCATCGTGCAGCCGCGCGCTTTGCAGTAACCGTCGAACAAATCGTAATCGAGGCCTTTGGTCTGCCCATTCTCCTCGAACAAATTGGGCGGCGACGCAGGGGTCACGGCGACATTGACGACTTGCGACGCTTCCTCCTTCCCGCAACCGCCGACCGTCATGAACGAGAGGGCGAGAACGAACGTGGCGAGGAGTTCGCGGCGTCTCATCTTTGGTGTCCCCCTGTGTGGATGTAGGGCGGTGTGAAAGCGAAGAAATTGTTCAGCCCGGCGTGGTGCAGAGCTTCGCGCACGGTATTGCTGCCGCGCAGGAAATCGAGGTCCCGCTGGCCGCCCCTCAGCGACCTGGCGAGCCTCAGGATGGCGCGGATGCCCCCGAGGCTGATGAAGTCCAGCTCGTCGAGATCGATCGTCACCGACTGGGTCCCGGCGTGAAGCCGCTGTTGAACGGCCGAGGCGAAGTCGCTTCCGTCGGTCGCTTCCATTCGACCCTGGGGCCGAGCGATCAGGCGCTCGCCCTCGTCCAGAAACTGAGCCCCCATGCCGTTAATTTGCGCTTCAACGGCAGGAGAGTCGAGACGGCTGTCAGGCGATCGTTTCGACCGTCAGCTGGTCGTTGGTGAAGACGCAGACTTCGGCCGCGATCTGCATCGCGCGGCGAGCGAGCGTCTCCGGATCCTGCTCGTAGTCTGAAAGGGCGCGCGCTGCAGCGAGCGCATAATTGCCGCCCGAGCCGATCGCCGCGATCCCGCCTTCCGGCTCCAATACGTCGCCGTTCCCCGTCAGGATCAGCAGCGCATCCTTGTCGGCGACGATCATCATCGCTTCCAGATTCCGCAGATACTTGTCGGTCCGCCAGTCCTTGGCGAGCTCGACGGCCGAGCGCATCAGCTGGCCGTTATACTGTTCGAGCTTGCGCTCCAGCCGCTCGAACAAGGTAAAGGCGTCGGCGGTTGCTCCGGCGAACCCGCCGATCACCGTCCCGTTCTCGCCGATCCGGCGCACCTTCTTCGCGTTCGGCTTGATCACCGTATTGCCGAGGCTGACCTGACCGTCGCCGGCAATGACCGTGCGGCCGTCCTTCTTTACCCCGAGGATCGTGGTTCCGTGATATTTTTCCATGGCGCCGATGTGGGATGGCCCGCGAACGGCTGCAACTAGCCGCGCGCGAAGCGGCGGTCGGGGATGAGCCACATGGCCGCGACCGCGACGTAGATCGCCACCGCGAGCAACGGCGAGACGAAGGCTGCCGCGATGGCGAGGAGGTAGAGCGCGAAGCTCGCCCACTCCTTCACGCCGCGGCCGACCGCCTTCTTCACCTCCGACTGCTCGCCTTCGGCGGCCATCAGCGCGCGCTCCAGCAGCAGATAGGCAACGGATGCGCCGACAAGGACAAGGCCGAAGGCGGCGACCGGCCACGGCCTGATCCCGACCTCGTCGATCCAGCGGATCATCAGCGGGAACAAGGTGAGCCAGAACAGCAACGCGTGGTTGGACCACAGCACTGCGCCGGTCACCTTGTGCGCCGACTGCATCATGTGGTGGTGGTTGTTCCAGTAGATCGCCACATAGATGAAGGCGAGCAGGTAAGCGGCCAGGAGCGGAAGAACGGTCAGCGCGGCGCGGAGCGTCGGCTCCTCGGGAAGCCTCAGCTCCAGCACCATGATCGTGAGCACGATGGCGACGACGCCATCCGTCAGTGCGTTGAGACGCCCCGGGCTCATCCGCTCCCCCTATCTTTCGACGCCCTTCACCTTACCCTAGGTGCGCGCGGCCGTGTAGCCGAGATAGCCGGTGCCGAAGAGCGCGTAGAGTTCCTCGGGGATCCCGCGCAGATAGGCTGTCATCCCGTCGGCGATCCCCTTAGCCATCGCCGGATCGGCGGCGGCGATCAGGCCCATCGGAATCGACCACAGCTCGAGCGCGTACATCATGTACAGGAAGCTCGGCCGCGCGCGGCTGGTCCAGGGATCGGTCGACTGCGCCTCGGCGACGATCGCCTGCATCTGCGCGCTGATGGTCGCCATTTCCTGGTCGCCCTGAAGTTTCAGCAGTTCCAGCTTGGCTCTGTCCCGCGCCTGCGGGTCGGGGATGATCTTGTCGAGCAGCTTCGACACCGGCCCGACGATCGCTTCCAAAATTGACATTGAAGGATTCTCCTGGAGGGTAAGTTGGCCAAATTGACTGTGCTGCGGGTTTTCTGCGCTCAGCCGACTGTGCCGATCCGGTTCGCTAGCTAGCCGTAAAGAAACGCCTCGTTGGCGGGCCGGCGCTCGGCGAGGCGCAGGTAACGCTCGCCCTGGAGCGCCTCGAGCGCGCGCATCAGCACCGTCTCGCCACCGCGCTTGCCGCGGGAAGCGAGGAAAGCGTCCAGCGCATGGAGCGTCAGCGGTCCGACGCGGCCGTCCGGCGTCAGGTCCGCATAGTCTTTCGCGTTGCGGTTGAGCGCCGTCAGCGCCCGCTGAAGGAAGGTCGTTGCGACCGCGGGACCCATGTTGACGCCCGTATCGAACAGCTCCGCCGCGATCCGGGACGACCGTCTGGCGACCTGGTCGAACCTCGGGCGCAACCAATAGAGACGCCGATAGATGGCCGCTGCCTCGATCCGCGGCAGGCTGCGCATTGCGCCGGCATATCCATGCGCCCGGGCAACCGCCTCGGTGATTCCGAAGCATGTCGGCCCGCCCTTGTCCGCCGGGTGGTTCACATAACCGCCCTCGCGTTCGATCAGTCCGTCGATCAACGCATCGACGTCAAAGCTTTCCTCTTCCACACGCACTCCTGGCAACTGGTTCAACCGCGTCGCTGTGTGCTAACCTTTTTGGTTCGCTGTAGGAAAGCCGATTGTGCCTAGAGACGAAGCTCCCGAAGCACTCGCTCGGTCATTGTGGCGCAGTCGCTGCCGGCGAACGGGAAGGTCCCGGTGAGTGCTTCGTGAACTTCCGGCGCAAGCGCTTCCTGCAGCTTGCGGCGTGCGCGAAGAAGGCGGGTCTTCACCGTCGCGGGCGGAATGGTGAGAGCCTCCGCAGTGTCCTCGACGGACAGTCCCTCGATCTCGCGCAGCACGAACACGGTCCGGAAAATCTCGGGCAGCCCTCCGATAGCATGCTCGAGAAGACGCCGCAGCTGCTCGCGCGCAACGGCCGCGTCGGGCGGCGGAGTTTCGGAGCCGGCCATCAGCTTCTCCCGATATGCGTCGAGCACCGGCACCCCCTCGGCTTCCAGCCGCACTCGACGGCGCCGTTCCGAGCGAAGCCGGCTGAGCGCTTCATTGACGACGATCCGGGTGAGCCAGGTCGAGAGCGAGGAGCGTCCCTCGAACCGGTCCATCGATGAGAAGGCGGACACATAGGCGGCCTGCACGGCTTCCTCGGCCTCGGACCGGTCCTTGAGGATGCTCCAGGCCGCGCGGAACAGGCGTTGATTGTTGCAGGCGAGAACGTGCCGCACGGCGTCGGCGTCGCGGCTTGCGCATAGCCGCGCCAGCTCCGCGTCACCGATCGAGCGATAATCGACCTTCGCCTGCGCGCTCATTGCGACACCTTTAGCACGCCGCGCATGCCGGGGTGGTATTTGCAGACGAACGCGAGCGCCCCCGACTTCTGGATTATGGTCTTCCCCTTGGCTCCTGGCGCGAGGTCCACGTTGAACGCACCGTTCTTCGCGGTTGCCGTGTGCCGGAACATGTCCCGGTTCTCCCACAGGATCGTATCGCCTCGACGGACGCTCGCGGGGACCGACTGGAACTTCATCTTTTCCATGACGATCACGTGCGTGCGCGGCGCTGCTTCCGCGGGGGCTGCGAGCAGCAGCGCCGCTACCACGCCGAAGCCGACCCAGCCGCGCACTACGACTTCAGCCCCGCCGCAAGCTGCTCGGCATGCTTCTGGTGCTCGCCGAAAAGCGTAAGCCCGGTTTCCAGCAGCGACTTCAGCTCGCCATTGTCGGCCGACGGGATCAGCACCGTCTTGAGCGCACCGTTGACGGTGTCGTGATAGGCGACCTCGTTCGCGGCATAGGCGCGATCGAAGGCGGCGCCTTTCAGGCTGGAGAGGCGTTGCTTCGTCTCCTTCGCCTGCTTCATCAGGGCCTCGCTGGTGGCGTTCGATTGCGGCGTGACCTTCAGTTTCTTCACAAGCGCGAGCGCCTTGTCGTTCACCGCTTCATGGTCGCGAACCATGGTCTGGGCGAACTCGCGGACGGTTGCATTCTTCGACTTGGCGAGCGCGAGCTTGGCCGCGTCCACATCGATGTTGCCCGCCGTGTAGGCGATGTGCGCGATCTCGGCGTCCGTCGGGCCGCTCTTCGCAAGCGTGGGCGAGCCGACGAGCAGCGCAGCGGCGGTCATCAAGGCGATTCTGGCGGTCATCTGATCCTCCCGGTTGATGTCTCGCCCGATTGGATGCCGCCGTTTGCTGGAGGTTCCCGGCACCGCTAGACCCATGCCCATGAGTCCGCGTCTCCTTCCCGTCTTCGCCGCCTTCTTCGTTCTTCATGCGCCTGCCGCGGCCGAGCTTTCGGCGAAGGAGCAGGCAATGATCCAGACCGTCGATACGGAGCAGGAGCGCACCGTCTCCATGCTCGAAACCTGGGTGAACCAGAACAGCGGGAGCCTGAACTCGCCCGGCGTCGAAGCGGTTGGACGGATGCTCCGTGCGGAGCTGGAGCCGCTGGGCTTCAAGGTCGACTGGATCGACATGAAACGCGCCGGGCGCGCCGGGCACATCGTCGCTTCTTACAAGGGCAACGGGCGCGGCAAGCGCATCCTGCTGATCGGGCATCTCGATACGGTGTTCGAGCCGGACCACGCCTTCCAGCGCTGGGAGCGCAAGGGCGATCGCGGCATCGGCCCGGGCTCCGGAGACGACAAGGGCGGAATGGCGGTGATGATCGCCGCGCTCCGCGCGATGAAGACCGCCGGCACTCTGAAGCAGGCCGACATCCGCGTGGTGCTCACCGGCGACGAGGAGGACGCGGGCGACCCGATCGAGGTCACGCGCGGTCCGCTGATGGAGGCCGGCAAATGGGCCGACATCGCCTTCGACTTCGAGGGGCTGGCGCAGAAGGCGGGCAAGGACATGGGCTCGATCGCGCGCCGAAGCTCCGACAGCTGGACTTTGATCGTCAGCGGCCGCAGCGGCCATTCGAGCGGGGTGATGCATCCGGACTATGGCGCCAATTACGAGCTGGCGCGGATCATCGACGCATTCCGGCGGGAGCTCGGCGAGGACAAGCTGACCTACAATGTCGGGATGGTCGGCGGCGGAGCGACGGCGGAGATGGACTCCGGCCGCATCCGCCTCAACGCCACGGGCAAGACGAACATCATCGCCGCCACCGCCGTTGCTCGCGGGGACCTTCGCGCTCTGACGCAGGATCAGATCGACCGCACCAAGGCGAAGATGCGCTCAATCGTTGCGCAGTCGCTTCCGGGTACGACGACGCAGATCAGCTTCGACAAGGGCGGCTATCCGCCGATGGCGCCGACGGAGGGCAGTCGCGCTCTTCTCGCCCGGCTCAACGTCGTGAATGCGGACATGGGCCTGGAGCAGATGGGCGAGCTGGACCCGATGGAGCGCGGGGCCGGCGACATCAGCTTCGTCGCCACGGACGTGGATGGGCTCGTAGGCCTCGGCCCAGCAGGGTCGGGCAGCCACGCGCCCGGCGAGTCCGTCGACATCCCGTCGATCGCCCGCCAGGCGAAGCGCGCGGCGATCCTGATGAGCCGCCTGACCAGGGAACGGCGGTAAAGGCGTCTGCCCATCGACCCATCGCGGGTAAGAGAGAGCCCGCCATCCCCAAAGAAAATGACGGGCCCTCAGACAACAAGCGACACGCCATTAGCTGGGGGGCTAACGGCGTGCGGGCTCACGCTATGGCAATGGCGGGCGCTTTGTTTGTCCAAGTGCGGCAGCGGTTTGATATTTGGCGACACGCAGCATTAGCCGTTTCATCTACCCAGCCATCTTGCCGCTCGAGACGATCCCTCTAAGCTAACCTCGTTCAGTATCGGGGGGTTGCTTTCATGCGTCTGTTTCTTGCCGCGGCGTTCGCCGCGCTTCCGTTCGCCACGAGCGCGAATGCCGCCAAGGTTTATGCCGCCTGCTACTATCAGGACGATGTGGGGAAGCTGCCAGTGACGCAGCTGTTCACGCTCGAGGGCGACGCGCTCCGCGACTATTATGGCGAGTTCACATACGACAAGAACCGCGCCTGGGAAGAGCAGTTCGCCCAGGAAGCCGACGCCGTCCGCCCTGTCTCTGGTTTCTATGAATACAACTTCGTGGGGCAGTTCTCGAAATTCGCGGAGGCCCAGGGCGACAGCCACAGCAACTGCTGGGTAACGACGTCGAAGGACCACGCGCTAGCCTGGTTCGCCAAGAGAAGCCGAGAGGGTAGGCTCGACACGGGACGGATACAGGATTGGCGACCCGTCAAGGCTGGTGTCCTGGCGGTCGAGGATTGGTCGGGACGCCCTTCGGCCAATGCTGCCGCCGAAGCCGAGGCCGAGGCTCCCAGGACCGATGCAAAACAGTCGAAGGAAGCTGCGGCGGACAGCGCCACTTCCCGCCACAAGATGACTAATGCCGAGGCAGACTCGAAGTTCGCGGCCGACAAGGCCGAGTACGAGAAGACGCTCGCTCAGCAGCAGAAGCAGGTCGACGACTTCAAACGCGCCCAGGACGAGGTCGCCCGCAAGAAGCAGGAGCAGCGGCTTGCGGCCGAGCGTGCGGCCGCCGACTACCAGCGCCAGCTCGAGGCGCACGCCCGAACCGTTAGCGACCAGCAGCTGGAATATCAGAACCAGCTCGCGAAACCCGCGAGCGCTCCCAACGCCATCTATCGCGGTTTCTCGGCAAGAACCTGCGACGAGGCGCGCGTCAGCGCCGTGAAGGGCGCGGGAACCACTTCAGGAACGCAGTTCAAGGAAGTCAGGACCGAGACCGGCAGCGGCACCTGCGTGGTTCAGGGCTGGTGGTGGGACACGAGCAAAGGCACCGCGACGCGGCAGTAGCAACCGCAGCCCCAGCCCCAGCCTAGACGTAAAGACTTCGCGCAGGTTGATGCCGTGCTCGACCCAGGCCTTGAGCGCATCGAGCATCTGCGACCAGCCCTGGCAATTGCCGTAGCTCGCGTGAAGCGCGCCCTGAGTCTCGCGCCAGCCTTCTTCCCTGATCTCGACGAGCGTCCGCGTGTCGTCGTCGAGCGGGGTGAAGGTCATGGTGACGATGGTCTGGTAATTCGCCTCACGTACCTTGCCGCCCGAATCCGACAGGTTGGGGGGCTCGCCTTCATTCGCCGCCCACTTGAGCACGATCCTCTCGTCGGGAACGACCTCGAAAACATCGACCGGGAAGGCGCCGGGGAAGTCCTGGAAGTCCCAGGTGACGGTCGCCCCGGTCTCCAGCCGCCCCTTGGCCCCGCCGGTGGTGAAATAGTTCGACAATTCGGCCGGATCGGCGACGGCCTCGAACACTTCGTGCACCGGGCGCGCGATGCGCGCTGCGACCCTGAACTTGAGATCCATTGCGACTCTCCTGAGCTTGATCGCGGCGCGTATATGTTATAGTTCTATAACATGTCAATTTCGGACGCATACGACCGCACCTTCAAGGCCCTCGGGCACCAGGTACGCCGCCAGATCCTCGACGATTTGCGCGACCAGCCGCTGACCACGGGAACGCTGGTCGCGCATTTCCCGGAGCTCGACCGCTGCACGGTGATGCAGCACCTGAAGGTGCTGGAGGAGGCGGACCTGGTGATCCCCGTGCGCAAGGGACGTGAGCGATGGAACCACCTCAACGTGGCCCCCATCCAGGAGATTCACGAGCGCTGGATCGGACCGCACGCGGCCGACGCAGCCGCGCGGCTCGCGAAGCTCAAGCGTGAGGTTGAGAAGGCGCGCTAGCAGAGGTCCCGGCGTCGATCTCATCGGCACGGGCCGCGTACTGGAATGCTAGCTCGGTGTGGATCGCTGCCGCTTCTGCAGTGTCGGAGTCCCGGGCGAGCCAACGCTCTTCGATCGCTCGGGCGCGGAAATAATCCGAATCCTCTGGCCGCATGTTCCGCTCCGGAAACTGACGCCTGTCGCAACAACCGCCATTTGCGGCACGAGTTCCGCCCGCGAACTAATTGCCGATGGCGGCAACCTGCTGCTGGCCGTCACCGAAGTAGCGGGCGAGCAATGCGGGATCGCGGTTGTAGGGATCGGCGCGGAATTTGGGCCCGTCGGCACCGCCTTCGGCGGTCATGTAGGTGACGTAGACCGGCACCGGCTCGGGCAGGTCCACATTCTCCTCGACCTTCGGATCGCGGCCCTTCGGCACACTACCGAACAGCCATTTGGCGAAGCGGTCCGCATCCTCCAGCCGGATGCAGCCGTTGCTGATCCAGCGATTGTCCTTGGCGAACTCGGCCTTGGACGCGTCGGGCACGTCGTGAAGGTAGATTCCGAAGTCGTTGGGCATCATGAACTTCATGTCGCCCATCGAATTCCACGGGCCGGGTCCGCGGCGCAGGCGCACGTTCGACTTGCCGTTCGCCACCGCCTGCCAGTCGACCGTAGCCGGGTCGATCGGCGTAGCGTCGTCGGACCAGTCGGACAGCACCTGGTAATCGCGGTCCTCCAGATACTTGAGCCCCTCCGCGACGACATGCGGAGCGACCTTCTTCTGCGCGAAGTCGGGCGGCGTGTTCCAATAAGGGTTCACGCTGACGAAGCGCAGCAGCGCCGCCATCATCGGCGTTTCGGTCTCCTTGGTGCCGACGATGACCCGCATGCTGTCGACCGGGCGGCCGTTCTCGAACATCCACAGACGCGCCGCTCCGGCGTCGACGAGGACGTACCGGCCGCCCTCCGTCGTGATCGGAAGCCGCTTCGCGCGCTCCAGATTGAGCATCAGGACGTTTTCGTAATGCTTGAAGCCGCGGTTCAGCGCATCGATCGTCCCAGCTCCGCCGACGCCGTCGGCCTTCATGCCGTGGACGCCCTGGAACTCCTTGACCGCGGCGGCCGTGGCCGCGTCGAACTTCGTTCCTTCGGCAAGACCCAGCCGCTGCCGCAGAAGCGCAACGCGGTCTCCCGTCGAATTGAGCTTGAGCACTGGCCCGGCCGGGATCTGCACCTGCGGCAAGTCGCCCCAGCGCATCTGATAGCGGACGAGCGATTGCCTCAGCGCGGTGTAGACCGGGTGCACGGGCGCGAACATGTCTATGTCCGTCGACTGGAAATCGTCATTGCCCTGCTGTTGCAGCTGCGCGTCGCGCCTCTCCATCGACGGGGCGATCTCGCGGTCGATGTAGACCATGTCGAGACCCTGCTCGACGCTGGGCGGAACCTCGATGGGCTCAATCGGCTGCTGGCTGGCTGCGAGGGCCGCAGCGGGCAGGCAAAGACCTGCGAAAGCCAGAACGAATTTGCGCATTGTTACCCCTTCAACCCGAACCCCCTTCTACACGGCGAAAATGAACGGCTCCAGAATCCGAACAGCCGAACCGGTTTGGATGTACGACGTTCTGAAGCCGGTGACCCCCACTTTTCATCCCAGGCTCGTCAACGGGCGCTTCGGCGACCCGGCGCTGTTCGTCGAGATGCTGCACCGGCGCGAGGCGCTGCTGTTCGATCTGGGCGACCTGTCGGCGCTCAGCACCCGCGACCTGCTGCGCATCGGGCATGTCTTCGTCAGCCACATGCACATGGACCATTTCATCGGCTTCGACGCACTGCTCCGGGTCAATATCGGCCGCCAGAAGGTGATCCGCTTCGTGGGGCCGGAGGGCCTGTGCGAGCGGATCCATCACAAGCTGCAGGGCTACGACTGGGACCTCGCCGACAAGTATGATTCCGACCTGGTCATCGTCGTTACCGCGCTGCGGGAGAATGAGGCGCCCCGGGCAGCCCGGTTTCGCTTCAAGCGCCGATTCGCCTGGGAAACCCCGGTGCCGCTCCCGAAGACCGGCGACGAAGGCTTCGAAGTGCATGCCGCCTTCCTCCAGCATCACGGCCCGTGCCTCGGCTTCGCGCTCAGCGAGCCCGCGCACGCCAACGTCTGGAAGAGCAAGCTCGAAGAGTTGGAGATCGAGCCGGGGCAGTGGCTTCAGCGGCTGAAGAAGGAAATCCTTTACGGCGCTGAGGACGAATCGATGATCAGCCTGCCAGACGGCCGTCACGTGCGGCTCGGCGACCTGAGACAGCTGGTAACCCTCAGCCCCGGACAGAAGGTCGCCTACGTCACCGACGTGGTCGATAGCCCGCCGAACAGGTCCGCGATCGCCGAACTGGCAGACGGCGCCGACATCTTCTTCCTGGAGTCCCGTTTCGCGGCGGACGATGCGCACCAAGCGCTTGAGCGAGCTCACCTGACGACGACCGCCGCCGGCGAGATCGCCCGGTCAGCCGCCGTGCGCCGGTTTGAGCCGTTCCACTTCTCGCCGCGTTACGAGGGTCAGGAAGAACGCATGATCGGCGAGGCCATGGAGGCCTTTTCCGGGGACGATCAAGACGCTCCGGCGCCCGAGGACGCCGGAGCATTGCTGACCTAGCCGATTCCGCCGCCGGTCTGACCGGTGCCGCTGGTAACGGTCTCGCTCTGGCTGGAGCTGGACTGGTTCGCCTGGCCCTCGCCGAACGAGAAGGCGCTTCCGCCTTCGTTCTGGAGGCACTTGGCAAGCATCCTTTTGCCCTCCTCGGCGAGTTGGCGCTGCTGCTCCCCGGCACGCTCGAAGAACTGGCGAAGCTCGTCGCGGTCGGCATCCTCCGCGTAAATCTCGCAATTCTCCGCGCCCTGCAGAGCGTGGTAGACGATGGAGATCACGTCATAGGTCTCGTCCCGGGTTCCGGTGGCATCTTCCGATTGCCCTTGCTGCATGCTGCGCTCCTTCGGTGATGGATTGTGCTGCCGCCGCGATTGGCGGCTACCCTTCAACGCGCTTCGACCGAAGAGTTCCTACAGCATTGAGCCGGCTGGCCTTT
>Ga0307410_10001308_pt1 | contig 11123 bp, 8 predicted proteins | sample 322Ometagenome_3_FD_203707 | JGI IMG/M metagenome (GOLD analysis project Ga0307410, IMG submission 203707) | Maize rhizosphere microbial communities from greenhouse at UC Davis, California, United States - 322HYB-O-3 | ecosystem: Host-associated > Plants > Roots > Rhizosphere > Soil | place...
CTGACCGACGACGAGATCATCCGGCTCGTCGGCGTGTTCGTGGGGCTCGGTGTGCAGCAGGTGCGCCTGACCGGCGGCGAGCCGCTGCTGCGCCGCTCGTTGGTCGACGTCGTGCGCGGCATCGCGTCCCTGGCGCCCCGTCCGCGGATCGCCATGACCACCAACGGCGTCGGACTGGATCGGCTGGCCCAGCCGCTCGCCGATGCCGGCCTCGACCGGGTCAACGTCAGCCTCGACACCATCGACCCGGAGGAGTTCGCCGCCCTCACGCGTCGCGACCGGCTCCATGACGTGGAGGCCGGGCTCAAGGCGGCCGCCGCGGCCGGGCTGGCGCCCGTGAAGGTCAACGCCGTCGCCATGCGCGGCATCAACGACACCTCGGTGTGCGAGCTGCTGCAGTGGTGCCTCGACCGCGGCTACGACCTGCGGTTCATCGAGCAGATGCCGCTCGACGCCCAGCACGGCTGGGACGCCACCAGCATGGTCACCGCCGCGGAGGTGCGCGCGCGCCTGGAGGAGCGCTTCACCCTCACCGCCCTGCCGGCAGCGGACCGCGGGAGCGCGCCGGCCGAGCGGTTCCTCGTCGACGGCGGGCCCGCGACCGTGGGCATCATCGCCAGCGTCAGCCAGCCCTTCTGTGCCGCGTGTGACCGGGTGCGACTCACCGCCGACGGCCAGGTGCGCAACTGCCTCTTCTCGCGCACCGAGACCGACCTGCGCGGCCCCCTGCGCGACGGTGCCACCGACGAGGAGCTGGCCCGTCTGCTGCAGGGCGAGATGTGGCGCAAGGCGCGCGGGCACGGGATCGGGGAGCCGGGCTTCGTGCAGCCCGACCGGCCGATGTCCGCCATCGGCGGCTGACTCAGCCGGCGTCGGCCGGGATCTCGCCCGCGCTCACGGTCTCCTTCAGGAACCCGCGGACCGAGAGGAACTCGCCGAGGCTGACCTTGTGGCTGTCACAGGCCAGCCAGACCTTGCGGCGCTCCGGCGTGTGCAGCTTCGGGTTGTTCCACAGGTGCGCCCAGGTGGCGGCGGCCCGGCAGCCCTTGGCGCTGCAGACCAGCTGGCCCATCAACGCTCGATCTGTCTGGTGTGCTCGATGACCGGGGTGACGGGGCTGGTGCGGCCGGCGAACCGCGGGCGCACCGCGTTGGCGAGCACCACGGCGACGTACGGCAGCAGCACGGCTGCCACGGAGAACGAACCCCACACCCACCACGGGGCGCCCTTGGTGGCCGTCAGCGCGGCGAGCACGAAGCACGCCGTCCGGATGCCCATGGTGACCAGGTAGCGACGGATGCGCGCCGCCTGTTCCTCGGCCAGCGACTCCGGAGCCGTGGTCACCGACTGCACGACCACGTCTCGGTCGTGGCGTCGGGCTGCGGGCATGACTCAACGATAAGCCGGGTGGGGGACGGGGCACGCGCCGGCCCGGGCCTGATCTTGCAGCCGTCCGCCGGCCCCCTGCGCCGGCCGGCCCGACCGGCCACCGTCTCGATGCCGACTACCCATCGGTAGTCGGCTAGCGTCACGGGCAGACCTGCGGGCGGTCCGCCGCCCGCGAGAGGCACCCTTGCGACGAGACCGTCCCGACGAGCAGAGGAGACCCATGGCCGAGGGCCGCAACGTGCTGGTGACCGGGGGGAACCGGGGGATCGGCCTGTGCATCGCCCAGGCGTTCGCCGACGCCGGCGACAACGTCGTCATCACGCACCGCTCCGGTGAGCCGCCCGAGGGCCTGCGAGGTGTGACGTGCGACGTCACCGACACCGCGTCGGTCGACGCCGCCTTCACCGCTGCCGAGGAGCTGCTCGGCGGACCGGTCGAGGTGCTGGTGGCCAACGCCGGCGTCACCAAGGACCAGCTCCTGATGCGCATGAGCGACGAGGAGTTCGACACCGTCATCGACACGAACCTCGCCGGTGCCTTCCGCTGCGCGCGGCGCGCCAGCAAGGGCATGATCCGCCTGCGCAAGGGTCGCATCGTGCTGATCTCCAGCGTCGTGGGTCTCTACGGCTCGCCCGGGCAGACCAACTACGCCGCGAGCAAGGCGGGTCTGGTCGGGCTGGCCCGCTCGATCACCCGCGAGCTCGGCGGTCGCGGGATCACCGCCAACGTCGTCGCCCCCGGCTTCATCGAGACCGACATGACGGCCGCCCTGCCCGAGGACCGCAAGAAGCAGTACCTCGCCACCATCCCGGCCGGGCGCTTCGCCGCTCCCGAGGAGGTCGCGGCGGCGGTGCGCTTCATCGCGTCGGTCGACGCGGCATACATCTCGGGCGCCGTCATCCCCGTCGACGGCGGCCTCGGGATGGGGCACTGAGCGGGCCGACCGGCCTCCGACGACCGACCGCACCACTGACCACGGACCCACCGCACGGTAAGGACGCACCCATGCTGCTCGAGGGCAAGAAGCTGCTCATCACCGGTGTCCTCATGGACTCCTCCATCGCCTTCCACGTGGCCCGGCTGGCCCAGGAGCAGGGGGCCGAGGTGGTGCTGACCTCCTTCGGCCGCACCATGAGGATCACGCAGACCATCGCCAAGCGGCTGCCCTCCACGCCGCCGGTCGTGGAGCTGGACGTGACCGACCAGGAGCACCTCGACACCCTCGCCGACCGGCTGGGCGAGCACGTCGACCACCTCGACGGCGTGCTGCACTCCATCGGCTTCGCCCCGCAGGGCGCCTTCAACTTCCTGGAGGCCACCTACGAGGACGTCAGCACCGCGATGCACGCCTCCGCCTACTCGCTCAAGGCGCTGGCCGTGGCGGCGCTGCCGCGGATGTCGGGCGGCGGCAGCATCGTCGGCCTCACCTTCGACGCGAAGTTCGCCTGGCCGGTCTACGACTGGATGGGGGTGGCCAAGGCGGCCTTCGAGGCGACCAACCGCTACTGCGCCCGCGACCTCGGCCCCAAGGGCGTGCGCTGCAACCTCGTGTCGGCCGGTCCGATCCGCACCACGGCGGCCAAGTCGATCCCCGGCTTCGAGGCCTTCGAGAACACCTGGAACCAGCGCGCCCCACTCGGCTGGGACGTCAACAATCCGGTGCCGGCCGCGCAGGCCTGCGCGGCGCTGCTCTCCGACTGGTTCCCCGCCACGACGGGCGAGATCGTGCACGTGGACGGCGGCGTGCACGTGATGGGCCAGTAGCGCGCCCGAGGCCTCGGGCACGGACGCCCGGCCGTCCGTGCCCCCACACCCGCCACTAGGCTCCCGCGCATGACGTCCGACGCCCCCGACGCCACCCACCACGACGACGGCGAGCCCGCGGTCACCGTCGCCGAGGTCCGCATCCTGGAGGGGCCGAACCTCTACTTCTCCAAGCCCGCAGCCAAGGTGACCCTGTCGCTGCCGGGCTACCTCGACGCGGACGAGCCGGCGATGAACGACCTCGCCCGCCGCATCGGCCTGCGCGGCAGCCGCGCCGGCGCGCCCGGCTCGGAGCAGCGGCAGCGCTTCGTCGCCAAGGTCGTGGAGCGGGCGGTCCGCCGCCTGGCCACCTCGAGCGGCACCAGCAGGCTCGGCGTGCGTTGCCGGCCCGGGAGCACCCCCGACGAGGTCGTCGCCGCCTACGTGTGGCGCCGGCGCGGACGGGCGCGCGCCCTCGGCCACGCCCTCGGGCCCACGCTCGCCGGGTGGCTCCACGGCGTCGACGTGGCGGTCGAGCAGGCCCACGAGATCACCCGCGCGGAACCGGGGGAGCGGCCCTCGGTGCTGGTGCCCTCGGTGCCGGTGGCGTCGATCACCGGCACCAACGGCAAGACGACGACGACCCGACTGCTCGGCCACATCGGCATGACGGCCGGGCTCAAGACGGCCTGGTCGTCCACCGACGGCGTGGTCGTCGAGGGTCGCATGGTCGAGCCCGGCGACTACTCGGGTCCCGCGGGCGCGCGGGCGGTGCTGTCGACGCCCGGCGTCCAGCTCGGCATCCTCGAGACCGCCCGCGGCGGCATGCTGCTCAAGGGGATGGGCGTGGCGGCCAACGACGTCAGCGTCGTCACCAACGTCTCGGCCGACCACCTCGGCCTGCAGGGCATCGACACGGTCGACCAGCTCGCCGAGGTCAAGGCCATCGTCACCAAGGCCACCCGCAGCAGCGGCTGGGCCGTGCTCAACGGTGAGGACCCCCGCGTGTGGGCCATGCGCACCGGTACGCGCGCCAAGCCGTGGGTCTTCGCACTGCGCTCGGACGCCCCGGCGGTCCGCGAGGCCCTCGCGGCCGGGGGACGGGCGATCACCATCTTCGACGGCGACATCACGGTGCTGGCGCCGGGCCGGGAGCCCGACCGCCTCGTGAGCGTCCTCGACGTGCCGGTCACCCTCTCAGGCCTCTCGCAGCACAACATCGCCAACGCCCTCGCCGGCGCGGCGGCCGCCCTGGGGCTGGGCCTGCCCCGTGAGGCGGTCGTCGAGGGCCTGCGGACCTTCGCGCCGGACGAGCGCCTGAACCCCGGCCGGATGAACACCTACACGATGCCGGCGGCCGGCGGCGGCACCATCACCGTCGTCGTCGACCTCGCGCACAACGAGGCCGGCCTCGAGGCGCTCATGGACGTCGCCCACGGCCTGCGCGCCCCGGGCGCCCTCGTGCACCTCGGCCTCGGCCTGGCGGGCGACCGCACCGACGAGCTGCTGGAGTCGATGGGCGAGATCGCCGGCCTGCGCGCCGACCGCGTCGTCGCGGCCCACAAGGCGCACTACCTGCGCGGCCGGTCGATGGCTGACCTCGAGCACCACCTGCGCGTGGGGCTCGCGCGAGCCGGTGTGGCCGACATCGAGTCCTACGAGACCGAGCTCGAGGGCCTGCGGGCCCTCGTGCCCGAGGCCGCCGACGGCGACGTCGTGTGCCTCATGTGCCACTCCGAGCGCACCGACGTGGCCGCCTGGCTCGCCTCGCAGGGGGCGGTTCCCGACACCCCGGCCGACATCCGTCGCAAGGTGGTGACCTCCCGCGGCGAGCACGACGCGGAGGCGGCGATCGCCGAGCTCTGGGACCTCCCCGACGTCGAGGCACGGGTGCGCGCCGCCCGGGAGCTGCACGCCCAGCGCCCGTCGGACGCCCGCCTCGCCTACGAGCACGCCAGTGTCCTCGACGCCGCCGGGCACGAGGCCGACGCGATCCCGCTGTACCGGCAGGCCCTCGACCTCGGCCTGCGTGAGCCGCAGCGGCACCGCGCCCGGATCCAGCTCGGGTCGAGCCTGCGGGCGGTGGGCCGGGCGCAGGACTCCTACGACCTGCTCACGGAGCTGGCCCACGAGCGTCCGCACAGCGTCGCGGTGACCGCCTTCCGGGCGCTGGCCGCCGCCGACTCCGGGCGCCCGGACGAGGCCGTGGCCGACCTCGTCGACGCCCTGCTGCACCACGCCGGCGACGAGGACAGCCTCAGCTACCAGCGGGCGCTGCACGCCTACGCCGAGGAGCTGCGCAAGCGCTGACCCGAGGTCCGGGCGAGGTATGCCGCGTGGTGGGCCACGCGGCACACCTCACTGCTCAGCCTGGCTGGCCCGCCTCGAGCTCCTCCTCGGCGGTGGCTCCGGCCTCGTCGCCCGCCGCCTGGGCCTCGGTCTGCAGCTCCGCCGGGTCGAGGTCGGGGTCGCCGACCACCGGTCCACCGCTGTGGGCGCCGGCCTGCGCGCTCTTGGTGAGCTCCTCGAGCTCGCCGAGCACCTGCGCGTGGTTGTCGACGCAGAGCACGACGACGTCTCCGGGGTTGGCTCGGGCCATGGCGGAGCGCACCGCTTCAGCCTCGTCGAGCACGACGTCGACCTGCCGGCAGCGCACGCCGTCCTCGGCCATCCGCGCCCGGACACCTTCGGCCACCAGCGCCGCCGTCTCGCCGCGCCGTCGGCCCCGGAGCCGCTCGTCCTCGCGGACCACGAGGACGTCGAAGTGGCTGGCCGCGATGGCCCCGAGCTCGCGCATGTCGTCGTCGCGGCGGTCTCCTGCCGTGGCGATGACGCCGATGCGCGAGATCTTGCCGAGGTCGGCCTGGCCGGCCCTCTGCTCGGAGTAGCTGTCGACGAACTGGCCCAGCACCCGCATGCCGGGGGCGTTGTGGCAGTAGTCGACGAAGACGTCGACGTTGTTGACGTTGACCTGGTTCATGCGGCCGGGGGAGAGGTAGTAGGACGTCGTGAAGGTCCGCAGGCCCTGCCGGATCTCGTGGAGGCCCGCGCCCGCCGCGAACGCGGCGCCGGCCGCTGCCATCGCGTTGGCGACGTTGAACTTGGCGGTGCCGCCGAAGGTCGAGGGGAGCAGGTGGGTCCAGGCCAGCTGCATGCTGCGCCGGCCGTGCTTGATGACGATCATGTCGCCCTTGTCAGTGGGCTCGAGCACGACGGCGCGGCCGCCGCGGCGGCAGTAGTCGTCGACGAACTCGCGGACCCTGCTGCCGGGCGGCTGCAGCGAGAACCAGACGATCCCGCCCGAGCACCGGCGACGCATCTTGCGCACCAGGTCGTCGTCGGCGTTGAGGACGGCGAACCCGTCACGCGGCACGGCCTCGACGACCACGGCCTTGACGTCGGCCAGCTGCTCGAGGGTGTCGATGCCGCGCATGCCGAGGTGGTCCGGCGCGATGTTGGTGACCACCGCGACGTCGTTGCGGTCGTAGCCGAGGCCCTCGCGCAGGATGCCCCCGCGGGCCACCTCCATGACGGCGAAGTCGACGCGAGGGTTCTGCAGCACCATGCGGGCCGAGCGGGGCCCCGACGCGTCGGCCTTGTAGACCAGCCGCTCGTCGATGACGATCCCGTCGGTGGAGGTCATGCCCACCTTGCGGCCGATGCCCTTGAAGATGTGGGCGATCATCCGCGAGGTCGTCGTCTTCCCGTTGGTGCCCGTCACGGAGACGATCGGCACCCGCGAGGGGGAGCCGGGCGGGAAGAGCAGGTCGACGACCGGCTTGGCGATGTACTGCGGCTCACCGACCGTGGGGTGGGTGTGCATCCGGAAGCCCGGGGCGGCGTTGACCTCGCAGATCGCCCCGCCGGTCTCGCGGACGGGGGAGGCGATGTCGGGGCAGATGAAGTCGATGCCGGCGACGTCGAGCCCGATCATCCGGGCCGCCTCCTCGGCGATCTCGATGTTGTCGGGGTGCGCGTCGAACGTGCGGTCGACGGAGATGCCGCCGGTCGACATGTTGCCGGTCAGCGCCAGCTTGACCATCTGGCCCTCCGGCGGAACGTCGTCCATCGTCCAGCCCTGGTCCTTCACCAGCGCGATGGCGGCGTCGTCGACCTTGATGCGGGTGAGCACCTTCTCGTGGCCCACGCCGCGACGGGGGTCGGCGTTGGTGGCCTCGACGAGCTCGGCCACGGTGTGCGTGCCGTCACCGACCACGTGGGCCGGGACCCGCTCGGCGATCGCCTGCATCTTCCCGCCGACGATGAGGCAGCGGTAGTCACGGCCGGTCACGAAGGACTCGACGATGACGTGGCCGCGCCGTGACTCCGAGCGCGCCGTCTCGAACCCGGCCCGCACCTCCTCGTCGGACTGCAGGTCGAGGCAGACGCCGCGACCGTGGTTGCCGTCGAGGGGCTTGACCACGACGGGGAAGCCGATCCTGCGCGCGGCGGCCGCGGCGGCGTCCGCCGTGCGCACGGTCTCCTGCTTCGGCACGGGCAGGCCGGCGGAGGCCAGCAGACGCGTGGTCATGTCCTTGTCGCTGGCGATGTCGACGGCGAGGGAGGAGGTCTTCGACGTCATGGTCGCCCTGATGCGCTGGGCGTGGACGCCCTGGCCCAGCTGCACCAGCGAGGCGGTGTTCAGCCGGATGTAGGGGATGTCGCGGCTCACCGCCTCCTCGATGATGGCGGCGGTGGACGGCCCGAAGGCGGTGCGCTGGGCGCGCCGGAGGAACTGGTCGAGCTCCTCGGCGAAGTCGAAGTCCGCCTCGGTCTGCACGAGGTGGTTGATCAGGCGCACCGCGAGCGTGCCCGCCGCGAGGCCGACCGACTCGTCGGCGTAGGCGTAGATCACGTTGTAGCGGCCGGGCTGGCCCTTGACCGCCCGCGTCTTGCCGCGGCGCATGTCGTGCCCCGCCTCCTGCTGGAGCTGCAGCGCGACGTGCTCGGCGACGTGGCCCAGCCAGGTGCCCTCCCGCAGGCGCGTGACGAATCCGCCCTTGACCCCCCGCGAGCAGGTGTGGTTCTCCAGGCCGGGCAGCAGGTCGACGAGCCGGTCGGTGAACCCCTCGAGGGTGTCGGTCGGGTAGCCCTCTAGCACCCCGAGGTCGACCACGAGGTGGATGGCCGGGTCGTAGGACCAGATGTTGCCGCCGCGGTAGACGCGCGACTCGACGATGCGCAGGTCGGGGGCTGCCGGGCCGGTCGGTGTGGGTCGGTCTGCTGCCATGGGGGACTCCTTGCGGGCTGGCAGGGGACGGGCGGCGCGGCTCGGGGGGATCAGGCCTTCGCCGTGGCGAGGGTGACGGCGGCGTCCGGGTGCTTCTCGACGAAGTCGAGCAGCCGCACCTCGCGGAGGTCGAAGGTAGCGCCAGCGGGCAGCGAGTGCACAACTGCCCCGGAGACCATCATGGGCGCCCCGCGCCGGGCCTCCGGCGCGTCCGACACGGCGGCCCGGCAGTCCAGGACGAACACCGCGCCCGCACCGTGCACGGTGAAGACGCTGCGGTCGACCACCTCGATAGCGGTGTCCTCGTCGATGCCGATGCCGATGAGGTTGGGGGAGCCGGCCACCATGGACAGGAGCCGGCCGTAGCGGGAACGCTGTCCGAAGTGCTGGTCGACGATGACACCCTCGAGCAGCCCGAGGCCCGCGCTGAGCTGGCTGTGCCGCTGCCGGGGGGTGATGCCCTCGTCACCCATCGAGATCATGAACTGGCTCATGATCGAGGCACCCGCCGAGGTGCCGGCGACGACGGCGCCGCGGTCGTGGGCCCGGTGCAGCGCGTCCCCGAGTGGCGTTCCGGGCAGCCGCTGGCTCAGCTTGAGCTGGCTGCCGCCGCTCATGAAGATGCCGGTCGCGCCGTCGATGAGCCCGACCGCCTCCTCGTCGTGGGCGTCGAGCCGCGTCTCGGGGTTCACGACCGAGAGGTCGGTGACGCCGAGCCGGGTGAAGACCTCGGTGTAGGCCGCGACCACCTCGTCCTGGAACGAGGAGGCGGTGGGGATGATGACGACCCGCGACCGCCGCCCCCCGGCGAGACGGACGAAACGGCGCAGGACGGTCGCCTTGCCGACGCGGTCCTCGGCACCGCCGATGATGAACAGCGTGGGGGGTTTTCGTGACGAGCGCGCCATTGCGACAGCCTAGGAGTCAGGTCGGGAGGATGGGCGGAGCGGGGGTCGGCGCGCCGTCCGCGGCGTCCGCCTCCTCGATCTCCTCGCGGGTGATGCCGAGGAGGAACAGCACGGCGTCGAGGTAGGGCACGTTGACGGCGGTGTCGGCCTGCTCGCGCACGACCGGCTTGGCGTTGAAGGCGATGCCGAGCCCGGCGACCTCCAGCATGTCGAGGTCGTTGGCGCCGTCACCGATCGCCACGGTGCGTGAGAGCGGGAGGCCCTCCTGCTCGGCGAAGGAGCGCAGTGCCCGGGCCTTGCCGGCCCGGTCGACGATGTCTCCGACGACCCGGCCGGTCAGCTTCCCGTCGACGATCTCCAGCCGGTTCGCGCGGGCGTAGTCGATCTCGAGCTCCCGGGCCAGGTCGCCGACCACCTCGATGAAGCCGCCCGAGACGACGGCGACCGTGAAGCCGAGCCGCTTGAGGGTGCGCACGAGGGTCCGCGCGCCCGGGGTGAGCCGTACCGCCGCCCGCACGTCGTCCAGGACGGTGGCAGGCAGGCCCTCGAGCACGGCGACCCGCTGGCGCAGGCTCTCGGTGAAGTCGAGCTCACCGCGCATGGCGGCCTCGGTGACCGCCGTCACCTCCGCGGCCCGGCCCGCGTGGGCCGCCAGCAGCTCGATGACCTCGTCCTGGATGAGGGTGGAGTCGACGTCCATGACGACCAGCCGCCGGCCGCGGCGGGCCAGGCCGGCCGGGGCGACGGCGATGTCGACGCCGTGCACGCTGGACTCCAGCGCGAGCTCGCGCCGCAGGCTCAGCACGTCCGCGCCCGAGACGTCGAACTCCACGGTGGTCACGGGGTAGCGGGACAACCGGCGGATGCGGTCGATGTTGGCGCCGTGGGCGGCGATCCGCGCGGTCACGGCCGACACGGCGCTGGCCAGGAGCGGCGCGCCGAGCACGACCACCGCGACCCGGCCGGTGCGCCGTGGGGCGTTGTCACCGCTGCCGGCCTCGAACCGGGCGGTCATGCCCAGGTGGGCTGCCACTTCGGTGACGACGGCCTCCAGCCGCTGCTCGGCGCCCGCGCCGGGCGCCAGGAGCATGGCCAGGGTGAGGTGGCCGCGCACCACGACCTGCTCGAGGTCGAGGACCTCCGCACCGACGTCGGCGATGGCGTCGAAGAGGGCGCTGCTCACGCCGGGGCGGTCGTCACCGCTGACGGTGACCAACAGCGTCGCCGGGGTGGAGGGGGCGCTGCTCGGAGCGGTCAGGTCAGCCACCGCTGCACGATATCGGGGCGGTCAGCGGCCCTGGCGGGAGTCTCGCCATGCGACCAGCTCGCGCACCGGGCCCATGTCGTAGGAGGGCCCGCACAGGCCCACCGTGAACAGGCGGGTGCCGACGGCATACAGGGACTCGGCGGACGCCGTGTAGTCGCGGGCGTCCTCGGGGAACCGGCCCGGCCGCGGCGAGACGCCGGCGGAGCGCTCGATCGAGGCAGGGTCGCGACCGACCTTCGCGCACCACTCGTCGAGGACGGCGTGCTTGTGGGCGATGGTGCCGGAGTCGCCGAAGCCGTGCCAGATGTCGGCGTTCTGGGCCACGATCCGCAGGGTCTTCCGCTCGCCACCACCGCCGATGAGGATGGGGATCCGGCGCGTGGGCGCGGGGTTGAGCCGCTCCCACCGCTCACGGATCTGCGGCAGGTCGCGGTCGAGCGCGTCGAGCCTGCTTCCCGGCGTGCCGAACTCGAAGCCGTACTCGTCGTAGTCGCGCTCGAACCACCCCGACCCGATGCCCAGGATGAGGCGGCCGCCGCTGATGTGGTCGACCGTGCGCGCCATGTCGGCGAGCAGGTGCGGGTTG
>Ga0307410_10001309_pt1 | contig 11115 bp, 8 predicted proteins | sample 322Ometagenome_3_FD_203707 | JGI IMG/M metagenome (GOLD analysis project Ga0307410, IMG submission 203707) | Maize rhizosphere microbial communities from greenhouse at UC Davis, California, United States - 322HYB-O-3 | ecosystem: Host-associated > Plants > Roots > Rhizosphere > Soil | place...
ACCGCGGCCGCACAGGAGCGACGAGACGGCGATGACAGCGATTCGGACGGACGTTGCGGTACTGGGGGCGGGGGTCGCGGGACTCGCCGCGGCGCGAGCGCTGGCCGAGGGCGGCCTGCGAGCCGTCGTCCTCGAAGCGCGCGACCGCATCGGCGGCCGCATCTTCACGGTGCGCGACGACAGGTTGGCGCTTCCGGTCGAGCTGGGCGCCGAGTTTCTGCACGGCGGCGCGCCGGAGACGATGCGTGTGGTGCGCGCCGCCGGGTTGGTCGCGGTGGATATCGAAGGCGAACGGTGGCGCGCCGAGCGTGGACGTCTCTTCCCGCTGGAGGACTTCTGGGAGCGGCTGGGGGAGGTGATGGAGCGGCTGGACGCGCAGCGCACGCCCGACCGTTCGCTCGACGACTTCCTCGCCACCAACCCGGGCGGGCGGTCGCGCGCCCGGGAGCGCGCGCTCGTGCGCGAATTCGTCGAGGGGTTCCACGCCGCCGACGCGTCGCGCGTGAGCGAGCGCGCAATCGCCGACGGCGGCAATCCCGGAGAGGACGACGAGGCGGCGCGCCTGGGCCGAATCCTCGACGGCTACGACCGCGTCCCGCGCTGGCTGGCCGCCCCGCTTGGCGATCGGGTGCGGCTGGGCGTCGAGGTGCGGCACGTCGCCTGGCGGCCGGGCGCGGTCCGGCTGCGCTGCGCCTCGACGGCCGGCGGTCGGACGCTCGACGTGCGCGCGCGGGCGGCGGTCGTCTCCCTCCCGCTCGGCGTGCTGCAGGCGCCGAGCGGCGCGAAGGGCGCGGTGGAGTTCGAGCCGCCGCTCCCGCCGGCCCACCGCGAGGCGCTGGGGCAGCTCGCCATGGGCGCCGTGGTGCGGGTCTGCATGCTGTTCGCCGAGCCGTTCTGGGAGGCCGATGGCGTCGGGAAACTCCGGCCCGGCCAGTCGCTCGCCCGGATGTCATTTCTCCAGGGGCGGGGGGAGGACGTGGGCGTCTGGTGGACGGCGGCGCCGGCGCGCGTGCCGATGCTCGTGGGGTGGGTGGGCGGGCCGCGCGCGGAGGCGCTCGGGCGCGCGCCTGCCGCGGAGATCGCCGCGCGTGCCGCGCGGTCGCTGGCGACGCACCTCGGCGTGCCGCACCGTCGCGTGGCGCGCCAGCTCGTCGCCTGGTGGACGCACGACTGGCAGCGCGATCCCTACGCTCGCGGCGCGTACAGCTACGCGCTCGTCGGGGGGAGCGACGCGGCCCGCCGCCTCGCGCGTCCCGTGCGCCGCACGCTCTTCTTAGCCGGGGAGGCCGCGGCGCCGGACGGGCGCACCGGCACGGTGAACGGGGCCATCGCGTCCGGGCAGCGCGCGGCGCGGCAACTGCTGCGCGCGCTCGCCTGAGTCCCGCCGCGACGCGCATGACCCGGGTGGGTTTCGAACCCACGACCTACGGATTAAAAGTCCGTTGCTCTACCAACTGAGCTACCGGGTCGGAACTTCCAATTCTACCCCGGCCGCTCGCCGCGCGACAGCCGCGCCTTGCGCCGCTCGGCGCGGCCCGCGCTCAGTCCGAGTAGTAGGCCCGGATCGACATGCTGATCGCGCGCGCCCGCAGGCGCGCCTCGTCGCCGCTCGCACCCCCGTCATGCGGCAATGGAAGCTCGTCCCAGAGCGCCTTGAACGCGACGATCAGGTCCTCGGCGCGCATCTGCGCCTTGCGCGCCTCCTCCGCGGCCTGCTGGAGCGCACTCTTCAACTCGGCGTCTCCCTGCGCGCCGCCATTCCAGTGCCGCAGCACCGCCCCCTTGAGCCGCTCGCGCGTCTCAGGCGACAGTTCACGCGGTGTCCGTTCGAGAGGCGACTGGTGGGTCATTCCGCGGTCACGAGTCGAGAGAGCTGGCCGGGGGCATGACGACGGCGCTCGCGCCGTCGATCGCCATGATGCATCTGTTTCTCGCGGCCGTCAAATCTACTCGGCCGTGACGGTCGCGGCCGGCCGGGACGACTCGCGGAGCCACCGAGGGCCGGAACCGTCCCGTCAAGGGGAGCCATCACAGGACATAAGTACAGGTACGACGGACAGTTGGACCGATATTGCTGAGCCTGCCGTGGGTCGTCTGACAGGTGAGGCGCCACGCTGCTGGCGGCCTCCCCTCCCACCGCGAGGTCGGCGTGCTGCCTGTGGTCTCCACGGTGTGCCTGTTGGCGTTTGGTGGACTCCCGACCGCGCCGGCGGCGGACGTTGGTATGTCCGTTGACCGGCTGCAAGCGATCGATCGCGTCGTCGAGCGGGGCATCGCCGGGGGGGGCTTTCCGGGCGCGGCCGTCGTCGTCGGGCGGCGCGGCGTGGCCGTCTGGAGCAAGGGGTACGGTCGCGTGAGCTGGGGCGGCGGCGCCGCGCCGGTGAGCGCCGATTCTACGATCTACGACCTCGCCTCCCTTACCAAGGTCATCGCGACCACGGCGGCGGCGATGGTGCTCTACGACCGAGGAAAGCTGCAGCTCGATGCCCCGGTCCACCGCTACCTTCCGTCGTTCGTCGGCGGCGGGCGCGAGCGCGTCACCGTGCGCGACCTGCTGCGGCACCGCTCCGGCCTCCCCGCCGGCCGGGACCTGTGGCGTGTGGCGCACGACCCGGCGAGCGCGCGGCGCCAGGTGCTCCGCACGGGTCTCGAGCGCGCCCCGGGACGCCGCGCCGAGTACTCCGACCTGGGCGCCGACGTGCTGGGCTTCGTGGTCGAGGCGGCCGCCGGCGAGCCGCTCGACCGCTTCGTCACGCGCGCCGTCTACGGCCCGCTAGGCATGAAGGACACCGGTTTCCGTCCGCCGCGCTCGCAGCACGGGCGCGTCGCGCCCACCGAGGTGAGCCCGCCGCGCGGCCGCCCGCTCCGCGGCGAAGTACACGACGAGAACGCGTACGCCCTCGGCGGCGTGGCCGGCCACGCCGGCCTGTTCGGCACCGCCGCCGACCTCGCCGTGCTCGCCCAGACGCTGCTCAATGGCGGCGAGTACCACGGCGTGCGCGTGTTCAGCGACAGCGCGGTGCGGCGCTTCACCACCGACGCCGGCGGCTGGCGCGGGCTCGGGTGGCAGACCTGCCAGGGGAGCGGGAGCTGCGGCCTGCGGCTCAGCGCCCGTGCGTACGGCCACACGGGCTTCACCGGCACGTCCCTCTGGATCGACCCGGACCGCGACCTGTTCGTCATCGTGCTGACGAACTGGGTGCACAACCCGGCGGGGCACCGCTACCGCCCGATCGCCGTCCTGGCGGACGTGCGCGCCGACATCGCCGACGTCGCCGGCCTCGCGGTGATGGACGAGCCGACCGGCGTCAGGCCGATGCCGAGCGAGCTGCGGGTGGACGCCGGCAACGGCTGGCCGGTGGTCGCGACGCGCTGAGCACCGGATCGGGCGCCGCCGGCGCGCGGCCCCGCGCGCGGTCCCGGCGCCCGACTAGCGCGAGTGGCAGGCCGCGGCGGCGTAGGGACGCTCGGCGGCGTCGCGCGCCGCCAGCGTGGCGACGAGCGCGTCGCGCGCCCGTGTCACCGCTGCCTCGCCGAGCGCCGGCGACCAGGGCGCTCCGCGCAGGGCCCGCAGCGCCGGACGCGCGTCGCCATCGGACCGCGCGAAATACGCCTTGCGACGCAGGAGCCCGCGGGCCCGCGCTTCCGCCGCGGCCGACGTGAGCGCGAGCTGGGCGTCCTCGCGCTCCGCCGCGGCGGCGTCGCACGACGCGTCGGCGAGCGACCAGCGCAGCGTGTCCGGGCGGGTGCTCACCGGCGTCCACGGCACGGGCGACCAGTGGTCGCGGCCGAGGGCGGCGTCGAGCACGCCGTCCTCCGGCGCGCTCATGACCTTGCGGACCAGGTCGAACGGACCCAGCTCCCGGCCCGGCCCGTACTGACGCAGGAACCAGCCGCGCGTCGGTGGGGCGATGAAGGTCATGTCGTCGAGCAGGTTCGCCAGCGACTCCGCCGCGTCGCCATCCACGTCCGGCGCGAGCACGCCGGCGTAGCCGGTGAGCAGTTCGTCCTGCACCGCCGACAGGTAGCCGTTCATGCGCCCCTCTCGCGCCAGCGAGACGGCGACGAACCAGTCGGCGTTGCGGGCGAACACCTCCGCGGGGCGGCGGTTGTGGGGCGGACGGTAGCGGTTCTCCGGCAGCGGCGGAATGAGCGTGGCGGCAGTCAGTCCCCGGAGGGAGAGCGCCATGCGGCCGCGCTGCTCGCGCACCGCGCGGTCGGTGCTGTACCCGCTGCGGGAGCCGAAGGCGCTGCGAGCCACCTGCCAGTCGAGGTCGTGCGCGACCTCGTGCGCCAGCGTGCCGCCGCCGGTGGCGAGCGGCAGGTAGATGGTGCGGGTGCGCGGGTCATGCAGGGCGAGCGCGCTGTCGCGCATCACGCTGGCGCCGAAGTGAAAGCCCACGCCGCGCAGCTCCAGCGCCGGCATCACGCGCTGCAGATCGGCGATCCCGGTGGCGAGAAGGGTCAGGTAGTACGGGCGCCACTCGGCGGGCACGGTTCGATCGAAGCTCACCGCCGCGATCCCCCACCGGTCGCGCAGCTGCGCGACGCTCGGCCCGCCCATGCTCGGGAACCACACTGCCTCCTGGGCCAGCGGGCGCATGGCCACGGCGGCGGAGAGCACAGCGAGTGCGGGCATGCTGCCGCCCGCGCCGCCGCCAGCGAGCGTGGCGTACGCGGCGGCCAGCGACTCCTCGTTGCGTGCCTGCGCGAGGAAGCGCGCGCGGGCGGCCCACTGGCTCCGGTTTCCGGGCGCCTCGGTGAGCAGCTTGTCGCGGTAGGCGCGGAGCGTGACCGCCACCGGCGCCTGCGGGGGCGTGCCGCGCACGGACGCGAGCGCGGCGAGCCGCCGGCCGGCGGCAGGACCGAGTGCCGGGTGGGGCTGGGACACACTGGCTCGTGCCTCGTCGGGCTGCTCCGACGTCGCGGCCAGCTCCCGCAGCTCGCCCGCCAGCCGGACGGCCGCCCGCATGGCTTCCGCCTCGGCGGTAGCGGACAGCGGCCGCAGGATGGCACTCTCGGCGCGGAAGCGGCCGGTGGCCCGCCAGCTCGCGATCAGCGACGTCGGGTCGACGGCGGCCCGCTCCGCCTCCGCGATGAGGGCGCGCGCGTCGTCGCGGGCGACGGCGCGGTCGCGGACCAGCGCGGCGGCCTGCACGCTCACCGCCAGTGCCTGCCGGCCGACATCGCCCGACGCCCGGGCCATGGCGTAGGCGGCGCGCACGGCCACCTCGCCGGCGCGCGGGTCGTTCGCGCGGAGCACGGTGCGCTCGATCAGCGCGCGGTGCGCCGCCCCGGAGGTGCTCGGCGCCCAGCGTCCGCGGACGCCGACCGCCTCGAGGGCCGCGGGGTCGATGTCGTAGCTCGCCCCGCGGGCCGTACGCTCGAGCAGTGCCCGAGCCAGGCGGACCCTCGTCGAGTCGTCCAGCCGTGGGTCCCGGAGGGCGTATTCCCCCAGGCGGAAGGGGCTGCCGAGCCCGAGGCGGAGCCGCTCGAGGTACCCGACGACCACGGCGTCCATCGCACCCACCTGGGCCTCGCTCGTCGCGCGCTGGGTGTGGGCGATGATCGAGTCGGCCCACACGGCGCTGCGCGACAGCGCGCCCCGCTGATACGCGCGCCGCTCGACGGCGTCGCCGCTCCCGCACGCGACGCACGCGAGCAGGGTGAGCGTGTACGCGACGAGGCGCGGGGAGCGCCCGTGAGGAAGCGGCATGAACTCGGTGGGGTGTGCGGCGGGACGTGCGGCGAGGCGCGGCGGGACGTGCGGTGCAGTCCGACGTCGTACCCGCGGCGTCGGCAGGTGTGCCGGATCGGCGGACTCGCTCCTCCTACATAGGCGACGCGCCGGCGGGTGTGCAAGTCACGTCGCGGCCCGGCCGCGTCGGGCGCACTGCCCCGCCGGGCGACCAACGCCGCTGGGCGGGGCACCGCGCCCGAACGCAGAACGGCCCCGGCGCGAGGCCGGGGCCGTTCTCGGGTGAGTCGGGCGGCGCTGGCCGCGGCGACTCGCCTGTCAGCGTGCTTAGCGGAGCGCGCTGGCCGTCATGTTCGCGGCAGTCGAGTCACCCTTCGTCTCGACCACGAAGACCACGCGGCGGTTCAGCTCGGCGCCCGTGTCATCGCGCTCGGCACCCGCGACCACCTGGCGGGACTCGCCATAGCCGATCGCCTTGAGCTGCGCGTCCGTCATCCCCTTGGAGACGAGGTAGGCGCGCACGGCCTCGGCGCGGCGGCGGGAGAGGTCCATGTTGTAGCGCGTCGAGCCGGCCGGATCGGCGAAGCCCTCGACCGTGACGACGGCGCCGTTGTAGTACTTCTGGGCGATCTGCGCGAAGCGATCGAGCGCCACCTGATCCTGCTCGCGAACCGTCGCATCGTCGAACGCGAAGTTGACCGGGAAGGCGAACTTGATCCCCTCCTCCATCGCCGTGATGCGCGCGCCGAACTCGGTGCGCAGGCCCGTCAGGTCGGTGCGAAGAGCGGCGATCTCGGCCGACAGCGCGCTGTCAGCGGCCGTGCGGGCGGAGACTTCGCTGTTCAGCTCAGTCCGGCGGTCGTTCATTTCCCGGCGGAACGTGCTCTTCGTGACGCAGGCCGTCATGACCGTGACGCCGAGGAGGGCCGCCGAAAGGTTTCGAATGTTGACGCTCATCGCAGTTTCTCCTCTGAAGCTGGCTGGTGGTGTCGAGTGACCTCGCGTGCGGTGTTATGCGAGATCCGTACCGTGTTTGAGAACTGCGGTAAACGTAGCCAGTCCAAGCAATTATGCGTGTGACTCCCGTCACACCCGGAGCCGTTGTTACAAACCGGCCGCAGGCGGCACTTTATACCCTTGCGCGCTCAGGGCGCACTGGGCGCCTTGGCGAGCCACTCGCCGCCATCCACCACGAGGATCGAGCCGGTGATCCAGTCGCCGGCCGGCGAGGCCAGAAAAGCGACCATGTTCCCGACGTCGGCCGGCGTGCCCCATCGCTGGAGCGGGATGGCTCGCTTGGCGTAGTCGCCCATCGCCTTCTCGACGGCGAACACGTCGGGCGCGCCGCTGCCCGTGGGCGCGGCGAACGCCTTGCGGACGCCCTCGGTGGGAATGGGCCCGGGCGCGATGGCGTTCACCCGGATGCCGTGCGGCGCCCACTCGACGGCGAGAGTGCGCGTGAGCGCGTCGACGCCGGCCTTGGCCGCGGTGGCGTGCGCCATCAGCGGCCACCCGCGATAGTGCAGCGTCATGGAGATGCTGACGATGCGCCCGCCGCCCTGCGCGCGCATCACCGGCGCCACCGCCTGCGAGCAGAAGAAGGTGCCGAAGAGATCGATCTCGATCACGGAGCGCCAGGCGTTGGCGCTGAGCGTCTCGGACGGCGCGTAGAAGTTGCCGGCGGCGTTGTTCACGAGCAGGTCGATGCGGCCGTGCGCCGCGTGCACCTCGCCGACCATGGCCTTCACCCTCTCGGCGTCCCGGACGTCCACCTGCGCGGCGCTCGCGCTGCCGCCGGCCGCGCGTAGGCGCTCGACGGCGGGCTCCAGGTTCTCGAGCTTGCGGCTGGCGAGCACCGTATGCGCACCGAGCGAGGCGAGGAGCTCGGCGATGCCGAAGCCGATGCCGGTGCCGCCACCCGTGATGAGAGCGACCTGACCGTCGAGCAGGCCGGGGCGAAAGATCGTGCTGTCTGCCATGAGCGCGGGGTCCGGAGGTGAGCGGGGTCGCGCGTCCGGCGACCCGGGGGCGCGTGGTCAGGGGGCCGGCGGCGGTTCCTCGTGGGGAGCGCGCGGCGGATCGGCCTGCGGAGGGGCCGCGGCCGGAAGAAGCAGATCGGACGATCCCGGCGCCGACTCCGCGAGCACGACGGTCTCGATGTCGTGCGCAGCGTCCGCAGCTCCCTCGGCCATCGTCCCCTCGCCGAGCGCGAGCGCCAGTTGGGCGACGCGGCAGAAGCTACGGCGGTGGTGCGGAGTGACGCCACGCGCGGCCAGCGCCGCGAGGTGATCGGGAGTGGCGTACCCGACGTTGCGCTCCCAGGCGTAGTCGGCATAGCGCCGGGCGAGCGCCGTCATCAGCCGGTCGCGCGTGACCTTGGCCACGATCGACGCGCAGGCGATGCTGTAGCACTGGGCGTCGCCGCCGACCACGGCGCGATGGGGTACGGCGAGCGACCGAATGGGGTTTCCGTCGACGAGCACGTGGTCCGGGAGCAGCGGCAGGCGCGCCAGCGCACGGCGCATCGCCAGCACGGTCGCGTGGTAGACGTTGAAGCGCTCGATCTCGCGCACCGAGGCCGCGCCGATGCCGATGGCAAGGGCGCGCTGGCGGATGCGGGCCGCCAGGCGGACGCGCTGGGCCGCGGAGAGCCGCTTGGAGTCGTCGACGCCACGGATGACCGGCGCGTCGGGCGGCATGACCACCGCGCAAGCGACGACGGGGCCCGCAAGGGGGCCCCGTCCAACCTCGTCCACGCCAGCGATGAGCACACCGCCGCCCGCCCGCAGTTCGCGCTCGAGGGCGCTCCAGCGACGGCGCGGCCGGGAGCGGCCGCCGGTCACCGGACCCTACGCCTTCGGGCGCGCCGTACCGCCGGCGCCGGTGGCGCCAGCCGCGACGGCGCCCGGCACGCGCACCTTCTTCTCCTTGATGCGCGTCGCCTTGCCGGTGAGGTGGCGCAGGTAGTAGAGCTTCGCGCGGCGCACGCGGCCGCGGCGCACGACGCTGATCTCGGCGAGCATGGGGCTGTGCACCGGGAAGATGCGCTCGACACCGATGCCGTTCGAGATCTTGCGGACGGTGAACGTCTCGCTGACGCCGCTGCCGCGGCGGGCGATGCACACGCCCTCGAACGCCTGGATGCGCTCCTTGTCCCCTTCCTTCACGCGCACGTTCACGCGCAGCGTGTCGCCCGCGCGGAACGGGGGTACGTTGGTGCGCATCCACTCTTTCTGGGTTTCGATGAACTCATGCATATGACGCTCGGGGCTGAGGGGGGCCCGGTTGAAAGTCGCGACTGTGACGGACAGAATCGCAAGGTAAAAGCGCGACCGCACTTACGCCAGCGGCCGTAGGCGCTAGCGGCAGGCCGAGGCCGAGCAGGTGAGCTGCCGCGCGGTCGCCCGCGACTCGCCGGCCGCGTCCCACACCGTGAGGATGACGATCGGCGTGCTGTTCGCCGGGAGGGTGGCGCTGAAGGTGCGCGCCGTCCCGGTCGTGCCGCCGGTCACGCCCCAGCGGTAGCGCACGATGCCCACGTCGTCGGTGGACGGTGACGCGTCGAACTTGCAGAGACGCCCCGTGCACGAGTACGAGAAGCGCGCCACCGGGGCCGCATTGGCGGTCGCGGCTCCGGTGAAGAGCAGTCGGTTCGCCGTCCCGGTGCCGACGCCCGCCAGCTTGCCCGCCGTGGCCCGGTCCCGGAGCGCCGTCCACACGGCGGCGGGAGTGGCGGCGCGGTGGCCCTGCAGATACAACGCGGCCGCTCCGGCGACGTGCGGCGAGGCCATGGAGGTCCCGCTGAGCGCCCGGGTGGCGGTAGATCCGCCGACCCACGCCGACTTCACGTCCACGCCGGGCGCGAACAGGTCGACGCAGCCGCCAAAGTTCGCGAACGACGCCGCGGCGTCGCCGCGCGAGCTGGCGCTGACCGTAATCGCCTGCGACACGCGCGCCGGCGACTGCGTGCAGGCGTCGAGCGGATCCCCGAAGAAGTCCCCGTTGCCGGCGGCGATGGTGAAGATCACGCCGTCGGCGATGGCGCGCCGCACGGCGTCCTCGAGCGCCATCGTCCCCTCCCCCGCGTCGGTGCCGAGGCTCATGTTGGCCACGGCGGGCGTGCCCGCCACGTGGCGCTCGGCGATCCAGTCGATGCCGGCAATGACACCGGAGACGTAGCCGCCTCCGCCGCAGTCGAGGACCCGCACGCCGACGAGGCTCGCCCGCTTCGCGACGCCGTACTTGGCGCCGCCGATGGTCGCCGCCACGTGCGTGCCGTGACCGTCATCGTCCACCGCGAGGCACGCCGGACCGCCGACGAAGTCGGAGCCGGCGGGCGTGGTCAGGCGGCCGCCAAAGTCCGTGTGCGCGCGGTTGAAGCTGCCGTCGAGCACGTACACCGTGACGCCGCTGCCGTCCGCCGAATACGCGTAGCGGCCGTCGAGTGGCAGCGTGCGCTCGTCGAGCCGGTCGAGCCCCCACGGCGGCGCAAGCTGCTCGCCCGACCGCCGCACGCGCACGTCGGGTTCGACCCAGAGCACCCTGGGGTCCGCGCGCAGCGCCGCGACCGCGGCCGCCGGGAGCTCCCCCGTGAACCCCTTCAGCGCGTGCCGGTAGGTGGTGGAGACGCGGCCCCCGTGCGCGCCCGCGAACTGTCGTGCCAGCGCGGGCGCGTCAGCCACGTCGTCGCGGAAGCGCACGACCCAGCGGCCGTCCGCGGTCGGCGCCGCGGGACGCGCGAGCGATCCGGCCGCGGGGGGTCCGACCGGGGCGACGTCCCGGCAGCCGGCGAGGGCCAGCGAAACGAGCAATGCGAGTGACAGCTTCGGCGTCATGCGTCCATCGACTGGTGCGGTAAGGCCCCGGGGCACGACGCGCCGGCGGCGCGCGGTGGCCCGCGTTCGGGCACCCGCTCTCGCGGCCGTCGAGCGGCCGGGGAGTACAAACAGACGGATCAGGGCCGAAGGCGCAACTCAGCAGTAGCGCTGGCCGTGCCTGACGACACTCAGCCTGACGACAGTCAGTCGGACGGCCTTGCCGTCGCGTCGCCGCGGTCGCGCGTGAGCCGCGCCCCCTCTTGCTCGCGCCACTCGGCGATCTTCTTGTGGTCGCCGGAGAGGAGCACCGGCGGTACCGCGTGTCCACGGTATTCCGGCGGGCGCGTGTAGCTCGGCGCGCTCAGGCCGCGCTCGTAGAACGAGTCGCCGCGGGCGCTCTCGAGGTCCGACATCGCGCCCGGGAGGAGCCGCACCGTCGCGTCGATGATGGCGAGAGCGGCCGGCTCGCCGCCGCTCAGCACGAAGTCGCCGAGCGAGAGCTCCTCGGTCGCCAGGTGGTCCGCGACCCGCTGGTCCACGTCCTTGTAGTGCCCGCAGAGCAGCGTGAGCTCGCTGCCCGCCGCGAAGCGCAGCGCGTCC
>Ga0307410_10001310_pt1 | contig 11113 bp, 8 predicted proteins | sample 322Ometagenome_3_FD_203707 | JGI IMG/M metagenome (GOLD analysis project Ga0307410, IMG submission 203707) | Maize rhizosphere microbial communities from greenhouse at UC Davis, California, United States - 322HYB-O-3 | ecosystem: Host-associated > Plants > Roots > Rhizosphere > Soil | place...
TTCATCCAGCCGAGCGGCTCATCGTCGTCGCCCGGATCGAACGCCAGACCGCCTGGTTCCAGACCGTCGGCTACCTCGATCCGCCGGATCGGGCAGCCCGCGACCGGGAAATGCTCGCTGATGCCGATCGTGTCGAACATCCGCTTCGACGAGGAAGACAGCGCGCTTGTCCGGCCATCAAAGCCGGCGTCCTTGCGTGCTTCGGGGTCGGCAGGGTCGATAATGGTGCAGGTGAGTCCGCTGGAATCCAACGCGGCCGCGAGCGCCAGCCCGACCAGCCCACCGCCGAGGATGATTACGTCGCTTCGCTGCATCACCTGTCCCCTAGAGTGCGTGGCAGGGCGTGGGAAGTCTTGCCGGGGAGTCCGGCCACAGGCACAATGCGCGAATGAACGATTAGCCCGGGGGAAGTGACGTCATGGCGACTGCGGCGCAGCGCGCGCAGAAGAAGGATTTGGGACCGGATTGGCGGGATACGCTGTCGGCCTCGATCCGCGGCTTCCTTCGCAAGACGTTCGGCGTGACGCTGGTCGCTTTATCGATCGCACTGGGTGTCGCGCTCGTTACCCATTCGAGTGTCGATCCCAGCCTCACGACGGCCGCGGGCGGGCCGCCGACCAATTGGCTGGGAAGCTTCGGCGCCTATTCGAGCGATGCGCTGCTGTTCCTGTTCGGCCCGGCGGCCGGGCTTTTCCTGCCGCTGGTCGCGCTGGCGGGTTTTCGCATGATTCGCGGCGCCGATACGGGACGCATTGGAAAGGCGCTGCTGGTTGCTGCGCTTGGCGTGGGCCTGATCGGCATCGCGCTCGGCCTTTATGCCGGCTCCGCGGTTTCCGGCCTTCCCGCCGGCTACGGCGGGGCGCTGGGCCTTGCCGGTGCCTATGGCGTCGATGCGGCGGTGGCCATGGTGGGCAATCCCTCGATCGAAGGGCCGCTGCGGCTGTCGCTGATGGCGCTGCTAGCGATCGGCGGCTTTGTTGTCGGATGGCTCGCGCTTGGTGTTCGCCCCGAAGAAAAGGAATGGGCTGCGTCCAAGCTGCGGCGCGATCCAAACGCTGCACCAAGACCGCGTCGCACTCGCGAACCGCGGTTCGACGATGATGAGGCCGTCGCGACGCCGCCTCGCTCAAGGCCCGCCGTCGCCGTTGCGGAGCCGACCAAGGCCATTCTTCCCGCCGCCAAGCCGGGCCTTCGAAAGGGCCGAGGTGCGGCCCCCGGCCAAGCCAGCCTTGCGCTTGGCGACAATTACCAGCTGCCGACGCTCGATCTGCTCGCCACGCCGCCCGAGAAGGGCAAGAACGTCATCGACCGCGCCGGGTTGGAGCGCAACGCACGGCTGCTGGAGAGCGTCCTCGAAGATTTCCACGTCCGTGGCGACATCGTCGAGGTCCGCCCGGGACCGGTCGTCACCATGTACGAGCTGGAACCGGCCAGCGGGATCAAGGCCAGCCGGGTCATCCAGCTGGCCGACGACATCGCGCGCAACATGAGCGCTCTGTCAGCGCGCGTCGCCACTATCCCCGGCCGAAGCGTGATCGGAATCGAGCTTCCCAACCAGAAGCGCGAAACCGTGTCCTTGCGCGAACTGATCGGAAGCCAGGCGTTCGAGGACCAGAACATGGCCCTGCCCCTGATCCTCGGGAAGAACATCTCGGGCGATCCGGTCATCGCCGACATCGCGCCGATGCCGCACTTGCTGGTCGCAGGGACGACCGGATCGGGCAAATCGGTCGGGCTGAACTGCATGATCCTGTCGCTGCTCTACCGGATGAGCCCGGACGAGTGCCGGATGATCATGATCGATCCCAAGATGCTGGAGCTCAGCATCTACGACGACATCCCGCACCTCCTTGCGCCGGTCGTGACCGAGCCCGGCAAGGCGATCCGCGCGCTCAAATGGACCGTCGAGCAGATGGAGGAGCGCTATCGCATGATGGCCAGCCTCGGCGTCCGCCAGCTTGCCAGCTTCAACGCCAAGGTGCGCGATGCGAAGGCGAAGGGGGCCCGCCTCGGCCGTAAAGTCCAGACCGGCTACGACGCCGATAGCGGCCAGCCGGTCTATGAGACCGAAGAATTGGAATATGAGGTGCTGCCGCAAATCGTCGTCGTGGTCGACGAGTTGGCGGACCTGATGATGACCGCGGGCAAGGAAGTCGAGTTCCTAATCCAGCGGCTGGCGCAGAAGGCCCGCGCGGCCGGCATCCACCTCATCATGGCGACGCAGCGGCCCTCGGTCGACGTCATCACCGGCGTGATCAAGGCCAACCTTCCGACGCGCATCAGCTTCCAGGTCACCAGCAAGATCGACAGCCGCACCATCTTGGGCGAGCAGGGCGCCGAGCAACTGCTGGGCAAGGGCGACATGCTCTACATGCCCGGCGGCAAGCAGATCATCCGCGTCCACGGCCCCTTCGTCAGCGACGAGGAAGTCCGCGCGGTCGCCGACCATTGGCGCAAGCAGGGCGTGCCGGACTACAATCAGGCCGTCACCGAGGAGCCCGAGGACGGCGGCTATCTGTTCGACGGCCAGCCGGTTGGCGATGACGATCCGGAAACCCAGCTCTACCGAAAGGCGATCCAGATCGTCGCGGAAAGCCAGAAGGCGTCGACCAGCTATCTCCAGCGTCAGCTTCGCGTCGGCTACAATAGCGCGGCACGCCTGATCGAGCGGATGGAGAAAGATGGACTTGTCGGACAGCCGGACCATGTCGGCCGGCGCGAAGTGTTGATCGACACCGAGGGCCATCCGGTTTGAGCCTGAACGGCAGGGAACTTGCGGGTTCAGGAGGCATTCAAAGCCCAAACGCCAGAAGCGGCGCAAGCATTTTCCAGGAGATCAGGATGAGTTTCCCCGTCAACTTCGCACGCGCCTTGGTGCCGATGGCGCTCATCGCGACGGTCGCGGTGCCCGCGCCGGCAGCTTCGTCCGCGGACTTGAAGGCGGTCGAAGCGAGCCTTGCGGCCACGACTTCGATGACCGCCAATTTTCTTCAGACCGACGGCAAGGGCCGCCAGATGGCGGGCACGCTCCAGCTCAAGCGACCGGGCAAGATCCGCTTCGCTTATGGCGGCGGCGTCAACATGCTGCTGGTCGCCAACGGCAAGACGCTGAGCTTCGTCGACTATGACGTTGGCCAGAAGTCGAGCTGGCCGATCGCCAAGTCTCCGCTCGCGGTGCTGCTGTCGCCCAACCCGGACCTCGGCAGAATCGCGCGGGTCATGCCGAGCGAGAGTGCGCAGGTGGTTGTGGTTCGCGCCCGCGATGCCCGCCGGCCGGAATTTGGAACGCTGGTGCTGGCATTCCAGCGTGCGGGAAATGCTCCGGGCGGGCTGCGGCTCGAAGGCTGGACCGCGATCGACGCGCAGAACAAGAAGACTACCGTCCGCCTGTCGAACCAGCGCTACAATGTCGCGGTGCCCGACAGCGCATTCACCTTTGCCGACCCGAAACGGAAAAAAGCGTAGCAATAGAAAACGGTTAAGGCTGGCGACAGCTTCGATCGGATATTGAGAAAGCTAGATCGCCGTCCACCGGGGTTTCCCCCTGTTACCCGGGTCATGCGACGATCACCTTGCGTGACGAACGCTTGGTTGGCCCTCGCTCCACGCCCCCGGAGCGAGGGCCTTTTGCTTCCTAGGAAAAACCGGCTAGTCGCCCAATCGTGACCAAGCTCAAGATCGCATCCTGGAACATCAACTCGGTGCGCGCGCGCGCCCATATCGTCGGCCGCCTGCTCGACGAGGAGCAGCCCGACATTCTCTGCCTTCAGGAAACCAAGGCTCAGGACATCGTTTTTCCCGCCGCCTTGTTCGCCGATCGCGGCTACGTCCATCATGAACTGAACGGCCAGAAGATGCATCACGGCGTCGCCATATTGTCGCGGGTGCCGCTGAACGACAGCGGCCGGCACGACTGGCAGGACAATGGCGAGGCGCGCCATGTCGGGGCCAGGCTGGAATGCGGAATCCGGCTGGAGAACGTCTATGTCCCCGCCGGCGGCGACACACCCGACCGCAACCTCAATCCAAAATTCGGCCAGAAGCTCGACTTCATCGAGCGTATGACCCGCTGGTCGGAAAAGTTGGCTGAGCCGACTTTGATCGTCGGCGATTTCAACATCGCGCCGCTGGAATGCGATGTCTGGAATCACAAGGCGCTGCTCGACGTGGTCAGCCATACGCCGATCGAGGTCGAGACGCTCGGTCGGTTGCAACAGGCGCACGATTGGGTCGACCTGGGTCGGACGTTCCTCCCGGCACCCGAGCGCAATTTCACCTGGTGGAGCTATCGCGCTCAGGACTGGGCGGCGAGCGACCGGGGCCGGCGGCTCGATCATATGTGGGCCTCGCCTTCACTGGCGTCGCAAGCAACGGCGCACCGGGTGCTGGAGCCGTGCCGCGGATGGGAGCGGCCCTCGGACCATGTGCCCCTGATCCTCGAGCTCGAGGTGTGAGCACGCCGTCGCCGATCGAACTGGCGATCGCCGCGCTCCGCGGAGGCCGTCCGGTGTCGATCGGCTCGACCACCCTCCTGTCGGTGGAAACCGCAACCCAGGCGATGCTCGATTTGCTCGACCCCGGCCGGCGAGCGCCAATGCTCATCAGCGCACAGCGCGCCACGGCGCTCGGACTCGGCAACGAACGCGAGGTGGCTAGCGATTCCGGCCCGGTCGAGGTGAGCCATTGCGACTGGCTCGATCGGGAAGCCGGCATGGCGCTTGCCGATCCGGGTCGGGATGTCGACCGTGCTCCGGTAGGGCCGCTGACAGCCATCGCCGTTAAGAACGTCGACGAAGCCAATGCGGCGCTGACGCTGGCCCGGCTGGCCGGACTCCTCCCGGCCCTATGGATTGTCGATGCCGAGGTTCCGGTCGCGATCGATTCCTCGGACGTCTGTGCCGCGACGACGGCACCGGTGGCAACCATCGTCGCTAGAGCCAAGCTTCCCCTCGACGATTTGCCGGCAAGTCAGATGGTCGCTTTTCGCGATCCAGCCAGCGGGGAGGAGCATGTCGCGCTGCTGATCGGCGCTTTCGGCGGAAAGCCACCGCTTGTCCGTCTCCACAGCGAATGCCTGACGGGCGATGTGTTCGGCAGCCTGAAATGCGATTGCGGCCCGCAACTCAAGGAGGCGCTTCGGATTTTGGCAGAAGAAGGCGGCGGGGCGCTGCTCTACCTTCGCCAGGAAGGCCGCGGAATCGGCCTCGCCAACAAGCTGCGCGCCTATGCGCTGCAGGATCGGGGCCTGGACACAGTCGACGCCAACCGGCGCCTCGGCTTTGCCGACGACGAGCGCAACTATGGCACGGCAGCGGCCATGCTGCGCGCGCTAGGGATCGACCAGGTGCGGCTGCTGACGAACAACCCGGCAAAGGTTTCCGGCTTGCAGCATGAAGGCATCGAGGTCGTTCATCGGGTCGCTCACCATATGCCGACCAACCCGCATAATGCCGATTATCTGGCGACGAAGCGCAAAAAGAGCGGGCACCTCGATTAATCCTCGAACAAGGCCGACCCTATCCGTACAGCGGTCGCGCCGAGCATGACCGCCGTCGCACAGTCGCCGGACATGCCCATGCTGAGCCCTTTGACGTCATGACGCCGCGCCAGCTGGGCGAGCAAGGCGAAATAGGGTCCCGCCTCGGATCCGTTAGGAGGCATCGCCATCAGGCCGGTCAGCGGCAGCGGCGAGGCACGAACCGCCGCGATCAGCTCGGAAAGCTCGCCGATCGCAACGCCGCCTTTCTGTTCCTCCGCGCCGATATTGACCTGCACGAAGACCTCGGGGAAGCGCTCCGCCTTCTCGCCCTCCCTGACCAACGCATCGAGTAGCGAATGGCGGTCCAGCGAATGGATGACGTCGAACAGCTCAACCGCCTCGCCGGCTTTGTTCGACTGGAGCTGTCCAATCATGTGAAGCCGCACGTTGGAGCGCTCCGCGCGCAGCGGCGCCCATTTCTCCTTCGCCTCGGCGACGCGGTTCTCGCCGAAGTCCGTCACGCCCGCGGCCAGCAACTGCCCGATGTCCGCCGCCGGACGCTGCTTGGTCACGGCGATTAGTGTCACGTCCTTAGGATCGCGCTGCGCCGCCCTGGCCGCACGGGCGATCTTGTCACGAACCTTTGCCAGGCGGATTGCCGTATCGCTCATGCGGCGCGCTATAGAAACAGCCATGGCAGCGAACCAGCCCCCATGGCCGCGCGAATGGTTGATGACCGACGAACGGATCGGCGATCGGCTTTGGGAGGCGATGGATCGGTTGCCGGCCGGGGGCGGTGTCGTGTTCCGGCATTATGCAATTCCGACCGCGGAGCGGATGGCACTCGCCATAAGGGTGGCCGAGATTTGCGGGGGGCGCGGGCTGACGCTCAGCATCGCGCATGACATCGACCTTGCCGAACAGCTCGGTGCCCGGCTGGTGCACAATCCGGCTAGTCGTCCCGCCTGCCTGCCATTCTCGCGGTCAGCCCATTCGTTCCAGGAAGCGAAAGCCGTCTGCGGCTCGGGTGCGTCGCTGATCTTTTTGTCGCCTCTTTTCCCGACCCGATCACACCCCGGGGCGGCACCGCTTTCGAGAGAGGCGGGCCGGGCCATCGTCGCTGAATGTCCCGTGCCGGTGATCGCGCTGGGAGGAATGAGTCGGGCGCGGTTTGAAGAAATCAGAAGTGATGGGTTTTACGGCTGGGCGGGGATTGATGCGTGGCTCTCCGCAGAGCCGTCACGGGAGTAAAACCCGTGACGTCAGTCGGGTTCGGCCTTGCCGACCCGCTGGCCGGCCTTCAACGGCTCTACGCGCTGCTCACGATCGCAGAGCAATCGCTACGCTGCGCTCGGCGTTTCAGGCTTAAAACTTAAAGGCTGTTCCGACGTAGACGGCCTTGCTGTCGCGGTGGTCGTCGGCGAGGGCGGGGATCTGGTCGCGCTCGATCTTGTAGCGGACGCCGCCGGTCAGAGCGATATTGCGGCTGAGATTATAAGCGCCGCCGACATCGACCGACATGCTGTCGGGACGGCTGAGCGCCGCGATGCGGCTGTCATTACGCTCGCCGCCGAGCGCGATCCGGCCGGTGAATTTCTTGAGATTGTAGCTGACCCCGACGACCGCGGTTTCCCGGGTTCCGATCACCGGATCGGGGCTACTCGACCGGCTTACGTCACCGGCAACCGCCAGCCGCTTCCAACCGACCGCCATGCCAAGGTCATATTGCGCGGGCGCCAGATTGTTGACCGCGGACGCAACCGCCACCTCGACCGGCCGCGCCGGCGTCGGAAGGCCGCGCGCCCGAATCGCGATTCGAAGCTGCGACGGGCGGCCCTTGGCTGCGGCCGGCGTAAACTGGAAATCGGCGATCGAACCGGCCCGGCCCGCGAAGATCGCTGCCAGGCGAGGATCGGCCGACGCCGGGGTAAAGGTCGAAATCTTGTCGAAACTCAAGGAGATCGCCGGCGGCCGGGCCCTTTCGGCGGCGGCGAGACCGATGACAGGGGTCATCAACAGCGCCGACGCCGCAAGCACCAGCGCCGCCTTTCCCCCAGCCGTGGTCACCCTGTTGAGCACGTACAAAAGACTCCTGTTCACTTTCGATATAGCCCCGCGAACCTGTCGGTTCCATGACTGGAGTCGATTCAGCATACGCCTGTTGCCCAGAGTCCACAAACGAGTGGAGGTTGTCGCGAAATCTGTCGCTTGCCGGGACGCCGACAGCATCTATAACGCCTCCAAAGGCCCTTCATGTGAAGAGAGAAAAGATGTCCCGCCTGACCCTGACCGCCGCCATATTGATTGCCGCCGGAGCGACCCTTTCCGGATGCGCCAAGAACAAGGATGTTCCGAACGCGCTGGCGCCGTCCCGGATGACCATGATCGGCGTTAACAGCTATTTGTGGCGGGCGGCGGTAGACACGCTTTCCTTCGCGCCGCTGGTGACTGCCGATTCGAATGGCGGCGTGATCGTCACCGACTGGTACGCCAACCCGAGGACGCCGGGCGAGCGGGTCAAGCTGACCGTCTCGATCGTCGACCAGGACCTTCGCGCCGACGCACTCCGGGTCGCGGCGAGCCGCCAGGTCAACCAGGGCGGCGTTTGGGTCGATGCGCCGGTCGCGGCCGCAACGGTTCAAAAGCTTGAGGACATCATCCTCACCCGCGCGCGCGATCTTCGCCGCACTACCGTCGGCGGGTAAGGCCTAACGCCCATGTCCGACCGCTTCGACCCGGCGGTTGCCGACCGGCGCTGGCAGCAGCGCTGGGCGGAAGCCGAATCCTTTGTGGCGAACAGCGATTCGCCCAAGCCCAAGGCCTATGTGCTGGAGATGTTCCCCTATCCGTCGGGGCGCATCCACATGGGCCATGTGCGCAATTACACGATGGGCGACGTGCTTGCCCGCTTTCGACGGATGCAGGGCTTCGAGGTGCTTCACCCGATGGGCTGGGACGCGTTCGGGATGCCGGCCGAGAATGCGGCTATGGAAAAGAAAGTCCATCCGGGAAGCTGGACCCGGGCGAACATCGCGGCGATGCGCGAACAGCTGCAGCGGATCGGCTTCTCGCTCGACTGGAGCCGCGAGCTCGCCACCTGCGAGCCCGATTATTACGGGCATGAACAGGCCCTGTTCCTCGACCTGATGAAGGCGGGCCTCGTCTTCCGCAAGGAAAGCGAGGTCAATTGGGATCCCGTCGACATGACCGTGCTCGCGAATGAGCAGGTGATCGACGGCAAGGGCTGGCGGTCGGGCGCGCCGGTCGAACGCAAGAAGTTGAGCCAGTGGTTCCTGAAGATCACCGACTTCGCCGATGAGTTGCTCGAAGGCCTGGGCACGCTCGACCAATGGCCCGACAAGGTCCGGCTGATGCAGGAGAATTGGATCGGCAGGAGCAAGGGCCTGCAATTCTGTTTCCGGCTGGCGGACAACCCGCCCGGCGGAATGGAATGCGAGATCAAGGTCTTCACGACGCGTCCCGACACCATCTTCGGGGCAAGCTTCGTTGCCATCTCGCCCGGTCACCCGATCGCCGAAGCCTTGGCCGCGAAGAATCCTGAGGTGGCCGCCTTCATCGAAAAGGCCCGGGCCGGCGGGACCAGCGCGGCGGAGGTCGAAACCGCGGAGAAGCTCGGCTTCGACACCGGGCTGGAGGTCGTCCATCCGTTCGACCTTGAGTGGCGCCTGCCCGTCTGGATCGCGAATTTCGTGCTGATGGATTACGGCACCGGCGCCCTTTACGGCGTCCCCGCCCACGATGTCCGCGATTTCGAGTTTGCGAGCAAATATCGCCTGCCGATCCGGCGCGTAGTGGCGTCCGGCGGCGCGGGCGCCAATGCCCCGGTGATCGAAGCCGAAACCGCGCCCGGGATCGCGGTCAATTCGCGCTTCCTCGACGGGCTGACGACCGAGCAGGCGGCCGCCGAAGTAATCAAGCGCGCCGAAGCGGCCGGCTGGGGCCATGGCAAGGTGCAGTATCGCCTGCGCGACTGGGGCGTTTCGCGCCAGCGCTATTGGGGGACGCCGATTCCGGTGATCCACTGCGACGCGTGCGGCCCGGTCGGAGTGCCGCGCGATCAATTGCCGGTCGTGCTGCCGGAGGATGTCAGCTTCGACATTCCCGGCAACCCGCTCGATCGGCATCCCAGCTGGGCCAATGTCAATTGCCCGCAATGCGGCGGCCCGGGACGGCGCGAGACCGACACGCTCGACACCTTCGTCGATTCCAGCTGGTATTTCATCCGTTTCGCCAGCCAGCCTGAAGATCGGCCGTTCGATCGCGCCGAGGCCGAGAAATGGCTGCCGGTCGGTCAATATATCGGCGGCGTCGAGCATGCGATCCTGCACCTGCTTTATGCTCGCTTCTGGACCCGTGCCCTGGAGCGGCTCGGCGAGATTGGAGTGAAGGAGCCGTTCAAGGGCCTGTTTACCCAAGGCATGGTCACCCACGAAACCTACGTCACCCCCGACGGGCGCTGGCTAAACCCCGACGAGGTCGAGGTCGGCGAAGGCGGCATATTGATCGAGCGCGCGACCGGCGCGGCCGTGTCCCGTGGCCGGATCGAGAAGATGTCCAAGTCGAGGAAGAACACGGTCGATCCCGAGCCCATCCTCGACCGCTACGGTGCCGACGCCGTCCGCTGGTTCATGCTGTCGGACTCGCCGCCGGAGCGCGACCTCGAATGGTCGGAAAGCGGAATCGAGGGCGCATCGCGCTTCGTCCAGCGCGTGTGGCGGCTGGCGATGTCTACCGCGGGCAACGAGGGCGAAGATCCCGCATTGCTTCGAAAATTCCATCGCACCATTGCGGCGGTCGGTAGTGCGATCGAGGGCCTGCAGTTCAACAAGTCGGTGGCGGCACTTTACGAGCTGACCAGCGCGATCGAGAAGGCGAAGCCGTCCGCGACGCGCGACGAGGCCATCCGCACCCTGTTGTTGCTGGTCGCGCCGGGCGCTCCGCACCTCGCCGAGGAAGCTTGGGCCGCGCGGGGCGAACCTGGGATGATCGCCGACGCTTCCTGGCCCGTGTTCGACCCGGCACTTTTGGTCGATGAGGAAGTGACCATCGCCGTCCAGGTCAACGGCAAGCTGCGCGAGACGATGACCGCGCCGCGCGGCCTTCCCAAGGAAGAGGCGGAGGCGAGGGCGCTGGCCCTGCCCAAGGTCCAGTCGCAACTGGCGGGCGGAAGCCCACGGAAGGTGATTGTGGTTCCCGACCGGCTGGTCAATATCGTCGCATGATCCGCGCCCTCGCCCTTGCAGCCTTGCTTCTCCTGGGCGGCTGCGGCCTGCAACCGATGTATGCCGGCGGCGGATCGGGCGCGGTGGCGAGCAGCCTGTCGACCATTCAGGTCGCGCCGATTCCGCAGCGCGCCGGGTGGCTGGTTCGCAACGCACTCGTCGACCGGCTCGGCGGTGAATCGTCCAATCCCTCGTATCGGCTGGAGGTCGAGTTGGACGACGACCTGACTGGCTTCGGAATTCGCGGCGACAGCGCGGTCACCCGCGAGCGGCGGACCCTGCGCGCGCGCTATCGCCTGGTCGAGCTGTCGAGCGGCCAAGTGGTCCTCGACGCAACCACCGGATCGGATGCCGGTATCGATGTGGTCAGCAGCGAATATGCGACCGTCGC
>Ga0307410_10001311_pt1 | contig 11110 bp, 8 predicted proteins | sample 322Ometagenome_3_FD_203707 | JGI IMG/M metagenome (GOLD analysis project Ga0307410, IMG submission 203707) | Maize rhizosphere microbial communities from greenhouse at UC Davis, California, United States - 322HYB-O-3 | ecosystem: Host-associated > Plants > Roots > Rhizosphere > Soil | place...
TCATTGCGCGTGGCAACATAATCGAACAGCGTCGGCCGGGTGAGATAGAGCGAGCCTTTCTGCGCGAGCAGGCCCGGCGGGAAGGAATCGACTGCTCCCGACGATTGGCCAAAGCTGACCAACATCCCGCGCCTCTGCAGGCAATCGAGCGAGCGCAGAAAGGTGTCCTTGCCCACGCTATCATAGACGACCGGAACCTTCGCTCCGCCCGTGAACTCGTCGACCAGCGCGACGAAATCCTGGCTTTTGTACAGGATCGGATGATCGCAGCCGTTGGCGCGCGCCAACTCGGCCTTTTCCTCGGTAGAGACCGTCCCGATGACCGTTGCACCGAGCGCCGAGGCCCATTGGCAGAGGATCAGCCCCACGCCGCCTGCGGCCGCATGCACGAGCAGGGTTTCGCCGCTCTGGAGCGGTCGAACCCGATTGATCAGCATGTCGACGGTCATGCCCTGCAGCATCATCGCGGCGGCCTGTTCGTTGCTGATGTCATCGGGTAGCTTGACCAGCCGGTCGGCCGCGATCAGCCGCTCCTCGGCATATCCGCCGATCGGCCCGGCATAAGCGACCCGGTCGCCCTCCTTCAGTCCCTCGACATCTGGTCCAATTGCGGCGACCACGCCGGCCCCCTCAACGCCGGGCGTGAACGGCAGTGGCTGCGGGTAGAGGCCGGTGCGGTGATAGACGTCGATGAAGTTCAGGCCGACCGCGGTCTGGCGAATTCGCACCTGACCCGGTCCCGGCTCACCAACATCGACATCCTCCCACCGCATCTGCTCGGGGCCGCCGGCCTGGTGAACTCGGATCGCTTTGGTCATGATTGTCTCCGGCAAAAAAAGCCCCGCCGCGACGTCATGTCGGGCGGGGCCGATTTCAACCGTTTGGCAGTTGGCTTTACAGCGCCGAGTGACCCGCCAGCGCCGCGAGCAGCAGCAGGGCGACGATGTTGGTGATCTTGATCATCGGGTTGACCGCCGGGCCCGCCGTATCCTTGTACGGGTCGCCAACGGTGTCACCTGTGACCGCGGCCTTGTGAGCCTCCGATCCCTTGCCGCCGTAATTGCCGTCCTCGATATATTTCTTGGCATTGTCCCATGCGCCGCCGCCCGAGGTCATCGAGATGGCGACGAACAGGCCGGAGACGATCACGCCCAGGAGCAGCGCGCCGAGCGCGGCGAGGCCCTGGTTGCGGTCGCCCGCGACGAAGCTGATGCCGAAAAAGACGACGATCGGCGCCAGAACCGGAAGCAGCGACGGGATGATCATCTCCCGGATCGCGGCCTTGGTGACCAGGTCGACCGTGCGGGCATAGTTGGGACGAACCGAACCATCCATGATGCCCGGATTGTCGCGGAACTGGCCGCGAACTTCCTCGACCACTGCGCCACCCGCGCGACCCACCGCCGTCATGCCCATCGCCCCGAACAGATAGGGGAGAAGCGCGCCGAGCAGCAGGCCGACGATGACATAGGGGTTGGACAGGCTGAACAAAGTATCGAGATTGGCGGTGACGCCGATCTCGCTGCCGAACTCGCGAAGGTCGGCGGTATAGGCGCCGAACAGGACGAGCGCGGCCAGGCCGGCCGAACCGATCGCATAGCCCTTGGTCACCGCCTTGGTCGTGTTGCCGACCGCGTCGAGCGCATCGGTGCGATGGCGGACTTCGTCCTCCAGCCCCGACATTTCGGCGATGCCGCCGGCATTGTCGGTGACCGGGCCATAGGCGTCGAGGGCGACGACCATGCCGGCCAGCGCCAGCATTGCCGAGGCGGCGAAGGCGACGCCCAGCGGCCCCGCCAGCTGCCAGCTGACGATCACGCCGGCGACGATCACGATCGTCGGGAGCGCGGTCGATTCCAGGCTGATTGCCAGGCCCTGGATGACGTTGGTGCCATGGCCTGTCTGACTGGCCTTGGCGATCGACTTCACCGGGCGGTAGTTGGTGCCGGTATAATATTCGGTGATCCACACGATCAACGCCGTGACGGCAAGACCGACGAAGCTGACCCAGACGAGGTTGATCGCCGGAAAGCTGAGGCCGCTGGTCGTCGTGATGACCTGGCTGAGATCGCCTAGCGCGTAGGTCGCGGCGAACCAGATTGCCGGGATGGCAAGGATCGTCGCCGTCCAGAAACCCTTGTAGAGGGCGCCCATGATCGACTGCTTGGCGCCCAGGCGGACCATGTAGGTGCCGATGATCGAGGTGATGATGCACACGCCGCCGATCAGCAGCGGAAGGCTCATCAGCGGGAGCAGGATCGGCGAGGCGCCGATCGCCAGCGCGACGGTCACCATGGTGATGCCGACGGTGACGACGTAGGTCTCGAACAAGTCGGCGGCCATGCCGGCACAGTCGCCGACGTTATCGCCGACGTTATCGGCAATGACGGCCGGGTTGCGGGGGTCGTCCTCGGGAATTCCGGCCTCGACCTTGCCAACCAGGTCGGCGCCGACGTCGGCTGCCTTGGTGAAGATGCCGCCGCCGAGACGGGCGAAGATCGACACCAGCGACGCGCCGAGGGCGAGGGCGGTAAGCGCGGTGACGACTTCACGCGCATTCGGTGCGAAGCCGCCCGGCCCCGTCAAATACCAGAAGAAAACGGCGATCGCGAGCAGCGCGAGGCCGGCAACCAGCAGGCCGGTGATCGCACCGGCGCGGAAGGCGATGGTCAACCCGCTCTGCAGGCTGGTGCGGGCCGCCTCTGCTGTCCGGACATTGGCGCGGACGCTGATGTTCATGCCGATGAAGCCGGCAACGCCCGACAGGATGGCGCCGGACACGAACCCGACCGCGCTCAGCCCGCCAAGGAAAACGAAAACCAGCACCGCGACGACGACGCCGACCACGGTGATCGCTGTATATTGGCGGCGCAGATAGGCGGACGCGCCTTCCTGGATGGCGCCGGCGACTTCGACCATGCGCGCGTTGCCCGGCGAGGCGCGGAGCACCTGCTGGCTTGTTAGAATGCCATAGATCAGCGCGACGACGCCGCAGGCTATCGCGATTAGGACCAGATTCATGTTTATGAATTCCCCTGTTCGACCTGTCGAGCAGCCAAGCTGCCCTTGAAAAGCGGGGGAAGGTGTAGCGGGGTTTCAGGCGGTGGCAACCCGCCTCTTGTCAGCGCTTAGTGGAGCAACAGCGCGGTCGCCATGCCCGAGGCGAGCCCCAGGACGGCGATGACCCATTGGCGGGCGTTAAGCGTGATGTTCATAGCCCAAATGCTCCGGCACCGGGACTTTGCCTGCGGCGTCGAACAGGGAAAGTCCCTTGCCGGCGGTCAGCGTCCCGATACAGGCGAGGATCGTCCTTGAAGGTAAAGGAAGGCTTAACGGGTCGAAGTCGGCAGGGAGCGCCGCGAGGAGCGCATAGTCGTCTCCGCTGGTGGCGGCGGAGAGCCGAGCGATCCTGTCGGCGCCGCGTTCGGCGATGAACCCCCGCGACAGGGGCAAAGCGTCAAGATCGACCTTGGCGCGGCAACCGCTGGCCAAGCAGAGCCTCGACAGGTCGAGCAGCAGTCCGTCCGACACATCCATCATCGCATTTGCGTGGGCGGCAAGCTCGCGCCCGGCGGCCAGTTGCGGAACCGGCCGGCGATAGGCTTCGACCAAGGGTCCTTCCATCCTGGGATCGGTCAATAGTGCGGAAAGTCCAGCGGCGGCATCGCCGAGCGTTCCGACCAACCAGAGCTTGTCTCCCGCCTTGCCGCCTGCGCGCGAAGGGATTCGCGGCCCGCCCCGGCCGATCGCGGTCAGCCCGAGCACTCGCGGGGTGCCGAGAGGGAGCCGGATCGTATCCCCCCCGACCAAAGGCAGGCGATAGGCTTCGCACGCCGCGGCTACCCCGAACAGAAAGCGCTCCTCCCACTCGCCCTCGCCGTCGATCGTCACACTCATCAGCGCCGCGACCGGCTCCGCGCCCTTGGCCGCGAGGTCGCTCAGATTCACCGCGACGAGCTTCCATCCGACCGAGGCCGGCGGATCGTCGGGAAGATAATGGACGCCTTCCGCGATCGTGTCGTGGGTCAGGACAAGGTCGCCGACGACCGCCACGTCATCCTCAAGCCCGCGCGCCGCCGGGTCGGTGACGATCTGGCGCAGCCGGTCGATGAAATCGAATTCGCCGAAGCTCATGGCCGTACTTATAGACCGGGAAGCCGGGATTGGGGGAAGTCCCTACGCGGCGGGACGCGCATTCTTGGCGATGGCGTCGAGCAGGCCATTGACGAAGCCCTTCTCGCGCTTGTCGTAGAAGGCATCGGCGACATCGACATATTCGCTGATGACGGTGGCGACGGGGACATCGGCGCGCGCGATCAGCTCATAGACGCCGGCACGGAGAATGGCCTTCATCGGCTTGTCGAGGCGCTCGAGGCTCCAGCCTTCAGCGAGACGGTTGGCGATTAACGCGTCGATTTCGTCGCGGCGTGCATCGGCTCCGGAAACCAGGTCATCGAAGAAGCTCTGCTCGGCTTCCACATAGGTATCGCCCTCAATGGTCGCCCCAAGCCGGTGATGATGGAATTCATGGATCAGGCGGGCGACGGGCGTCCCTTCCATTTCCTGCTGGTAGAGCGCCTGCACCGCGGCAAGCCGGGCGGCGGAACGGGAGATGGAGCGAGTCATGATGCGCGAGCCTGTAGCCGCTCAGTTGCCACCAAGGAAGGGGCGGAGCGCTTCGGCGACCCGCTCCGGCCCTTGCCACGGTGCGAAGTGCCCGACGCCCTTCAACGGAAAGACTTTGACATCCTCACCCACCTCTCCAATCCCTTCCAATTGGACCGGGAGGAGAGCCTTGTCTTCCAACCCCCAGATGACGCGCACCGGGATCTTGATCTTGGGAAATGCCCTCAACACCAGGTCGGGCATGTCGACTGTGATCCCGGGCTGAGGCACCACCATGCGCGACGCCCGATACCAGTTGAGCATGGCCGTCAACGCACCTGGGCGGCTCCACTGCGCAATGTAGAGCTCGCGCTCCTCGTGGGGAATCGCGGCGAGATCGACATGTTTTGAGAAGCTTTTGTCGAAGAAGGCATCATAGCCGATCCCTTCGACGAACTTTTCGAACTTCGGGTCGCGGAAGGCGCGGATATATTGGGAGGCCTCGCGCTGTGCTTCATCCTCGATCAGCGACTTTTGGAAGATCAGCGGATGCGGCGAATTGATGATCGCGAGCCGCTCGACACGCGGATCGCCCTTGATCGCCGCGGCCCAGGCGATCGCTCCGCCCCAATCGTGCCCGACCAACGCAAAGCGGTCGACTTCGAGCGCGTCAACCAGCGCAAACAGGTCGGCGATCAGCGTGTCCGTCGCGTAGGCCTCCACCTCTTGAGGCTGGTCGCTGCCACCGAAGCCGCGCTGGTCCGGCATGATCAGCCTGAACTCGTCTGACAGCAGCGGCGCCAGCGACCGCCAGGTCCGGTGCGATTCCGGGAAGCCGTGCAGCAGGATGACGGGCCGCGCGTGCTCCGGACCAGCAAGCGCCACATTCATCGCGATCCCGGTGGAAAGCGACAGGCGCTCCCGGCGCATCATGGATAGCTGACCGTCTTGACGACTTCGGGGAACGGAATGAATTCCTTGTCATCGCCCGGCACGAGCGGAAATCGCATGGCCTTCCAATCCTCTTTGGCTTGATTGATGCGCTCGCGCGACGATGAGACGAAATTCCAGAACACGTGTCGCCTGGTCGCGAATGCCTCGCCGCCCAGCAGCATGAGGCGCGCAGGCTCGGAAGCCTTCAGGGTCATCGCTTCTCCAGGAGCGAGGATGTAGAGCGTGAACGGCTCGAGCGCCTGGCCGTCGAGGGCTGCCGAACCCTCGACCACCATCACCGCCCGCTCGTCGGCGCCGACGTCGATCGGCACGCTGGCACCAATATCCAGCATGATATCGGCATAGATGGTCTGGCTATGTTCGGTAACGCCAGCAGTCTTGCCCCACAATGTTCCCATCAGAACCCGTGCCGAAACGCCCTCGCCTTCGACGAGAGGGAGCGCAACGCCATCCACATGCTCGAACGCCGGGTCGATCTCTTCCCGGCCGTCGGGCAGTGCCAGCCAAGTCTGCATTCCGTACAGCGTCGGCCCCTCCGTCCGGACTTCGGCGGGCGAGCGCTCCGAATGGACGATCCCGCTACCGGCAGTCATCAGGTTCACCGCGCCCGGCCTGATCACCTGCCTAGTGCCCAGGCTATCGCGATGCTCGATCTCTCCTTCGAACAGATAAGTAACGGTGGCGAGGTTGATGTGAGGATGCGGCCGAACATCCATTCCATGGCCGGGCGGAAGCCGGGCGGGCCCGAACTGATCGACGAAGATGAAGGGGCCGACCATCGTCCGGCTCTTGGCGGGAAGCGTCCGCCGGACCTTGAAGTCGCCAAGGTCGTGGGTGACCGGAGTGATCGTTTGCATTGGCCGTCTCCTTCTCCTCTGAACCATAAAAGCGCCGCGGAAGGAATGCCCATGATCGACAAATAAAATGCCATCATTTCCGCTAGTTGTTTAGTTGCGCGCGAAATTCGATGAACAGAGGTAGCCGCAAGCTCTCCTTTTGGCTAATTGGCGGCGGCACGGGTTCGTTCCCGTTAGTTCGTGATTATTTAAAGGTTCGTTTTCAAATAGTTACGGGGACCCAATCCGGTGCCCGTGCCACCCGACATCACATTATTCCACGCTGCGCCGGCGGTGCCCATCGCGACGCAGGAGAGCCTTGAGGACCAACGATGCGAAAGCTGCTTGCCGCTACCTGTTTGACGCCATTGTCCATTGTCTTCCTTCCTGCGCTTGCCGGCGCCGAGACAATCATTTCTACCGCAGTAACGACTCCTGTCCTGACCAGCACTAGCAACGACGATGTGCGGATATCCTCGACCGGGTCGGTGAAGCCTGCGGGCGGCGCGGCGGTCACCATCGACAGCAATGACAGCGTCAAGAACGAAGGTACGATCCAGATCACCGGCGCCAACAATTCGACTGGTATTTTGGCCCACACCGGGCTGACCGCGAACGTCACGAACACCGGCACCATCACCATCGACGAAACCTATACGGCGACCGACAGCGACAGCGACGGCGACCTTGACGGGGCGTTCGCCCAAGGCACCGGCCGGTACGGCATCCACGTTCTTGGGGGCGGGATTTTCACCGGCAACATCGCCAACAGCGGCAATATCACGATCGAGGGCAACCAGTCGGCGGGCATCGCCATCGACAGTATTCTTGCCGGCAATATCTCGCTTTCGGGCGGCACCATCAATGTCACGGGCAACGACAGCGTCGGGGTCAAGGCGGCGGCGGTGAATGGCAATGTCGCGCTGACCAATGGGACGATCTCGGTCCAGGGCGCGAACGCGGTTGGCGTCCAGCTGTCGGGAGACATCAGCGGTTCCCTGGTTATCCAGAACACCGTCAATTCAACCGGCTATCGCAGCATTACCCCCCCAACGGATGTCTCAAAGCTCGATGCCGACGACCTGCTGCAAGGCGGTTCGGCCGTGGTGGTTGGCGGCAACGTCGCGGGCGGCATCCTGCTCGATGTGCGTCCGGCCGACGCCAGCACGACCGACACGGATGAGGACGACGACGGCATTGCGGACGCCCAGGAAGGCAATGCCCAGATCAATAGCTTTGGTTCGGCGCCCGCAGTGCAGATCGGCACGTCGGCGCAGGCCGTGACGCTCGGTGCCGTCGCCTCGTCAGCCGACGGGCATGGCCTGGTCGTCAAGGGAGATATCAATGGACGGGGCGTTTATAAAGGAGTCTCGGCGACCGGCCTCTCGATCGGCGGCGCGGGCCAGACGGTGGACGTAGCCGGCGGCGCCACGATTGGCGGATCAGTGACCGCGAAGGCGCTTGAGGCCAATGCAACTGCGCTCCGCATCGGCGCGGGCGCGACCGTTCCTGAATTGGTGATCACCGGCTCGGTCAGGGCCGAAGGCGCCGGCACCGACACGACATCGGCCCAGGCCATATTGATCGACACCGGGGCGAATATCTCGAGCATCGTGAACAGCGGGACAATTCTCGCCGCACGCAGCGGGACCGCCGGCACGGCGGCAGCAATCGTCGACAAGTCAGGATCGCTCGGACTGATCGAGAACAGCGGCAATATCGGCGTTTCGAGCGCTGCGGCGCTTGGCACGAACGCGACCGCCATCGACCTCAGCGCCAATGTGACCGGTGCGACTGTCCGCCAGGTTGCGGCCGCCGCCGGTAAACCTGCTCCTGTCATCAACGGCCAGATCAAATTCGGATCCGGCAATGACGTGCTCGACATCGGCGACGGAGCAGTCAATGGCGATGTCACCTTCGGCGGGGGAAGCAATTCGTTGCTAATGTCCGGAGACGCCACGATGGCAGGCAAGGCCGATTTCGGCGGAGGCGCCGGCGTCCTTCAACTGAGCGGCGCCTCGTCCTTTACGGGCAACCTGCTTAACAGCGGCGGTATCGCGGCGACGGTCGGCGCGGGAACGACGCTCAATGCGACCAACACCGGCAGCGTGGCGCTCGCGTCGCTCACCACCGGCGCGGGTGCGACGCTTGGCGTCACCATCGACTCCGCGGCCGGTACGAACACGCTCTACAATATCGCCGGCGCGGCAAATCTGGGCGCGAACAATGTGATCGCGGTCAATCTGCTCAGCGTCGGTGACGCTGCCGGAACCTACAAGATCATCCAGGCCGGCTCTCTCAGCGGCGGAACGGGCCTGACCAGCGAGATCGGCTCGCTGCCCTTCCTGTTCGACAGCAGCCTCGTCACGTCAATTCCCAACGAAGTGTCGTTGGATATACGGCTGAAAAGCGCCGAGGAGTTGGGCATCAACCGGTCGGAAAGCGATATCCTGGGTGCGGTCCTCGATGCCGCCGATTCCGATTCCGCCATTGCAAACGTCCTGCTTGACATCGGCGATAGCGAAACGCTGCAAGACACGCTCCAGCAGATGCTTCCCGAACATGCCGGCGGTGCGTTCGAGACCGCGACCAAGGGCTCGCGCCTGATGGGCAAGTTCCTGCTCGACCCCAGGGCGCCCGGGTCGGAAGAGGGTCCCTGGCGCCTGTGGACGGAACAGGTCGCCTGGGCCACGAGCAAGTCTGTCGGCGCGACGTCCGACTATAAACTTGGCGGCTGGGGCGCAGCGGCCGGCATCGAGGCCGGACTCGGCGGAGCCGGCGGTGTCGGCGTCTCGCTGGCCTATCTCTCCGGACGCGACACCAAGGGCGACAACGAGCTGGTCAGCAACCAGTATGAGGCTGGCCTCTACTGGCGCGGGCATTGGGGCGGGCTGACCGCCTTTGCCCGGGGAACCGCGGCATCGATCAGCTTCGACAATATACGCAGGTTCAGCGGCGTCAGCGATGGCACCGCGATCACCCGGGAAGCCGAAGGCGACTGGAAGGGCCGCCTCTATTCGGCTTCCGCCGGCGCTTCCTACGATATGAAGATGGGCCGTTTTTCCGTTCGCCCGTCGGTCTTTCTCGAACATTATAAGCTGACCGAGAAGGGCTATGAGGAAACCGGCGGCGGCGAGGCCTTCAACCTTCAGGTTGAAAAGCGCAGTAGCGACGAAACCGCCGCCAACGCGCTGGTCGCGCTGGGCTACGACCTGTTCGGCGGGAAGAAGGACGATCAAAGCTGGATGCGTGTCGAGCTCGAAGGCGGCTACCGCAGCATCCTGAGCGGCTCGCTCGGCACGACGCGGGCTCGGTTCGAGGGCGGGGAGACATTCACCCTGACACCGGAAGATCGGGAGAGCGGCTGGCTGGCCGGCCTCCGCCTGATGGGCGGCGACCGCGGAATGTCGATTGCCGGCGAGGTCAATGCCGAGGATCAACTGGGCAAGGTCGGCATCGGCGGCCGCCTCAGCCTGCAGATCGCCCTGTAAGATCCGGGAGGGCGGCGCCTGGACTAATCTCCAGGGGCCGCCGCCTTGATCGTCAATGCGTGAACCCGTTCGCGCATCAAGTCGCCCAGGGCGGCATAGATCTTGCGCTGCCGTTCGATTCGGCTGAGCCCTGCGAAGACCGGGCTCTCAATCGTCAGAGCGAAATGACTCTCGCCTCGTGGGTCGTGCCCCGCATGCCCCACGTGCTGATGGCTTTGATCCTGGAGGTCGAGGCGGGTGGGGGCGAGCGCCGCCGTGAGCCGTTCGATCATTTCGCGGGCGACGGGTCCGGTGGCAGCCTCTTGCATCGCGCCTATATAGGGGCGTTCAGAGCGAGAGGAACAAGTGGCGACGCGACAAACCAAATGGCATGGGCGGATCGAAGGATCAGAGCAACGTTGCTGCGCCCCTGGCTGCCGTGAACCGGGCGAATTCCGGGCACCGCTGACTCCAGGCGATTTCGACGGCCCTGGAACCTGGCAATTTTTTTGCCTGGAGCACGTCCGGGAACATAATGCCCGCTACAATTTCTTCGAAGGCATGACGCCTGAGGAAATCGAGGCGGCGCAGTCGCCGATCGCCGGCTGGGAACGGGCGACGCGGGCCTTTGCTCATGCCGGGGCCGATGCCGGCCCCGCCTGGCGTGACTTTGCCGATCCGTTGGATGCGATTGCCGCCCGCTTCCGTCCCGCGGAGGGCCGGCAACGGGTCAACCGCTTCACTGCCAAGGAGCGCCATGCGCTGGGTATATTGGGCCTCAAGGACAGCACCGACCTGCACAAGGTGCGTAAGCGCTATTCGGAGCTGGTCCGCCGCTATCATCCCGATCGCAACGGCGGCGATCGCAGCCATGAGAGGAAGTTGGGGCAGGTAATCGAGGCGTGGCAGCTTCTCAGGAGGGCCGAGGCGTTCGCCTGACCGTCGCCGGTTTAGGCTTTCGGCCCGCGAAAGCGGTTCAACCGTTCGATCCATCCTCCGTGGAACGATCCCCATTCCCAGACCGCGATGAGGACGAATAGGCCGGTCGCGGCCATGTGAAGAACGAGCGGCTCGGGATGGGCGAGCACGCTCCAGACTCCCAGCAGAAGGAAGAGGGACAGGCCGACGAGGTGCGATAAAGGGAAAAATCCCTGACGGCTCGTCACACGTTTGAAGTACATGGTTCCGCCAATGAACAGCATTGCGCCGGAAATCAGCGCGGCGATGAAGAAGGGCTCTAGATGC
>Ga0307410_10001312_pt1 | contig 11106 bp, 12 predicted proteins | sample 322Ometagenome_3_FD_203707 | JGI IMG/M metagenome (GOLD analysis project Ga0307410, IMG submission 203707) | Maize rhizosphere microbial communities from greenhouse at UC Davis, California, United States - 322HYB-O-3 | ecosystem: Host-associated > Plants > Roots > Rhizosphere > Soil | place...
TGCACCTGCTGAAACGAGGCGCTGAACGTCTCGGCCAAGGTCGGCAGGGCGACGTTGGCGATGCTGGTTCCGAGCGACGACAGCAACATGGAGAGGCACAGGCCGGAAAGTGCCAATCGGGAGCTTAAGGTGGCACGGTGGCCGCCGACGGCCTCGCTCGTTTCCTTGATGGAGGCCATGCAATCCCCGTGATATGCTAATGCGATACATTATCACATACCGTCGTCGAGTCAATAATGCTTCGGTTGCGTGCCGACGGGATCGCGAGGGCGGGCTGTTGCCCCTTTCCAATTCACGGCTAGGCTGGGAACGACAATTCTTGCGGGGGCGGGCATGGAACGAAGGACGGTGGTCAAGGGGATCGCGGGCATGGCCGCGCTTGGCGCGGGCGGCGGGGCACGCTTGCTGGCGCCGCCGCGGCGGGTACCTGAGCAGGCTTGGGGCGCGCTTCGAGTGCAGGTCGGCGATCGGCTGATCCGGGTGCGCTCCCCGCTGGCTGAAGTCGCCAAGGCGGGCGGCGCTGGCGCCGACGAGCTGTTCGCCAGGATCCGCAACCCTTATTTCCTCGGCGATGAGCCCGGCCTGACGCAGACGCTGGGCTGGGTCGACGCCTGGACGTCCCGACCCAGCGATTTCGCGGTCGCGGCCGAAAGCGCGGCCGACGTCGCGGCGGCCGTCAATTTCGCGAGGAAGCATCGTGTGCGGCTGGTCGTGAAAGGCGGCGGCCACAGCTATTTCGGCAACAGCAACGCCGCGCACTCCCTTCTCGTCTGGACCCGCAGGATGCGCGACATCGAGTTGCACGATGCTTTCATTCCACAGGGCAGCCCAAGCGGAGCCACGGGCGTCCCCGCCGTGTCGATCGGCGCGGGAGCAATCTGGGGCCAGGTTTATGATGCGGTGGCGGTCAGGGGCGGGCGATATGTCCAGGGCGGCGGCTGCCTGACGGTCGGCGTGGCGGGCTTCGTCCAGGGCGGTGGCTTCGGTAGCCTGTCGAAGCAGTTCGGCACCGGGGCGTCCAACCTGCTGGAGGCCGAAATCGTCACCGCGGATGGGCAAGTGCGGATCGTCAACGCGGGGCGGGAGCCCGAACTGTTTTTCGCGCTGAGGGGCGGAGGCGGCGGCACCTTCGGCGTGGTCACAAGGGTAACGCTTCGCACCGATCCGCTTCCGGAAACACTTGGGGCCGTATTGTTCAAGGTTTCGGCCAAATCCGACAAGGCGTGGCGATCGCTGGTCACGAAGATCGTCGAGTTTTATTCGAGCGCGCTGTTCAATCCCAACTGGGGCGAGCAATTGCGGTTCGAGGATCGCGAGCTCAGCGTAAACATGCTGTTCCATGGCCTGTCGGCCGGTCAGGCAAGGGCAATCTGGAAGCCGTTCCTGGACTGGGTCGCCGCAAGCCCGGACGCTTATTCCTTGGGCGGCGAACCGTTGGTCCTTGCCGTTCCCGGCAGGCAATTCTGGAGCCCGGATTTTCTTCGCTCGTTACCCGGGGTCGTCTTGCCTGACGACCGCGCCGGCGCACCGGCCTCGAACATCTTCTGGGCATCGAACCGCGACGAGGCTGCGCAAGTGCTTCACGCCTACCAATCTGCCTGGCTGCCGCAGCGGCTGCTGAGGCCGGACCAGCAGAGATCGCTAGTCGATGCCCTCGTCGCGGCGGCCGCGGAATGGACGGTAACGCTGCACATGAACAAAGGGATGGCGGGCGGCTCGCCCGAGGCCTTGGCCCGCGTGCGGCAGACGGCGACCAATCCGGAGGTGCTGGACGGCTTTGCCTTGATCATCGTCGCCGCCGAGGAAGGTCCCGCCTGGCCGGGGATTCCGGGCCACGAGCCGGATGTCGAGAAAGGTCGTCGGCAGGCGGCCGGGGTGACGCGCGCGATGACGCCAATCCGGCAACTGGTGCCCAAAGCCGGCGCCTATATGTCCGAGGCCGACTATTTCCAGAAGGACTGGAAGCGCGCTTACTGGGGCGGCAATTATGCGAGGCTGGCCGCGGCCAAGCGCGCTTATGATCCGATGGGCATATTCACCGGGCACCACACGGTGGAGCCGGGCTGAACTGTCGGCGCCCCGATGCGTTTTCTCCAAAGGTAGGAGATAGGTGATGACCAACCCCCCGAACCGCCCGCGCGACGATCGAAGGATGCATGAGGGCGAAAAGCCGGGTCTCGGCGAAAAACGGGAGCGTGGCGAACAGGAGGAGGTCGCGCTCGACCGGGACGCGGATCGTTCCGAGAAACCGTCGACCGCCGACAGGCACCAGGAGAGCGCTTTCGGCGGCGACGTCGCTACCCGGTCTAAGGCTTAGCTCCGGCCGGTTAAGGCCGGGAGCCCGAGGCATTGGATGGTCGATTTTTACCGACGAACCCGACGATACGGCACGAATTCGGACAGGAAGACGTTGCCCGAATAGATCCGGGAGCGGTTGTCGAAGGTCGTGATCTGGTCCGTCCGGCAGAGCTGGGTTCCAGTAGCGGTGGACCGGACAACCAGCGTATCGTCCTCGTCGATCGACTGCGGATCTTGCGTGCGGTTGACGTAAATGACGTCGCCATGTCCGAAGACGTAGGCCGTGCCATCGATCGTCCTCATGTCATTGCGTGTCCAGGTTCGAATACAGTCGGCAGGTGCACCCGCAACGCGCCCCTGAAGCATCTTGGCAAGCTTGGCTTCGCCCTTTTCCTTGGGAGCCGCATTGGCGGCGGTGCCCGAAAACGCAAGTGCCGAAACAGCAGCAAGAATGAGAAGGCGCATCAGCTCTCTCCTTAAGGATTATGGCCGGCCTATAGCGTGGGTTTTGTGAACCTATGCTGATCGAACCGATACCGGTCCTTCCTTGCGCCCGCACGCGGGAATGGGCAATCTGGGTTTGCAAACGAACCGATGCGAATGAGGGGCGATCATGGACGACACCGAAGCTGAGCCGGCCGCCGCGACCCCGCCAAGCTGGTATTGGGTCATCGCGATAGCGACCCTGTTGTTCGAGCTGGCCGGCTGCTTTTTCTACCTGGTGGAGGTCAAGATGAGCGCTGCGGACCTCTCCGCCCTCCCAATTGACCAAGCGGCGATGCTCGCGGCGAGGCCGGGCTGGTATTACGTCGCGTTCGCCATTGCGGTGTGGATCGGGCTCGCCGGTGCGGTCCTTCTGCTGCTCCGCCGCCAATGGGCCGTGTGGGTCCTGCTGGTTTCCCTGGTGGCGGCGATCGTTCAGTTCAGCAGTGTGCTCATCGTGCCGGGAATGCGCGCAATAACTCCGTCGGATGCGTTGTTCGTGCCAATCGTCATCATCGTCATCGCCTATGCGGTCTGGCAATTCGCAAAATTGTCCGGGCGGCGGGGCTGGCTCCGCTGAAGGCATGAAAAAAGGGCGCGCCCATATGGACGCGCCCTTCGCGATTGGCAGCTCGGGTGCGCCCGATCAGCGCGGCTTCTTGCCCTTGGCGACTTTCTTGCTGGCCTTCTTTTCCACGGTTGTTTCGGTCGTGGAGGCGGCCGCGTCAGGTGAGAGCGGATCGTCCGCCTTAGCCGCAGGCTCCGCGGGCGTGGCCGGCGTCGCCGGTATGGCGGGCGTAGCTCCGGTGTCGGTCGACGGATCCGCTGGCGTTGCCGGAGTCGCAGGCGTTGCGGGTGTGGCCGGGGTGGCGGCATTGTCGGCACCGGGCCCGGTTGCCGGCTGCGCGGCAAGGGCCGTGCCGCCAGCGGCCGTGATCAGCGCACCAGCAAGGAACATCGTCTTAAAGGTCATCGAAACACCTCTCGATTGCATGCGCCTCCGCGCCGTGGCGGAAGCTTGGGGTAGTGCCGAATAAGCCCGCCGGACCGTTAATGCGCGCCATTGTCGGCGAGCCGGTTGCGGAAAAAGACCGAATTGGCACAGGCGCAGAACGCGCCCGGGGATTTTTGGAACACAAGGTAACGACGAGCCGAGCGCCGAGCGGGACTGGCTGCGCGGAGAGCCAGCCGCTATGGGGAATCCTATGTCCACCTTCACGATCGATAGCGCGACCAGCCGCGCAACACCGACGCCGGTTCCGGGCAAGCGGATGACCGTGCCCGCCATCCGGGCACGCAAGAAGGACGGGAAGACCGCCGAGCCAATCGTCATGCTGACTGCCTATACGATGCGGATGGCGCAGTTGCTCGACCCGCATTGCGAAATGCTGCTGGTCGGGGACAGCCTGGGGCAGGTGATCTACGGCCTGCCGTCGACCGTTCCGGTGACGATGGAGATGATGTGCGCACACGGCGCGGCGGTGGTCCGAGGAAGCTGGCACGCTCTGGTCGGCGTCGACATGCCGTTCGGAAGCTATGAGGGCTCGCCGGATCAGGCATTCGCCTCGGCTTCGCGGATCATGAAGGAAACGGGGTGCGCCGCGGTGAAGCTGGAAGGCGGCGAGGCAATGGCGCCGACCATCGATTTCCTGACTCACCGGGGCATTCCGGTGATCGGCCATGTCGGGCTCACGCCCCAGGCGGTCAATATATTGGGCGGCTACGGCGCGCGCGGCAAATCGGACGTGGAGGCCGACAAGATCGTGAGCGACGCCAAGGCGGTGGCGGACGCAGGTGCCTTTTGCGTCGTCGTCGAAGGTGTACTGGAAGGGATCGCGGACAAGGTTACCGATGCGGTGTCGGTCCCCACCATCGGCATCGGCGCTTCCGCGCGCTGCGACGGACAAGTGTTGGTGACCGAGGACATGCTCGGCCTGTTCGAGCGCACCCCTCGCTTCGTGAAGCGCTATGCGGACCTGGCGAGCGAGATCGGTGCGGCCGCGGCCAAATATCGCGAGGAGGTGCTGGCGCGCAGCTTCCCCACCGACGAGCAGACTTACCGGGCCAAGGCTTGACCCTTTGCCTTTCCCGCTTGTCGCGCTAGACGGTGCGCCGCCAGCTTCTGTTCATCCGGGGTGGGGAAGGAAGCGATGCGGCGCTGCCCACCAGACTTAAGTAAGAGGATTCTTTGGCGCTTCCCACCGATCCGGCCGAGACATTCGTCCGCGAAGTCGATGAAAACCTCCGCCGCGACCAGCTGCGCGATATGGCGCAGGCCTATGGCAAGTGGATCATCGGCGCGGTCATCATCTTCCTCGCCGCCATTGGCGCTTATCTTTACTGGCAGCATCGCCAGGAGAAGCAGGCGATTGCCGAGAGCGAGGCGATGTCGGCCGCACTCGACAAGGTCGGCGCCGGCGACCTGAAAGGTGCGCAGGCGGATATGGTCCCCTTAGGCGATTCGTCCAATGACGTGACCCGCGCCACCGCCCTGTTCGGGAGAGCGACGATTGCGCTGCAGCAGAACGATCGCAAGACGGCGAGCGCGTTATACAGACAGGTCGCCGAGGATGACGGATTGCCTCAGCCGTTCCGCGACCTTGCGACGGTGCGCGGCACCATGGTCGATTTCGATTCGATGAAGCCCGACGATGTCATCGCCCGGCTGAAGCCCTTGACCGAGGCGGGCAAGCCGTTCTTCGGCTCAGCCGGCGAGCTTACCGCCATGGCCATGCTGGCCAAGGGCGACCGTACCGGCGCTGGGCAATTGTTCGCCCGGATTGCCGCCGATCGCCAGGTGCCCGAATCCATTCGGAACCGCGCGGTCCAAGTCGCCGGCTCGCTCGGCGTCGACGCCTCCGCATCCATTACCGGCGATCCCGCCGCTACTCCTGCCCTTTAGGACGACGATCCCATGCGTCATGTAACGAAGTTCACGATCCTCCTCGTCTCGGCCAGCATGATGGCCGGCTGCGCGGGAGGAGGCCTGTTCAAGAAAAAGCCCAAGACCCCGGTCCTTGGCGAGCGCGTCGCGGTGCTTGTCAACGAGGCCGATATCGACGTCGACCCGGCGACCGCCGCAGTCCCGATCTCCCTTCCGGCGGCGGCGACGAACGACAGCTGGGCCCAGTCCGGCGGCAATGCCAGGAAGTCGGTCGGCCATGTCACGCTTGGCAACTCGCTGGGCGTTGCCTGGACCGCTTCGATCGGCGCGGGCAGCAGCAACAAGGGCCGGCTGGGCGGCGGGCCGGTAGTCGCCGACGGCAAGGTCTTCACGATCGACACGGCGGGCACGGTCCGGGCATTCGACGCATCGAACGGAGGCCAGCTCTGGTCGGCGCGTTTCGGCAAGATCGGTGGCAACAGCGGCGCCGTCTATGGCGGCGGCGTCGCCTACGACAGTGGCCGGGTCTATGCGACCAATGGCCTCGGCTTTGTCGCGGCGCTCGACGCAAGCAACGGATCGGCGGTCTGGACCGTGCAGCCCGGCGGCCCGCTGCGCGGCGAGCCCTCGGTGTCGGGCGATGCCGTCTATGTAATGAGCCAGGACAACCAAATCTATGCACTCAAGACCGCGGATGGGTCGACAAACTGGTCCAACGCCGCCGCGCTGGAGATTGCGGGCGTGTTCGGCTCCGCGGCACCGGCGATCGGACAGGGAACGGTGGTCGCCGGCTTCTCGTCGGGCGAGCTCAATGCGTACCGCTATGAGAATGGGCGCCAGGTCTGGCAGGACGCGCTGTCACGGACTTCGATCACGACCAGCGTCGCCTCGCTGTCCGACATCGATGCCGACCCGGTGATCGACGGCGGCGTGGTCTACGCGATCGGCCAGGGCGGACGGATGGTCGCGCTCGACCTTTTCTCCGGCCAGCGCATCTGGGAGCTGAACTTCGCCGGGATAGCAACTCCCTGGGTCGCCGGCGACTGGCTTTTCGCGGTCAATGACCGGGCGCAACTCGTCGCGATTGCGCGCTCCACCGGCAAGATCAAGTGGATCAACCAGCTGCCACGCTATGAGCATATGAAGAGCAAGAAGGGCTCCATCAGCTATGTCGGGCCGGTCTTGGCCGGCGACCGACTAATCCTCGCCGGATCCAACGGCGCGCTGATCAACGTCAACCCGCTCGATGGCAGCTTCCAAAGCCAGGTGGATGTGAAGGACGGTATCAGCTTCCAGCCGGTCGTCGCCAATAACACGCTATACCTCCTGACCGACAGCGGCCGCCTGATCGCCTACCGCTAGGTTGACGCATCGCCGACAGGCGGGCAGGGGCAGCGCCATGCCCCTACCCACCGTCGCCATCGTCGGCCGTCCGAACGTCGGCAAATCGACGCTGTTCAACCGTCTCGTCGGCAGGCGCCTCGCGCTGGTCGACGACCGGCCCGGCGTGACCCGCGACCGGCGGGAAGGCGAAGGACATCTGCTGGGTCTGGAGTTCCGCGTGATGGACACGGCCGGGTTCGAGGACCAGGACCCGGAGAGCCTGCCGGGCCGGATGCGCGCCCAGACCGAAGCCGCGGTCCGTGAGGCGGATGTCGCTCTGTTCCTTATCGACGCGCGCGAGGGGCTGACCCCGCTCGACGAGGAAATCGCGCGCTGGCTGCGGGGCTCTTCTACGCCGATCGTCGTTGCTGCCAACAAGGCTGAAGGAACGGCGGGCGAGACCGGGCGGATGGAGGCCTTCGCGCTTGGCCTTGGCGAGCCGTTCGCCCTTTCCGCCGAGCATGGCGAAGGGCTGGTCGATCTGTTCGAGGCGATCCGCCCGCACGTCGAACGCGAGGAAGGCGAGGAGCAAGAGGTCGAGGATGAGGAAAACGGACCGCTGAAGCTAGCCATCGTCGGGCGGCCCAACGCGGGCAAGTCGACGCTGGTTAACAAGATGCTCGGCGAGGAGCGGATGATCACCGGACCCGAGGCCGGCATCACGCGCGACAGCATCAGCCTGGACTGGCAATGGCAGGACAGGCCGGTGCGGCTGGTCGATACCGCCGGCCTTAGGAAACGAGCCAAGGTCGAGGATAAGCTCGAGAAACTATCCGCGTGGGACACCAAGCGAGCGATCGATCACGCCGAGGTGGTCGTGCTGCTGCTGGACGCGACGCGCGGGCTGGAAGTCCAGGATCTGAAGATCGCGAGCCAGGTACTCGATGAAGGCCGCGCGCTGGTGATCGCGCTCAACAAATGGGACGTCGCCGAGCATGCCTCGTCGCTGTTCAACGGCGTCAAGGCCGCGCTCGAAGAGGGGCTGTCGCAGCTCAAGGGCGTGCCGTTGCTAACCGTGTCGGGCAAGACCGGCAAGGGCATCGATCAGCTACTGGGCGCTGCATTCGAAGTGCGCGAAAACTGGTCGAGGCGGGTGTCGACCGGCGAGCTCAATCGCTGGTTCGAGCGTGCGGTCGAGACCAACCCGCCTCCAGCCCCCGGCGGCAAGCGGATAAAGCTGCGCTATATCACCCAGGTGAAGTCGCGCCCGCCAAGCTTCGTCATTTTCGGCACGCGGGTCGACCAACTGCCGAAAAGCTATGAGCGCTACCTGCTCAATTCGATGCGGCGCGATTTGGAATTGGGTCCGGTTCCGCTGCGGTTGACGATGCGCGCGTCGAAAAATCCGTACGACAGCAAGACGAAATAACCGGTCCTTTACCCTTTTGGTATTAGGCGGGGTTGTGGATTCACGCGTTGTTTGGCGCGCCGGGAGCAATGGACCAGTGGAAGACGGATTGGACATCGTTGACTGGGTGCATTTCGAAAAGAGCCGGGCGGAGCTTGGCCCGGGCTTCATCCGCATCCTGAGCTATTACCGCGAGGATGGCGCCAAGAGCGTTGAGGCGATCGAACAGGCGATGCACAGCCAGGATACTGTCGCGCTGGTCATTCCGGCCCATACACTGAAGGGCGAATCGCGGCAGTTCGGGGCCGAACCGCTGGCGGCGGTGGCGGAGCTGATCGAGCAAACCGCCCGAATCTGCATCGAAACCCACCGCTTTCCGGACGAACTGGTCCCCGACGTGGTGAAGCTGCGGCAGCTGTGGAACGAAACCATCGAGCTGTTCGAAAAGGCGACCAACCCGCTTCAGACCCGGGCCGGTGCCGGCGGATTCGGCAAGAAGGTCGCCAACCAGGGGTTTGGACGGATCTAAGCCATCGCAGGTCCGCCAAGCGGCCTGTTTTTCCGGAATGGCTGCAATTTTCCGCGGGCCAGGCTGCGCCATGCCCATTCGAATGGGCCGTAGTTGAACCGGTCGAGCCACGGCTTCGACCAGGCCAGCATCAGCAGCCATACTGGCGGCACCAGCAACCAGGCCTGGCTGCGCGATACCTCGGCATAGAGGCCGCCGGCAAAGCCGTAGAAAACCAGCACTCCGATGATGGTGCAGCCAAGGTAGTTGCTAAAGGCGGTTCGGCCGACGGCGGCGAGCCGCTGGGTCAGCATCCCGCCGGGGCTGGCGAGCAGGACGGCAAGCGCCGCGTAGCCACAAGCCATGATCGGACGCAGGAGCGGCGAATAACCCCCATAAGCGGTCATTGCGTACGGCGGCGCGAAGTCGTGAAGCCATGACCAGGCGGCGAAGGACGCATAGCCGACCAGGCCGATGCCGATCCCGGTGATCGCAACCTTGCGATAGCGGCGCCGATCCCACTCGCCGGTGAGGAAGCCGGATTTATAACCCGCCATTCCCAGCAGCATCAGTGACAAGGTCTCGATCCACAGCGGACCCAGGTCGAAGGGGGTATCCAAGCCTTCATCGATCGCGGCGCGAACATGGGTCGGAATGGTCTGGTGCGCCGCCTTGTCCTCCGCGATCGCCTTCGCGTCGGGGAACAGGTCCTTGGTCCGCTTGTCATATTCCTGGCGGACATCGGTCGTCGCGGTACCCGCCTGGACCTGCTCGTACATCGCGATGCCCTTGGTCGAGAAATAGGCGCCCGGGCCGGCGTAGAGCAGAAAGCCCAGGAGCGAGATGATGAACAGAGTTCGGGCGCGCAGCTTGAAGAAGATGAAGGCGACCATTCCCACGGCCGCATAGTGGGTGAGGATGTCGCCCCACCACAGCAGCAGGAAATGAAGGAAACCGAAGCCCATCAGCACGATCATCCGGGCATAATGGGTCTTCCACGCCGATCGTCCGGCGGCAATCGCGCGATCGACAATCAGCATCATCGAGGCGCCGAACATAATCGAGAAGAGGCTGCGCAGCTTGCCGTCGACCAGGATGAAATTGGTCAGCCACAGCAGCTTGTCCGACAGATGATCGAAGCCGAATGCGGGCGGGTAGAAATAGGCGACCTGAATCATCGCCATTGCGACAACATTGACCGAGAAGATCCCCATGACAGCGACGCCGCGCGTCACGTCGAGGCTCAGGATGCGCTGGCCCGCCGTTTCGTTCGATTCGTTCATCATGCGCCCCCTTCCGGCGGCGCTGTATTAGCACATTAATACAGCAAAGCCAGCGGAATCAGTCCTCGGCGGCTTTGCTTTGTAGCTGGATGTAATTCTGGATGCCCATGCGGGCGATCATGTCGAACTGCTTCTCCAGGGTGTCGACATGTTCTTCCTCATTTTCGAGGATCTCGCTGAACAGGTCGCGGCTGACGTAATCGCGGACGCTTTCGCAATGGGCGATGGCGCCGCGCAATTGGGTCAGCGCCTCAAGCTCCAGCGCATAATCGCACTTCAGCATCTCCTCGACATTCTCGCCGATGCGGAGCTTGCCGAGCATCTGGAAATTGGGAAGGCCATCGAGGAACAGGATTCGCTCCGACAGCTTGTCGGCGTGCTTCATCTCGTCGATCGACTCGTGTCGCTCGAACTCGGCGAGCCGGTCGATGCCCCAATTGTCGAGCATCCGGTAATGCAGCCAATATTGGTTGACCGCGGTCAGCTCATTCTTGAGCGCTTCGTTGAGGAGCTGGATTACCTTCTTGTCGCCCTTCATCGCGGCCTCCTGTCTGGGAAGCAGCGGGATACGACGTTGATGCGCGGAAGGGAAGTTGGAAAATGGCGGAAATCAGCGAAAAATAATGCGACTTAGTCGCAGCTATGCGGCCTTGGGGAAGTTCACGACCACGCTGGACCGGTGGCGCTTGGCCGGCTTTGCGCGCTCCTCGTCGATCACTTCTTGCGCGCAGCCCAGGCAGCAGCCGCACTGCGGCTCACAGCCCAGCGCCTTGTAGGCGGCGCGAGGGGTGGCCGCGCCATCGCGCGCCACGGCGCGCAGCTCATCCTCGCGAATCGCATTGCAGACACAGACGATCATGGAGATCGATATATACGATAATGCGAACCATTCGCAAGTGATTAGGAGAAGGCGCGCCGC
>Ga0307410_10001315_pt1 | contig 11098 bp, 6 predicted proteins | sample 322Ometagenome_3_FD_203707 | JGI IMG/M metagenome (GOLD analysis project Ga0307410, IMG submission 203707) | Maize rhizosphere microbial communities from greenhouse at UC Davis, California, United States - 322HYB-O-3 | ecosystem: Host-associated > Plants > Roots > Rhizosphere > Soil | place...
CGATTCGACGGGGTCGGCGTGCAGCCGGTGCGCGAGCTGCGCATCGGGATGGTCGGATGCGGCACCGTCGGACGCGGGCTGCTCGAGATGATCGAGCGACAACGCGGCGCAGTGGCCGATCGCTACGGCGTGCGCTTCAGCGTGTCGAGGATCGCCGTCCGCGACCTCACGAAGAACCGCGGCCCGCGCGCGGCGGGGATCCCGGTCACCGCGTCGCCGCTCGAGCTCGTGAGCGATCCGGAAGTGGATGTGGTCGTCGAGGTCGCGGGCGGCAACGGGATGGAGCCGATTCTGAGCGCCGCGCTCGCCGCGGGGAAGCCTGTCGTCACCGCGAACAAGGAGCTGCTCGCGTCGAAGCTCGCGGAGCTCGGCGTGCTCGCGCAACGCACCGGGACGCCGCTCTACTGCGAGGCTGCCGCAGCGGCGGCACTGCCCATCATCCGACACCTCAGTCATCGCGCGGACGAGATCGACAGCCTTGCGGGCATCGTCAACGGCACCTGCAACTTCGTGATGACGCGCATCGAGCAGGCCGAGCTGTCGCTGGCCGACGCCGTCGCCGAGGCGCAGGCGCTCGGCCTCACGGAGGCCGATCCGTCGACCGATCTCGACGGCCGCGACGCCGCCGCCAAGTTGTCGATCCTCGCCTATCGCGCGTTCGGCGCGTGGATGCGGCCCGATACGTTCACCGTCCGTGGGATTCGCGAGATCGATCCTGCCGACTGCGATCTGGCCGAGTCGATGGGATGCCGCATCCGGCTGATTGCGCGCGCGGCTCGCGTCGGCGCCGCGCTCGACATGGCCGTGGAGCCGATGCTGCTGCCGGCATGGCATCTGCTCGCGTCGGTCGAAGAGGAATACAACGCGGTGTACCTGCGCTGCGCCTCGTCAGGCGACCTGAGTCTCTTCGGCAAAGGTGCGGGCGCGCTGCCCGCGGCCACCGCCATGCTCGGCGACCTGATCGACCTCGCGCAGGACAACTCGGTGCGCTGGCCGGTGCCACAACCGCTGCCACTCGCACGTGCTGGTACGGACGTCTCGCCGCCGCCGAGGCGCCACTACCTCCGCGTCACCGGCGACGCCCATCCCGGCCTCGAGCGCCGAATCGAGAGCCTGGTCCGGCGCTGCGGCCTCACGGTGCAGAACCGTGCGAGCCGCAGCGAGGTTCCACGTGCGCACCTCGGCCTCATGATCTCCGCGGGGACGGAACCGCAAATCGCGGCGGTCCAGTCCGCCGTGTCGCGGCTCGCCCGCGTGCATCAGTGCCTCTGTCTCGGAGTGCTCGAGTGAGCGGCATCGAGCGATGGCTGGATCCGTCCGGCTGCCCGGCCGACCGGCCGCCGCTTGCCGCGATGGCCGAGGAGACACGCCGCCTTCACGACTCCATCGACGCGCACGCTCGGCACACAGGTGTGCCTTACCTTCATCCCGACGAACCGACCGTGCAGCTCGATCTGTTTGGATCGGCGAACGTCATCGCCTGGCAGGAGGCGAAGGCTGCGTTTCTCTTCGCCAGCGAAGGATGCTGGTCCGAGCTCCCTCCCCTGTACGCGCGGTACGGCACCACGGCCACGGCGGCGTTGATCGCCCGGATCAAGACGCTCGAGCGCGCGAGCGCAGCGCTCGTGTGCGATTCAGGAATGCAGGCCACCGCGCTCGTGTTCGACACGCTCATGACGCCGGGCGGGCACGCCGTGATGATGCGGCAGATCTACAACAAGACCCGCACCTACATCGAATGGCTCGCAGCCCGGCTCGGCGGCGCGGTCACGATGGTTGACGACGGGGATGCGGGCGCGCTGGAAGCGGCAATCCGACCCGAGACGCGGCTGGTGTTTGCGGAGACGTTCACCAACCCGCTCGTCCGCGCCCAGAATCCAGACGTGCTGCGCACGATCGTGTCGCGCGCCAGGGAGCGAGCGCCGGCGCTGAAGTTGATCGTCGACTCGACGATCGCCACGCCGTGGGCCTTCCGCACGCCGCTCCTCGAGTCCGGCATCGACATCGTCGTCGGCAGCGGTACGAAAGCACTCGGCGGGCAGGATTGCGACCTGTGGGGTTACATCGCGACGCGCGACACGTCCTTTGCGAACGGCGTCATGGATCTCGTCGCGATGCGCGGCGGCATCCTCGACTGGCGCCGTGCCGCCGCCATCCTCGACGGCTTCGACGAGGCGGACGGCGCACACTCGCGCCGTTCAGCCACGGCCGCTCGCGTTGCGGCCTTCCTCGCGTCGCACCCGAAGGTGAGCGAGGTCTTTCACCCGTCCCTTCCCGGGCACCCCGATGCCGCCGCCATCGCGAAGCACTACACCAGGCACGGTTCGCTGCTCTCGTTCCGCATCGCAGGTGCCGATGAGGAGCGAACGCGGCACGCCGCGGACGTCCTCGCCACGTGCGTGGTCGTCCGGTATGCGCTCTCGTTCGACGGGCTCACCACGAAAGTCAACCACCACAGGAGCGTGTCGGAGTACTTCACGCCGACGGAGCAGCTCCGGCGCAACGGCTTCGATCGGTTAATCCGGCTGGCGGTGGGTCTGGAAGATGCGAACGATCTCGTCGCGGCCTTGAACTGGACGCTGCACTACGCCGACACGCTTACCACCAGTGACGTCGAGGCGTGGCAGCGTGAGCGGGCAGTGGCGCTCGGGATCTATGAAACGGCCTTGCGCTCCGAGGGTTGAGCGCCTTCCCTTTCAGCAACGGGCGGCGTCACGACCTCGTTCCACATGCGCTCGCACTTCGAGCAGCGGAAGCCGGTCAGCTCGCCGGTCACACCTGTGCGGCCGACGGCCTGCGACTTGTGCCACCCGCAGAACGGGCACGCGTGAGTGTCGATCTCCCGGGTTGCCAAGAAGAGGACTCCTGTTACGGGGCGGTCTGTCACTATGTCACGTCGCTCACGCGGGAACAAGCGTGAGCGGCGCATCAACAGCCGAGTTTTGCTGGCGGCGCTGACACGAGCGCGGCCAGCGAATATGCTCCTGTGCTTCGGACTTCAGCCGGAGGGAAGCGATGCGTCGCAGCCAATCCCGCCCATATCTCGTTCTTGCCGCCTGCTCCTGCGTACTCGTTCTGTCGATCGTGGTCATCGCTGCGCAGCAACAGAGCGAGCGCGTGCCGATTGACAACGACGACATCGGCGGCGTCGTCTCCGGACCGAACGGGCCGGAGGCCGGCGTCTGGGTGATCGCCGAGACCCGCGATCTCCCCGTGCGCTACATCAAGAGCGTGGTCACCGACGACCGCGGCCGCTACGTCGTCCCCGACCTGCCGAAGGCGAACTACAGCGTGTGGGCGCGCGGCTACGGCCTGGTGGACAGCGCCAAGACGATGAGCGCGCCCGGGCGGCAGGTGAACATCACCGCGACGCCGGCACCGGACGCAGCGGCTGCCGCGCACTACTACCCCGCGATCTACTGGTACTCGATGCTGAAGATTCCGGCCGCGAGCGAGTTCGGCGGCACGGACGGGATTCCCGCTCGCGTGACCCAGACGGACTGGGTCAACCTGATGAAGAGCAACGGCTGCATCGGCTGCCACCAGCTCGGTCAGCTCTCGACGCGCACGATCCCGGCCGCCTTCGGCACGTTCGAGTCGGGCGAGCAGGCGTGGATCCGCCGCGTGCAGTCGGGACAGTCGGGACAGCAGATGTTCGGCCAGCTCAAAGGCCTCGGCCCGCTGTCGTTCAGGCTGTTCGGCGAATGGACGGATCGCATCGCCAAAGGCGAGCTCCCGCACAGCAAGCCGGCGCGGCCGCAAGGCGTCGAGCGCAACATCGTCGTCACGCTGCGCGACTGGATGAACGAGCAGGACTACCTTCACGACCTGATCTCGAGCGACCGGCGCAATCCGACGGTCAACGCGTACGGCCCGCTCTACGGATCGCCCGAGTACAGCTCGGACCTGATTCCCATCCTCGATCCCGTGAAAAACGTCGCGACCACGTACAAGGCGCCGGTGCGCGATCCCGACATGCCGCTCAGCCTCGGGCCGGGCCACGCCGCCGCGCTCGATCCGCTGATGGCCTCCGCCTACTGGGGCAACGAGCGGATCTGGGATACACGGGTCAACAATCACAACTCGATGTTCGACAAGCGCGGACGGCTGTGGCTCGCTGCAGCGGTGCGCGGAGCGGACAACCCGGCGTTCTGCCGCGAGGGGTCCGATCATCCGTCGGCGAAGGCGTTCCCGCTCGAGCGCTCGACCCGGCATCTCGCGATGCTCGATCCGAAGACACAGAAGTACACCTTCGTCGACACGTGCTACGGGACGCACCACCCGCAGTTCGGCTACGACGCCAACGACACGCTGTGGACGAGCGGCGGTGGACCGGTAGTCGGATGGCTGAACACGAAGATGTTCGACGCAACCGGCGACGCTGCGAGATCACAGGGCTGGACGGCGCTGATTCTCGACACCAACGGCAACGGGCGGCGCGACGAGTACATCGAGCCCGACCAGCCGATGGACCCGGCGAAGGACAAGCGCGTGAACGCGGGGTTCTACGCGGTCATGCCGAGCCCGGTCGACGGCTCGGTGTGGGGATCGTTCCGCGGCAATGCCAGCGGCGTCGTCCGGCTGGCGCCCGGGGCGAATCCACCGTCGACGGCGCTCGCAGAGGTCTACAACGTGCCGCTGCCCGGGTTCGGCGTTCGCGGCGCCGACATCGACAGCAAAGGCGTGGTCTGGGTATCGCTCGCCAGCGGTCACCTGGGCAGCTTCGATCGGCGCAAGTGCAAGCGCCCGCTGAACGGTCCGAAGGCGACGGGCGATCACTGCGCCGAGGGCTGGGCCTTCTATCAGTATCCAGGCCCCGGTTTCGAGGGGATCGGCGAGAACAGCGCCGAATCGAGCTATTACACGTGGGTGGACCAGCACAATACGTTCGGCCTCGGACCGGATGTGCCGATGTCGACGGGGAACCTGAACGACGGCCTGATCGCGTTCAAGGACGGACGGATGATCGTGCTCCGCGTCCCCTACCCGATTGGCTTCTACGCGAAGGGATTCGACGGCCGCATCGACGATCCGACGGCTGGCTGGAAGGGGCGCGGGTTGTGGGCGGCCAACGGGGATCGCACGCCGTGGTTGATCGAAGGAGGCAAGGGAACGCGTCCGCTGGCCGCGCACTTCCAGCTGCGGCCGGATCCGCTGGCGAAGTAGCGCGGACTAGGTGGAGACCGCGAGCTCGGACCCGCGGTGCACGAGCTCGCGCACGGCGCGCGCGAGCGTGGCCGGCGACAGCGGCTTCACGAGATGCACGTGGAATCCGGCCGCCAGCACATCGCGCCGTTCCTCCTCGCGGGCGTGTGCGGTGACCGCGGCGGCAGGGATCGCCGCCACTCGTTCGCGCTCGCAGGAACGGACGCGGCGGATCAACGCACAGCCGTCCTCGCCGGGCATGGCGATGTCCGCGAGGAGCACGTCGAAGTCACACGAGACCAGCAGATCGAACGCTTCGGCGGCCGTTGACGCCGCCGTCACGCGCGCGCCGCGCTCCTCGAGCGCGCACGTCATGATGGCGCGCGCGTCCGGCTCGTCGTCTACGACGAGCACACGCGTGCCGGCGAGATCGGGGAGATCGGCGGCGACGGGCCGCGGCGCGCTCTCCAGCCGCGACGCAGCCGACGACGCTCCGGCCGCGAGCGGAAGCTGCACGGCGAACGTGGCGCCCTGGCCGCGCCCGGCGCTCTCGACCACGATGCTGCCCTTGTGCGCGTCGACGAGTTGCTTGGCGATTGAGAGGCCGAGACCGAGCCCGCCGTACGTGCGAGTGCTGGTGCTGTCTGCCTGGCGGAAGCGGTCGAAGACGTGCGGCAAAAAGTCGGCCTCGATGCCGACGCCGCTGTCGGTTACGCGCACCTCCACCATCGCGCCGGCCACATGCGTATCGACCTCGACGCGGCCTCCTGCCGGCGTGAACTTGAGCGCATTGCCGAGGAGATTGAAGAACACCTGCGCGAGGCGCCGCCGATCGCCGACCACCCAGGCCGCAGGAACCGGCGCGAGCGACAGGTCGATGTTGCTCGACGCGGCAACCGGAAGGAGCGACTCGACGACGCCGCCGAGGAGCGACGCGAGATCGACGTCCTGCAGATCGAGCGTCGCCCGTCCCGCCGCGATGCGGGAGGTATCGAGCAGGTCGTCAATCAGCTGCGCCTGGCGCGTGGCATTGTCGAGGATCGAGCGCACGGCGCGATGTGCGAGGGCGGTGTCGAGGGAAGGCTTCTGCAGCATCGACGCCCAGCCGAGCACGGCGTTGAGCGGCGTCCGCAACTCGTGCGACACGATCGAAAGGAAGTCGTCCTTGAGGCGGCTCGCGGCTTCGGCTTCGGCGCGGGCCCGCTGCGCCGACTCGTAGAGGCGCGCGCGATCGAGCGCCTGGCTGCAGTGCTGCGCCACGGACACGAGCAGCGCCTGGTACTCCTCGTCGAAGTTGACGGGCACGCTGAAATCGAAGCGCAGCACGCCGGCGGGCGCCGCATCGACCAAGAGCGGCAGCGCCGTGGACGAGACGTACGCCGCGTCGGCGGCAGCGGAGGCAGAGCGCCAGTACGCCTGCTGCGACTCGTCCCACGATTTGATGAACAACGGCTGCCGCGTCGCGATCACCTCCGCCTCGCACAGCCCCGGCTCGAGCGGAATGCGCCTCGGCTGCGGCAGCATGTCGGCGGACCGCGAGTGTGTCTCGAACTGGGTACCGTCTTCGGTGAGGATCAACACGTCGCCGCCTGTGGCGCCGACGACCACCGTGGCATGCTGCACGATGGCGGCGATGACGGCGCGCGTGGAGACGGCTTCGGACAACGCCGCGGTGAGCCCGTGCAGCCGCGTGGTGCGCGTGGCCAGCGCGCGGTAGCGCGTTTCGCTCGCGCGCAGCGCGTGCTCGATCACCTGCCGGCGCGCGAGCTCCTGATCGGCGCGCGCACGCAGTCCCTCGGCTTCAACCCGTCCCCGTTGATCCGATTCCTGTTCCCACATCCGCTCGAGCGCGTGCCCGGCGTGCGCCGCCAGGGCCTCCAGGTACGCGTGATCGTCGGTGTCGATCGGCCGCGTGTTGCGGAAGTCGAGCCGGATCACGGCCACGACCCGTCCGCTGAGCACCAGCGGAAGCGTGACCACGGCCGCATACACGTCGAGCACGAGATCGTCGACGGCACCGTCGTACTCGATGAGGCGGGCGTCGCGGGATTCGAGGATCACCGGTGCGCCGCGGCGAACCGAATCGCGAACCGGCCCGGGCGCGGTGAGCGGCACGCGGCCGCCCGCGCACTGCAGGCCGCCTTCGTATCCCACCGACCGTGCCACCGTCGCGGACCTGCCGTCGTCGCCGACGAGGAGCAGCATCGCCGCGTCCGCGCCGAGGGCATGCAGCGGCTCCTGCACGGAGGCGTCGATGGCGGCGGGCACCGAACGTGCGCGGCTCAGCGCGGCGGTCAATTGCGCGAGGCGCTCGGCCTGTGCCGCTTTACGCTCGGCCTCGGCGCACGCGTGCTCCGAGCGGCGCGTGCCGGCGTGGGCGCGATAGAGCAGGCCGGCGGCGGCGAGGGTGATCCCGGTCCCGAGGAACAGGAAGTCAATCGCCACAGCGGCCCTGAACTGGAACTCCAGCCAGGCCGCCAGCGCAACGATGGCGACGGCGATCGCGTACGCCGCGGCGGTTTGCCGGTGCCCGGCGAGGGAACTCATGAGCGTTGTTGTGGTCGGCCCATCGCCAGCACGGCCATGGGCCCCCCGTCGTCTGCAAGTTTGGATCTCAGCTCAGCATGCGGCCAATTGCGTCGATCCGCTTTTGCGGGTGTAAGAATTTCTCCATCGTCCGTTTCGTCCGAATGCAGCCGCCCGCATCCGGACCCGGGCTCCGCGCTAGTTGCCTCGTCCCTTGATCGTGACCTTCTGCACCCGCCAGTTGCTCAATTCGCCGACGAGCAGCTCGTTTTCGCTGCGGCAGTCGATCGAGTTCACGAGTCCGAACTCCCTCGCCTGCTTGCCCGCCCTGCCGAACTTGCCGACGATTTTTCCGTCGAGATCGACCTTGTAGATAGCCGCGTCCTCCATCCCGTCGGGATCCCCGGTATGTGCGATGTACAGGAACTGCCGCGGACCGGGGGTGATGCAGATTGCCGTCGGCGTCCCGACGTTGACGAACTGCTTCTTGAACGTGCCCTCGGTGTCGAACACCTGCACCCGCCGGTTGCCCTCGTCTGCGACGTAGACGTTGCCCTGCGCGTCGATGGCGATGCCATGCACGACGTTGAACTCGCCGGGCCCCGATCCTTTCTGTCCCCACGATTTGATGTACTTGCCGGAGGGCTCGTACTTCGCGACGCGCGCGTTGCCGTAGCCGTCGGCGACGTAGATGTTCCCCGCCGTGTCCCACGCGACGTCCGTCGGGCGCTGGAAGCTCTCTCCTTCCGCGCCGGCGCCGGGCGGCCTCGGCGTGCCGCCGCGCCCGCCACCGCCGCCCGGACCTGCACCCGCCGGCCGCGGTTCGGGCACCGGCTGCACGACCGGTACGCCCGTCGCCGGCGGTGAGAGCGGTAACGCCGGCACGCGCATCGCCTCGGGCTTGCGGCTGAGGATCATCTGCACGCGCCCGTTCGGATCGAACTTGATCACCTGCGTCGACATCTGGTCCACGATCCACACGTTGTCCTTCGGATCGACGCGCACCTGCTGCGCCTGCAGCAGCCCGTAGGCGCCCTGACCGATCTCGCGCACGAACTTGCCGCTGCGATCGAACTGGAACAGTCGCGAGCCGCCGTGCGACACCGCGCGCGACGTGCCAAGCGTCAGGTAGGGATTGCCGGTCCGCGTGTAGAGATAGATGTCGCCTTTCGAGTTCGTGGCAACCCCTGCCGCCTCACCCATGTGGATCGTGTCCGGGAACGTCAGCAGGTTCGCGTTCGCCTCGTACACCAGTTCCGGAATCGAGAGCTGCGCGGAGAGCGCCGCGCCAGTGGCCGCGACGACGGCCGCAACGAGCGCGCGTTGGACGTGGCGTTTCATCGGACCCTCCCCTTGCCGCCGGTCGACGTCTGCTGGCGCTGGCCAAGCAGAATCTTCTGCGCGCGCCACGCGGAAATCTCGGACACGAACAGCTCGTTCGCATTGCGGCAGTCGATCTCGTGAACGGTGCTGAACTCGCCGAGCGCCTTGCCCGCCTTGCCGAACTTGCCGACGATCGTGCCGTCGAGCTCCATCTTGTAGATCTCGCCGGTGATCGCCCACGACGCTGCCGGGTTGCTGTCCGGATTCGAGTTCGACACGAACAGGTACTGATGCGGACCGGGCGAGACGCAGACCGCCCACGGGTTGCCGACGTTGTCGTAGATCGCGCGCAGCGTGAGATCGTTGTCGAACACCTGCACCCGCGCGTTGCCGCGATCGGCGACATAGATGTTGCCGTTGGCGTCGGAGGTGATCGAGTGCGGTGTGTTCATCTGGCTCGGCTCGGACCCGCGGGCGCCGCCGACTGATTTCAGGAACCGGCCGTTCTTGTCGTACTTCACCACCCGCGAGTTGACGTAGCCGTCCGACACGAAGATGTTGCCCTGCGCGTCCCAGGTGACGTCGGTGGGCCGGCCGAAGCGGTACTTCTCCGGCGGCACCGGCGGCTCCGTGCTGTCGAACGCTCCCGCCACGGGCTCCGGCCGCCGGCCGAGCACCATCACGACGCGTCCTTCGGGGTTGAACTTGATCACCATGTTCGTCCCCTCGTCGACGACCCAGATGTTGTCCTGCGCGTCCACGCGGACGGCGTGCGCGAACTCCAGGCCGTACACACCCTGGCCGATCTCGCGCACGTAGGTACCGGTCTGATCGAACTCGAACAGGCGCGTATCACCGCTGCGGGTGTACACGAACACGTGTCCCTTCGAGTTGGTAGCGATGCCGATGCCTTCGCCGAAGTACAGATCGGGCGGCAGCTTGAAGAAGTTCGGCACCGACGTGTGCGGGATCACCGCGACGTTCTCCGCTTTCGCTTTCGTCTGGCCGTACATCGGCCAGGCAGCGGCGAGCACCGCCGCAACAACGGCCAAGCCCTGGATACGACGCCTCATGAGGCCTCCTGGTGAAGATCAACGCGACGCGAGGTTCCGCAGAATCTACTCCGGACGCGCACGGCAGCGCTCGATCGATGACACAAAAAGACAAGATGGTTCGCACAGGGCTATGCTGACGAAGAGTGGCATCGAGATGCCGAGACGCCCATCGACACGCCTCCCCGCCCGCAACGAAGCGGCGGCGACGCCGAGACGCGGAGCAAAACAGGATCCTTCTAACGCCTCTGCGGCTCTGCGTCCCAGCGGCTTCTCGGCACTGAACGTGGCGTGCACGTGACGCTCGACCCGCTGCCGGTTGACGCGCACGTCGACGCCGTGCGGGAGGCGCTCGCTCGACATCGTGCGCTCGTCATCTCGGCGGCGCCAGGCGCCGGCAAGACGACGCGTCTTCCTCCTGCGCTCGTCGACCGCGGCCGCCTGATCCTGCTCCAGCCTCGGCGAGTCGCGGCGCGCGCCGTGTCGCGGCGCATTGCCGAGGAACGCGGCTGGACGCTGGGGGGCGACATCGGCTGGCAGATCCGGTTCGAGCGGCGTTTCTCTGCTGACACCCGTCTCCTCGTCGTGACCGAAGGCATCCTGACGGCGCGTCTTCTCCAGGACCCGCTGCTGTCAGACTTCACCACGATCGTCCTCGACGAGTTCCACGAGCGCAGCATCCACGCCGACCTCGGCCTCGCGCTCGCGAGGCAAGCCTGGCGTGCGCGCGCGGACCTGCGCATCGTCATCATGTCGGCCACGCTCGATGTGGAGCGCGCAGCCGCGTTTCTCGACGGCTGCCCGGTGGTGGAGGTGCCCGGCATGCTGCATCCGCTCACCGTGGAGTATGCGGCGGGCGAGTCGGTGGCGACGGCCGCGACCGAGGTCGTGTCGAGAACCGCCGGTCACGTCCTCTGCTTCCTCCCTGGCGCCAGAGAAATCGAGCGCGCGCGCGCCGAACTGGCCGCGTGCTCCTCGCTGGGCGGCATCGACATCGTGCCGCTTCACGGATCCCTCGACGGCGATGCGCAGGATGCGGCACTCCGCCCCGC
>Ga0307410_10001317_pt1 | contig 11086 bp, 11 predicted proteins | sample 322Ometagenome_3_FD_203707 | JGI IMG/M metagenome (GOLD analysis project Ga0307410, IMG submission 203707) | Maize rhizosphere microbial communities from greenhouse at UC Davis, California, United States - 322HYB-O-3 | ecosystem: Host-associated > Plants > Roots > Rhizosphere > Soil | place...
GACTTGACCGCACCCGCACAGTCGTAAGGCGTCTCCGCGCGCAGGTACCGCTCGATCGCATCGTCGGTGAGCGAGCGAAACGTGCTGCGGACGTCGACCATGCGCGACCAGGATCGGCCGCTCGCCGCATCGACGAGCGCGATCCCCGTATGGAACACGATCGTGCGGCCCGACAAAGCGCGAAGCTGGCGGAGCGCGGTGGAATGATTGCCCGGCTTGCTGACGGCGACACCGTCCACGTCGGCAACCTGGTCGGCACCGATCACCAGCGCATCGCGGTAGCGGCGGGCCACGTCACGCGCCTTCGCCACCGCGAGCCGGCTTGCCGTGTCGACAGGCAGCTCGCGCGGCAGCGGCAGCTCGTCGGCGTCGGGCGCCGCGACCTCGAACGGAACGCCGAGTCGCGCGAGCAGCTCGCGCCGGTAGCGCGACGTCGACGCCAGAACGAGTGGCGCTTTCCCCGTTGTTTTTGCAGACATTTTTGACACGTTCCCGGCAGGGCGGTATGATTCTACGTTTTTCGTCGGCCGGTAGCCGTTACTGGGCGACGCCCGCCCGGTCCGCGCGCGAACTTCGATGCCCACCCGTCAGGTGCAACCCGGGGCCAAGCTCGATGCCTTCCGCCTCGCCCGCGAGCACGGGGTGGTCGAGGGCAGCGTGGATGCCCATAGGCTTTCCCGCGTGGCGGACGTCCTGGCCGACGGACCGGCCGATGTCGCGTGGCGCATCGAGGGCAGCGCGGATGCCGCCGGCCGGCCCGCGCTGGCGATCGAGATCGCGGGAAGCGTGCCGCTGATCTGCCAGCGTTGTCTCGACGACTTCGAATGGCCGGTGGCGCAACGTACCGAAGTCCTGCTCGCGCACGACGAGCGCGAACTCGCGTTGCTCGATGCCGACAGCAGCGCGGAAGTGGTTCTGGCGGGCGCGCCGGTTGCGACGTTGACGCTCGTCGAGGATGAGTTGCTGCTCGCGCTGCCGTTTGCGCCCAGGCATCCCGAAGGCGCGTGCGGCGCGCGTTGATTTTCGACGGTCGCGCATGACGCGAGGCCGTTGCACTACAACCAGGAGAGCATGATGGCAGTTCAGCAGAACAAGAAGTCGCCGGCGAAGCGCGGCATGCACCGCGCGCACGATTTCCTCTCGAAGCCGCCGCTGGCCGTCGAGCCGGTGAGCGGCGAAGTGCACCTGCGGCATCACATCAGCCCGAGCGGCTACTATCGCGGCAAGAAGGTCGTCAGGACGAAGGCCGACGAGTGAGCAGCCCCGCCTGCAAAGGCGTTTCGGCGTCGCGCTGACGCCGCCGTCGCAGAAGGCCGGCTGCCGCGACGATGCCCGTTACCGTTGCCGTCGACGCGATGGGCGGCGATCACGGACCCCCCGTGACCGTTCCGGCCTGCCTCGCGTTTCTCGGGGCGACACGGGGTACGCGGATCACGCTGGTCGGCATGCCCGAGCAACTCGAGAAGCTGCTTGCAGGGGCTCGCGCCGACCTGCGCGAACGGATCGCGATAAAGGCCGCGAGTGAAGTCGTCGACATGAGCGAACCCCCGGCCGACGCGCTGCGCCGGAAGAAGGATTCGTCGATGCGCATCGCGATCAACCTCGTGAAGGAGGGTGCGGCCGACGCGTGCGTTTCCGCCGGCAACACCGGCGCGCTGATGGCCATCGCGCGCTTCGTGCTGAAGACGCTGCCCGGCATCGACCGTCCCGCGATCGCATCGCAGCTTCCGACGAAGACCGGCGACACGCTGGTGCTGGATCTCGGGGCCAACGTCAATTGCACGCCCGACCATCTCGTGCAATTCGCGGCAATGGGCAGTGCGCTCGTTTCCGCCGTCGACGGCATCGAGCGGCCGACGGTCGGCCTGCTCAACATCGGCGAAGAGGACATCAAGGGCAGCGACGTCGTCAAGCAGGCGGCCGAGCGCCTGAAGGCGTCGACGCTGAACTTCTTCGGCAACGTCGAAGGCGACGACATCTACATGGGCACGACCGACGTCGTCGTGTGCGACGGCTTCGTCGGCAACGTGATGCTGAAGACGTCGGAGGGGCTCGCGCACATGCTGTCCGAATTCCTCAAGACGGAATTCCGGCGCAATCTGCTGACCCGCGCCGCCGCCGGCGTCGTCTATCCGGTACTCGCGGCGTTCAAGCGCCGCATCGACCCGCGCCGCTACAACGGCGCGACGCTCGTCGGATTGAGAGGCGTCGTCGTCAAGAGCCACGGCGGTGCCGACGCGTTCGCTTTCACCACTGCGCTGCAGCGGGCGACACTGGAAGTCCAGCACGGCGTCCTGGACAAGATCGCGCAACGGATCGCGGAGATGCCGCACGTGGCCGCGGCGGAAGGCGGGGCGCCCGGGGCGATCACCGCGCATGCATAGTCGCATCGCCGGCACCGGCCGGTATCTGCCGCAACGGGTTCTCACCAACGACGCGCTGGCGCTCGAAGTGGCGACGAGCGACGAATGGATTCGTTCGCGAACCGGCATCCGGCAGCGGCACATCGCAGACGAGTCCGAGAAGACCTCCGACCTGGCGCTTGCCGCGTCGCGCGAAGCGCTCGCCGCGGCGTCGATCGCCCCCGCGGACGTCGACCTGATCGTGATGGCGACGACGACGCCTGACATGGTGTTCCCGTCGACGGCGTGCATCCTGCAGGCGAAGCTCGGCGCGCGCGGCGGGCCGGCGCTCGACGTGCAGGCCGTGTGCTCGGGCTTCGTGTACGCGCTCGGGATCGCGGATCGCATGGTCGCGGGCGGCATGGTGCGCAATGCGCTCGTCGTCGGCGCCGAGATCTATTCGCGCATTCTCGACTGGAAAGACCGCGGCACCTGCGTGCTGTTCGGCGACGGCGCGGGCGCCGTCGTGCTCGTGCCCGCGCGCGAGCCCGGGATACTTTCGGCGCATCTGCACGCCGACGGGCATTACAAGGACATCTTGTGCGTACCAGGGCAGGTGGATCGCGGCGGGATTACCGGCACGCCGTTCGTGCACATGGACGGGCACGCCGTGTTCAAGTTCGCCGTCAAGGTGCTCGCCGAAGTCGCGAACGAGGCGCTCGCGGCCAATCGGATGACCACCGCCGACATCGACTGGCTGATCCCGCACCAGGCGAACATCCGCATCATGGATGCGACGGCGCGCAAGCTCGAGTTGCCGCCGGACAAGGTCATTTCGACGGTCGACCTGCACGCGAACACGTCGGCGGCATCGATCCCGCTCGCGCTCGACGTCGCCGTGCGCGACGGTCGCATTCGTCCGCGCCAGCACCTGATGCTGGTCGGCGTGGGCGGCGGGTTCACGTGGGGCTCGGTATTCGTTCGATGGTAACCGTGTTCGCCGCGCGAACCGCGGCTGCACGAGGCGCGAGGTGGAGTCGATGAGCGTAGCGTTCGTCTTTCCGGGACAGGGCTCGCAGCAGATTGGCATGATGTCCGGATTCGCCGTTCATCGTGCCGTGCGCGACACGTTTGCCGAGGCCTCCGATGCGCTCGGCGATGATCTGTGGAAGCTGGTCGACGAGGGGCCCGCCGATGCGCTCGGGCTTACGCGCAACACGCAGCCGGTGATGCTGACCGCCGGCGTCGCGGTGTGGCGCGCGTGGCAGGCGGCCCACGGACCCGCGCCGGTCTATGTGGCCGGCCACAGTCTCGGCGAGTATTCGGCGCTGGTGGCCGCGGGTGCGCTCGCATTTCGCGATGCCGTGCCGCTCGTGCGCTTTCGCGCCGAGGCGATGCAGGAAGCGGTGGCCGCGGGCGTGGGCGCGATGGCGGCAGTTATCGGCGCCGACGACGCGGCCGTCACGGAAGCTTGCCGGGAGGCGGCGCAAGGCGAAGTCGTCGAGCCGGTGAACTTCAACGCGCCGGGACAGATCGTGATCGCCGGCAACAAGTCCGCCGTCGAGCGGGCGATGGCGGCTGCAAAGGCGCGTGGCGCGAAGCGCGCAATGCTGCTGCCGGTGTCGGCCCCGTTCCACAGCTCGCTGCTGAAGCCGGCGGCGGCGAGGCTTGCGACGCGGCTCGCGGAAGTCGAGTTCGGCGCACCGGCGATACCGGTCATACATAACGTGGACGTGCAGCCGCACGCGACGGCGGATGAAATTCGCCGCGCGCTCGCGCAGCAGGCGGCGAGCCCGGTGCGCTGGACGGAGACAGTCCGCGCGCTCGCCGCTCGCGGCGTCACGCACGTCGTCGAATGCGGGCCCGGCAAAGTGCTGGCGGGCCTTACGCGGCGCATCGACGAATCGCTCACGGCTTTCGCGCTGATCGACGCTGCCGCGCTCGACGAGGCGCGCGAGGCGCTCGAAACATGACCGATGCAAGCAACGGCGACCTCGCCGGCGACGTCGCGCTCGTCACCGGCGCGACGCGCGGCATCGGCCGCGCGACCGCGCTCGCGCTTGCCGGCGCGGGCGCGACGGTCGTCGGCACGGCCACGACGGACGAGGGCGCGGCGTCGATCACCGGCTATTTGCGCGCGGCCGGTGCCAAAGGCGAAGGCGTGCGGCTCGACGTCCGCGACGCGGCGGCGACGGACGCCGTGGTGCGCGATGTCGAATCGCGGCACGGGGGAATCGCGATCCTCGTCAACAACGCGGGCGTCACGCGCGACAACCTCGTGGTGCGCATGAAGGACGACGAGTGGGACGCGATCATGGAAACGAACCTCAAGCCCGCGTTCCGGCTCGCGAAGCTCGTGCTGCGCGGCATGATGAAGGCGCGCCGCGGCCGCATCGTCCAGATCGGATCCGTCGTCGGGTCGTCGGGCAATCCGGGACAAGCCAACTACGCGGCGGCCAAGGCGGCGCTCATAGGTTTCACCAAATCGCTTGCGCTCGAAGTGGGAAGCCGAGGCATCACGGTGAATTGCGTCGCCCCCGGATTCATCGACACGGAAATGACACAGGCACTGCCGCAGGCGCAGCGCGACGCACTCGCCGCGCGCATCCCGCTGGGGCGCCTCGGCAGCCCCGAGGACGTCGCGAACGCCGTGCTGTTTGTCGCGGGGCCGCGCGCCGGCTACATTACGGGCGCGACGCTGCACGTCAACGGCGGCATGCTGATGACATAGGCCGGCATCGGAATGCCGTCACGGCGGGTTCCCGGGAGCCTCGGCTCTGGTAAAATCCGCCGTTTTCGATTCTTGACCCCTCGCAGGGGAGGAGTGCATGGAAAACGTCGAACAACGCGTCAAGAAAATCGTTGCCGAACAGCTCGGCGTGAACGAAGCCGAGATCAAGAACGAGTCCTCGTTCGTCGACGACCTCGGCGCCGATTCGCTCGACACGGTTGAGCTCGTGATGGCGCTCGAGGAAGAGTTCGAAACCGAGATTCCCGACGACGACGCCGAGAAGATCACCACGGTCCAGCAGGCGATCGACTACGTCGGCGCACACCTGAAAAAATAACCGCCTCGCCCGCGGGCCGTAAGCGGCGGCCCGCGTCCCGAAAGGTGCCGCGATTGCTGACGGCGTTGCGCACCGCACCCGAACCGCAGTCATATTTCCCCATCCGCCATGGCACGCCGCCGCGTCGTCGTAACGGGCCTCGGCATCGTATCGCCGGTAGGCATCGGTGTTCCCGCGGCATGGGAAGCGATCCTTGCCGGACGCTCGGGCATCACGCGCATCACGCGCTTCGACGCGAGCGCGTTCGCGTCGCAAATCGCCGCCGAGGTCAAGGGTTTCGACGTGTCGCGCTGGCTGTCCGCGAAGGAAGCGCGCCGGTACGACACGTTCGTCCACTACGGGCTCGTGGCCACGATGGAGGCCATCCGCGACGCGGGTCTCGATGATTACGCGGGCGACAAGGATCGCTGCGGCGTCTGCATCGGCTCGGGCATCGGCGGGCTGCCGATGATCGAGGAGACGCACCGCGCGTATCTCGCGCACGGGACGCGCAAGATCTCGCCGTTCTTCATCCCCGGGACCATCATCAACATGGTCGCGGGGCTGGTCTCGATCCATTACGGCTATCGCGGGCCGAACCTCGGCACGGTCAGCGCGTGCTCGACCGGCAACCACAGCCTCGGCGAGGCAGCACGGCTGATCGAATACGGGGACGCTGACGTCATGGTGGCCGGCGGATCGGAAGCGACGGTCTCGCCGCTCGGCATCGGCGGTTTCGTCGCCGCGCGCGCGTTGTCGACGCGCAACGACGATCCGGCCACCGCGAGCCGGCCGTGGGACGTCGGCCGCGACGGGTTCGTGCTCGGGGAGGGCGCCGGTGTGCTGGTGCTCGAGGAGCGCGAGCATGCGAAGGCGCGCGGCGCGAACATCTACTGCGAGCTCGCCGGCTACGGGATGAGCGCCGACGCGCATCACATCACGGCTCCGCCGGAGGACGGCAGCGGGGCCGCGCTCAGCATGCGGAACGCGCTGCGCAACGCAGAGCTCGTGCCGGCCGACATCGATTACATCAATGCGCACGGCACGTCGACGCCGCTTGGCGACGTGGCCGAATGTATCGCGGTCAAGCGCGCGTTCGGGGAGCATGCGCGCGCGCTCGCGATCTCGTCGACCAAGTCGATGACCGGGCACCTGCTCGGCGCGGCGGCCGGCATCGAAGCGGTGTTCACCGCGCTCGCGATCCGCGACCAGGTCGCGCCGCCGACCGCGAATCTCGTGGACGTCGATCCGCAGTGCGATCTCGACTTCGTCCCTCGTGTCGCGCGGCCCATGCGGATTCGCGCAGCGATCTCGAACTCGTTCGGCTTCGGCGGCACCAACGCGACGATCGCGTTTCGCGCGGTCGACGCGTGACGGCATGGCGCTGATCGTCCAGAAGTATGGCGGCACGTCGGTCGGCTCCGCTGATCGCATCCGCAGCGTTGCGAAGCGCGTGGCGCGCTTCCATCGCGACGGCCACCAGCTCGTCATCGTCGTGTCGGCGATGGCCGGCGAAACGAATCGCCTCCTCGCACTGACGAAGGAGTTGTCCGCGAATCCCGATCCGCGAGAGGTCGATGTCGTCGCGGCGACGGGCGAGCAGGTGACGATCGGGCTGCTTGCGATCGCCCTGCGCGAGAGCGGCGTTCCGGCGCGAAGCTACACCGGCGGGCAGGTGCGAATCATCACCGACAATTCCCACACGAAGGCGCGCATCCTCGAGATCGACGAGCAGCGCGTTCGCGAGGACCTGGCGCGCGGCAACGTCGTCGTCGTCGCGGGGTTCCAGGGCGTCGACCGGCAAGGCAACGTCACGACGCTCGGACGCGGCGGATCGGACACCTCCGCGGTGGCGCTCGCCGCGGCGCTCAAGGCCGAGGAGTGCCAGATCTACACCGACGTCGATGGCGTGTACACGACCGACCCGCGCATCGTGCCCGAAGCTCGGCGCCTCGAGCGGATCACGTTCGAGGAGATGCTCGAGCTCGCGAGCCAGGGATCGAAAGTGCTGCAGATCCGCTCGGTGGAGTTCGCCGGCAAGTACCTGGTGCGCCTGCGCGTGCTGTCGTCGTTCGACGATGCCGACGCCGCGACGACCGGCACGCTCATCACCTACGAGGAAGACGAGGACATGGAACAGGCGATCATCTCCGGCATCGCGTTCAACCGCGACGAGGCGAAGGTATCGGTGATGGGCGTCGAGGACCGGCCCGGCATCGCGTACGCGATCCTCGGCCCGATCGCCGCCGCGAACATAGACGTGGACATGATCGTGCAGAACATCGGCGCATCGGGCCACACCGACTTCTCATTCACCGTCAATCGCAACGAGTATCAGAAGGCGCTCGCCGTGCTGTCGGCCGAGCGCGAGCGCAAGCACTTCGAGGCACGCGAGATCATCGGCGACAACCGCATCGCGAAGGTGTCCGTCGTGGGCATCGGCATGCGCTCGCACGTCGGCCTCGCATCGAAGATGTTCAAGGCGCTCGCCGACGAGGGCATCAACATCCAGATGATCTCGACCTCGGAGATCAAGATCGCCGTCGTCATCGACGAGAAGTACCTGGAGCTCGCCGTGCGCGTGCTGCACAAGGCGTTCGAGCTGGAGAAGGGGCCCGAGGCGGCGTGATGGCGAAAGCCGGCGCGCGGAGCGCCGTTGCCGGCGATTGGCTCAACGGCGCCCGCTGACGGTGCGACCTGAATCAGGCGTATTGCATGCCGTGTTCGTCGACGCGAATCCGGCGCTCGCCGCAGTGGCTGACGAGCTTCTGCAGGTTTCCGGCATGGCGTTCGCGATCAACCGCCAGCCCGATATCCGGCCCGATGCGCTGCCCGCGTTGCTGCGGGACGCCGACGTCGCGATCGTCGATCACACTGCGCTGCCGGAGCCGGTGGCCCGCCAATGCCCGCGGCTGCGGCATGTCGTGTTCCTCGGCACCGGCGCGCGCAGCTACATGAACCCCGAGAGGTTGGGAGAACTCGGCGTTGCCGTGCACGCGATCAAGGGCTACGGCGACACGGCGGTTGCCGAGCACGCGATCGCGCTGATGGGGGCGGCGGCGCGCGAGCTCGCGCGGATGGATCGCGAAATACGCGCGGGAACGTGGGTTCGCACTGAGGGCATGCAGCTCACGGGCAAGACGTTGGGCATCGCCGGCTTCGGCTCGATTGCCGCCGAGGTCGCGCGCATCGCGCAGGGCAGCGGCATGCGCGTAATCGCCTGGAACCGCACGCCAAGAGAATGTCCGGGAGTCGCGTTCGTCCCGCTGGAGCGGCTGCTCGCGGACAGCGACGTCGTTTCGCTCCACCTGCTCCTCACCGACGAGACACGCGGCTTTCTGTCGCGCGCACGCATCGCTGCGATGCGGCCGGGCGCGATCCTCGTCAATACGGCGCGCGGCGCACTCGTCGATGAAGCCGCGATGATCGATGCGCTGCGTTCGGGACATCTGCGGCATGCCGCGCTCGACGTCTACGAGGTCGAGCCGCTGCCCGGCGGGCACCCGTTGACGACGCTGCCGAACGTGACCTTGTCGGCGCATTCCGCATTTCGCACGCCGGAGGCAAATCGCAATCTCGTCGGGGCAGCGCGCGAGCATTGCCGGCGGATCGTCGATGAGCGTCGCGCCGGCGCGGGCGTGATGGTAAAGTAGCGGCGCCGTGCGATCGCCGCGCTCGCGGCGCATCGAGCACGTCACCCGACGAGCGATCCGGAATCGCGCGGGCGCCGAGCCGAAACACGGAGACGTGGCCGAGAGGTCGAAGGCACTCCCCTGCTAAGGGAGCATGCGGCCAAAAAGCTGCATCGAGGGTTCGAATCCCTCCGTCTCCGCCATTTGCCCCAGTGTACGGGCCGGACACATGGGTGAAGGTCTATACCTGCGGTACGCGATGTCCCCTGCGTGTCGGGCCGCTCAGTTCTCCTTGCCATATCGTTTTCCCAGAGGTCGGCCATCCGTGGGGCACGGCTCGCCTTTTGTTTGATTGCGTTGCCGAACGTTCAGGTTCTGGCCGGTCGATCTCCCCTCACTCGCGCGCGCCTTCGTCGACTAGGTCTGCGAGAGTTGCTTCTTCCGAAAATCTTCAGCCTCCTTCTTAAGCCATCGACAAAAAGCAGTTGCCGCCTGACTTAGTGGCAAAGCCGTCGGATAAAGCAAGTAATACGAGTAGTTCGTGGCGCAGGCAAATCGAAACGGCCTGACGATGCGCCGTTCGCGAAGATCGTCCGCCGCGCTAAGGCTGCGGGCAAGCGCCACGCCTCGACCGTCGATGGCAGCTTGCAGCGCCATGATTGGCGAATTAACCCGAAGGCCGCGTCTCGCATCCACCCTACGAGCTCCCGCAGCTTTGAGCCAGGTTGTCCAAGTCGGGAAGCTTGTGTGCGATTCCATGGTCGTATCGTGAATCAGCGGGAAGCGAGCAAGATCGTCCGGCTCGCGCAGCTTGCTCGTGCCGGTCAACAACGACGGACTGCAGACCGGAAAAACTTCATCGTCCATCAGCAGGGTGGCGTCCAGGCCAGGATACCGGCCGTTGCCATAGCGTATTCCGACCGCTATGTTCTCGCGCCGAAGATCGACCAGGCGATCCATCGGGTCGAGTCGCAGGTCCACCTCGGGATGGGCCATGCTGAAAGTCTCAATGCGGGATATGAGCCACCTTATGAAAGATGGCGGCAGCGTTACGGTGAGGAGATCCGCGTGGCGCGTTTCCCTCAAATGGTGGGCAGCCTGCGCAAGCCGATCGAACGCATCCTTGATGTTAGGCAGCACGGTGCGCGCAGCCTCGGTTAATACAAGCTTTTTCCCTCGGCGCTCGAAAAGCGCACTCCCAAAATGCTCCTCCAGCATGCGTACCTGCTGGCCGACGGCTGCCGGCGTTACCGCGAGCTCGTTGGCAGCGCGCACGTAACTACCGAGCCGCGCTGTTGCTTCGAACGCCCGCAGCGCATTGAGATGAGCCAGGCGCGCGGTCACAAATGAAATCTATCCGTAGTTGAAAGAACAATTCATTTTTCAACCGCATTTTCCGCCATTAGAGTGACGACCTGCTATCCACGGACTCGATGGCAGATTGCACAGATTTAATTTCGTCTAGGAGACTGAGACCGAACGTGCTCTGGCTCCTTAGAGACGCAAATCCCAGCCCCACAACCCCGCGCACCACGCGCAAATGGAGAATCGCATGAAGAACTGCATTGTATTGCCGAATCAGACCACCCGCCGAATCGTGCCCAGGGCGTGCGCCACTGCTCTCGCCGTGGCTTTCACGGTCTCGCTGTCGCAGCCCGCATTCGCCGGCGGCCGGGTCACACCGCCAACCGTGCCACCTAACCTCCAGGTGGACGTTGGAAACAAGGCATTCCTCAAGGGTGAGGCGCAGGGCACCCAGAACTACGTCTGCGCCCCCTCGACCGCCTCAGCCACTGGCGTCGCCTATGTGCTGTTCACGCCGGAGGCCACGCTGTTCAGCGAAGATGATGGTGGTCAAATTATCACCCACTTCTTCAGCCCTAACCCGGACCCGCGTGATCCCAACACTAATCCAGCGGTAGTGGCCCCTGGCGGCGCGATTCGCGCCACGTGGGTGCACTCGCAGGATGGGAGCAGCGTCTGGGCCAAGTTGCACACCAACGGCGCCGCTGACGTCGACGAGAAGGCCATTGCCTGGCTCCTGCTCGACGCAGTTGGAGTCGAA
>Ga0307410_10001318_pt1 | contig 11086 bp, 9 predicted proteins | sample 322Ometagenome_3_FD_203707 | JGI IMG/M metagenome (GOLD analysis project Ga0307410, IMG submission 203707) | Maize rhizosphere microbial communities from greenhouse at UC Davis, California, United States - 322HYB-O-3 | ecosystem: Host-associated > Plants > Roots > Rhizosphere > Soil | place...
CCGGTCGTGGCCTAGGCGGTGCAGCGCTTTCGGAGATGGCTCGGATCGGTGGCGGAGGCGGCTTCGCCGTCGCGGCAAGGCTGGGCGATGTGGAGATCGGGACGGGCACCCAGCCGGTAGCGCCCGAGCGCCGGCAGGTCCGGATAAACTCGGCGCCTGCATCGGTGAACTCGCTCAGCGAGTGGCTGTCGGTGCTGTGGCTCACGCCTGCGATGGACCGCCTGTTCCTCGGTTCTGCCGGAGACCGCCGCCGCTTCCTCGATCGGCTCGTGCTCGCGCTGGAGCCGAGCCATGCGCATCACAGCTCGCGCTACGAAGCGGCGATGCGCGCGCGGAACAAGCTGCTGGCGGATGATGCGCCCGCCGATCCGGCCTGGCTTGCGGCACTCGAAGAGCAAATGGCGGAGCATGGCACGGCGATCGCAGGCGCCCGATCTCGGACCGTCGCCGAACTCGGCGATCGTCTGGAGAGTGCGCCCGAAGATGAATTCGCGCGAGCGGCGATCCGGCTCGAGGGTTGGGATCAAGCCGACCTGGCAGCGCAGCTTCGCGAGAAGCGCTCGCGGGACGCGGCGGCCGCCCGCGCGACCGTAGGCCCGCACCGCCAGGATCTCGCTGTCACCCATCGCGCCAAGCAGATGGCAGCCGCACGGTCTTCCACCGGAGAGCAGAAGGCGCTGTTGCTCGGCCTCGTCCTTGCGCATGCGGAGCTGGTCTCCGAACGTCGTGGCGAGCCGCCGATCCTGCTTCTCGACGAAGTGGCGGCCCATCTCGATCCGAAACGCCGGGCCGCGCTCTTTGCTCGCCTCGAAGGACGCGGGCAGGTGTGGATGACCGCCACCGAAGCCGAGCTTTTCGAGGGCATCCGCGAGGCCAGCCGTTTCCGCGTCGAAGGCGGCACGATCCGCCCAACCTAGACTTTCTTCACTTTCTCTCTATATTGCACTGCAGCACGAGGCGCTTTCCAAGCGGCGTGAACGGTCTCGGTCATCCGAGGACCCGGCCCGCGTCTCGATCGATTTTGCTCTCCAATTCACGCGGGGCGCTTTTTTGACCCCTTCGGACCGCGCGATTTGCGCGGCCGTTTCATATTGGATTTTTCATGTCTTTTCATAATCTTGGGCTGTCCAAGCCCCTTCTCGACGCGCTTGCGGCGAAGAATTATTCGCAGGCGACGCCGATCCAGCACCAGGCGATCCCGACGGTCCTTACCGGCCGTGATCTGCTCGGCATTGCCCAGACCGGCACCGGTAAGACGGCGGCGTTCATGCTGCCTTCGCTCGACCGCCTGGCCGCTAACCGCAACATCCCGCGTCCCGGCCAGATCCGGATGTTGGTGCTTGCGCCGACCCGTGAGCTAGCGTCGCAAATCGCGGCGAGCGCCGAAACCTATGGCCGGTTTATGCGCCTTTCCGTCGGCGTGATCTTCGGCGGTGTGCCGAACTCCAAGAGCGTGCGCACTGTTGCACGCGGCCTGGATGTGCTCGTCGCGACGCCCGGTCGCCTGCTCGACCTGATCGATCAGCGCGCGCTTAGCCTGCGCGACCTGGAGATCCTCGTTCTCGACGAGGCCGACCAGATGCTCGACCTCGGTTTCATCCATGCGCTCAAGCGGATCGTCGCCCTGGTTCCGGCCAAGCGTCAGACCCTCTTCTTCTCGGCCACCATGCCGAAAGCAATCAAGGAGCTGGCCGACAAATATCTGACCAACCCCGCCGAGGTGGCGGTTACGCCGGTCGCCAAGACTGCGGACCGCGTCCAGCAGAAGGTCGTGCTCGTCAATCAGCCGGAAAAGACCGCGCTGCTCACCATGTTCCTTCAGTCGGAGCAGACCGAGCGGACCCTCGTCTTCAGCCGCACCAAGCATGGCGCCGACAAGATCGTGCGGATGCTCGGCGCAGCGGGAATCCAGGCTAGCGCCATCCACGGAAACAAGAGTCAGGCGCAGCGCGAGAAGGCTATCCGTGAGTTCCGCTCAGGCGAAGCGCCGGTGCTGATCGCGACCGACATTGCCGCGCGCGGGATCGACATCCCCGGCGTCAGCCACGTGATCAACTATGATCTTCCCGAAGTGCCCGAGCAGTATGTCCACCGCATCGGCCGCACTGCACGCGCGGGCGCCGAAGGGCAGGCCATCGCCTTCTGCTCGCATGATGAGCGCGGCCTTCTGCGCGACATCGAGCGGCTGACCCGCCAGAAGATCGAAGTTGCTCCGCTCCCGGACAATTTCGTCCAGACGGCCGAAGCGCTCAAGCGCCTCAAGCCGGCTCCGGCCAAGCAGGAGCAGCCGCAACGCCAGCCGTCCCGCGCGTTCAAGTCGGATCGCCGGTTCGAAGGCCAGCGCCGCGAGAACCGCAATGAACGGCCGTCGCCGGATCGTTCAGGCCAGCCGCGGAGCGATCGCCAGCAGCAGCGGCATCCTCATCGCGCTGACGGCCATGCCGCGCATCGTCCCGAAGGCGGCCGGCCGAAGGCTCCGTTCCGTGGCCGCCGCGGCGGTCCGCGTCGCGCTCAAGGATAAGAGCGGAAACAGCCTCTGTGACTCACGCGTGCGCACGCGCGCGCACGCGTGACTTTCCCTTCGGAAACCCTATATCTCTTCTATGGCAACCGACCCCAATCAGAACTCGTATGGCGCCGACAGCATCAAGGTCCTGAAGGGCCTCGACGCGGTGCGCAAGCGTCCGGGCATGTACATCGGCGACACGGACGATGGCTCCGGCCTCCACCACATGGTGTTCGAGGTCAGCGACAATGCAATCGACGAGGCGCTGGCCGGTCACTGCGACAAGATCCTGATCACCCTGAATCCCGACGGTTCGGTGTCCGTGGAGGACAACGGCCGCGGAATTCCGACCGGAATCCATCCGGAAGAGGGCGTCTCCGCGGCCGAGGTCATCATGACTCAGCTGCACGCGGGCGGTAAGTTCGAGAACACGTCGGACGACAATGCCTACAAGGTATCCGGCGGTCTCCACGGCGTCGGCGTCTCGGTCGTCAACGCGCTAAGCGAATTTCTCGACCTCACCGTCTGGCGTGACGGCGAAGAGCATTACATGCGTTTCCGACACGGCGATGCCGAGGCTCCGCTGAAAATCGTAGGCACGACGGAGAAGCGCGGCACCAAGGTTACCTTCCTGCCGAGCCCCGAGACGTTCAAGATCGTCGACTTCGACTTCGAGCGGCTCGAACATCGTTTCCGGGAGCTCGCCTTCCTCAACTCAGGTGTTCGCCTGGTCCTCCGGGACGCGCGTCACGACGAGCTGAAGGAAGTTGAGCTGCACTATGAGGGCGGCATCGCGGCCTTCGTGAAATATCTCGACCGGGCCAAGACGCCGCTGATTCCCGACCCGATCTCGGTCACTGGACAGCGCGAGGACGTGGGCATCGAAGTCGCGCTTGAGTGGAACGACAGCTATTACGAGCAGGTCCTTTGCTTCACCAACAACATCCCGCAGCGCGACGGCGGCACGCACCTCGCGGCGTTTCGCGCGGCGCTGACCCGCACGCTCAACAATTACGCCGACAAGTCGGGCGTCCTCAAGCGTGAGAAGGTCAATCTGACCGGCGAGGATATGCGCGAGGGCCTGACCGCCATCGTCTCCGTTAAGCTGCCGGACCCGAAATTCGGCAGTCAGACCAAGGACAAGCTCGTCTCGTCCGAAGTCCGCCAGCCGCTCGAGAGTCTCATGGCCGACAAGCTGGCTGAGTGGCTCGAAGAGAATCCCGCGCATGCGCGGACGATCGTCCAGAAGATCATCGACGCTGCCGCTGCTCGCGAGGCCGCGCGCAAAGCGCGCGAAGCGAGCCGCAAGTCGGTGATGGGCATCGCCTCGCTGCCGGGCAAGCTGCACGACTGTTCGGAACGCGATCCAGCCAAGTCGGAACTGTTCCTAGTCGAGGGCGACAGCGCCGGCGGGTCAGCGAAGCAGGGTCGCGACAGCAAGTTCCAGGCGATCCTGCCCTTGAAGGGCAAGATCCTCAACGTCGAGCGCGCGCGCTTCGACCGGATGCTGTCGTCCAAGGAAATCGGAACCATCATCCAGGCGCTGGGCACGGGCATCGGCCGCGAGGAATTCAATCTCGAAAAGCTCCGCTATCACAAGATCGTGATCATGACCGACGCCGACGTCGACGGGGCGCATATCCGCACGCTCCTGCTGACGCTCTTCTATCGACAGATGCCGGAGCTCATCGAATCTGGGCACCTCTACATTGCGCAGCCGCCGCTCTACAAAGTCGCGCGTGGCAGGTCCGAGGTATACCTGAAGGACGACACCGCGCTGGACCAATATCTCGTCGACGCGGGTCTCGAAGGGGTCATCCTCGAAACCAAAGACGGGCCGCGTTCGGGGCAGGACCTGCGCAGCCTGGTCGACCATTCGCGACGGCTGCGCACGCTGATGCGCTATGCGCCGCGCAGATATGACCCCGCGCTGATCGAGGCGCTCGCAATCAACGGAGCGCTGAAGCCCGACCTCAGCGATTCGGCTCGTCAAAAAGCCATCGCCGAAGTCGCCGCCTGGCTCGGCCGCGCGGATACGGAGGCACAATGGTCGGGCGAGATGGCATCCGAGGGCGGCTATCTGCTTAAGCGCCTCTGGCGGGGCGTGACCGACGCCTACATCATCGAGAAGAGCTTCCTCATCTCCGCCGAGGCACGCAAGTTGGCGTCGCTCGCGCAGGAGCAGGCGGACGTCTACGCCGCCCCGGCCACGCTCAGGACGCTGAAGAAAGGCGCGGTGACCGAAGAGCAGGCTCCCGAGCCGATCGAGGGCGTCGAAGCCGACGAGCAGCCGGCCGAGAGCGAAACCAAGGGCAAGACGGTCCCCGTCAGCCGCCCCTCGGAGCTTCTCGAAGCCGTGCTGTCCGCAGGCCGTAAGGGGCTCAGCATTCAGCGCTACAAAGGCCTCGGCGAAATGAACGCGGAGCAGCTTTGGGAGACGACGCTCGATCCTTCCAATCGCTCGCTTCTGCGCGTCGAGATCGCGCAGGCTGACGTGGCGGACGAGATCTTCACCCGGCTCATGGGAGACATCGTCGAACCGCGCCGCGAGTTCATCCAGGAAAACGCCCTGAGCGTCGCGAACCTGGACGTCTAAGGAACTGGCCAAGCCAGCCCCGGGTTTGCCGCTATTGTGACCGCTCCGCCGTCGATCACCGTTGCCAGCTATAATGTCCGAAAAGCGATCGGCACCGATCGCAGGCGTAATCCGCAGCGCATTCTCGACGTGCTCCACGAAATGGATGCCGACGTCGTTGCATTGCAGGAAGCGGACAAGCGCTTTGGTGGGCGTGGCGCCGCGGTACCGCACGAGCTGATCGACGAGCATGGGCTCTACAAGCCGGTCTACCTCGGCGCGAAGAACCGACGAGTGATGGATCGCATGCCCGGCGGCAGGAGATTCGACGCGCTGCTGAAGGTCAACACTCGCAGCATCGGCTGGCACGGCAATGCGCTCCTCGTGAAGCAGCACATCGGAATCCTGGACTGTGCAGCCCTGGAACTTCCGACGTTCGAGCCGCGCGGTGCCGTCATGGCGGAACTCCTGGTAGGCGACCAGCCCATCCGCGTCGTGGGCATGCATTTGGACTTGTCGGGGTTCTGGCGCCGGCGTCAGATCCGCTCGATCCTCGATGCGGTGGCGCAGAGGCCTCAGAGCATGCCGACGATCCTCATGGGCGATACCAACGAGTGGCGCGACGCCGCGGGCTGCCTCAAGGATTTTGAGCCGGACTTCCATATTGCCCCAACGGGCCCGAGCTTCCATTCGCGGCATCCCGTGGCGGCGCTGGACCGGATCATTGTCGACAAAGACTTCCGCATCGACGCGGCGGGCGTTCACATGAGCCCGTCCGCGCGCCGAGCCTCGGATCATCTGCCGATCTGGGCGAGGCTTTCGAACGGGGCCTAGGCCGCGCCGGCAATCTTTCGCTGCCGCCGGCGCTGAACGGACGATCCAATCCCCATCGATTCTCGGTATTTGACGACCGTTCGGCGCGCGCAGTCGAAACCGCGCTGCTTGAGCAGGCCTGCGATCGCGTCGTCGCTCAGGATGTCGGCTTCATTGTCGATGATCACGCGGATGGCAGCCTTCACCGCCTCGGCCGCCGCGCCGTCGCCCTCGCCTTCAGTGGAGGCTACGCCGGATCCAAAAAAATATTTGAGCTCGAGCAATCCGCGGTCGCACAACAGATATTTATTTGAGGTCACGCGGCTGACCGTCGATTCATGCATCTCGATGGCTTCGGCGACCTCGCGCAGAGTCATCGGCTTCATCGCTGCAACGCCGTGGTCAAAGAAGCCCTGCTGACGCTTCACGATCTCGCTCACCACCTTCACGATCGTGCGAGCGCGTTGGTCGAGCGCCTTCACCAGCCAGTTGGCGCTGGCGAGACATTCGCTCATCCAGGCGCGCGACGTCTTGTCCTGCGGCCCCGCCTTGAGCTCCTGATAGTAGCGACGGTTGACGAGCAGTCGCGGCAGCGTCGCCTGGTTGAGCTCCACCGCGTACCCCGCGCGCGTGCGGCGGACGAATACGTCGGGCGCGACGCTTTCCATGCCCTTGTCGGAGAAACGGCAGCCAGGCTTCGGATCATAGGCCCTCAGCTCCCGCACCATGTCCGCGAGATCTTCGTCGTCGACTCCGCAAATGCGTTTGAGGTCCCCCATCCGGCCCTTGGCGAGCAGGTCGAGATTATCGATCAGCCTTGCCATGGCTGGGTCATAGTGGTCGGCGGCCTTGGCCTGAAGCGCGAGGCATTCCGCCAAGGACCGCGCCCCAACGCCTGCAGGTTCGAGATCCTGCACCAGTGCGAGCGCATGTTCCACGGTCGCCAACGGCGCTCCCGTAGCTTGAGCAATGTCGCGGGCGGACAAGGGAAGGTAGCCGGTGTCCTCGAGCATCTCGACGATGGCGCGTGCGAGATCGCCCGCCTGCCCCGAAGCTCCGTGCAATTGATTCAGCAGATGCTCGGCGAGCGAGTCCGCCCCATATTCCATTCGCTCGAAGTCCGGACCGTCTTCGTCACCCGAGCCGTTCGGGACGGGCACGTCGGCGAAGCTGTCCGTCTCGAGCGCTTCTCTTTCCCAGTCATAGTCGAGCGGCTGGTCGGACGTGCCGTCGGACGAGACCATCAACTCGTCCGCGCCCGGCGCCGATGGCTCCTCCAGCGAGTCAGCTATCTCAACTTCGGAATCGGCGGGCGGTGCCGGCTCATCCTCGCCGGACGCAGTTTCGAGAAGCGGGTTCTTCGCCATTTCCTCAGCGATCACCGCTTCCAGCTCCAGGTTCGACAGCTGTAGCAGGCGGATTGCCTGCGTCAGCTGCGGCGTCAGGACGAGTGCCTGCGTCTGCCGGATGTCTAGGCGTGGGCCGAGGGCCATGTGCCGATACTAGCGCGAGATTCTAGAGCGCGAAGCTCTCACCGAGATAAAGTCGGCGGACTTCATGGTCGGCCACCAACGCCTGCGGCGTGCCAGCGAAGAGCACCTGCCCGTCGTAGATGATGCAAGCGCGATCGACGATGTCGAGCGTCTCGCGAACGTTGTGATCGGTGATCAGCACGCCGATGTCGCGCTTCTTCAGCTCACGAACCAGCTCGCGAATGTCCGCGATCGAAATCGGATCGATGCCGGCGAAGGGCTCGTCGAGAAGCACTATCGACGGGTCGGCCGCAAGGGCACGCGCGATCTCGCAACGGCGACGCTCGCCGCCGGAAAGCGCCATTGCCGCGGACTCGCGAAGGTGGGTTAGTCCGAACTCGCCGAGCAACTGCTCCAGCCGGTCGCGGCGCGCCTGCGCATCGGGCTCGGCGACTTCGAGTACGGCCATGATGTTCTGCTCGACGGTCAAGCCGCGGAAGATTGAGGTTTCCTGCGGAAGATAGCCGAGGCCGAGGATTGCGCGGCGATACATCGGTAGCTCGGTGACGTCCTGCCCGTCGAGGAAGATGCGGCCGCTGTCCGGCTTCACCAAGCCCATGACGGAATAGAAGCAGGTCGTCTTGCCCGCGCCGTTCGGTCCCAACAGGCCGACGACCTCTCCGCGATGAACGTCGAGCGAGACGTCGTGGAGTACCGCGCGGCGATCATAGGCCTTGGCGATCGAGCGGACTTCGAGGCCGCCAACGGCCCCGGGCGGCTCGACCGCCGCGCGCGGTAGGGTGGCCGCCTCGTTCACCTAGCTGCCGCGCTGCGGAACTGTGAAATGACCGGTGACCCGGCCGCCGTTCTGCCCGACGCCCGCCGGACCGCCATCGATCACCGCGCGGCCGGAATCGAGGTCGATGACGAGGCGCTGACCGCTAAGCTGCGATCCCTGCCGCTGCAGCACCACGTTGCCGACCAGAGTGATCAGCTTGCGGTCGAGGTCGTAGATTCCGAACGCGCCCCGGGCGGTCTCCGACGGGCTGCGAACCGTCACTCCGCCGCTGGCGTCGAGACGCTTGATCTGCACTCCGCCGGCGCTCGAGTAGGCCACGGTCAGGCGCGAAGTATCGAGCGTCAGCTCGTCCTGCTTCACATGAACGTTGCCGGAGAACATCGCGCGGTCGGCGCGATCCTGGACCTCCAGCCGGTCGGCGGTGAGGTCGATCGGCGCATCGCTGTTGTGTCCCTTGAGCGCCGATACCGGCTCACGCGACTGGGCGAAGGCCGCCGCAGCGGTCACCAGTGCCAGCGGCGCAAAAACGAGGATCGGCAGTCGGCGCATTTTCCTCATCTGACGGCCCCCTGTACGATTTTCAAGCGAGCCCCGCCGTCCAGGACGATGGTTCGGTCGTTCAGGTCGGCGCGCATCCGCCCCGCTTGGAACTGCCCGAGCTCCATCCTGCCGGCGACGCCGCCCCGGCTGGTCATCAGGTTCTGCTTCAGGTCGACAGTGACGTTGCGGGTGACGAGATGCTCGCCCTCCGGACCGTTCACCCGCACCGGCCCCTGGACCGTCACCTTCTGTTGGTCGAGGTTGTACTGGCCCTGGTTGGCGGCGACCGTGACCGGACCTTGTGATAGGCCGAATCGGGCCATCATTCCCCAGATGTCGACGATGGGCTGCTCTGATGTGCGCTGAAGGGCGCGATTAGCCGTGATTTGAAACTTCTGACCGCGATTGTCCTCGCCGGTATAGCGCGCCTGCTCGACCCGCATGCGCTCGGGGGCATTCTCCACCTGGTTCTTGTCGAGGATGAAGCTCACGTCGCCGCGATTGTCGAGCGGGGCCATGGCCAGGAAGGCGATCACAACGCCGACGGCACTCGGCAGAGCGATCTTGGCAAGGCGCACGACCCGATCATGCGAGCCGCCGGGCACTGCCCAGCGCTGCTTCGTCGCTCGTTCCTGGTTGGCAAGTTCAGACATGGTCGATCAGCCGTCGTGCGCGAAAATATCCTGTTCCGGCCAGCCCGCCAGATCGAGGAGGGCACGGTGCGGAAGGAAATCGAAGCAGGCCTGGGCAAGTTCGACCCGGCCCTCGCGAACCAGCCGCTCGTCCAGCTTCTCCTTCAGTGCATGAAGGTAGCGGACGTCGCTCGCGGCATATTCGCGCTGGGCGTCATTCAGCTCCGGAGCTCCCCAGTCGCTCGTCTGCTGCTGTTTGGAAATTTCCGTGCCCAGCATCTCGCGGACGAGGTCCTTGAGGCCGTGGCGGTCGGTGTAGGTGCGCACCAGGCGGGACGCCGTGCGCGTGCAGTAAAGCGGGGCGGCCATGAACCCCAGATAGGCCTGCATCATGGCGATATCGAATCGGGCGAAGTGATACAGTTTCAGCCGGGCCGGATCGGCAAGCAGCGCCCTGAGGTTCGGTGCCGAATAGGAGCTGCCTTTGGCAAAGCGGACGAGATGCTCGTCGCCGCGGCCGTCGGAAAGCTGCACGAGGCAAAGCCGGTCGCGCGACGGATGGAGCCCCATCGCCTCCGTATCAACGGCGATCGGGCCCTCGAAAGTCACGTCGGCGGGCAGGTCTTCTTCATGGAAATATATGCTCATTCAATCGTCCCGGATACCATCGTCACACCCCCTTAGCAGACCTTCGGGTTCCCCGCTTCAGGCCATGCCACGGCAAAGAGTCGGGAACCACTGGAGAGGCACGCTTTTTTGATGTAAGGCGCTGAACGGTGCGTGAGCAAATTCGCGCCTGACCGGTTGCGCTCTTTGGGCCCAGCGCGTTGGTTCTAAGACTCTGTGGGCACAAGGATTTTGGATTTTTATGGGTTTCGATAGAGGGCGTAAGGGGGACCGCGGTGGTCGCGGCCGTGACAAGCGCGACGATTTCTTCGGTGGTGAGAGCAGCAGCTTCGGCGATCGCGGCGGTTTTTCGGACCGCGGCGGCTTCGCCGGTGGCGGCGGAGGCGGCGGTTTTCGCGGCGGCGGTGACCGCTTCGGCGGTGGCGGCGGCGGCTACGGCGGCGGTGGCGGTGGCGGTGGCGATCGCTTCGGCGGTGGCGGCGGCGGCTTCCGTGGCGGCGGTGGCGGCGGCGGCTTCCGTGGCGGCGGCGGCGGCGGTGGTGGCGGAATGCCCCCGCAGGTCGTTGGCGAAGGCAAGGGCGTCGTCAAATTCTTCAACCCGCAGAAGGGCTTCGGCTTCATTGTCCGTGACGACGGCGGTGAGGACGTGTTCGTCCACATCTCGGCTGTAGAGCAGGCCGGTCTGACCGACCTTGCGGACGGGCAGCCGCTTGAGTTCACTCTCGTGGACCGTGGCGGACGAATCTCGGCGACCAACCTTCGAATCGATGGCGAGCCGATGGCAGTCGAACGCGCCGAGCGCGCTCCCGAGCGAAAGCTGACGGGCGAGAAGGCGACGGGCGTCGTCAAGTTCTTCAACTCGATGAAGGGCTTCGGCTTCATTCAGCGCGATGACGGACAGCCGGATGCGTTCGTGCACATTTCGGCGGTCGAGCGCGCCGGCATGCCGACCCTCAATGAGGGCGACAAGCTGGAATTCGAGATCGAAGTAGACCGTCGCGGCAAATATGCTGCGGTGAATCTCGCGCCGATCAGCGAATAACTTTTTCAAAGGGGGCAGAGAGCCGGCGGGACCGCAATCCCGCCGGCTTTTTTCATGTCTTCAAGTCACCATCGCGATCA
>Ga0307410_10001319_pt1 | contig 11084 bp, 12 predicted proteins | sample 322Ometagenome_3_FD_203707 | JGI IMG/M metagenome (GOLD analysis project Ga0307410, IMG submission 203707) | Maize rhizosphere microbial communities from greenhouse at UC Davis, California, United States - 322HYB-O-3 | ecosystem: Host-associated > Plants > Roots > Rhizosphere > Soil | place...
TGTTGGCTGTTTTGGACAACTGGGGTAGGATAGCTATTTTCGCCGAGGAGTGGCCCATGTCGTCCTCCGCCATCAGGATTCGCAACGCACGCGGGGAACTCGTCGCGCCCGCCACGGTTTCATCGAGTGACGCCAAGAACCACTTCGGCCGGATACTCGAACGCGTGACGAAGGAGGGCGGGGTCGCAATCACCCTGCGCAACGAACCCAGGTTCGTGGTGATCTCGGTCGAGACCTACCAGCGCATGGCACGAGCGGACTCGCGCTCGCTCGATACGCTGACCGACGAATTTGACGCTTTGCTCGATCGCATGCAAGCGCCAGAGGCCCGCGCGGCGATGGAGCGCGCATTCAGTATGACCCCTGCGGAGTTGGGACACGCGGCGCGGCGGCAGGGTGAGGCATTTGCGAGCCGGCCTGTGAAGTCGACGGTCGCGAGCGATGTTCGCACAGGTAAGGCGGTACCCTCCAGCGGGGGCGCAACAGTGGTACGCATGCGAAAGGCGGCCACGGCCGCGGATGTTGCGCTGAAAAGGCGTAGCGCCGACAAGAGATCCAGGCGCCGGACGCGTGGCTGAAGCGGCAACGCCGCTGCAACGTCACGGCAGCATCTACGTGCTCGCCGGGTGCAACGGGGCCGGCAAGAGCAGCATCGGGGGTGCAGCCCTGCTCGAGTCCGGCGTGCGCTTCTACAACCCGGACGAGGCTGCTCGCAGGATCGTTGCCGCCAATGCGCACCTGAATCCGCCGCCGACGATGGGCGAGGTCAACGCAGCCGCCTGGAGCCAGGGACGAACGCTCCTCGAGCGCGCGATCGACGAGCATCTGGATTTCGCCTTCGAGACCACCCTTGGCGGCCAGACGATGACCGAGCTTCTCGAGCGTGCGGCAGGCGATGGCCTCGCCGTACACGTCTGGTTTGCCGGTCTCGAGAATGCCGGGCTCCACGCCGAACGCGTGCGCCAGCGCGTCGCGCGCGGCGGCCACGACATCCCGCGCGAGAAGATAGTGGAGCGCTACGACAGCGGGCGCAGGAATCTCGTTCACTTGCTGCCACACCTCGAGTCGGTGCGTGTCTACGACAACTCCGTCGAAGCCGATCCGGCGCAAGGCCTGACACCGGCACCCCGGCTCCTGCTGCACTGTGTCGAGCGGAGAATCGCAGTCCCGACGAAGCTGCGATCACTTCTGGCGGACACGCCCGAGTGGGCCAAACCGATCGTAGCGGCCGCCCTCGCCCTTCACTTGAAACGCCGGTGAACGCTCCTACCCGGAAGCGCGAACGCGCAGCTTCCGCAGACCCGGACCAACCACAGTAGAGCTCTATCTCGTCCTCCTCTTCTGTTCATTAAAGACGAGTTCGATGCCTTCCTCGAACGCAACAAGCACCTCCCACAGCACATCACCCCCGCCAGCGCTCGACCAACCCGCACGATTCACGGCGACGTTGAACTGGCCGGCGACGTCCGCGTTGGCTAGACTGATGTCATGCGCGCGTCCCTCCGATCATCGGGTCGGCGATCTTCTTGGTGATCGCGCCTGGCGCGAACGTGAGACGGTGGATTCCGCGTACCACACCGTGGCGCGGCGATCATTGAGCCGCGCTCCGATGCTAAGAACGCGGGGTGCGTGTCGTCGTCCAGCATCGCAGCTGCTAGCGCTAGCCCAGATCCGCGCTGCTCGGCCCGCAGTTGATCCGGCGGCGGCAGATCACGTGCGGGCGCGGGTCGAGCGCTACCAGCTTCTGATCGGCGACCGCCAGGAATGCCTGCAGATGGCGAAGCTCCGGCGGCATCGGCCGATCGGGCGCGATGGCGCCGCCGCGCGCCGGTCAGCGTCGCAGAAGCTCGATGCCGTTGCCCGTGACGCGCACGCGGTCGCCGATGCGAAGATTGGGCGGCGCCGTCTGTTGAATGGACGCGATCGAGCCATCGTCGTAACGGACGCCGATGCGCCACACCATCGTCTGGCTGCGCTTCGCGGCTTCGTTGCCGACGAAGCCGCCGCCGATCGCGCCGACGACCGTTGCCACCGTCTGGCCCGTGCCGCCGCCGACCAGGCTGCCCAATCCGCCGCCGACCAGCGCGCCGCCGATCGCTCCAACCGCGCTCGGCACGTTCTGGACCGCTTCCTGCTGGATCGAGTCGACCGTCCCTACGCGCGCCGACGGCTGGTCGACGACCTGGTATGCCGGCGGCGTGCTGCAACCGGCGATTGCGAACATCGCGCCCGCGGCCAGCGCGGCCGCGAAACGTCGCCAGGAATCGTGCATCAAACTCATCGTGCTTCCCCCGTATTCGCTCATTCAGGAATGGAATTCAACAGATACATCGCTGCGAGCAGCCCGCTCGGCCGGCCGAGCTTGCCGAGCCATTGCGCGAAGATCACTTCGATGTCGCCGCTCACGTAGACCTGCGTCAGCGCCTTGTTGACCTGCAGCCGCAAGGCGGAATCGCCGCGCGGCAACGCGAACGCATAGGGCTCGTACGAAAGATCCTGCAGCAGCATGGCGTAGTTCGCGGGCTCCTTCGACACGGCGACGAGCCCGACCAGCTTGATCTTGTCGCCGGCGTAGGCGTCGACGCTGCCCGAATCGAGCATCGTCATGCCTTCGGCGGGATCGTTGATCGTGACGACCGATGCGCTGATCAGGCGCCGGCGCAGCACGTCGTTGAGCCGTGCTTCGGTCGTCGTCCCCTTCAGCACCGCGACCTTCTTGCCGGCGAGGTCGCCCATTTCGTTGATCGGCGCGCCGGCCTTTACGACGAACCCGCCGCCGTCGATGAAGACCAGGTTCGAGAAATCGACGCTGGCGAGTCGCGATTGCGTCTGCGTCGTGTTCGCGCATTCGAGATCCGCACGGTGCGCAGCCACCATCTGCAGACGCTCGCTCACCGTGCCCGCCATCCAGTTCACCTTGAGCATCGGCTCGCCCACGGCTTGACCGATCTGCGCGATCACCCGCTTGCACAGGTCGATCGAGTAGCCGCTCGGCTCGGCGCCTGTGCCCTTCATGGAAAAGGGCAGCGAATCCGGCGAGTACGCGACGTTGATCGCCTTCGCGGCCTTGATCTTCGCCAGCGTGTCCACCGGAGCCTGCGCGTACGCAACGTGTGCGGCAAGCGCCGTCCCGGCAACGAGTGCCGCAATGAGGCGCATGATCATGGGCTTTCTCCTGTACGCAATGAATAGGCGGATACTGTAGCAGCCCGCTGCCGAACCCGCCATGTGCCGTACGGCACCGGAAGCCTTTCCGAAGCGCGTATCCCGAGGAGGTATCGTGCCAACCCTGTCCCTGAACGTGAACGGCAGCGTGCGCACGCTGGACGTGCGAGACAACGCCGAACCGCTGCTGTTCGTGCTGCGCAATCGGCTTTCACTCACCGGCGCCAAGTATGGCTGTGGCCTCGGCCAATGCGGCGCGTGCACCGTGCTGATCGACGGCGAGGCTGCGCGCTCGTGCCGCGTCGAGGTCGGCAGCGTCGCAGGGAAAGCGATCACGACGATCGAGGGCATCGGCGCCGGCGATCTGCCGCATCCTGTGCAGACGGCGTTCATCGCCGAGCAGGCCGCGCAATGCGGCTACTGCATTCCCGGCATGGTGATGAGCGCCGTCGCGCTGCTCGACCGGCAACCACACCCGACGCGCGACGAGGCGAAGCGCGCGCTGGCGGGCAACCTGTGCCGATGTGGAACGCATCACCGGATCTTGAACGCGGTCGTTCGCGCGGGAGGCAAGGCATGAAGCCGCCCGGGATCCATGCCCGGTGCGATGCCCCGGGCACCAACAACGCTTCGCGGCGCGCATTCCTGGGTGCGACCGGTGCGCTCGTCGTCGGTTTCGCACTGCCGGGCCGCGCTCTCGCGCAGATGGTCTCCGGTGCACAAGCTTCGCTTGCCAAATCGGTCGACGCGGCCGATGTCGATGGCTTCCTCGCGATCGGAGCCGACGGAACGATCACGATCTTTTGCGGCAAGGTCGATCTCGGACAGGGATTGCGGATCGCGATTCGCCAGATGACCGCGGAAGAGCTGGGTTGCGCGGTGGATCGCATTGCGCTCGTCGAAGGCGACACGGCGCTGACCCCCGACCAGGGCCCGACCGCCGGCAGCACCGGCATCACGCGCGGCGGCGTACAGATCCGCCAGGCTGCGGCCACCGCACGCGAAGCACTTCTCTCGCTCGCGGCTGAACGGCTCGGCCGTCCACGCGCCGAACTGGTTGTGAGCGGCGGCGCGATTCGCCCGCGCTCGGGAAGCTCCGGAATGTCGTTCGCTGAGCTGCTCGGCGACAAGCGCTTCGATCTGAAGGTCGATCCGAAGGCGCCGCTCAAGGATCCGAAAACCTACGAGGTGGTCGGGAAGCCGCTGCCGCGGCCGGACGTTCCCAGCAAGGTCACGGGCCGGCACCGGTTCGTGCATGACATCGTCGTCGACGGGATGCTGTACGGTGCCGTCGTGCGCCCGCCGTCGATCGGGGCGAAGCTCGACGACGTCGACGACTCCTCGGTCGCCGCCATTCCGGGCGTGCGCATCGTCCGTATCCGCGACTTTCTCGGCGTTGTCGCGCGCACGGAATGGGATGCGCTGTCAGCGGCACGAATGCTGAAGGCGCGCTGGGTCGCCGGCGCGAAGCTTTCTGGAGACGCTGCCGTTCGCGACTGGCTGCGCGCGGGCCCGTTCGAAGCCGACGAGACGCTGGTTGCGAAAGGCGACGCGAAGGCCTCGCTTGCGAATGCCGGCAGGCGATTCGCCGGCGAGTACTACTGGCCGATGCAATCGCACGCATCACTCGGGCCCTCTTGCGCGATCGCCGACGTCCGCGACGGCAAGGCGACGATCTACAGCGCGTCGCAGGCGACGCACAGGTTCCGCGTGACGATCGCGCGCCTGCTCGGCTTGCCGCGCGACGCGGTGCGCGTGATCTACGCCGACGGCGCCGGCTGCTATGGAATGAACGGTCACGATGACGCAGCCGCCGACGCGGCGCTGCTCTCGCGCGCCGTCGCCGCGCCGGTGCGCGTGCAATGGACGCGCGAGGACGAGCTCGGATTCGATCCCAAGGGCCCGCCGCAGCTGCTCGCGCTCGAAGGCGCGATCGGCGCCGATGGCGGCATCGCGGCGTGGCGCACGCAGATGTGGCTGCCGAAGGCGACGGCGAACCTGCCGAACATTCCGCTGCTCGGTCCCGAGGCCGCCGGCATCGCGCAAACGCCCGGACTGTCGACGGGCCTGATCAGCCAGAACGGCAATCCGCCTTACGCGGTCGCGCATCAGGAAGTGGTCGTGCACTGGCTGAAGGATGCACCGCTGCGCCCGTCGAATCTGCGCGCGCCGGGCAAGATCGCGAACGGCTTCGCGGTCGAGAGCTTCACCGACGAACTCGCTGCGGCTGCCCGGCGCGACGCTCTCGAGTTCCGCCTCGCTGGTCTTTCCGATCCGCGCGGCATCGAGGTCGTCAAGCGCGCCGCGGCGCTGATCGGCTGGCGCGCGCGGCCGTCGCCCGGTCCCGGCGGCATCGGCCGCGGCCTCGCGTACCTGCACTACAAGAACAACGAGACTTATGTTGCGATGGCGATGGAGGTCGAGGTCGACAAGCGCTCGGGCGCGATCCGCGTGCGGCGCGTCGGTTGCGCGCACGATTGCGGTCTGGTGATCAACCCGGACGCCGTGCGCCTGCAGATCGAAGGCTCGATCCTGCAGACGCTGTCGCGCACGCTCTACGAGGAAGTGCGGTTCGATCATGCCCGGGTGACGAGCGTCGACTTCGCGAGCTATCCGATCCTGCGCTTTCCCGACGTGCCGGACATTGTCATCGACCTCGTGATCCGGCCGACGGATCCGCCGCTCGGCGCCGGCGAGGCCGCAGCGACGCCCGTTCCTGCCGCACTGGCCAATGCAGTATTCGATGCGACGGGAATCCGTCTGCGCACGGTGCCGTTCACGGCCGAGCGCGTGCAAAGCGCGAGCTGATGAGCGGCAGATGCAATAATCGCGGCCCATGGACTTCCTGCGCGCGCTCAAGCTCGCCGCGATCATCGGCGTCGCCGTCGCCGGCATCTGGCTGTTTCGCGAAGACCGGATGTGCCGCGCGGAAATCAATGCACGCGTCGGTGCCACCGCGTTGATCGAGCACGGCTTCGGATCGACGCGCTACGACGTCGTTCCCGAGTCGCGCAAATCAGGCTGGAGCTCCGGCATGCCGTTTCCCGTAGTCGTCAACTGCTGGAGCGGCGTGCGCGGCATCGCCGGATTCGAGCAGCGCTGAACCGACCACCCCAGGGAGCGCTCGTGAATCTCGAGAAAGTCATCTTCGGCTTCTTCATCATCTTCGCGTGCACGCTGAACTTCGGCTTTTTCGTGGGCGACATCGACCGGCCCGAGCTCCATCATCCGTTCGAGCTCTTCGCGGCGGTGGTCGTGAACCTGATCGCGACGGTGATCAAGTTCGGCGATCGCACGCAGGTCGGCGCGACGCATCTCGCAACGAGCCTCGTCGCGACGTTCCAGCTCATCGCCGCCTCCTTGGTCTGGGCGTGGCAGCTCTATGTCGCGAAGATGCCGATGGACGGCGAGATGATGGCGGTGATCGTGTCGCTCTCCGGCGGCGCGCTGCTCGCCAACGTCGTCTCCGTCATCCTGCTGCTGGGCGAAACGTTGCGCCAGGGACGCTAGCGACAACGCTTCGCATCGCGTTCCCGCGCGAACCCCCGTGCCGATCCCGATGAGCGAAGACCTGCTGTTCATGGTCATGCGGCGACTGCGCGCGCCGCTCATCACGCTGATCGTCGTCTACTCGATCTCGGTCGGCGGCCTCGCGCTGGTGCCCGGCCTCGGCGCCGACGGGCATCCGCAGCGCATGACGATCTTCCACGCCTTCTACGTGATGAGCTTCACCGCCACGACGATCGGCTTCGGCGAGCTCCCGTATCCGTTCTCCGACGAGCAGCGCATGTGGATCACGTTTTCGATCTACATGTCGGTGATCGGCTGGGCGTATACGCTCGCTTCGGTGATCGCGCTCGCCAACGATCCGATCTTCCGCGGCTTGCTTGCCCGCGCCCATTTCGCGAGGCGTGTGCGGCATCTCGCCGAACCGTTCTACATCCTGTGCGGCTACGGCCAGAGTGGCTCGCGTTTGGCGCTCGCGCTCGACGGCACCGGCAATCGCGTCGTCATCGTGGAGCCGCGCCTCGAGCGCATCGCGCGCGCCGCCATCCAGGAATTCGCGGCGCCGCCGCTCACGCTGATGGCCGACGCGAGGCTCGCCGACGTGCTGGAGATCTCGGGCGTGCGCAGCGCGCATTGCGTGGGATTGATCGCACTCGCCGGCGAGGACGACGCCAACCAGGCGATCGCCATCGGCGCGCGCGTGCTGAATCCATCGCTGCCGATCATCGCGCGGGCGAAGTCGGCCGTTGCGAAAATCAACCTGGAATCGTTCGGCGGCGTCACCGTGATCAATCCGTTCGACACGTTCGCGGACAATCTCGCCGCCAGCCTGCGCAAACCCGAGGTGCTGCAGGTCGAGGACTGGCTGACGGCCACGCCGGGCTCGCCCTGCCCGGCCATCGTCCGTCCGCCGCGCGGCCGTTGGCTGCTCGTCGGTTACGGCCGCTTCGGACACTCGATCTCGGCGGTGCTCGATCGCGAGGGCCTCGAGTGGAAGGCTTTCGATCCGGGCATCACCGACGGCTCGGATCGCCGGCTGCATGGCGGCGACTACACGGAAAGCATGCTTCGCGACGGCGGCATCGAGGACAGCGACGCGCTCGTCGCCGGCGCCGACGTCGACGCGGTGAACCTGGGTGCCGCCACGCTCGGCCGGCGCGTGAAGCCCGATCTCTACGTCGTCATCCGCCAGAACCACGCGCAGGACAGCGCGCTGATCGACGCGGCGAATGCCAACATGAAATTCGTGCAGTCGGAGCTGATGGTGCACGAGTGCCTGCAGCGCCTGAAGACGCCGATGCTCGGCCGCTTCCTCGCCCGGATGCGCAGCCGCGAGGCCGAGCAGGCCACGCGCACGCTCGAGCGCGTGCGCGCCGAGGTCGGCGAGGGTTCGCCGCATGCCTGGCGGTTCGAATGCGACGTGATGCGGGCGGGCATGTTTGCGGCCTTCTTCCAGCGTCGAGGCGCGGCATACAGGATCGCTCACCTGATGGCCGATCCGACGAAACGGCGCGAGCGCCTGCGCGCGTCCGTGCTGATGCTCGAGCGCGGGAGCGAATTCGAGCTGCTGCCGAACGACGACGTCGCGCTGAAGCCCGGCGACCGCCTCCTCGTCGTCGGCGACGCCGACGCGGAGCGCCTGCAGCAGCGCTATCTGGACGAGCCGAGCGCTGTCACCTGGGTGTGCTCGGGAACAGAACCGCCTACCGGCTACCTTTTCCGCTGGTGGCGGCGACAAACGCAAAAATGGCGGGATTCACCTCGGCGCGCCGGCAAGCGCGCCAAAGGGACGTCGTAACCGCGTGGCGCGCCCGCCGCGCCCGAACCTTGCGTGCGGCACACGATCGAAACCTATCCCGTCACGTTCAGGAGGCATGATGAATCCGGTCGTTCATTTCGAAATGCCGTACGACGACAAGGCGCGCATGGCCCGGTTCTACGAATCCGCATTCGGATGGCAGATGCGGATGCTCGGCGAGGACATGGGCAACTATGTCGTCGCAACCACCACCGAAACCGGAGACGCCGGCCCCAAGACCGCTGGGGCGATCAACGGCGGCTTCTTCCCGAAGAAACCCGATTGGCCCGAGCAGCATCCTTCGGTGGTCGTTGCCGTCGACGATATCGCGCAGGCGATGGACAAGGTCAAGAGCGCCGGTGGCAAGGTGCTCGGCGAGCCGATGGAGATTCCCGGCATCGGCCGGTACGTCTCGTTCATCGATACCGAAGGTAATCGGGTGAGCATGCTCCAGCCGTTGCGGCGCAGCGGCAGGGGCTGAACCCACGCATCGGGCCAGCGCCCGGTCCTTCCAGATTCTTCCAGACGCGTCTGTCCCGCCCCCGTTTCCCCGGGGCAGCGGACCCGGCTGCACCGCTTGCATTTCATTTTAGTTTTGTTAAACTAAACTCAATTGCTGAATCGCACCATGACCACCCGCCCCTACGACTCCGCGCTGCGCCTGCGCAAGCAGGCCGAGCTCAAGGCCCGCATCGTCGGCGCTGCGGCGGCGCTGCACGCGAAAAAGGGTGCCACCGATACGAGCTATGCGGACATCGCCGCGCAAGCCGGTGTCTCCCTGCCAACGGTTTACGCGCATTTCCCGACGCAGCGCGACCTGCTCGCAGGCTGCACCGCGCACGTCGGCGCGCGGGCCCCTGCCCTCCCCGTCGAGGAGGTTCTCGCGGCGCCCGATCTGCCTGCAGCCGCGGAAATCCTCACCGCCGCCATGGACGCGCGCCACCATCACTTCGAGCCATGGCTTGCCTGGCGCGAGGACCGGGTCATCCCGTTTCTCGCCGAGCTGTCCGGCGCGCGGCGCGACCAATTCGCGGCGCTGATAGCCCGTGTCCTGCGCGGCCATCTCGGGCCCGGCGACCATCGTGAAGCCGTCGCCGCCTGGGAATCCACGCTGTCGTTCGATTTCTGGCACCGCCTGACGCGCGGCCATCGGCTGTCGCGTTGCCGCGCGCGCGGCGTCATCGTCCGCTCGCTGCTGGCAGTCGTCTCGCCGCAACAACACCTTGCAGTCCAACCCACCCTCAGGAGAAAGCGATGAAATCGTCCGTAGCGCCGTCGATCGCCGAGATCGCCCCCGATACCTACCGTGTGAGCATCCCGCTGCCCGACGCGCTGCCCGGCGGGTTTTCGTTCAACCAGTACCTGGTTGTCGACGAGATGCCGCTGCTGTTCCATACCGGCCCGAAGAAGCTGTTCCCGTTGATCCGGGAACAGATCGAGAAGGTGCTTCCGCTGGAGCGCCTTCGCTACATCGCGTTTTCGCACGTCGAGGCGGACGAGTGCGGCAGCCTGCCCGAGTTCCTGCTCGCCGCGCCGCAATCGCGTCCCGTTTGCAGCGACGTCGCGGCGCTTGTCTCGGTGAGCGACCTCGTCGACGTCGAGCCGATCGGCATGGCCGACGGACAGGTGCTCTCGCTCGGCAGGCATCAGCTGATGTGGCAATCGACGCCGCACCTGCCGCACGGCTGGGAATGCGGGTATCTTCACGATCTCACCACCGGAACGCTGTTCTGCGGCGACCTGTTCACGCAGCCCGGTGTCGGCGAGCGGCCGCTCGTCGAAGACGACATCCTCGCGCCCAGCGAGGCGTTTCGCCGGCAGATGGACTACTACGCGCATTCCTGCGACACCGCGAAGCTGATCGACAAGCTCGCCAAGCTCGCGCCCACGCACCTCGCCTGCATGCACGGCAGCGCGTGGCGCGGCGATGGTGCGGCCATGCTGCGCCGGCTCGGTGCAGCGCTCGCGCAGCACTGACGCGGCACGATCGATGACGCGGCGCCGCGGCATCGGTCGATGAACGCAAGCGCGGGCGGCGTGGAAACGAGCGGCGCGGTCGCGGCCGCGCTGCGCGACAAGCGTCCTGTCGTGGCGCTTGAATCGACGATCATCGCGCACGGCATGCCGTGGCCTGCGAACGTCGAAACTGCGCTCGCCGCCGAGGCGGAGGTGCGTGCACTCGGCGCCGTCCCGGCGACGGTGGCCGTGATCGACGGCCGGCCAAAGGCCGGATTGTCCGCCGATGACATCGAGCGCATCGGCCGCGGCGGCGACGCAATCGCGAAGCTCAGCCGGCGTGATCTTGCGATTGCGGCGGCGCGCGGCGACACCGGCGCCACCACCGTCGCGGCGACGATGATCATTGCCGCGCTCGCAGGCATCCGCGTGTTCGCCACCGGCGGCATCGGTGGCGTTCATCGCGGCGCTGCGACGAGCTTCGACATCTCGGCCGACCTGCAGGAGCTCGCACGCACGCCGGTCGCCGTTATCTGCGCGGGCGCCAAGTCGATCCTCGACCTGCGACTGACGCTCGAATATCTCGAGACGCACGGCGTCCCGGTCATCGGTTATCGCTGCAACGAGTTTCCCGCGTTCTACACGCGCGAAAGCGGGC
>Ga0307410_10001320_pt1 | contig 11079 bp, 9 predicted proteins | sample 322Ometagenome_3_FD_203707 | JGI IMG/M metagenome (GOLD analysis project Ga0307410, IMG submission 203707) | Maize rhizosphere microbial communities from greenhouse at UC Davis, California, United States - 322HYB-O-3 | ecosystem: Host-associated > Plants > Roots > Rhizosphere > Soil | place...
AACTGTACAGCGTAAAAGTTTTCGTGCCGAAGCGCCGCACTGAAGCTGGTCCCATAGTCAGCGGTGGCGATGGTTTCCGGACCGGATTCCACAAAGTAGCCGTGCACGAAATACACGTGCGAGTCTTCCGGTACGCGGTCGAAAAGGGGTGAGCCGAGCCCCGTCAGCGTATTCCAGCCGATCTGCGGCACCTTCAACCCGTTCGCCTTAAATCGCCTGACGCGGCGCGGGATGATGCCGAGGCAGGCGGTATCGTTCTCTTCGGTCGATTCGCACAAGAGCTGCATCCCCAGGCAGATGCCGAGGAACGGCTGGCGGAGTGAGCGGAGGGTGTCGTCCAGCTCGTTCGACCTAAGGTACGCCATTGCGGTCGAGGCTTCGCCGACGCCGGGGAAGATGACCTTGTCGGCGGCGGCGAGCTCGTCGCGGTCGTCGGTTATCGCGGGTTCGACGCCGAGCCGCCGCATGGCATTTGCCACCGATGCCGTATTCCCGGCGTTGTACTTCACTATGGCTACCTTCACAAAACTCCTTTCGTCGTGGGCAGTTCGCTGCCCGTTCGTTTGACCGCCGCCTTTATCGACCGGGCGAAGGCCTTGAAGATCGCTTCGATCTTGTGGTGCTCGTTGGCGCCCTCGGCCTTGATATTGAGATTGCATTTCGCGTGGTCGGTGAACGATTTGAAAAAATGAAAGAACATCTCCGTCGGCATCTTGCCGACATTCTCGCGTTTGAATTCCGCCTCCCACACGATCCAGTTCCGCCCGCCGAAGTCGATCGCGACCTGCGCAAGGCAATCGTCCATCGGCAGGCAGAAGCCGTAACGCTCAAGACCGCGTTTATCGCCGAGGGCGAGGCTGAACGCTTCGCCTAGCATGATCGCGACGTCCTCTATGGTGTGGTGCTCGTCGATGTGCAGGTCGCCCTGCCCGCAAAGTTTCAGGTCGAGCCCGCCGTGTTTGGCCAACTGGTCGAGCATGTGGTCGAAGAACGAAATGCCCGTTCTCACCTCCGAACGGCCGGAGCCGTCGAGGTTCAGTTCGATCGTGAAATCGGTTTCAGCAGTTGTTCGCCGGTGCGTCACCTTTCGGGCCGGCAAGCGAACCAACCGGTAGATCTCGTTCCAATCGTCGACGGAGAACACATTCTCCTCGCCCCCCGTTTCATTCGGGAAAAGCGGATTGCGTATGTAGATGGCCTTTGCTCCAAGGTTCCTCGCAAGCTGCACATCGGTCGGCCGGTCGCCGATGACGAAAGAGTTTGAGAGGTCGTACTCGCCGGCCAGATATTTACCGAGCAGGCCGGTCTCCGGCTTGCGGGTGGGCTTCTTTTCGTGAGCGAAGCTGCGGTCTATGAGCACCTCCGAGAAGCTGACTCCCTCGCCGGCGAGAGTTTCGATGATGAAGTTCTGCACCGGCTGAAAGTCGGCTTCCGAAAAGCTGTCAGTCCCAAGCCCGTCCTGGTTGGAAACCATTACGAGCTCGAAATCGGTTTCGCGGGCGATGCGAGCAAGGTTTGTGATCGCGCCGGGCAGAAAGCTTAGCTTCGCGAAGCTGTCGATCTGGAAATCTTCGGGTTCGCGAATGATCGTCCCATCGCGGTCGATGAAGAGGGCTTTCTTCATATTGTCACCTCGGAAAACGTCGCGGTCCCAACGGTGCAACTTTGCAGTGCTGCAATGAGTTCATCGTTTTCTTCACGTGTGCCGACCGTTATTCGAAGACAGCCGCCGCAAAGCTCTACATTGCTGCGGTTGCGAACGACCACACCTCGCTCGACCAAGTGCCGGTATATCGCGTCCGCGTCGGCCGTCCGGGCCAGGATAAAGTTCGCGTCCGAGGGGAAGATCCGCTTTACGAGAGGAATCCGCATCATTTGTTCTTCCAGCCTCAAGCGTTCGTTCAAGATCTCTTCCAGGCGATCTTTCATCCACACCGGCCGGTCCAGCACGTCGAGGACAGCCTTCTGTGCGGCGGTGCTGACGTTATAGGGCGGCTTCACGCGGTTGAAGAGTTGAATTATCTCGGCTGAAGCGAATGCGGTTCCGACCCGAAGGCCGGCCATGCCCCAGGCTTTTGAAAAGGTCTGCAGCACAACAAGATTTGGAAGGCGGTCGAGTTCATTCGTTAGCGAAGGCCGGTCGCAGAAATGTATGTACGCCTCGTCCACGACGACGATCCCGCCGAACTGCTCTGCGAGCTCGATCCCCGGACGGCGATCCATGAGGTTGCCGGTCGGGTTGTTCGGCGAGCAGACGAAGATCATCTTTGTCGCGGGCGAGACCGCGGTGAGGACCGAATCGAGATCAAGTTGAAAGTCCTCGGTCAGCAAGATCTTCACCGTTTTCACGTCGTTGATAGCCGCGGACACTTCGTACATCCCGTACGTCGGCGGGCAGATCACTACTTCGTCTCTGCGCGGTTCGCAAAAGATGCGGAACAGAAGGTCTATGCATTCGTCGCTGCCGTTGCCGACGAAGATCTGCTCGGGGGAAATTTCGTTCAACCCCGCGATGCGCTGTTTCAATTCGAGCTGGAGCGGGTCGGGATAACGATTCAACCCGGGGCCCGCGGGCGAACCGAATGAGTTCTCATTAGCGTCGAGGAAGACGCTGGCCTTGCCGCTGAATTCGGAACGGGCGGAGGAGTAAGGCTTCAGATCGCGGATGTTGAGACGTATCAGTTTCTCCAGGTCAAAATTCATAAACCCAATGCCTCCCGCCGAATGGTGACGGCATTTTTGTGTGCGGCGAGACCTTCCGCGTCGGCGAGCGTTTCTATCACGGGGCCGAGATCGCGGATGCCTTCTGCGGACAATGTTTGGAACGTGATCGCCTTCATGAAACTGGAAACCGAAACGCCGCTGAACGAGCGTGCGGCACCGTTGGTGGGCAGCGTGTGGTTGGTGCCGGACGCGTAATCGCCGGCACTTTCGCAGGAATGATTGCCGATGAACACGGAGCCGGCATTGGTAACTTGTTCCGCCAGCATCTCGGCGTTCTCGGTTGCGATGATGAGGTGCTCGGGGGCGTAATCGTTGAGAAGTTGTAGTCCGCACCTGACCGACTCGATCAATATGGCGGTGGAATTGTCCAAAGCTTTCCGGGCAGTGTCACGGCGCGGAAGAACATCGACCTGTTTCTCGATCTCACGGAATGTGTCATCGATCACCCGTTCGGATGTTGAAACGAGCACGATCTGGCTGTCGGGGCCGTGCTCCGCTTGCGAGAGCAGATCGGCGGCGACGAACTCGGGCATGCACGTTTCGTCCGCCAGGACGGCAACTTCGGAAGGGCCGGCGGGCATATCTATCCCGACGCCTTCGCGCATGACCTGGAGCTTGGCCTCGGTGACGTATCTGTTGCCGGGACCGAATATCTTGTAAACGTTCGGGATCCTTTCGGTGCCGAACGCCATCGCCGCTATCGCCTGCGCCCCGCCTACTTTAAATATCCGGGAGACGCCGCACAGCCTCGCGGCGTAGATCGTCGTGGCGTCGACGCGGCCGTCCGGCCCGGGCGGCGAGCAGGCGATGATCTCGCGGCAGCCCGCGATGCGTGCCGGGACCGCCAGCATCATCATCGTCGAGAAAAGCGGTGCGGATCCGGCGGGAACGTAAAGGCCCACGCGCTCGATGGGCAGCCATTTTTTCCAGCACTCGACGCCGGGGCTGGTTTCGACGCGGTAACCTTCGATGCGTTCGGCCGCGTGGAACCGCTCGATGTTCGAGAGGGCCCTGGCGATCGCTTCCTTCAGCTGCGGCGGCACTCGGGCATCAGCTTCCGCGAACTCAGATTCGGCGACGGCCAGGCTCTCCACATCAACGCGATCCAGCTGCCGCGTGTAGTCGAACAACGCCGCGTCGCCGCGCCTCCGAACCGCCTCGAGGATCGCACTGACGCGGCCCGGCAATTCGCGATCGCTTGCGACGGGTCGTTTCAGCAAATTGGCCCATTCGGAACGGGGCGGATATTTGATCACTTTCATACGATCATCTGGTCGATCGACACGACCAATATTCCTTCGGCACCTGCCTCGCGAAGCTCATCCACAACGTTCCAGAATTCCGGTTCGCCTATGACGGATTGCAGAGAGACCCATTCCGGATCGGCGAGCGGCACAACTGTGGGGCTACGCATTCCGGGCAGTATTTCTGCTATTCGTTCGACGTTTTTCTTCGGAGCGTTAAGGAGAATGTATTTGTTCTGGGAGGCGGCCCTGACGCTTCGGAGACGGAAAACAAGCTTGTCCAACGCCTGCGCCGCATCGCCGTTGAGTCCCTGCCTCGCGATCAGCACGGCCTCGGAGTCCATAACGGTTTCCACTTCGCGGAGTCCGTTGGTGAAAAGCGTGCTGCCCGAACTGACGAGGTCGCACACGGCGTCCGCCAGCCCGATCGACGGTGCTATCTCGACTGATCCGTTTATCTCGTGGATATCCGCGTTTACGGACCTCGACCGGAAATAGCGCGACAGTATGTTCGGGTAGCTCGTCGCCACCCGGCGGCCTTCAAAATCGCTCACCGCCTGATACTCGAAGTTCTTGGGAACGGCGATCGAAAGTCGGCACCGCCCGAAGCCAAGCCGTTCGACCAAATCTACCGCCTTTGGATTCTCGGCGAGCACGTTCTCCCCGATGATGCCGATATCGGAAACGCCATCCGCGACATAATCGGGGATGTCGTCATCGCGGAGGAAAAAGATCTCCAGCGGAAAATTCGACGCCTCGGTGCGGAGCTTCCCCAGGCCGTTGGAAAACGAGATGCCGCATTTTCTCAGCAGCTCCTCGGAACCGTCGGCCAGCCTCCCTTTCTTTTGCAACGCTATCTTCAAACTCATAATGGTGGAAAACACACAAAAATACGCCCTTGAAACATATTTCAAGTTCGCACGCTGGATAAAACTAGTTTCGGATCTACCGGGAAACGGGTATTAATTCACGTGCGGATGTGAGTGCACGTGATGGTGGAGATGATGGACGTGAAGGAAAGTTACGAACATCTGTGCCTATATTGAAAACACAACGCCACACAATATGCAAGTTAAGTTGTCGTAAAGATAGGTGCCATTCGCGGAATATGGGGAACATACAGCGCTTGTTCGACAATGACGCAGAACGTCAATGTAGTCTGGAAGACAAGTACCAGCTCAGTTCGGAACCCATAGGTTGGCTTAGGGATCTGAAACCTGATTACTCAATCTTCGTGTCAGAGGATACGGCGACTAATTCGCCCTGTTCGTACCTCGTTTGTCGAAGGGCGGCATTTCGAGGGTGCAAATGCCGAACTCATGTAACGGCCTCAGAAAAAGAAGTTTCTAAACCCGTAACCTATAACTGTTTATAGATTCATTGCCGCGTTTTGTGTCTTAGTTGAGTCGCCAAGAAAGCATTTCTTATCGGTTTGCCGTGTTGGCCCGTGGCTCGAATAGAGATTCCCTACGATTTTAGAGGCTCCACGCGTTCATATTAGGGCGCTTCATTGCATCCGAAGTATTCGGGCTGAAATGATAAACATTTCTTATTTCAGTAAGTGCCAAATTTCGATACAAACGGAAATGTCAGCTCGCAGCTAAAGCCGGGGCCATTACCGTCCAGTGCGACGGCAAACCGCGCAGGAGAGCCTCACCCTCGAGATTTCCAACGCCAGGCGACGCCCAGCGAGATCAGCACCACGATTACCGCGGCCAGTGCAAAACCCCGCGACTTTGCGAAGCCCAATGTTCTATCAATTAGAGAATCCTGTGCCCCGGACGTAGAGTGCGTTTCATTGGGCCTGCTCAGATAAAGAAGCCTTAAATGAACCTTGTCCAGCAAGGACTTGATCCTTGCCGCCGACTCTTTCTGTACGACGCCGCGGGCGAAACCGCCGAGCGGGCCTTCGAGAGCATCCGAACGGGACCGGTCGCTGAAGACCAGGTATGTCGTGATGCCATTTTGGTCGAAAACGCGCAAAAGTACCGAAAACGTTAAAGATGAATCAAGATAGCGGCTTGCGTAGATCTGTCTCGAAGCGACGAAATGCTGCTGTTCGTTGCCGGTCACCTCAGTGTGCACGGCTGAATGAGAGACGGTGATACTCGGCTTAAGGCCGAAGTCGACGATCGACCAATGCATACTGCTTTGGACATTTGCGAGTGTATCAGCCGGGAAATCCTCCAGATACTGCAAGAAATTCGGGTGAATTTCCCGGATGAATAAAGAGTTAGAAATCAGTGAGGTGTGTGCCGCCTTCAAATCGACGGTTTTTCGGCGGTTATCAAAAGTGCCGAGCCCATTGATGCCGCGGCCTAGGTAATTCTGCACAAAGGTGACCAGCATTTCCTGAAACAGGTTCGTTGCACGCTGGCCGGCGTCACCGGCATTCCAGTCGATCTCCTTTGCAAATCGCTCGATCATATTCGCGGATAGATTGAGGTCGCAATTCCCGACAGTGCACTTGCGGAGTTGTTCTATCGAATCCTTGTCCAGCTCAAGGTTCATGAGATCATCGAAAGTTGGCGGGTCACTGAACTGTCCGCCGCCCTTCATTGATTCGCCGCCCTTTTGGCTAAGACTTTCTCGAAATTTCTCCATCGAAATCGCGGGAAGGCCTTTGATCATCAAAATACCGGTTGTCGAAAGATCTTGTTTCTCCGCCGTGGCGTGGTGGCGCACCACCACGTCGCCGTTCGCCAGTGCCGTCACTTCCTCTGGCGTCCACGTGTCCAACCCCAGCATTTTGCGAAATTTCCTTTCCGGGACCTGTGGGCTCACCGCTTGAAGGAGTAGAAATCCGGAAGTAAGCACGCAGAAAGCTCGGAAAATTAAGAGTTGGATACCGGTCGATTGCAGGATCATATAGGACCCGTTAGATAGCTACCTTTTTCAGGGGATCGTACGCCTCGCCCCGGCCGTCGGGGAAAAGAGGCAAATTGGCGGACACTCCCATTTAAGTCTCTTAGCCTTGCCGTCCGCGTGAAAATCGCCAAAGAGGTGCGAAGTTTTTCGCGATTATCTCGTCGGATAGTTCACGAGGGACACTCGCCCTGTTCTCGATGATAGCTGAAAATGGAGCATTGCACCCGCAGGCTCAGGTGGAACTTAACTTGCTTTCGAAATGAGTGAGCAAAAACTCCGGAGGGCCGAAATGAATATTCTTCTCGCAACAGACGGGTCTGAGTTCAGCCGAGCGGCGGTCGAAAAATGCTGTGAAGTTGCAAACGGTACTGAGCCGGATACAGTCACGGTTATCTCAGTTTATGAACCAGTGGCCCCGATAGCGGCGGAGCCTTTCGCGGTCTCCGCCGAGTACTGTCAGCGGATGGAGGCGCTCGCCGCAGAGCGGGCGCAGCAGGCCGTCGATAGAGCGTTGAACGTGATAGCCGAAAAATGTCGGAACCAGAGACTCGAGACTAGGTCTATCGTGGAGGTGGGACGGCCGGCCGAAATGATACTGAGTGCAGCTGGACAACTGGGCGCTGATCTAATCATTATGGGGTCGCACGGGCGTGGATTCTGGGGGCGTTTGACCCTGGGTTCAGTTTCGGACGCCGTAGTGCACCATGCAGCTTGCTCAGTTTTGATCGTGAAAGGGCAGAAACAATAGCCGGCTGCGGTCGGCTGCATAGAGTCGGAAAGGCAGGGCATTAATCAATGGCAAGGATCCTAATACTAGGCGGCGGTTTCGCGGGCGTTACCGCTGCTGAAAACATTTCTGCGGCAGCGGGGGAAGAGCACGATATCACGCTGATTTCCGCCAGCCGGCGATTCACCTTTTTCCCGGCTCTCGTTCCCCTGGTTTTTGGCAATTTCCATCCTGAGGAGATCCGGGCAGACCTGCCCGGGAGATTGCGCAGTCGGGGCGTGAGGTTTGTCGAAGGAGAAGTGATCACAATTGACCCGCGATCGAAGAAGGTAAAGGTCAGCGGAAACGATGTGGACGGAGACTTTCACTTCGATTACCTGGTAATCACCCTGGGCCGCCGCCTTGCGACCGAGAATGTCCCGGGCTTTTTCGAGTATGCCCATCATTTGCTGGGTGTTGAGCCTGCTTTGAAATTTAAAACGGCGCTGTCGGACTTCAGATCCGGTTCGATCGTCGTCGGGCTATGTCCGGGAGCATTCCTACCGATCCCGGTATGCGAAAGTGCTCTGGCGCTCGCTGCAAAGTTTGCGGGGCAGATGGCCAAGAAATCAGTTTCGGTCACTGCGGTGTTCCCGCATGAACTAGGGCGTGCCCTTGCGGGGACGGACCTTTTTCGCGATATGGAACATGAATTCGAGAGTAAGGGCATCAGGCTTATCGAGAATTTTGCAATCGAGCGCGTCGAAACGAATCAAATATTGTCCCGTGGCAAGGAGCCGATCCCGTTCGATCTTTCCCTACTGATCCCGCCTTTCGAAGGCCAGACGCCGGTGCAGTCACTCTTTTCGACGCCGAACCCGGACGGGTTTGCCAAGGTTAACGATCTCATGCAATTGGAAGGATCGGCAAATATCTACGCGGCCGGCGACATTATCTCACTTCCCGGGCCCCGCTTCGGTTACATGGCAATAAACCAGGCAAAGGTCGCAGCGGCTAACATCCTTGCCGAATTAGCGAACGGGAGTGCGAACGTCGAGTACACCCACGAGATCGCCTGGATAGTGGGCGAAAAATATACGGATCCCATATTTTTACATTACGGCATCTGGGACGACACTCTCGCGGATTTCGACGAGAATGGCCTTCTGGGGATGGCTAAGCCGATCCGTGAACGGTATGGATCTATCTACCGTCGCTACAAGATCCGGGCGGAAGAAGGACGACGGCTGCGACAGTGATGAATGCGAGTGTCTCCAGGTTCGCTGGATACCGACGCCCGCGGCCGCAGCCTATGGAACGATGTCTCTGATGAGTGCCCCCGCCAAATAAGCGAGGCCGGCCGCCGTCCCGCCGATCGCCAGCGTTTCCGACCCTGATCTCCCCCAGGGCGTCGTGGACCATTTTGCCTTTACCGAACCGATCAGGAAGAACACCACCCCGGTCATGATCGAGGCAAAAAGAAAGCTGCGATCCGTGACGGCGACGAACGGGAGAAGAGGCACGATTCCGCAGACCACGAAGGCCGCGAAAGTGACCGACGCCGCCCTGAAAGGCGACCGGATCTCGCGGGGCAAACCGTACTCCTCGGCCCTCATAGTATCTATCCACCGCTCCTCATCCGCCGTTACCAGTTCGACCACGCGGTCGAGCTCAACACCGCGAAATCCCTTCGCTTCGTAGATTTGGCGCACCTCTTCACGTTCCCCGTCCGGATCGAGGCGAATGTGCCGCGCTTCGATCTCGCGGACGCGATTTAACTCCTCGAGCTCCGTCCGCGTGCCGAGAAAGTTCGACGCAGCCATCGAAAAGCCGTCCGCAATGAGATTCGCCGTGCCCAGTATGATGACTATCCGGGGAGGAAGCTCGGCCCCGATCGTGCCGGCGACAACCGCAAAGGTGGTCACAGCCCCATCAATGCCTCCGTACACGAAATCGCGAAGATAGTTATGCTTAGTGCTGGATGCTAACCGGTCCGCGATAGCCTGTCTGGTGTGCTCATGTTCGAGGAAGTTTCTGCTCATCGAAGGCTGGATCCGCTATTTCGGGGCGTACCGACGCAGCAGCTTCCTGCGGCTAGAAGCATGAACCTGAGCTCAGGCCGTGGATATTTCGGCGACCCGGATCGCCGCGAAACCTTAAGCTTTCGCCGCACTCCTAAGATCACCGCTCAAATTCTCCATTTTACGGGTGCCAGCGTGGCCCTCCTTCGCCAACTATTTCAATGTGAGGAGCATTTTCCTCCCCATAATGAAGTGGGCGGTTCGCAAACGGCGAAATGAGAGGCCATCCCGGGCAACGTCACCGGCTTACCGCCGCGAGCCCTCACTAAAGAATCTAGTCGTTCCGACATCGGTCGGCCTCAGGACTAATGACCGAGAACCATGTTCGATCTTATCACTGAGTACAAGCGGGCGTTCAATTACCAAGCTCACGACGGTCCGACCCGTAAGATACTTGTATTTTCCACCGGGCCAATTCGTCGAAGCAGAGCGGACAAAATCGCCCTCTCGCACGGCCTGCAGCACGGGATTTATCCGACCCACATTTCTATCCCTAGTGGTCCGCAACCGCGCATCAGCGAACATGACGGACGAGACCCGAGTGCAGGTTCTCCAATTGGCTCCGGCCATAACTTGGGGCCGCAACAGGTTCCTCCGTGGGCAAGGTGTTCTTTGTCGCGGGCACGGAATGAGTTACTGTGAAGGGGAGAACGAACATCATACCCATGAATACAACGCCGAAGGCGATAAATCCGAAGACGACCGCCGCCATCACCGAAAAATTTCCGGAGACAAACATAGCGGCCGCAGCGACCGCCACTATCGTGCAGATCATTACGTAAACTCTTAATACCATTTCTTCCTCCGACGGGACCTTAGAAATTTGAGTGAATACAGCCGGCTCCGCACGGACTTTTTTATCCGCGGGCCCGTTGTCCGATCTATGCGCGTGCAATGGTGGTGCCTCAGCAAGAGCCGCAATTTATTGGGCTGCCGTTTTTGAGGGCTGTGGGAAACTTCGCAAGCGGGGAAATTTATCGCGGAGATTTACACATAGGACCGCTTCCGCACCGAGGTCGGCCAGCAACTCGACGTCAGAAGATGTGCGTCCTTCGCCCGCCGGGCTTGGCCGACGCAACCGCAATGTCTACCTTGTCCGCGGTCCGGCCGGACAGGGATTCGATCTTGATCCTGAACACCCGCTCCTTCCTGGCGACGACCCAGTGATTCAACCACGTAATGCCCGTCGCGGGCGTAGGTGTTGGGACCCGCGAGTTTACGAGTTGAGTTATCGTTTCGATCTCCGCCGAATCTGAAACTTCCTCCGCCAGTCCGTTTGCTACGACGCTTTGCCAGTTGCCGTTATTGACAACTTCCTCAACCTGCAGGCAAACCTGCGGGTTCGACCTCAAAATCTCGGTTTTCTTTCCGTCGTTCGTATAAATGAAGATATATGGCTTCTCGTAGACGTAATGGACCGGGACCACATATGGCCGGTCGTCGATCGCACAGCCAA
>Ga0307410_10001321_pt1 | contig 11078 bp, 8 predicted proteins | sample 322Ometagenome_3_FD_203707 | JGI IMG/M metagenome (GOLD analysis project Ga0307410, IMG submission 203707) | Maize rhizosphere microbial communities from greenhouse at UC Davis, California, United States - 322HYB-O-3 | ecosystem: Host-associated > Plants > Roots > Rhizosphere > Soil | place...
TGCCGATGCCGTTCCTGCTTCGGTCGTTCCCAGGTCTTGATCGGTGTCGGCGGCGGTTGAGGTCGTGTACTGGATCGGCGATTCGGCGGATTGTGTTGATGCGGATTGCTCCGCAGCTCCGGCAGTGGCGTCTTCCACGGCTGCTACTTCTGGTTCTGTCGCGCCGACAGGCGCGAACTCTCCGACATCTTGGCCTGTCTCCGCCGCTGCCGTTGCGGCGTCGCGCTGACCTGCGTTCTCAGCAGGGGTGTCGTCGCCTCCAACGCGATCCTTGAAGTTCTCGATCACGTCTTCCGTCTTGTCCTTCAGCTCATCCAGAAAACCCATGCTGTGATCCTTACGGTGTGAACTGCCCAACACCGGTTGTGCGGGTCGAGATCATATTAGGACGGTGCTGGTCATGATCGACAGCTAGTGGCCGACGCGTACTAGCGATAGTTGGTGAACTGTACGGCGAAGTCGAGATCCGCACCCTTGACCAGTGCTTGCACCTTTTGAAGATCATCACGGCTCTTGCTGCTGACCCGCAGCTCATCCCCTTGGATCTGGGCTTTGACGCCTTTTGGTGCCTCGTCGCGAATCAGCTTAGAAACCTTCTTCGCGTTCTCCTGGCTAATGCCTTCTTTCATGGTCGCGGTGATCTTGTAGAGCTTCCCAGATGATCTTGGTGCGTCCGCGTCAAGGGCCTTCAGGCTGACGCCGCGCCTGACAAGTTTGGACTGAAAGACGTCGAGCACTGCCTTGACGCGCTCCTCGGAGTTAGCCTCCATCTCAATTGCCTGGCCTGACCAGCGGATGCTGGCGTCGGTGTTCTTGAAGTCGAACCGTTGCCGCACCTCCTTGGCGGCCTGATTCAAGGCGTTGTCCACTTCCTGGCGGTCCACCTTGCTGACAATGTCGAATGAGCTCTCTGCTGCCACGTGTGTTGCTCCATTCCGATGACGTTTGACCGGATTAATTGTGCCGAATTAGCCGGCTCGGCAGTTCGTTGGCTCCTAGTGGTGGGAGTTGGGTATTGTTTCTCCCCGCCGCAGGATGGAGATCTGAGCGGCACGGCAGGTTGCCCGAGTGGCCAAAGGGAGCGGTCTGTAAAATCGTCGGCTGATGCCTACGTTGGTTCGAATCCAACACCTGCCACAAGTCAAGAACCGGCCTCTGACTAGGAGGAACACCTAACTGCTAGGGGCTTGGGCCGTCTGTGGGCCGTCCTTCGTCGACCACGCGGTGTCGATGGCCCGCCGCGTCCGGTCCTCGCAGTCTGGCATGAGGTGGCCGTAAGTCTTGAGCACTAAGGTCGCGTTCTCGTGGCCTAACCGCTCGGCGACGGCTACGACGGACCCGCCAGCAGCCAGCAAGACCGCGGCGTAATGGTGCCTCAGGTCGTGCGAGGTGACGCCAGCGGGCAGGCCCGCACTCTTGGCTGCTGGCTTAACACGCGAGCACCGAAGTGCTCCTGCCGGTACAGGTTCCCGCTGGTCGTGGTGAACAGGGACCCGTCTGCAGCCGGTGCGAATTCCGAGATGTGCGCCGCTAGGGTTTCGGCGACAACGGTGGGCAATGGCACCGTGCGGCGTGATCTTGGTGTTTTGGGGATACGCGGTGCTTGCCATCTTGGGTGAGCTGCCACTTCACCCGCACAGTACGGCGCATGAAGTCCACATCTTCGAGGCGTAATGCGAGCAGTTCGGCGATGCGGAGCTCGTGACCGGCCTGGATGATGATCATTGCTCGGCAACGATCCGGCATCGCGTCAGCGAGTGCCTGCACCTGGGCCACGGTCAGTGGGACGATCCGCGCGTTTTCTGATCTTGGAAGGCTCAGCTGCGCTGCCGGGCTCGATGCGATTAGGCGATCTTGGACGGCGGCATTGAACACTGAGCGCAGAGTCTGGCAATGCAGCCATCATTTTCGCCGATGTGTCGGCGTTGCTCACCGATGACGGTGAGGCAGGCAGCGCGGCGCTCAGTTAGATGCCCAGGCGGTACCGCGCAAAGAACGCACCGACCGGGAACGCCGGCTGGAGGCGTGGGTGGTTGACGTGTTGACTGCACTCGGCGAACGCTATGGGGCCGTCCGGTACGCAGAGCAGTGCGCTGGCTGCGCGCTGCTGGCGATGACCATCGACGAGGGTCTGTCGGGTCGCGAGGCCGCCGACTGGTGCGGCAGCGGCGTCATGCTGCGGGAGGTGACTCGGCTGCGCCGGCTCGTGCACTCGGATTCGGGCCGGGGTACACGGTGAACGCGCGGCGCGCCAGTGCAGCGGGTCTGGTCGCCCACCGTGCGTGAACGAGTCGGCGACGGTGGAGCTGTTTTCGGTGCGCGGTCGTTCGGGTGTCGGGCACGAATGTCTTTGGTGGCTCGGTGATGTGCCGATATGTGACCCCGGGTTGGCCGATGGGCCGCGGTCGGGCCCATCGCTCCCGTTGAGCTCGAGTCAGTGCGTAGGCGTAGAGCCGTGTGACGCCTTCGGGCTGAAGGGAAGTCAACTCGGTGTCTAATCACGGCCGTTCGGGCGGCCCTGTGATGCCGTCGACCAGGCGCGCACTCCCTTGTGCTGGGCTCTCCGATTGGAGCTCTGTGAGGGCTTGGGTGGTTTGGGTGAGGGTGTAGGCGATGGCTTGGTCCCAGTCCATGTTCGCGCCATGGGCTCGCAATTCCCTCGTGCGCGCATCGCCGAGGGCTCCCGTGACGCTCGTGCTGCTTGCCAGGGCGAACCGCGGCGCCTGAACCACGTAGGCTTCGGCTGCGCCCTGGATAATCGCGGCAGCATCGGGCCGGGTGGCGGCAAGCGCGCCCGAGATCAAATGGAGGATGATACCCATCCGGATGCGCTCACCGCTCCATCCAAGGGCGTGAATGGCACGGCGGCCGAGCTGGAGCGTTGCGGTCCGGTCACCTAAGAGAAACACGAGCCCGATAGCCCATACGTGGTCCAGGACGCTCTCATAGCCGAGCGCGATGCTGAGTTCGCGGCTTTCGCGGAGGCAGGCACGGGCCTGATCGGGGTCGGTCTGGGCGACGGCCATGCCGACGGCGAGCAAGCCGGTCGCGATGCGGGCGGGGGCGCCGACCTGGCGGGCCAGCGCGAGCGCTTCCCGCGCCAACGAAACCGCCCCTGGCGTGTCACCGATGAATAGCTGAAGGCCCGCGGCGATGGCGAGCTGAAGGGACGCGTCGGCGAGATCGCCTCCGGCCCGCGCGATACCGGCCGCCTGTTCGGACAGGCGGGCGGCGTCTGCGAAGGCGCCTGTAGTAATCGCGATGTTTGAGCGTGCTGCGCAGACGGTCTCCTCGACTCGCCAGTCCGGGGGATCGCGGCGTGCGTTGGCTTCGGCGGCGCGCCGGCAAAGCTCCTCGGCACCCACGCGATCGGAGCGAGCCGAGGCGAACACGGCGCTGACCGCGAGAGCGAGCGGGTAGCCCCGGTGCTCAGTCGCGCCCGGCAGCGCGAGCGACGCTTCGCCGGGCAACAACAACAAGTAACTAGTCCTGACCTCGCTGGGCGCGAAGCCGGCCAGCATCGAAAACGCGGTGTCGACATTGCCGGTGTCGATCGACCAGGACCAGGCCGCGAGAAGGTTGTCCTGATCGGCGCTGAGCCGCGCCCAAAGCACCTCGGCTCCCGGGTCGTGGGATTGGTGGCGGATCCGTGGCAGCAGGCTGGCGTAGTAGTCGGCGTGGCGGGCCCGCCACCGCTCGATCTCGCCGGCCTCGCCGAGGCGTTCCTCGCTGAACTGGCGGATCGTCTCCAATAGCCGGTAGCGGCTCTCGGGGCCGTGTTCCTCAGCCACGACCAGCGATCGCGCCACTAGGCCAGCCAGCAGCTCGAACACTGTGTCGGTGTCGGGGTCAGTACCGTCGCCGCCGCAGACCGTCTCGGCGGCTTCCAGGGTGCAGCCGCCGGCGAACACCGCCAGCCGGCACAGCAGCCGCCGTTCGGGCTCGGTGAGCAGCTGGAAGGACCAGTCGATGGTGGCCCGCAGCGTCTGGTGCCGTGGGTCCGCGCCGCGCCGACCAGCGGCAAGCACTCCGAAACTTCGCTCCAGCCGCCGGGCCAGCTCTGCCGGAGTCATCGCGGGCACCCGCGCCGCCGCCAATTCGATCGCCAGCGCTATCCCATCCAGACGACGCACGACGGCGGCGACCTGCGCCGCATTCTGATCGGTCACTGCGAAATCGGGCTTGACCGCGTCCGCCCGCTCGGCGAACAGCCGCACTGCCTCCGCCTCGGTGATCGCGGCCAGATCGGCGTCGGCGTCGGGCACTCTCAGAGTCGGCACCGGTACCAGCCGCTCCCCCTCGATGCCCAGGCCCTCACGGCTGGTGGCCAAGATCACCAGCCGCTCACACGACCGCTGTAGCATCCCAGCCAGTGCTGCCGCCCCATCGAGGAGATGCTCACAGTTATCCAACAGCAACAGCAGCTGCTTGCCGCGCAAAAACTCGACCATGACGTCCCGCGTGGTGTGGCCGGCTCGGGCGGCCAGAGAGAACACCGCGGCGACCGCATCCTCCACACCGGCAACATCGCGTACCGGCGCCAGGTCACACAGCCATGTGCCGCTACCAAACCGCGGCGACACCTGCCCGGCTATCTGTAACGCCAGGCGGGTCTTCCCTACCCCGCCGGGCCCAGTCAAGGTCACCACCCGCGCCTCACCCAACGCCGCCGCGATCTGCTCCAGCTCCCTGGCCCTGCCGATGAATGAGGTCACCTGCAACGGCAAATTGCCGCTGCGCCCGGCAAGCGTGCGGATCGGCGGAAGATCGGCTGGGAGATCAGCATGGGTCAGCTGAAAGATCAACTGTGGCTCGGCCAAATCCTGCAGCCGAAATTCCCCCAACTGCTTCAGCCCAAACCCGCCGCCGAGACGGCCAGCCACCAGGTCGCGGGTCACGTTGGTGAGGAGCACTTGGCCGCCGTGCGCGGCGGCCCTCACCCGGGCACAGCGGTTGATCGGCGAGTAGTCGACATGATCGCGCCCACCTACTCGTGCTTCCCCAGTGTGCAGCCCCATCCGCACGCGCAGCGCAATGCCCGTAGGCCATTCCTCGCGCCCGAGTCGCAGCTGGCAAACGCCGGCCGCCTCGACCGCGGCAACCGCGCTAGGAAAAACGGCGAACAAACCATCCCCCTCCCCGCGGGAGGTGATCACCCTTCCGCCATGCTCCTCGATCACGCCGGCCAGAAGCCGATCATGCCGCCGCAGCGCCACCTCCATCGCCTTCGGCTCGCGCTCCCACAGCCGGGTGGAACCCTCGATGTCGGTCAGCAGGAACGTGACCGTTCCGGAGGGCAGCTTGGTTCTACCGGCCTCGCCCGGTGCCGCCGACGACGGACGCAGCGCCCAGGTGCTGATTGTGGCGTCGGCAAAGCTTTCGCTCAGCAAAACTGCAAGGTCGTGGGCCAGCAGCCGTTCCAGCTCCTTCGCCGTGGTGAACTCCCGGTACGACGTCGTGCCGGTCGCGCGGATATCGTCGAGCATCTTCGTCAGCCCCGGCTCCTGGTTTGGGGCCGGACGCTTCACGTATAGGAGCATCGGCATGCCAGCGGCTAGCCGGTATTCATCCTCCAGACCCGAGATCTCCATCCCCGGCCCCACCCAGCCGTACCGTTGCCAGTAAATACCGACAAAAACCTGGCTCTGCTCCAAGTAGGCCCGGTACATGTTCCGCGGCGGATGTGGCCGAGCGCCCGACTCATACCACACCGGAATCAAATGCAGCCGCCGAATCGCCCGCCGCGCCGCCGCCCGCTCCTGAGCCAACTCCTCCAGTGTCGAAGAAATGAACACCCGGACCCGCTGATCTGGCGTCAAAACCACCGCTCTGCGGTCCGCAAAGGATTCCTCACCTGGCGAAACGGCCGTACCTGCCTCGTGCGACTCCGCCATGTCCTAGTTCTACTCGCTTTCGAACTCGCTCAATAACCGAGATCCGAACCGAGGCGGCGTTCTCCGTAGTGACTGTGGTTGCCGGCGCAGGTCAAGGTCGCGGCCGATACAAGCAGTAATCCTTGACAAATATCTGGCGATCTGGGCTCTGTGACTGTCAATGGGATTGCTGGCGTAGGTCGGTCCCGCGATCATTCTGGGCCTCCGGGTCGTAGCGACGCTTCAGCTCGCGGAGCCGGCCCCAGGTCGGGCCCGGGTAGGCAGCGCGGGCCTCGTCCTCCTCGCCGAGAAGTGACGTAGCCGCCCACGTCATCCTTGCCGAGTGAATCGGCCAGGCTAGTTAGCCCCTCACGCGGAAGCGAAGACGGTGAACCTTGCTTATGGGCCGTACGTCATCGCTCTCGAACGGCGTTCTCATGTCCCTGCGCCGCCCAATGACGAGCGCCCCACTGCGGATGTTCATGACTGAGCCCGAGGCCGTTCGTAGGCCGTCCGACGAGGCAGCTCCGGGCGCTCGAGGAGTCCGACCACTAACCTTCACTGGCCAGCGTGCCGGTCCGGACCAGCTCTGCGGCTACATCGCGGAGCTTCGTATTGGTTCGCTGGGAGGCGTGGGTGAGGACGGTGAATGCCTCGTCTCTTTGATCTTGTGCCGCTCCATCAAATGCCTTTGCCTGTTCGATCGAGGCGCGAGACATCATCACGATGCGCAGCTGAGTGAGATCCTCGCTGGTCCGGGCCGTTGCCTCCCAGCGAGCTGAGCACACCGTGCGCGGCGGCGTGCTGGGCGTGGTCAGGCCAACGCTGATCGCTCCGCATGTCATCAACGAGCAGCACCTGGCCGGCCCCGCGGGCATCCATACAAGGTCCGTACCCGCGTTCGTACTGCAACTCGTCAGCATCCAAAGCCATTTGCCCGTCGTAAGCGGCCGTGAACGGCTTCTCGCCTCTGATTAATGTGATCGAGGCGGCCTCGACGCTGGGCATCGCGCGGCGAGCGATTCCAATGATCTCGGTCAACACGTCAGAAAGTTCGCGGTGGGCAAGGACGACCCTGGCAATGCCTCATGTAGCTCGGTCACGTTGTTCATCGCGGGCTTCCGTTCTCTAACGGCTGAGGACTGTCAATCGAAGCGAATAAGAGGCCCCCTGCGTCGCGCCCGTGCCTTCAGCACGAGTGGTCGCAGGAGTTCCACAACCGGCCAGATTTGATGACGAAGGCGTAAGGAACGTCGAAGCGTCGTTACCGATCGCATTCGGCCGGTTTCACGACTCGCCGCCCTCATGCTCCCCCTGCGATGCAGATCACACCAAGCAGCAGGTCGTAGCCGAAATAAGGCCGGTAATTGGCCAGTTGCAATCCCTCGGCGGGCAAGAAGCGTCCCGACCAAACACACTCTCCAAAAGGAGAAGCATGACCACCACCACCACCACCGACCAGAACGACGCGACCAACGACAGCCGCGCAGTCGCTTCCGGAGATGGCGACCGCCGGGTTGCCAGGGAGACCAAGCCGTCGTTCAAGACCACCGAGCTGATCGTCTATGTACTGTCAGTCCTCGGTGTCCTGATCGCCTCCTGGGTGGTCGACGTCAACGAGGACGGTCAACGATTCAGCGCCTACCAGGGCTGGTTTCTGGTCACGTTGCTGACGATCGGTTACCTGATCAGCCGCGGCCTGGCAAAGGCCGGGAGCCGCGACGAGACTCGCTAAACCCGTAAGGTTTGGCAGTTTGCTGAATCATCATCAGCGCATAGCTCGAGGCGTTGAGCTTTGACGCATATATCCGGTGCGCCCCTTTGCGAACTTCGCAAGGGGCGCACTGCTGTTATTGACCCGGTTTCCGGCTTCACACTTCTTCGAGCGTTGATCTGAGGTTCTTGTATTTCCGGCTAGAGCTCGCTGGCGCCAACCGCCTTGTCGATCACCTGCCAGACCTCCCGGTCCAACTGGTTCTCCTTCCAGATGCCGTACGCGGTGCCCAGCAGCACCGGCGGGACCGCCACCAGCCCGATTGCCCCGCTCACCGCCGCATCGACCCACTCGTGACCCCCCAGGCTGATGCTCAGCTGGCCCTCTCCGGGGGTGATGACCACAGTCAGCGCGTAAGTAACCCCCAGCAACTGGCGCCACAGGCTTTCCTTGCGAGCCTGCATCACTGTGTGGTTCTCATGAGTGCTGTAGACCTGTGCCTCGAACTCCTGCGTGCGGAAGTGATCTGCCAACGCCCTGGCGACCTCCTCCGCCGAAACGGTGGTGCCGTAAATCCGCTCGTAGTTCAGCGCCGGCCGGCTAGCCGCCGTGCCTCCACCTTGGACTTCGGTCATTTTCGTTCCCTCCGCTCTCACTCCAGGCTGTTTAGACAGCGTCGCTCGCCCCAGGCTATCGGACGGTTTGCATCCCAGCGCTGGGGAGCGATCGCGGCAGTCCGAACCATGGGAGCACGCTGTTCTCGAAGCGGGTCATGGCGCAGATCTGATCGCCGGATAGCGTCAGGACGAAGAGGCCGACCCCATGGCTGACGCCCGAAGGGGCGCGCAGGTAGGCCCCGAACGCCGGTTGACCGTTCGCCCGTGTCCGCAACAGGTCGAACCTCCGCCCAGAGCTGAAGATGCTGGCGCAGAAGCGGGCCACAACGTCTCGGCCCTCGTATTCGAAGGGCATCGGTGGCATCGAGACGAAGACATCGTCGGTCAGAAGGCTCACCAGTGCGTCAAGATCGGCGGACTCCCAGGCGCGGACGAACTTCGCCACGATCGCATCCTCAGAGGCGGAGTCGGAGACAGGAGGTGGCTCGCGGTCGTTCGGCGGCCAACGGCGCTGCATGCTGGCGCGCGCCCGTTTGAGGGCGCTGTTGACCGATTCGACGGTCGAGTCGAGCATCTCGGCCACTTCGTTTGCGCGGAATCCGAGTACGTCGCGCAAAATCAGGACGGCGAGCTGGCGAGGCGGCAAGGCCTGAAGAGCGGTCACGAAGGCCAGAGAGATGGCTTCGGTCTGCTCGTAACGGGCTTCCGGACCGAGCGGCAAGTCGATCGCACCCTCGAGGGCGTCGGGAAATGGCTCGAGCCATACGACTTCGCCGAGCCGAGTCGGTTCGGGCGGTTCAACCTCGCGCACGTCCCACTCCTTTGCCGGGCGTCGGCTGGCGGAGCGGCGCGCGTTGAGGCACCGATTGGTGGCGATCCGGTAAAGCCAAGTGCGGAGCGAGGCGCGTCCCTGAAAACCCTCTAGGCCTTGCCAGGCGTTTAGCAGCGTGTCTTGGAGTGCGTCCTCGGCATCTTGGAAGGATCCGAGCATCCGATAGCAGTGCACCTGTAGCTCTCGACGGTGCGGCTCGGTCAGCTCTCGGAACGCGTCGCCGTCCCCCGCCCGCGCTCTTGAAATCAGGTCGGCTGTCACCACGCCCACATCGCGTCATCCTTCTTTTCAGACGTTGTCGCACTTCCATCCTGTATAGACACCGGCCGAGGGGAAAACTGGGCGCCCACTTTCCCGATGTCGCGGTGTCTGCATCATCGATGGCTATGACGAACCACCAGGCACAGAGAGGAACCAGAGATGATGCTGAAGGACAAGGTTGCCGTGATCTACGGTGCCGGAGGCGCGATCGGCAGTGCCGTCGCGTGCGCCTTTGCCCGTGAGGGGGCCAAACTTTTTCTGACTGGGCGCTATCTAGCACCCGTGGAAGTTGTCGCCAAGGAAGTCGTTTCGGCCGGCGGATCCGCCGAGGCTGCGGAGGTAGACGCTCTCGACGAGCATGCTGTGGACCAGCATCTACAGTTCGTGATCGACGAGGCGGGACGCGTCGACATTTCGTTCAACGCCGTCGGAATCCCGGATAGGAAAATTCTGGGTGTGCCGCTGGTTGAAGTGAATGCCGAGCAGTTCGCGCTGCCGATCATGACCTACACGACGTCGTACTTTCTCACCGCGCGCCTGGCCGCGAGGCACATGATTCCGAATAAATCGGGAGTGATCATGACCGTCACCGCACTCCACTCGCGGACGGGCATCCCGCTGGTGGGAGGCTACGGTCCGGCGATGGCGGCCAAGGAGGCACTCACTCGAGATCTATCCGCCGAGCTCGCGCCTCACGGCATTCGCGTGGTCGGTCTGCGACCACAGGCGATACCGGAGACAGACACAATCAAGGAGGCCTTCGAGCCTCGCGCCAAGGCATCGGGAATGACCTGGGAACAGTGGCAGCAGTTGCTCGCAAGCAGGACCCACCCGCGACGGCTTATGGCGCTCGAGGAGTTGGCGAACGTGGCGGTCTTCATGGCTTCGGATAAGGCGAGTGGCATGACCGGAACTACCGTCAATTTGACCATGGGCAGTTTGGATGACTAGCGGCAAGTTGTCAGGCGGTGCCGAATTCCACTGAGTCTGTTGTCCAAGCGAGAGCCTGTTCGCTGAGTGTGAAGCCGAGGCCGAGCCGGTTCGGCAGCCACATGCGCCCGTCGCGGATCTCGAGACGTTCGTTGAACAATGGGTTGAGCCACTCGAAGTGCTCTACCCACGGCTCCCTTGGGTAGGTCGCCGCGAGGTGGAGGTGAATCTCCATCGCGAAGTGCGGTGCCAGCTGAAGGTTGGCCTGGTCGGCAAGCGCTGCAAGTCGCAGAAACGGGGTGATGCCGCCGATCCGCGGGGCGTCGGGCTGGATGATGTCGACCGAGCGATGCTCGATCAGCGCAATGTGCTCGGCGACGCTCGACAACATCTCGCCAGTGGCGATCGGGGTGTCGAGCGCTTGAGCGAGCTGGGCATGGCCTTCGGCGTCGTACGCGTCGACCGGCTCCTCGATCCAGATCAAGCCGAACTGCTCGAGCACCCGACCGAACCGCAGGGCGGTGGTTCGGTCCCACTGCTGATTGGCGTCGACCATCAAGGGGACGTTGTCGCCGAGGTGCTCCCGTACGGCGGTCACCCGGGCTAGGTCGACCGTCGAATCGGGATGCCCGACCTTGATCTTGATCCCGCCGATGCCCTCGGCCAGCGACTGGGTGGCCCGCTCTTTGACCTCCTCGATCGGTGCGTGGAGGAAGCCGCCTGAGGTGTTATAGGTCTGCACCGAGTCCCGGTACGCGCCGAGCAGCTTGGCAAGGGGGAGACCGGCGCGCTTGGCCTTGAGGTCGTACAACGCGACGTCGATGGCTGCGATGGCCTGGGTAGCCACGCCG
>Ga0307410_10001322_pt1 | contig 11071 bp, 8 predicted proteins | sample 322Ometagenome_3_FD_203707 | JGI IMG/M metagenome (GOLD analysis project Ga0307410, IMG submission 203707) | Maize rhizosphere microbial communities from greenhouse at UC Davis, California, United States - 322HYB-O-3 | ecosystem: Host-associated > Plants > Roots > Rhizosphere > Soil | place...
CAGCGCCGGCGACTGCCGGCCCTCGTCGAGTTGGATGACGTCCTTGGCGATGCGCCCATCGCTGAATCGCACGCGGCACGTCATCTTGACCGCCATCCGCCGTTCCTCCTTTTCTTCGCCGAAGGAAGCGGGCATCCGCGCGAAGCCCTCGCGGACGAAGGCCTTCACGAGCGACAGCACCTGCTCGCGCGTCAGCGAGCCCTGGCGCTCGCCATTCCAGATCGCCACGCCGGTGCCATGGGCCGCGGCCTGGAGGAAGCGGCCGTCTTCCAGACACTGTGTTTCGAGCCGCACGGTTTCGAGCGCAACTCGCCCGGCCGCCAGCTCACGGAGGAGACCTTCGACCTGCTGCGGACTGCTCCGCGGCTGCGCCGGATTCAGGCCGAGTAGCAGCAGCGCCACCATCCAATGGGTCATTGACACCTGCTCGGGAAAGAGGATCATATGCCGCTATGAACCGAATCTTAACGGCCTTCGCGGTGTCGGTGCTCACGGCGGTGCTGGGCATGGCGGTCTACGTTCCGACCGCCGCGCAGGGCAAAGGGATCAAGACGGGATTCGCTGTCAAACACGACGTGTCACCGCCGCTCGCGTCCCTCGTGCAGGGCGCGCCGCGCGAAGGCGCGGCCGACAAGGAAGTGCCGTTCAAGGTGCCCTCCCGCCTGCCGGGACGCGCGAAGCCGGCCGACGCCGGCCCCGATCGCCTGCGCCAGCGCGCGCCGGGCAGCGGCAACACTCCCGCGCCGCTCCTCTCATTCGAGGGCATCTCGGATGACGACAATTCCCGGCTGCTCGGGTTCCGCGTCGTGCCGCCCGATACGCAGGGTGACGTCGGGCGCACGCAGTACGTGCAGTGGGTGAACCTGCTGATGGCGGTCTACGACAAGCAGACCGGCAAGCGCCTGTTCGGGCCGGCCGCCGGCAACGCCGTGTGGCAGGGGTTTGGCGGCATCTGCGAGGAAACCAACGACGGCGATCCCATCGTGCTCTACGACCACCTCGCCGACCGCTGGATGATCAGCCAGTTCGCCATCGGCCGCGACGGACATCAGTGCGTGGCGGTTTCGACGACCGCCGACGCGACGGGCAGCTACTTCCGCTACGACTTCGTGATTACGGAAGGCGGCCTCAACGACTATCCCAAGTTCGGCGTCTGGCCCGACGGCTACTACATGACCGTCAACCAGTTCACGCCCGGCTTCGCCGGCGCGGCAGTGGTCGCCTTCGAGCGCGAGAAGATGCTGACCGGCGCGCCGGCGCAGTTCGTCAAGGTCGGACCGCTTCCCTGCGGCGCCGAGTGCTACTTCTCGCTGCAGCCGTCGGATCTCGACGGCCCGCCCTCCAAGCTGGGCACGCCAAACACCATTGTCATGGCGTGGGATGACGAGACGTGGGGGCGGGGCACCGGTCCGGACGGGTACCGGTTGTTCGACTTCGCGATCGACTGGGACCACCCCACGGATTCCACCTTCACCGGGCCGACCCACATTGCGGCGCCCGAGTTCGACTCGAACCTGTGCAACTTCATCATCGGCTGCATCCAGCAGAAAGGCGGCGAGCCGCTCGACGCCCTTGCCGGCTTCACGATGTACCGTGCGCAGTACCGTGACTTCGGCGCGTACTCGTCGCTGGTCGTGAATCACACCGTCGACGTCAGCGGCCACAGCGACGCCGGCATCCGGTGGGTGGAGCTGCGCAAGGGTCGCCGCGGCTGGTCCGTCTTCCAGACCGGCACCTACGCACCTGATGACGGTAATCAACGCTGGATGGGGAGTGCCGCACTCGACTCCCGCGGCAACCTCGCGCTCGGGTTCAGCGTCTCCGGCAACGACATGTATCCGTCGATCCGCTACGTGACGCGGAACGCCGGCGACCCCGCGGGCCAGCTGTCGGGCAACGAAGTGAGCCTGGTCGAAGGCACTGGTGCGCAGGTGGGATCGTTCAAGCGGTGGGGCGATTACTCGACGATGAGCGTGGACCCGGTCGACGGGTGCACGTTCTGGTACACGCAGGAGTACTACGCGAACACCGGGTTCTTCGATTTCAAGACGCGCATCGGCAGCTTCCGCGTGCCCGGCTGCTAGGACGCGTCGGGCCCCGACGGCGTGCCGGGCGTGAGCCGCCGGGCAAGATAGAAGCGAGCCTTCGGTGTCTCCGTCCATCCGCGTTCGGCCCTGGGGCCGAACGCGGGCAGACGTCGTTCCGTCCGCCGCGGCTCGTCACACCACCGCCGCTCGGCACGAAACCCCTCGTAAGCGAATCCTTCCGCAATCAACGCCTCCGCGTGCAGGCGGAGGAAGAGCGACTGATCCTGTCGGCTCGCCGTCGTGACCGTGCGCTGCGTCGGTCCCGGACCGCAGATGGAAATTTCCAGCGGAGCGGATCGGACGACGCGCACCGACACGCGGCCGTTGACGAACAGCCAGCTGTCACGAAGGATCGCGTCGGCGGTGCGCAGCAGCGACTCCTATTTCGGAAGCAGGTATACGGACACGCTGGCGCCCGTCAACGTCAACGTCGCCGAGCCGAGGCTCGGGGTAGCAAACGCAAACAGCGTGTCGGTGATCGACACCGGCACACTCGTCAGCTTCTTGGCCGAGATGTCGACCGTGCGTGACAACGCGCCATTCGTGCTGAAGGTGCCGAGGTTCATGGCCCGTCCGGCCACCACCCATGTCGCGGCGCCGGCGACCTTCCCGGTCCTCACTACCGAGCCGCTTCCTGTTTGCGCGTACGTGATCTTCGCCACGTAGAATCCGGTCGGCGCCTTGATCGTGAAACTGATCGTATCGGCCGCCGTGGTGTAGCTGAATGCCGCCGTCGACGCCCTGAAGTTCGTCCACTTCAACGCTGTCGAATCGAACGTGTTGTGCAACCCGATTACCAGCTTGTTCGCGTTGCCCACCGCCGGCCGGGATGTCGCCGGGTTGAAAAAACGCGTGGCCACCGCATCGGTGATGCTCGTGAAGCTCACGACCTGAGCCTCCGCTCGCGATGCGCCGCTCGATACCATGACCATCACGACTGCTATGCACGTCGCCCACTTGTGAATCCACATCATTGCGCCCCTCCAGGCCTCGGAGTGTAGCGTCATGTTGGGTGAATCCAGCTCGGCGGTACGCATGAAATCGCATAGTCTTCCTCCGCGGAGACTTGTTGTCGTGCGCCGCGTCGCGTGTTCAGGCCAGATCATTGGCGGCGTGCGCACCACGCACGTAACATCGACTCGCATCACCCGGGGAGAACAACGATGACCGCGCCCGCGGACTATCTCGCGCTCCTCATGAACAGCGTCGGACCATCACCAACAGCGCAGCGCATCGTCGACGCCCTCGTTCCCGAATTCGCCGACCTCGCGCAGGTGTTCGTGAGCGAAGGCGATCGTCTGCGCATCGTCGCGTTCCGCCACATCGATCCGGAACAGCACCCGGTACTCGAGCAGCTCGCCGCCGCGCATCGGCCGTCCATTGACGACCGCCGCGACCCGGTTGCGCAGGTGCTGAGAAGCGGAGAGCCGCGGATGTCCACCTGGATCCGGCGCGAGCAGGTCGAGACGATCACGTCCGACGCGCGCGTCCACGCGATCTTCGACGCGATCCGTCCGCGCAACGTCGTCGTCGTGCCGCTCGAGCGCGCGGGCGAGCGATACGGCGCGCTGGTGATGGCGCTCTCCTCGTCTGGGCGGCGCTTCATCGAGGGGGACCTCGAGTTCTTCCGCGAGTTCGCGGCGCGGGTGGGACCCGAAATCGCACTGTGACGACCAGGCGCCTGTCCGCTGGCGGAACGCGAACGTCCCGCCTGCGCACAGCGCGGCACCCGGGTTTCGCCCCGCCCGACGGGTAACTGGCAGCTTGTAAAGGCCTTTTCGCCCCAGGGCGACGCTGGTACGCTCTTTCCAATTCCTGACGTACCAGGCCATGGATACTCTGCTGAAAGATCTCCGCTTCGCCGCCCGCGCGCTCCGCAAGAACCCGGGCTTCACCCTGCTCGCGACGCTGACGCTCGCGCTCGGCATCGGCGCCAGCACCGCGATGTTCACCATTGTCAATTCGGTGCTGCTGCGGCCGCTCGAATATCGCGATCCAGAGCAACTGGTGATCGTCCGTGAAGTGAGCCCGTCAGGCCGCGGTGCCGGCGTTACCTCCCCCGCGACGCTCGTCGAATGGCGCGGGCAGGCCCGCAGCTTCTCGGCACTCGCCGGCACCTACGATCAGCCGCGCAACCTGACCGGCAACGGCGAACCCGAAGAGATCCTGACGCGCCTCACGACCGAAAATTTCTTCGATACGCTCGGCGCGCACGCCGAAATGGGCCGCACCTACAGGGAAGGCGAGGACGCCGTTGCCGTGATCAGTCACGAGCTGTGGGTGCGCCGCTTCGGCGGCAAGCCCGACGTGATTGGACAGCCGGTGACGATCAACGATCGCGTTCGCACGGTGATCGGCGTCATGCCGGCGGACTTCCGCTCGGTCGGTGCGGCGCCGGATGCATGGATCCCGATCCGGCCCGATCCGCAGTGGCGGGGGCGCTACTTGACGGTCACCGGGCGGCTGCGTCCCGGCGCGTCGCGGGAGCAGGCGCAAAGCGAGATGGCCGCGATTGCACGGCGTCTCTCCGAGCAGTTTCCGCGCTACAACTTGAACTGGACAGTGAACGTCGTGCCGCTGCGCGAGCAGGTCACGGGGAACATCAGGCCCGCGCTGCTCGTGCTGCTCGGCGCCGTCGGCCTGCTGCTCCTCATCGCGTGCGCGAACGTCGCCAACCTGCTGCTCGGGCGCGCTGCGGCGCGGCGCACGGAAATCGCCGTGCGGCTTTCGCTCGGCGCGACGCGCGCACGGGTGATCCGGCAGGTGCTCACGGAAAGCCTCTTGCTCGCGTCGATCGCCGGCGTGCTTGGCGTGATGCTGGCCATGTGGACCACTGATGCCCTCGTCCAGTTCCTGCCCGCCGATCTGCGGCTGCCGCGCCTCGACGAAGTGCAGGTGGACGGCCGCGTCCTCGGCTTCGCGGTCGCCGTGTGCATGCTCACCGGCATCCTCTTCGGCATGGCGCCGGCAATCGTCGGCTCCGCCGTGAACCTCGCGCAGGACACGCGCGAAGGGATGCGCGGCACGACCAGCGGACGGACACGCCTGCGCGGCGCGCTCGTCATTGCGGAAGTGGCGCTGGCGGTCGTACTCCTCGTCGGCGCCGGCCTGCTCGGCCGCAGCCTGCAGCAACTGCTGCACGTGGACACCGGGTTGCGGACGGATCAGGTGCTGACGATGCGCCTCACGTTGACCGCGACGAGATATCAGAAGGAAGCCGAGCTGCGCGGATTCATGGATCGGCTGCTGCCGCGATTGCAGTCGCTGCCCGGCGCGCGAGCGGTTGGCGGTGAGATGTACTTGCCGCTCACCGGCCTCAAGATCGGCCACGAGTTCACGCGCGACGACCGCCCCGTCCGCCCCGGCGAGGAGCTGTCAACCGATATCCGCATCGTCGCCGGCGACTATTTCCGCGCCATCGGCATCCCCCTCGTCGAGGGCCGGGCGTTCGATGCGCGCGACAACGAGCATGCGCCCACGGTCTTCGTCGTCAACGAGGAACTCGCGCATCGCTACTTCCCGGATCGCAGCCCGCTCGGTCAGCGCATCAGCTTCGACTGGGACGGCACTGTGTCCGGCGAGATCGTCGGCGTGGTCGGAAGCATTCGAGAGATGGGGCCGCGCGAGCAGCCGTCACCGGCCATTTACCGACCGTACGCACAGATGCCGGTGCCGCAGATGACCTTGGTGATGCACACCGCGGGCGACCCGCTCGCGCTCGCCACCGCCGCGACCGCCGCGGTCCGTGAGATCGATCCGAACCAGCCTGTCGCCGATGTCCAGCCCCTGGCGCGCGTCGCCGACAACACGGTGGCCCAGCCTCGGCTGATTCTGTACGTCCTTGCCGGCTTCGCCGGCGCGGCGCTGCTGCTCGCGGGCCTCGGGCTCTACGGCGTCGTGTCGTACTCGGTGGCGCAGCGGCAGCAGGAGATTGGCGTGCGGGTCGCGCTCGGCGCGCAGCGCGCAGACGTACTGCGGCCCATACTCCGCGAGGGACTCGTCCTCACCGCGGGCGGTCTGGCCGGAGGCCTGGTCGCAGCGTTCGCGTTCACGCGCGTGATGCAGGCCCTGCTGTTCGGCGTCGAGCCGACGGATCCGCTCACGCTTGCGGCGGTATCCCTGTTCCTCGGCATTGTCGCGCTCGTCGCGAGCTATATCCCTGCACGTCGGGCGACCCGGCTCGATCCCGTGGTCGCGCTCCGTTCCGAGTAGAGAAGGCGGGCCGCGAGGCCCGCTCCCCAACCTTCCTCACAGCTGAGCCCTCCCTCCGCATCAGCGGTCAACGGCATTTCTGTTGCACAACCTACGTCGCGGGAGGCGAGATGGCGAAGCGCAAGGCTGCAAAACGAGAACTGATTAACACCGGAACGGACAAGCGCTACGTCCGCCGCGACACGCAGGGCCGGTTCAAGGAAAGCGACGACGTCGGCCGGTCCTCGGCCAACGATCAGACACGTAAGGCACGCAACACAGCCGCGAGAGGCCAGGGCGACCGGGGCGACCGGTAAGGCGCTCCGGTCCGCAACGGCTCTGGTTCGCGAAGAAGAGGGAGAACGGTGATGTCCCCCGTCACCAAGACTTGCCCCGACTGCCACTCGACGATGCGCGCGACTGAACTCGAGCCGAAGCGCCAGGATCTGGATCTTGCGGTGAACGGTGCAGTGCCGTCCCGCCTTCGGCTGCCGGTCTGGCGGTGCGAGACCTGCGGAACGGCGCGGCCGCGATTGGAGTAGCCGCCGCCGGCTACTCCTGGCGCAGCGCGACGACGGGATCGACGCGAATGGCCCGGCGCGCCGGGAGCCACACGGCAGCCGCGGCGACGAGCGTCAGGACGGCAAGGACGCTGGCGAACGCTACCGCGTCCGTCGGCTCCACGCCATAGAGCAGCCCTGCGATCCAGCGGCTGAGGGCGAGCGCCAGCAGCACGCCGACGACGAGGCCGCCGAGCACGAGCTTGGCGGCCTGTCCGAGCACGAGTCGAAGGACGCGATCGGGCGCCGCACCAAGCGCCATCCGGATTCCGATCTCGCGGCCGCGTTGCGCCACCGCGTAACTGAGCACGCCGTGGATGCCGATTGCGGCGAGCACCAGCGCAAGCGCCGCGAACATCGCGAGCAGCACCGCGATAAAGCGCTGGCCGCTCATCGACTCTGAAACCGTCTGCTCCAGCGGCTCGACCCCGAAGACCGCAAGGCCGGGATCGATCTCGCGAATCGCCGCGCGCACCGACCCGGCGAGCGCCTCGGGATCGGCGGCCGTCCGCACAATCAGCGCCTCCGCCCCGTTCGCCGACGGCGTCTGCGACAGCGGGGTATATGCAGCGAGCGGAGCTGCGGCTGCGATGCCGTGGAACCGCTCGTTCGCGAGCACGCCGACGACAGTTCTCCGTGCGCCCCAGAACGCGATTTGCTGGCCGATCGGGTCGCGGCCGGGAAAAAATCGCGCGGCCGCAGCCTCGTTGATCAGCACCACCGCCGGCGCATCGGTCGTGTCCGCGTCGGCGAGGGCACGGCCGCGGACGAGCGGCACGCGCAGCGCGCGAAAGTAGCCGGGCGTCACGCGGCGGATCGAGATCTCGGGAAACTGCTCCGACTCGGTTTCGCGGCCGACGATGACAAAGGAGTTCGTCGAGCCGGCGTCGAGCGGGTGGTTGCCTGCGATGGCGGCCGCCTCGATGCCCGGGATCCTGGCGACGCGCTCGAGGAGGGCGGCGTTGAACTGGTGCATCTCGCGCAGGTTCGGCCACACGGCGAAGTTCACCGGATAGCGTGCCGCCGGCAGCTGGAATTCGGCCTTGAGCACGCCCGCCGCGTCGAAGCCGGGGTTTACCTGCTGCAGCTTCCAGAAACTCTCGAGCAGCAGGCACGCGCCGGTGACGAGCACCACGGCCAATCCGACTTCGGCCACGACGAGCACGGAGCGCATCCTGCCGCCCTCGCGGCCAGCGGTCGCGCCACGCGCGTCGTCGGATTTGAGCGCCGCCTGGATGTCGGTGCGCCGCGCCTGGACGACCGGCACCATCCCGAAGAGCAGTCCTGCACCGATCGAAACGACGAGCGCGACGAGCAGGACCGGCGCGTCGATGCTGGCCTCGGAGAGCCGTGGGATGCCGGGAGGTCCGGCGGTCACGAGGACGCGCAGTGCGGCTACGGCAAGCAGGACGCCGAGCACGGCCGCCGCGCCGGTCAAGACGCTGCTTTCCACGATGAACTGCCGCGCGAGCCTTCGCGGCTCCGCGCCGAGCGCCGTGCGCACAGCGACTTCACGCACGCGCGCGGTCCCCCGCGCGAGCAGCAGGTTGGCAACGTTCGTACAGGAAATCAGGAGCACGAATCCAACGGCGGCCAGCAGTACGAGCAGCGCCGGCCGCACCCGGCCGAAGATCACGTCGCGCAGCGGCTCGAGAAAGACGCCGCGCGCCTTGTTGACGCTGTACGCGCGCTCGAGATCCGCCGCGATCGCAGCGAGCTCCTGCTGCGCCGTGGCGACGGTCGACTGCGGCGCGAGGCGTCCGACCATCAGGAACGGGTGGGTGTCGCGTGGGAACTGTGTCGCGTCGGCCTGCATCGGCATCCACACGTCGACCTGTGTCCGCGGGTCACGGTCCGCGAACGCGCGGCCATAATCGGCTGCGCTCAGGATCTGCAGCAGGCCGAAGTCCGAGCCCTGCGGCACGATGCCGACGATCGTTCGCGGCTTCTCGTCGATCGAGATGGTCCGCCCGATGGCTCCCGGATCGCGCTGAAAGAGCCGCGCCCACAGTCGTTCGCTGAGCAGCACCACGTCCGGTCCGCCCACACGATCTTCGCCTGAGGTGAACGTTCGCCCGGCAAGCGGCTCGATGCCGAGAATCGCGGGGACGTCGCCGCTGACGACGAGCGATGCGACGCGGGACGGTTCACCGCTTGCGGGTGTCAACACGCTCTCGTCCGCGGCAAACGCCGCGAGGCGTTCCACGCGACGGCTGCGGTCGCGGAAATCGATCCAGTCAGGATAGGAGCCCGGCTCGCGCGACGTGCCGCTGTCGCGATCGGTTTCCCAGACCAGCACCAGGCGGTCGAAGGCGGGAAATGGCGCCGGGCGCAACAACACGGCGTTCACCACGGTGTAGATGGCGGTGGACAGGCCGATGCCGAGGGCCAGCGTCAGGATCGCGGCGGCGGAGAATCCGAGGTTGGTCGCAAGCAGGCGGCCGGCATGCCGGAAGTCGTGCCAGATGTCGGTGAGCATGGCTCTTCCAACAGACGGTGTGCGGCGGGGCAAGGTTGGATCGGCGGCGGGCAGCCGTGGGGACGGACTACGTCTCCCTGCGCACATCCTTCGCCGGCTTGTCGTCGCGCAGTCCCAGGAACGCTGCGTGGCGCAGGTGATCGTCGGCGGTCCACTCGACGAAGCGAACCTGGGCGACGAGCTTCGGACGAAGCCACTGCATCTCGCTCATCTGCTCCGCCGTAACGCCGCCGCCCCAGTGCGAGGTCCTGGCATTCGGCAGGTCAGCGAAGGGACACCGCGCGGTATGGAGCGGTTTCAGCTGCTCGAAGACCTCCCGTCGCACATGCGGCGTGAAGCCGGCCCGCACCTTGCCCGCGAACTTCAGCTTTCCCTGGTCGTAGAAACCGACGAGCAGCGCGTCGAGCCCGTGCGGGCCGGGGCGATAGCCGCCGACGACGAATTCCTGCTGGCGATCCAGCTTCAGCTTGACCCATGTCTCGGTGCGAAGCCCGGCTTTGTAGGCAGACGCCCTCCGCTTGGCGATGACTCCCTCGAGCCCGGCGCCGCGCACGACGGAAATGACCTGCGCCGCCGTACCGGGAAGCGACGCGGACAGCAGCACGCCGGACTCGCGGACAACGTCAGCGAGCCGGGCCTTTCTTTCTTCGAGCGGAAGACGCGTGATGTCCCTGCCGTCGACGTGCAGCAGATCGAAGGCGTAGAACACGATCGTGTGCTGCGGAAATGAGCCGCGGTTCTGGAGCGCCTGGAACGAGGGCCGGCCCTGGCCGTCCACGGCAACGATTTCTCCGTCCACCACCGCCGTGGCTGCGCGGAGACGGGCTGCGGCCGAGACGATGCCCGGGTACGAGGCCGTGAGATCTTTGTTGTTGCGCGACCTGATCTGCACACGGTCGGCGCTCTTCATCACTAGCGCCCGGTAGCCATCCAGTTTCACTTCGTAGAGCCATTCGGGGCCTTCCGGAAGTTCATGGACGAGGGTGGCCGCCATGGGAGGCGTGAAGGGCGGGAGGGCTGGCACGTGGCTCAACGGCTGACGGCTCAGCGTAATCTACCCCGTCCGCAGATTGCCGTCGATTTTCGCGGCCCCTGGATCTACAGTCGATACGAGGAGCGTTTGTACATGGCGGCAACGAGCGGGACGATCAAACGGCTGGTGCGGGACAAGGGGTTCGGTTTCATCGCGACGGGCGGCGACGAGGAGTACTTCTTCCACTCTTCCGCGGTGCGCGACACACGGTTCGACGATCTGCGCGAAGGGCAGACCGTGAGCTTCGAAGTCGGCCGCGGGCCGAAGGGGCCGCGAGCGGAAAACGTCAGGCTCGAGTAGCGGGCCACGCGGTCGACAGCACCTGCCGTCGGCCCGACGTGGCCCGCCACGATCGCGCTAGAGCGACTTCAGGAACTCGACGAGATCCGTTTTCTGCGCCGGCGTCAGGTTCAGCCCGAAGTGCCGGTTGTAGTGCTCGACGACTGCGGTCAGGTCCGGCGCGCTTCCATCGTGAAAGTACGGCGGGTGCTGCAGGAGGCCGCGTAGCGGCGTCGTGCGGTACTGCTTCGTAGCGGTCCGCGCTGCGTACGCCGGGTCGGTGCCGATTTCGTTCGGGTCGTGCAGGAACGGCACGCGCCGCGACGGGCCGCTCAGCACGTCGGTGTAGTGCGGCCCCTGGTGGCATGTCACGCACCCGGCCGTCCTGAACACACGCTTGCCGCGTCGTGCGGCCGCGCGATCGACGCTTCCGCGCGGAGGC
>Ga0307410_10001323_pt1 | contig 11071 bp, 9 predicted proteins | sample 322Ometagenome_3_FD_203707 | JGI IMG/M metagenome (GOLD analysis project Ga0307410, IMG submission 203707) | Maize rhizosphere microbial communities from greenhouse at UC Davis, California, United States - 322HYB-O-3 | ecosystem: Host-associated > Plants > Roots > Rhizosphere > Soil | place...
CCCAGCACCAGGGTGATCATCACGCGCGAATCGCCGGGCAGCGCGGTATTCCACGCCAGCATGAGCGCCACCGGCCACTGGATGGCGAACAGCACGCGGAATGTGCGATGCGTGCCCACGGTGAGTGACGCCACGACTTCGTGACGCACTTCACGGGCACGGGCCTCGCGCTGCGTTGAATCGACCTCGTTCACGGTTTCCCTGCGTCTTCCTGGTGCCGAACTCCGGTTGTCCCGGCCGTTATCGGCCCATTACAGGGCACGCTTTAGGTCATTTACGTGGGGGTCCCGGAAGAAAAGCGTTCGTTTTCAAGACGTAGTCGGCATATTGCGGCCGATGATTGCCGATGTGCCGTTCCAGCGGACTCACGCCGGAAACACGCAGCAACAGGTAGGAGAGCAGCAGGGGGCCAGCCACGGCCCACCACGCGCCGGCCGCGAATGCCATGAGGCAGAAGCCCCACCAGAGGCACAACTCGCCGAAGTAGTTAGGGTGGCGTGTCAGCCGCCACAATCCCCGGTCCAGGACCTTGCGCGAATTGTCCGGGTCTTTGCGGAAGCGCGCGAGCTGCCGGTCCGCCACCACTTCGAACAGGAATCCGACCACCCACAGCGCCACTCCCGCCCAGTCGAGCCACGCGATGGGGCGGTTGCTCGCGAAGGCGCCCAACAGCGGCAACGAGACCACCCAGGCCAGGATCGCGCGCGGCCAGAACACGAGGTACAGGCTCTTGAGGGCGAAGCGCGGGTGATGGCGCTCGCGGATCGCCTGGTAACGCGGATCCTCGCCGCCTTTGAGGTGACGAATGGTGATGTGCAACGCCAACCGCGCCGCCCACAGCGCGAGCAGCCACAAAACCGGCGACAAGCGCGGCGCGCGCGGATCGCTCCCGAGCGCGTAACACACGCCCCCGGCGAACAGCAGAAGGCTCCACAGCGAGTCCGCGTACGACACGTTCTTGAGCGGCAGCGAGAGCAGCCAGGTGAAGGTCGCGGCCACGAGCAGCAGCGGCAGCGCGGAGAACCACAGCGCGAACTCGAAGGGAGCGATGGTCACGGGCGGGCGATCAAAGCAGGTCCAGCAGGCGGAACCACAACATCGCGATCACCAGCGCGGGACGCCTCAGCAACGCGCCGCCGGGGAAGTCCACGTGTTTGATGCGGCTGAACATGTCGAAGCGTTCGGCAGTACCCGCGATGGCTTCGCTCGCGAGCTTGCCCGCGATACCGGCGATCACCATGCCGTGCCCTGACAGGCCCTGGATGAACCAGGCATTGGGTGCCAGCCGGCCGAAATGCGGCGCACGATTCGGCGTGATGTCGAGATAGCCGCCCCAGGCGTATTCCACGCGCGCCTCGGTGAGCTGCGGGAACACGGTGGCGATGCGCCGGCGAAGTACGCGTGAGGAATCGAACGGATCGATGCCCGAATAACTCACCCGGCCGCCGAACAGCAGCCGCGTGTCCTTGAGCACACGGAAATAGTCGAGGATCCAGTTCATGTCGGCGACGGCGGCGCCGTTGCGGATCAGTGCGGCGGCGCGCTCCGCGCCGAGCGGTTGGGTGGCGACTATGTACGTGCCGATGTTCATGAGCTTGCGTGCCAGTTGTGGCACGAGCGGTCCCAGCAACGCGCCGCCGGCGATCAGCAGATGCCGCGCGCGCACGCTGCCGTGCTCCGTTTGCACCACGTTGTCGCTGTTGGCGTCCTGCGCGATGTCGAGCCGGGTCGCCCAGGAATCCTCGAATATCGACACGCCGGCGCGCGCGGCCGCAGCGCCCAGGCCGATGGTGTAGCGATACGAGTGCAGGTGACCGCCGTTGCTGTCGTAAAGCCCGCTGGTGTATCGGTCGGAGGCGACGATGCCGCGCAGTTCTTCGCGTTCGATGTAGCGCAGCGACGTGTAGTCGTATTTCCGGGCGAGATGCTCGACCTCTTCGCGCAGCGCCTCATCGTGGCGCCGCTTGAGTCCGACGATCATGTGGCCAGGGGTGTAATCGCAATCGATGCCGTGCCGGGCGATGAGCTCGCGTTGCAGGTCCAGACCTTCCACGGCCACATCCCACATGCGCCGGGCGTCGGCTTCGCCCACCGCTTTTTCCAGCGTCGACATCTCGCAGGCATAACCGAAGATGGACTGGCCGCCACTGCGCCCCGAGCCGCCGTAGCCGAGATGTTTCGCCTCGAGCAGCGCGACGGTGTATCCGCGCTCGCGAAGATGCAGGGCCGTCGACAGTCCCGAGATCCCGCCGCCCACGATGCAGACGTCCGCGCGGACCTCGCCGCGCAACGGCGCGTAACGCGGCGGCGCGGGCGTGCTCGCGTAGTAGTAGTTCTGGGCGTCGGCGTTCACGGTCTGACTACAGTGGGCCGAGGTAGCGTGCGATCTCCAGCGGCGTGACATGGGAGTTGAACTCTTCCATCTCGGCGCGCTTCACGGTGGACAGCAGATGCACGAACTGGCGCCCCAGGTAGTGCTGCCCGAACTCGCTGCCGGCGAAGCGTTCGATGGCGGCACTCCACTGCAATGGCAATGGTTCGCCCGGCTGCTCGTAGGCATTGCCGGTGGTGACGGGTGGCGGTTCCAGCTTGTGAGTGAGGCCGTGATGGATGCCGGCCAGCACCCAGGCAGTCACGAGATAAGGATTCGCATCGGCGCCGGCCAGGCGGTGTTCGATGCGCAGGTTGGCCGGATCCGACGCCGGCACACGCACGGCCGAGCCGCGATTGTTGATCGACCAGGTCGGATGCAGCGGCACGTAGGCTTCCGACCGGAATCGACGATAGGAGTTGGGACCCGGCGCGCACAGCGCCATGCCGTCCGCGAGCGACACCAGCGTGCCGGCAATGGCGTGTCGCAGCGTTGCGCTGTCGTGCGGCGCCGGTGCCGCGAAAATGTTGCGGCCTTGCCTGTCGAGCACGCTGACGTGCACGTGCAGTCCGCTGCCCGCCATGTCGCGATATGGCTTCGGCAGGAAGGTGGCTTCGCAGCCGTGGGCGCGCGCCACGCACTTCACCACCCGCTTGAAGCGCAACGCCTCGTCGCACACGCGCAGCGCATCGGGCGCGTGCCGCAGGTTCACCTCGTACTGGCCAGGGCCGTACTCCGCGAGCGCGGAAGTGGTGGGAATGTCCTGCGCGCGGCAGACGCTGTCGATCTCCGCCAGCACGGCGGAGTATTCGTTGAGGTCCGCCATCGAATTGATCTGGGTGCGAAATTCGCGCCGGCCCGTGAGCGGACCGCGGGGCGGTTGTGGCAATCCGGCCGCGTCGCGTTGCGAGTCGACCAGGTAGAACTCGTATTCCACGGCCACCACGGGGGTGAGATCCAGCGCGCGATAGTTTTCAAGCACGGCTTCCAGCCTGCCGCGGGGATCACCGAAGAAGCGCGTGCCGTCCTGTTCGTACATGCGCAGCTGCACCTGCGCGACGCCGTCGTTCTGCCAGGGCACGGGGACGAGCGTGCCGGGGATCGGCAGGCAGGGCCGGTCCGCATCGCCATCGGAGAATCCCAGTCCGGTGGCCTCGACCGTACCGCCTTCGATGTCGAGCGCGAACATGGAGCCGGGCAGCGGCATGCCTCGTTCGAATATGCCGGCCATCGCGGCTCGATCGATGCGCTTGCCGCGCTCGACGGTATTCAGGTCGTTGACGTACGCATCGAAGAACCGCACTTCCGGGTGCTGCTTCAGGAAGTGGTCGAGCTCGATTGCGCCGGAGCCTGGGGGTTGGGTCACCGAAATCATGCGGGTGTCTATTATTTTCGACGCAGATACCGCGCCAGGCGATGCAGCATATTCCGGCCGGGAGCCAGCCCGCAAACCGGCATAAGCGCCTGAAATGAGCCGTGTGCGGCCTCGATGCGCGGTTGCATCACGCGGAGCCCGGGCACCCTGAGCTGTGGTCTAATGGCCGCCTCGCCCGGTACATCGCGGCGAGTCCGTAAAAGATAATAGACAGCGCGTCCCGCGCCATTGTTATGGCTGGCAACAAACGTCCCGTCATCGGCATACCAGCCGATCGACGCATGATTGGTCCGCATCCGTTCCACGCCGTGGGCGAAAAATACATCGCCGCCGTGGTCCAGGCGGCCGATTGCCTGCCGATGCTGATTCCGGTGCTCGAAACGCCTCTCGATGTCACGCAGATCCTGGCGCACGTCGATGGCATCTTCTTTCCCGGTTCGCCGTCCAACGTGGCACCGGCGCATTACGCCGGCGGACCGAGCGAGCCCGGCACGTTGCATGACCCGCATCGCGATGCCACCACGTTGTCGCTGATCCCGCGCGCGGTGGCGTCCGGTGTGCCGGTGTTCGGCGTGTGCCGCGGCTTCCAGGAGATGAATGTCGCGATGGGCGGCACACTGCATCAGCGCGTGCACGAGGTCGAAGGCCTGCACGATCATCGCGAGGACAAGGAGCAACCGCTCGAGGTGCAATACGGGCCCGCGCACGACGTCCTGCTGGAGCCCGGCTCGCTGCTGCGCTCACTGGCGGGCGCCGACCGGATCCGTGTGAACTCGCTGCATGGCCAGGGCGTCGAGCGGCTCGCGCCGGATCTCGCCATCGAGGCGCGCGCGCCCGACGGCCTCATCGAGGCATTCCGCGTGAAGTCCGCGCCCAGTTTCGCGCTCGCGGTGCAATGGCACCCCGAGTGGCAGGTGATGGCAAATCCTTTCTCGCAGGCGCTGTTCGCCGAATTCGGGCGCGCGGCCCGCGACAAAGTCCAACAAGACGCAAGTAGCTAGAGCTCTTTCCCATGGCAAACGAAATCCGGCAATTCCTCAAGGATCACGGCATCTCCGAAGTGGAGGCCATCATCCCCGACATGGCGGGCATCGCCCGCGGCAAGATCATGCCGGCGGAGAAGTTCGGCGAAGAGGAGGGCATGCGCCTGCCCGAGAGCATCTTCCTGCAGACGGTGACCGGCGACTATCCACCCGACACCGACAAGGCCATGAGCCCGGCCGAGATCGACATCACGCTCAAGGCCGACCCGCGCACCGTGCGCCGCGTGCCCTGGGCGGCCGAACCCACCGCGCAGGTGATCCACGATTGTTTCTACGCCGACGGCCGGCGCGTCGGCATGGCGCCGCGCAGCGTGCTGCGGCACATCCTCGAGCTGTACGCGAGCCGGGGGTGGGAGCCGGTGGTGGCGCCCGAGCTCGAGTTCTACCTGGTCGAACCCAACATCGATGCCGACTATCCACTCAAGCCACCGGTGGGCCGCTCCGGGCGCGCCGAGCCCGGCCGCCAGAGCTACAGCATCGCGGCGGTGAACGAGTTCGATCCGCTGTTCGACGACATGTACCAGTTCTGCGAGGACCAGGACATCGAGATCGACACGCTGATCCACGAGGACGGCGCCGCGCAGATGGAGATCAACCTGCTGCACGGCAATCCGCTGGATCTCGCCGACCAGGCGTTCCTGTTCAAGCGCACCGCGCGCGAAGCGGCGCTGCGCCACAAGATGTACGCCACGTTCATGGCCAAGCCGCATGCCAAGGAGCCCGGCAGCGCCATGCACATCCACCAGAGCATCATCGACAGCAAGACGAAGAAGAACATCTTCTCGAATGCCGACGGTACGCCGACGCCGCTGTTCTTCGCGCACATCGCCGGCATGCAGAAGTACCTGCCGGCAGCGATGGCGCTGCTGGCGCCCAACGTGAACTCCTACCGGCGCATCTCTCGATTCCAGCTCGCGCCCATCAACGTGCATTGGGGGTACGACAACCGAACCGCCGGCCTGCGTGTGCCCGCCTCGAATCCCGATGCGCGCCGCGTCGAGAACCGGCTCGCCGGCGCCGATGCCAACCCGTACATCGCGCTGGCCACCTCGCTCGCCTGCGGCTACCTCGGCATGGTCGAGGGGCTGCTGCCCTCCGAGCCCATCTCCGGCAGCGCACACGAACTTCCCTTCACGCTGCCGCGCTCACTGGATGACGCGATCCGCGAGCTGCGCGAGTGCGAGCCGCTGGTGCGCATCCTCGGTGACCCGTTCATCTCGGCTTACACCATCGTCAAGGAAGCCGAGTACGAGGTGTTCCTGCAGGTCATCAGCTCGTGGGAGCGCGAGCATCTGCTGTTGAACGTCTGAGGAGCCGGAGATGGCCACTCGCAGCACGACCGAACTGCAGGCGCTCGACTCCGCGCACTACCTGCATCCCTTCACCGACCACAAGGCGCTCGCATCCAGGGGCGCGCGCATCATCACGCGCGCGGAGGGCTGCTACGTCTACACCAGCGAGGGCGAGAAGATCCTAGACGGAATGTCCGGGCTCTGGTGCGTGGCGCTGGGGTACGGACGCAAGGAACTGTCGGAGGCGGCTTACCGGCAGATGCTGGAGCTGCCGTACTACAACAGCTTTTTCCAGAGCAGCACGCCGCCCGCGATCGAGCTCGCGCACATACTGAAAGAGGTCACGCCGCCGCAATTCGAGCACGTGTTCTTCACGGGCTCCGGCAGCGAAGCGAACGACACGCTCATCCGGCTCATCCGCCGCTACTGGCAGCTTCAGGGAACCCCTGAACGAAACGTGATCATCTCGCGCTGGAACGGGTACCACGGCAGCACGGTGGCGGGTGCATCGCTGGGCGGGATGAAGCCCATGCACGAGCAGCTCGGTCCGGACGGTGCGTTGCCGGGCATCGTGCACATCAATCAGCCATATTGGTATGGCGAGGGCGGGGATCTCTCGCCCGCGGAGTTCGGCCTCAAGTGCGCCCGTGAGCTGGAATCGAAGATCGAGGAGATCGGCGCGCATCGCGTGGCGGCCTTCATCGGTGAGCCGGTCCAGGGTGCCGGCGGCCTGGTGATCCCGCCGGACACGTACTGGCCCGAAATCCAGCGCATCGTCGACAAGTACGGGATCCTGTTCGCGTCCGACGAGGTGATCTGCGGCTTCGGCCGCACGGGGCGCTGGTTCGGATGCGAGTATTTCGGTACCCGGCCCGACTTCATGACGATGGCCAAGGCACTGTCGTCCGGCTATCTACCAATCGGCGGCCTCATGGTGGGCGAGCGCGTCTCGAGCGCGCTTATCGACAAGGGCGGCGAGTTCTTTCATGGTTTCACCTATAGCGGACACCCCGCCGCTTGTGCTGTGGCGATCGCCAACCTCGAGATATTCCGCCGCGAAAGGGTGGTGGAGCGGGTTCGCGACGAGGCGGCGCCCTACCTAGCAACCCGCTGGCGCGAGCTGGCGGCGCACCCGCTCGTCGGAGAAGCACGCTGCCTGGGGCTCCTGGCGGCCATCGAACTCGTGCGCGACAAGGGCGCCAGGCGCTTTTTCGAGCCAAGGGGCGAGGTGGGACTGCACATGCGCGACGTCTGCACGCGCAACGGCCTCATCATGCGCGCCACGCGCGATACGCTGTTCATCGCACCGCCATTGGTCATATCCCGGAGCGAAATCGACGAACTACTGGCCAAAGTAGTGCGGTCGCTCGACGAGACCCTGGACTGGGCTCGTCGCGAGGGCTGGCTATAGACGCGGGGACCGTTGTATAACGTGTCTAAAGACGCGGCCGTGTGGGTCTCACGCCGCGACAACATCTAGGGGTCAAACATGTCCACTCGCAACCTGTCGGCATTGGTTTCGACATCGGTCTTCCTTTTGCTGGTCGCCTGCGGCAAGAAAGAAGAGGCTCCGCCTCCCGCCGCCGACACCCCCGCCACCTCAGGCGAAACCTTCGACACGGACAGCGAGAAGGTCGTCAACGTCTACAACTGGTCGGACTACATCGAGCCGACGGTGATCGAGGACTTCACCAAGGAGACCGGCGTCAAGGTCAACTACGAGGTGATGGACTCCAACGAGCTGCTCGAGACCAAGCTGCTCGCGGGCCGTACCGGCTACGACGTCGTCGTGCCGTCGGCTTCGTTCCTGGCGCGCCAGATCAAGGCCGGCATCTACCAGAAGCTCGACCGCGCGAAGCTGCCCAACCTCAAGAATCTCGATCCCGAGATCACCAAGCGGCTCGAAGTGTTCGATCCGGGCAACGAGCACGCGGTGAACTACATGTGGGGCACCTCCGGCGTCGCCTACAACGAGGAAGCCATCAAGGCCGCCATGCCGGATGCGCCGGTAGATAGCTTCGCGATGTTCTGGGATCCCAAGGTCGTCTCGAAGTTCGCCAAGTGCGGCGTTTCGGTACTCGACGCGCCCTCCGAGGTCGTCGGCACCGTGCTCATCTATCTCGGCCGGGATGCGAACTCGGAAAAGCCCGAAGACCTGGCCGCCGCCGAGAAGGTATTGCTCTCGGTCCGGCCCTACATCCGAAAGATCAATTCGTCGGCCTACATCGACGAGCTCGCGAATGGCGAGATCTGCCTGGCGCTGGGCTGGTCGGGCGACGTGCTGCAGGCGAAGAGCCGCGCCGAGGAAAACCAGAAGCCTTTCACGATCAAGTACAACATTCCCAAGGAAGGCGCGGTCATGTTCTTCGACAACATGGCCGTTCCGGCGGATGCGGCGCACGTGAAGAACGCTCACATATTCATCAACTACATGCTCCGCCCCGAAGTTGCCGCCAAGAACAGCAATTTCATCGCCTTCGCGAACAGCAACGCCGCTTCGTGGCCGATGATCGATCCCGAGGTCAAGGAAAATCCCGGCATCTTCCCGACCGCGGAGATGATGCCGAAGCTGGTCCCGGACCTGCCAGAGACCGCTGAATTCACTCGCACGCTGACGCGCACCTGGACGCGCTTCCGCACCGGTAAATGAGGCTGGCGGCCGCGGCTTAGGGAGCCGCGGCCGTTCGACCAATCGGAAGAGGCTTTCGGAAGAAAGCGCTTGCAACGGGGGTCTCCGCATGCAAATGGCGGAACGACGCGCAGACAAGAACAAGATCAAGCAGGAACCGTGGCGTGATCCGAACGCCGAGGCGTACGTGCGGATCGACAACGTCACGAAACGCTTCGGCGACTTCGTGGCGGTCAACAACGTCAGCCTGAAAGTCTACAAGGGCGAGATCTTCTGCCTGCTGGGCGGCTCGGGCTGCGGCAAGTCCACTCTGCTGCGCATGCTCGCCGGCTTCGAGACGCTGTCCTCCGGCTCCATCTACCTCGACGGCCAGGACATGGCCCACGTGCCGCCATACGAACGCGCGGTGAACATGATGTTCCAGTCGTACGCGCTGTTTCCCCACATGACCGTGGAGAAGAACATCGCGTTCGGCCTGGAGCAGGAGAAAGGGCTGTCGCGCGCCGACATCGCCACGCGCGTGACCGACATCCTCGAGATCGTGAAGCTCTCGCCGTACGCGGCCCGCAAGCCGCACCAGCTCTCCGGCGGCCAGCGCCAGCGCGTCGCGCTCGCGCGCGCCCTGGTCAAGCGTCCGAAGCTCCTGCTGCTGGACGAGCCGCTGGGCGCGCTCGACCGGAAACTCCGCGAGGCCACGCAGTTCGAGCTCATCAACATCCAGGAGCAGCTCGGCGTCACCTTCATCGTCGTCACGCACGACCAGGAAGAGGCCATGACACTGGCGTCGCGCGTGGGCGTGATGAATCGCGGCGAGATCGTGCAGATCGGCACGCCCACCGAGATCTACGAATTCCCAATGACCAAGTTCGTGGCCGACTTCATCGGGTCGGTGAACATGTTCGAGGGGCGGCTGGTCGAGGACCTGCCGGATCGTGCCCGCATCCAGTCGGACGAGCTCGGCGGGATCATCTACGTGGACCACGGCATCAGTTCGGCGCCCGGGGCCACGGTCTGGGCGGCCGTGCGGCCGGAGAAGATCAACATCCTGCGGCAGCCCCCGGCAAACACCGCCGAAAACTGCGTCCATGGCGTGGTGAAGGAAATCGCCTACATGGGTGACGTGTCTATCTACTTGGTGAAGATAGACACCGGCAAGACAATAAGGGTCACTTTGCCGAACGTGGAGAGGCTTTCCGACGATGAGCGGATTCTCTGGGACGAGACAGTGTGGCTGACCTGGCATGGTTCCAGCCCCGTGGTCGTGTCCCAGTGAAGTGCCCCGAGACGTAATACGTGAGAGCTCTCGGCGCCCGCATGTCACGCGCACAACCGGGGAGACTGGGTCCGCTGTGGACCTTCTTCTTCCGCTATGGCCCCCCGCGGTGGTCGGAGTACGTGCTGCGCAACCTGTCGGGCCAGCGCCTCGTGATCGCGGTGCCCTATATTTGGCTGCTGGTCTTCTTCCTGGTCCCGTTCCTCATCGTGCTCAAGATCTCGTTCGCGGAGTTCGCGCCGATGGGCAGGCCTCCGTACGAGCCGGTGTTCGACTGGCTGGAAGAAGGGGCATTGCAGATCAAGCTGCTGATCCACAGCTACGAATACCTGTTCAACGAGCCGCTGTACGTGAGCTCGTGGATCTATTCGCTCAAGGTGGCCTTCTTCTCGACGCTGCTGTGCCTCGCGCTGGGTTACCCCATGGCCTATGCCATCGCGCGCTCACAGCCGAGCACGCGCGCGTTGCTGCTGCTGCTGGTGATCCTGCCGTTCTGGACTTCCTTCCTGCTGCGCGTCTACGCCTGGATCGGCCTGTTGAAGACCGACGGAGTCATCAACAACGTGCTCATGGGGATGGGATTGATCGAGCAGCCGCTCGCCATGATGAACACCAGCTTCGCGGTGTACATCGGCATCGTGTATTCGTACCTGCCGTTCATGATCCTGCCGCTGTATTCCAACCTCGAGAAACACGATCTCACGCTGCTCGAGGCCGCGCAGGATCTCGGCGCCGGCCCAATCAAATCCTTCCTGCGCGTCACGCTGCCGCTGTCACTCCCGGGCGTCGTGGCCGGTTCGCTGCTGGTGTTCATTCCGGCGGTGGGCGAGTACGTGATCCCGTCGCTGCTCGGGCGCAGCGACCAGCTCATGATCGCGCGCCTGCTCGCGGACGAATTCTTCCTGAATCGCGACTGGCCCAAGGCGAGCGCGGTAGCCATCGCGATGCTGCTGCTGCTGGTCGTGCCCATCATGATCTTCCAGCACTTCCAGAACCGCGAACTGCAGGCGCAAAAGAAGTGAGCACCGAGCCGTGAAATCCAGGGGCTATTTCAGCAAGGGCATGCTGGCCCTGGGCCTGGCATTCCT
>Ga0307410_10001324_pt1 | contig 11070 bp, 8 predicted proteins | sample 322Ometagenome_3_FD_203707 | JGI IMG/M metagenome (GOLD analysis project Ga0307410, IMG submission 203707) | Maize rhizosphere microbial communities from greenhouse at UC Davis, California, United States - 322HYB-O-3 | ecosystem: Host-associated > Plants > Roots > Rhizosphere > Soil | place...
GACCTTCTTCTGCAGGTACCGTCACTTTCGCTTCGTCCCTGCTGAAAGCGGTTTACAACCCGAAGGCCTTCGTCCCGCACGCGGCGTCGCTGCGTCAGGCTTTCGCCCATTGCGCAATATTCCCCGCTGCTGCCTCCCGTAGGAGTCTGGGCCGTGTCTCAGTCCCAGTGTGGCCGTACACCCTCTCAGGCCGGCTACCCGTCGTCGCCTTGGTAGGCCGTTACCCCACCAACAAGCTGATAGGACGCGGGCCCATCCCCGACCGGGGACCCTTTCCAGCCTCCACCATGCGGAGGAGGCTCATATCCGGTATTAGACCCAGTTTCCCAGGCTTATCCCGGTGTCGGGGGCAGGTTACCCACGTGTTACTCACCCGTTCGCCGCTAGGCACCAACCCGGTGTTGCCACCGGGCGGTCCTCGCTCGACTTGCATGCGTTAGGCACGCCGCCAGCGTTCATCCTGAGCCAGGATCAAACTCTCCATCTGAGATCGGAAACTCCCGCGGGCCCGGAGGCTCGTGGGGGTGTTTCTCGAAGGAGCTCGGTGGCCCTGGAGCCACACGAGTTTGACCATCCGTCCCGGACGGACCGGGGGGATGGGCGGTACGGGGGCCTATCCCTGCACCGCTCGAGGCTCATCCGTTATCCGGATGCGCCAAGGAACCGTTCCGAGGGGGCAAGCCCCCAAGGGACGGGGTTTTGGCACTGGCTTTTCACACACTGTTGAGTTTTCAAGGAACGTCGCCGGGTTGCTCTTCGGCGACTCACCTGCGGTTCCCGCATCCCGTCGCCGCCGGAGCGGCGGGACGGTACCACGGGCCTTTCAAGGTCGTCAAAGACCTCCCACCTGCCCGGTCAGCGTACTCCTGGTGGAGCACCACCCGCCACGCCGACACCTTCACACAGAAGCGCCGCCCTGCGCCCCGAACCTTCTGGGCGTCAGGACGGCCACCGAACAGCCGTCGGATTGACTCCTAGTGGCGCTCGGCGACCTCCTGTCTTCCGATGCCGACGCCGTGGGCGTCGTCCCGGAGAGGTCCTCGGTCTCGAAGAACTTCCCTGCTTGCAGCTTGGTGACGGTAGCACCGCGTTCGACACGGTGTCAACTTGCCGCTGCTGGACCCCAGCAACCACAACGGTTCCGGGAGGGTCCGGGGGTGTCAGCCGGCACAACGGCCCCCGGGGGACCGGTATTCCCCGGCCGGCTTCAGGACCGGCGGGTCTCCTCGGTGACCTGGAGCCGAAGCGGGGAGCGGCGGCCGACGGTGAGCAGGCGGCCGTCCAGCTCCTGGGCCGGCCAGCTCTGCTCGACCGAGTCCACCGGCTTGCCGTCCAGGCGGACCGCGCCCTGGTCGACCAGGCGCCGGGCCTCGCCCCTGGAGCCGACCAGGCCGGCCTCGGCCAGCAGGGCCACCACCCACACCTGGCCGTCGCGGACCGCCGAGGCCGGGATGGCCAGGGGGGGCGCGGACGCCGCGTCGGCGACGGCCCCGGCGCGTTGCCGCACGCCGGCGTCGAAGGCGGCCTCGGCCGCCGGGGCCGCCTCGGGGCCGTGGTAGAGGGTCACCACCTCACGGGCCAGGCGGCGCTTGACGTCGCGGGCCGCGGTCCCGCCGCCGGCCGCCTGGGCGGCCAGCGCCTCCACCTCGGCCGGATCCAGGTCGGTGGTGAGCCGCAGGTACTCCCCGAGGACCTGGTCGGGGATGCGCATGAGCTTGCCGTACTGGGCCTCGGGCGGCTCGTCCAGGTAGATGCCGTTGTCGAGGCTCTTGGACATCTTCTGGACCCCGTCGGTGCCCCGCAGCAGCGGCATGGTCAGGACCACCTGGCCGGCCTGGCCGTGGGCGCGCTGGAGGTCGCGGCCGACGTGCAGGTTGAAGGTCTGGTCGGTGCCGCCCACCTCCACGTCGGCCTTGATGGCGACCGAGTCCCTGCCCTGCATCAGCGGGTACAGGAACTCGACCAGGGAGATGGGCTGGCCGGCCGCGTAGCGGTTGCGGAAGTCGTCGCGCTCCAGAAGATTCGCCACGGTCACGTGGGCGGCCAGCCGGGCCACGTCGGCGAAGGTCATGGGGGCCAGCCACTCGGCGTTCCGGCGCACCTCGGCGGCGTCGACGTCCAGCACCCGGCTCACCTGCTCCAGGTAGGTGCGGGCGTGCTCGGCGACCTCGTCCTCGGTCTGCTGGCGGCGGGTCTGGCTGCGCCCGCTGGGGTCGCCGACCAGCCCGGTGAAGTTGCCGATGATCAGCACCACGGTGTGGCCGAACCGCTGGAACTGGGCCAGCTTGCGCAGGACGACGGCGTGCCCGAGGGTCAGGTGGGCCGAGGACGGGTCGATGCCGAGCTTGACCCGCAGCGGCCGGCCCTCGGCCGCGGCCGCCTGGAGCCGCTCGAGCAGGCCGCCGGGCGGGGAGATCTCGGCCACCCCGCTGGACAGCACCCGGGCCTGCTCGGCCGGCGACACCGTCACCCTGCACCCTCCCCCCGCCTGGGACCGCCTGGACGGCCATCAGCCTACATGCAGTGGTACGGTCGCGGTCCCCCGGTCGCCACTCCCCGGTTGCGGAGGCTATGGGCCCGCACTTCAAGAAGACCGTGACCCTCGACCACGGCGGCCGCCGGCTGGAGCTGGGGGTCGCCCAGGAGCTGTTCAGCAGCCACGAGGTCGACGTCGGGACCCGCCTGCTGCTGCGCACCCTGGCCGGGCCCGAGCACGCCTCGCGCCGGCGGGTCCTGGACCTGGGCTGCGGCTATGGCCCGCTCGGGCTGGCCCTGCGGGCGGCCGCCGCCGACCGGGTGGTCCACCTGGTCGACCGGGACGCCCTGGCCGTCGAGTACAGCCGCGAGAACGCGGCCCGCAACCGGCTGGACGACGTCGAGGTGTACGGCAGCCTGGGCTACGCCGACGTGCGGGGCTCCGGCTTCGACCTGATCGTCTCCAACATCCCGGCCAAGGCCGGGCCGCCGGTCATCGAGCGGCTCCTGCTGGGCGGGGCCGGGCTGCTGGCCCCGGGTGGGCTGGTGGCCGTGGTGGTCATCGCGCCCCTGCGGGCGAGCGTGACCGCGGTCCTGGAGGGCGCACCCGGGGTCGAGGTCGTGTTCCGGCGGGCCACGGCCAGCTACGCCGTCTTCCACTACCGGTTCCGGGACTGGCCGGCGCCGCCAGCGACGCCGGACGGCCCGGCCGACGGGCTGGGGGTGTACGAGCGCGGGCGGCTCACCGTGACCCACGCCGGGGTCAGTGTCCGGCTGCGCACCGCCTGGGGCCTGCCCGAGTTCGACTCCCTCGGCGTCCTCTCCCGGCTGGTGGCCGACGCGCTCCTGCGGCCGGGTGGCCGGCCGCCCCGGACCGCGCTGGTGCTGCATCCCGGGCCGGGCCACCTGCCCTGCCTGCTGTGGGCGGGGCGGCGGCCGGCCGAGCTGCGGCTGGTCGACCGCGACCTGCTGGCCCTGCGGTTCAGCCAGGCCAACCTGGTCGCCAACGGCTGCCCGGTCGAGCGGGTCGCCACCGCCCACCGGGTCGGTCCCGACCCGGCCGCGCTGGCGGACGCCGACCTGGTCGTGGCCATGCTGCGCCCCAAGGAGCCGCCCGAGGCCACCGCCGCCACCCTCCGCCAGCTCGTGGCCGCGGTCCCCCGGGGGGCCACGGTGGTGGTCGGGGGCGGCTCCACGGCGGTCACCCGCGGCCTGGCCGCCCTGGAGGCGGCGAAGCTCCCGTTCCGCACCCTGGACCGGAGACGCGGCCGGGGGGCGAGCGCGGTGGTGCTGGAACGCCGCTGAGGTGGGCCGGCGGGCTGCCGAGGTTTCGGATGCCATGGGCCGCCCCCCCGCATGCGGGAACCCCGCCGCGCTCGGCGCCTCCGGGTCGGGTCCGGCCAGGCCATCCCCGGCGGTGAGGGGCCGCCGAGAGGGCGGGCGCCGGTCAGCAGCAGGGGGTCGGTCACGGTTCCCGCCTGGCCGGGCGGCGGGCCGGGCCGGGGCGGCCCGGGGAGACGGCGGGGTGGCCGGCGACCAGGGCCCGCCAGGGGCGGTCGGCGGCGGTGGTGACCCCGACCCGGCCGGTCCAGGCCACCTGGTCGTCGGGGACGGGCCAGCCCGCCGTGAGCAGCACCGGGGGCCGGTCCAGGGGGAGGCCGTTGGCCCAGCCGGCCAGGCCGAGGGCGGCGCACAGGCGGGCCGGCCCCCTGCCCAGGTCGCGGGGGCGGCTGGCCGGGCGGCGGGCCTGCATGCGCTCGGTGCCGCAGACCGGCTCGCCGGCCCGCAGCAGCACCGCCTGGGCGGTCCCCTCGGGGGCGCAGACCACGTTGGCGCACCAGTGCATCCCGTAGGTGAAGTAGAGGTAGAGGTGGCCGGGGGGGCCGAACATGACCGCGTTGCGTTGGGTGGGGCCGCGGTGGGCGTGGCTGGCCGGGTCCAGGCCGGCCCCGTCGTAGGCCTCGGTCTCGACCAGCCGGACCGCGCTCGGCCCCTCCGGGGCCTGGTGGACCAGCAGCCGCCCCAGCAGGTCGCGGGTCACCTCCAGCACCGGCCGCAGGTAGAAGGCGATGGGCAGCGGCTCAAGGGCGCCGGGCGGCAGCGGCCCGTGGTCCGGGGGGTTGTGGACAGCCGGGGCCGCGCCCTCCGGCGTTGGGCTACCCTCCCGATTCGGGGGCCCCGGCACCGGGGGGCCGGACTCCGGCGTGGGCGTGTCGCGGTCGCGGTCGCGGTCCACGCTCATCGGCCGGGGCGGCGGCCCTTGGCCAGGAAGTGGCGGAGCTGGTCCACGGGGAGGGTGTTGAGGACCCGGTCGGGGGTGGTCCAGCCGCGGCCGGCGGTGGCCACGGCGAAGCGCATGTTGGCCAGGTGGCCGGGGCCGTGGCTGTCGGCCCCGAAGGCGAGCATGACCCCGAACCGGTGGGCCAGGCGGACCTGCTCGTCGCCGAGGTCGAGGCGGTGCGGGGAGCCGTTGACCTCCAGGGCGGTGCCGGTGCGGGCGGCCGCCCGGTACAGGGCCTCCAGGTCGACGTCGCCGGCGGCCCGGCTGCCGATGCGCCGGCCGGTGGGGTGGCCGATGACGTTGACGGCGGGGTGCTCGCAGGCGGCCACCAGCCGGGCCGTGAGCAGCTCCCGGGGCTGGTCGAGGCGGTCATGGACGCTGGCCACGAGCACGTCGAAGCCGTCGAGGAACTCGTCGTCGTAGTCGAGCGACCCGTCGCCGCCGATGTTGAGCTCGGCCCCACAGAGCAGCTCGATGTCGCCGAGGCGGGCCTCGAGGGCCCGGATGCGCCGGCGCTGGGCCAGGAGCTGGTCGCGGCTGGCCCCGCCCAGGCCGAGCCGCTCGCCGTGGTCGGTGATGGCCAGGAACCGGTAGCCGCGGGCCCTGGCCGCGTCGACCATGACCTCCAGGGGGGCGGTGCCGTCGGGCGACAGGTCGGTGTGGCAGTGGAAGTCGCCGCCCACGTCGGCCTCGCTGACCAGCCTGGGCAGCTGGCCGCGGCGGGCGGCGTCGACCTCGCCGCGGTCCTCGCGCAGCACCGGCGGCACCCAGGCCATGCCCAGGCGGTCGTAGACGACCTCCTCGTCGGTGGCCTCGACCAGCTCGCCGCCCCGCTCGAACAGGCCGTACTCGCTGAGCTTGAGCCCGGCCTTGACGGCCCGCTCGCGGATGCGGACGTTGTGGGCGGCCGACCCGGTGAAGTACTGCAGGGCCGCGCCCCACACCTCGGGGCGGACGGTGCGCAGGTCGACCTGGAGGCCGTCCCTGGTCCGGATCGACGTCTTGGTGTCGCCGTGGGCGGCGACCTCCGCCACCTGGGGCAGCTCGGTGAAGGCGCGGGCCGCGGCGGCCGGGTCGTCGGCGGCGGCCAGCAGGTCGATGTCGTGGACGGTGGCCTTCATGCGCCGCAGCGACCCGGCGACCTCGACCCGCTGGACCCCGTCGACTCCTGCCAGCCGGTCGCGGAGGCCCTCGGCCAGGGGCAGGGCCACGGCCAGGGGGATGCCGTCCACCCGCTGGGGCATCCGCTCCAGGGCGCGGCGCAGGTTGGCCTCGGTGCGCACCCCCATGCCGGGCAGGCCGGCCACCCGGCCGGCGGCCACCGCCTCGGCCAGCTCCTCGGGCGAGGACACCCCGAGCCGCTCGTGGACCATGCGGGCCTTGGCCGGGCCGAGGCCGGGCACCCGGACCAGGGCCCGCAGCCCGGGTGGGACCTGGGCCCGCAGCTCCTCCAGCTTGGCCACCCGGCCCGTGTTCAGGTACTCGCGGACCTTGGCGGCGATCGCCTTGCCGACCCCGGGGATGGCGGCCAGCTCGCGCTCGGACAGGCCGGACAGGTCGGCGCCGTAGCCGGACAGGGCGCGGGCGCCGCGGTCATAGGCCCGGACCCGGAAGCCGGTCTCGCCGGTGAGCTCCAGCAGCTCGGCCATCTCCGAGAACAGCCGGGCCAGCTCCTCGTTGCCCCAGGGCATGGCGGGCGCCTCCCTTCAGGCGGCCGGGCCGCGGGGCCCGGGGTCGCCGCTGGCCTCCAGGCGGTCGGCCGGGTCACCGAGCGTGCCCCGGCCGAGGGGCAGGTCGGTGCGCTCGACCTGGCGGCCGGGGCGGGCCCACCAGCCGGCGGCCAGGACGGCCCCGACCACGCCCCAGGCGACCATGACCCCGAGGGTGAGCAGCGCGGAGGTCAGCCCGAAGTCACGCACCCGGTCCAGCCGCAGGACCAGCAGCGGGCCGATCGGCACGCCCACCCCGACGGCGGCCGCCGGCAGCCTCCGGCCGCCCGTGGCGGGCACGACCACCGCGGCCAGGACGGCCCCGACGCAGGGGGCGACCAGCAGCAGCCCGACCCGCAGGGCCAGCTCCACCGGCTGCAGGGCCAGATCGGACTGGCGGCCGGCGACGGCGGCGGCCAGGGCGGTGGCCAGGGCGGAGGCCGCGACCCCGGCCAGGCCGGCGGCGACCGCCCACCGCCAGCCGTGGCGGCCGGGCTCCTCCGGCGGCGGCGCGGTCACCTGGAACGGAGGGTCAGCTCGGGTCGGCGGAGCCGGTGAGCAGCCACGACAGCAGGGCCTTCTGGGTGTGGAGGCGGTTTTCGGCCTGGTCGAACACGGCCGAGTTGGGGCCGTCCATGACCTCGGCGGCGATCTCCTCGCCCCGGTGGGCGGGCAGGCAGTGCAGCACCATGACGTCCGGGGCGGCGGCCATCACCGTGTCGGTGGACAGCTGGTAGGGCTTGAAGATCAGCGCCCGCTCGCCGTGCTCCATCTCCTTGCCCATGGACGCCCAGACGTCGGTGTAGAGCACGTCGGCGTCCTTGGCCGCGGTCGCCGGGTCGTGGGTCAGCTCGACGCTGCCGCCGGTGCCGGCGGCGATCTCGGTGGCCCGGCGGACCACCTGGGGGATGGGCTCGTAGCCGAGCGGGGTGGCCACGGCGACGTGCATGCCCATCTTGGACCCGGCGAACAGCAGGCTGTGGGCCACGTTGTTGCCGTCGCCCAGGTAGGCGAGGCGGATGCCCTGGAGGCGGCCCCTGCGCTCGCGGATGGTCTGGAGGTCGGCCAGGGCCTGGCAGGGGTGGGAGTAGTCGGACAGGGCGTTGACCACCGGGATGGTCCCGCCTCTGGCCAGGCGCTCCAGGCTCTCCTGGGCGAAGGTGCGCAGGACGATGGCGTGGATGTAGCGCGACAGGACGGCCGCGGTGTCCTCCAGGGTCTCGCCCCGGCCGAGCTGGAGCTCGGCCCCGGACAGGGGCAGCGGGTAGCCGCCGAGCTCGTGCACGGCGACCTCGAAGGAGACCCGGGTCCGGGTCGAGGGCTTCTCGAAGAGCAGGGCGACGCTGCGGCCGCCGAGGGTGTCGCGGGGCCGCCGGTCGGCCTTGTGCCGGTCGGCCCCGTCCAGCAGGGCGACCAGCTCGCCGGGGTCGACGTCGTCGACCGACAGGAAGTCTCGTTTGCTCATGGGCGCTCCCCTGGGGCGTCACCGCTGGCCAGCGACTTGACCCGCGTCGCCAGGGTGGTGATGTCGAACGGCTTCTCGAGGACGGCCTCGGGGCCGAGCTCGCTGCGCAGCGGCGCGATCACCTCGGGCGCCCCGGTCACGACCAGGACGGCGAACGGCAGGGAGCCGTCGGGGCGGCGCAGCCGCCGGATGACGTCGGGCCCGCCGAGGCCGGGCATCATGACGTCGAGCAGGACCACGTCGGGGGCGACGCTGCGGGCCAGCTCCAGGCCCTCCTGGCCGTCGGCGGCCAGGATGACCTCGAGCGCCTCGTCCTCCAGGATCGTCTGGAGCAGCCCGCGCACGCTCGGGTCGTCTTCGACGACGAGCACGCGACTGGACGCCATGGTGGAGCCTTTCCGGGTTGCCGAGCTGCGGCCGGTGCGGGCACGGCCGGAGCGCCTAGTCTAACTCGCCGTGGCGACGGAGGGCCTCGGGGGGCAGGTCGGTGGTGGTCACGGTGGCCGCGGCCGGGCCCACGCCGAGGTCGATGGCCAGGTCGACCTGGGCCTTGGCGGCGACGGCGGCCGCCGCCCGCTCGTCGTGGGAGGCGGAGCGGCCGTCGGCCACCACCGTGACCGGGCCGAAGCTGACCCCGACCCGGCCCGGGTCCAGGGTCACCCCGGCGGTGCCGAGGGCGTCCAGCACGGCCGGCCAGGAGGGCAGGCCGGCGGCCAGGGCGGCCCGCAGGGCCACCGACCCGGCGACGGCCCTGGCCGCGGCCAGGGCGTCGGTGTGGTCGGCGGCGCCGTGGACGGTCACCACCACCAGCTTGCGGGCGCCGGGGACGCGCAGGGCCAGGCCCTCGGCCAGGGACTCGCACAGCTGGGTGAGGGCCGACTCGAAGGCCGCGGCCCCGTCGGAGCCGGCCCGCAGGGTCGGGGCGGCCGCGGTGGCGTTGGCCAGGAGCACGGCCGTGTCGGCCATGCCGGGGGCCTGGTCGACCATGACCCGCTCGAAGGACCGGGCCAGCGCCCGGCCGAGCAGGCCGTCGAGCACGCCGGCCTCGACGGTGGCGTCGGTGGTGAGCAGGACCAGGGTGGTGGCCGAGGCGGCCCCCAGGTCAACAGGATGCTCGAAGGCGGGGGCGAAGGGGACCGACGCCTTGGCGGCGCCGCCGATGCGGACCTCGCCCTCGGACCAGGCCACGGCCACGGCGTGCTCGCGGGCGACCCCGCCCGAGGCGGTCATGGCCTTGGCGACCTCGCCCGAGCCGCGGCGGCCGAGGGCGGCGGTCGCCTTGTCGGCGGCCTCGGCGGCGTCGGCCAGGGCCAGGCGGACCCCGACGGCGCCGGTGCCGCACAGCAGCACCTCGCCGGCCGGGCAGCCGATGGCGGCCGCGCAGCGGGCGGCCAGGGCGGCCGCGTCGGCGTCACCCTCGGGGCCGGTGGCGGCGTTGGCGCTGCCGGCATGCACCAGCACGGCCCGGGCCATGCCGCCGCGGAGCTGGGCCCGTGACCAGCGCACCGGGGCGGAGGCGAACGGGTGGGTGGTGAAGCGGCCGGCGGCCATGGAGGTCTGCTGGCTGACCACCAGCCCCAGGTCGGGCCCGGGCCCCGAGGTCAGCCCGGCGTCCACCCCCGCCGCCCGGAACCCTCGGGGCGCGCAGAGGCCCCCTTCGACGCCTGCGACCGTGTAATCGACCAACTGGCCCTGCCTCTCGTCGCAGTCCCTGGTCCATCCGGGGGGAGTCCTCCCCCCCGAGCCCCCCAAGAGCGGCTCCGCCATACCCTACCCGGCGGTGCGGAGGACCGCCTGGAGTCGCTCGGCGGCCAGGGCGGCCATGCGGTCGCGGACGGCGGACCCGTCGGCGTCGGTGAGGGTGCGGTCGGGTGCCCGGAGCACGACCCGGTAGGCCAGGTTGCGGTGACCGGCGGGCAGCGGCGGCCCCTGGTAGGCGTCGAACAGGGTGAGGCGGGCCAGCAGCTCGCCGCCGGCCTCGCGCAGCACCTCCTCCAGGTCGGCGGCCGCGACCCCGGGCCGGACCATGAAGGCGACGTCGAAGGAGAGCGGCGGGTAGGGCGACGGCGTGGGCGCCGGCCGCATCAGCGGCACCGCGGCCAGCAGCGGGGCCAGCTCCAGCTCGACCGCGAAGGTGGCCGCGGGCAGCTCCAGGTCGGCCGCCACCCGCGGGTGGAGCTGGCCGAGCACGCCGACGGGCAGGTCCTCCAGGTGGACGCCGGCGCACCGGCCCGGGTGATACGGCGGCGGCTCCTCGGGCCGGTAGCCGACCCCGGGGACCCCGAGGGCGGCCACCAGCCCCTCGACCACGCCCTTGACGTCGGCGAAGTCGAACGGCCGGCGGGGGTCGTCGTAGCGGCCGGCCGGCGCCTGCCCGGCGAGCAGGACCCCCAGGGTGAGCGGCTGGCCCGGCAGCTCGCCGGTGGGGTCGGGCAGGAACACCTCGCCCAGCTCGTAGATGGCGACCCCGTCCTCGCCCCTGGCCAGGTTGCGCCCGGCCACCTCGGCCAGGCCAGCAAGCATGGTGGTGCGCAGCTCGGGGGCCTCCTCCGAGAGGGGGTTGGCCAGGCGCAGGGTGCGGCGGCGGGGGTCGTCGGCGGGCAGCCCCAGCCGGTCCAGGGCGGCCTGGGACAGGAACGGGTAGGTCTGGACCTCGGTCACGCCCATGCCGGCCAGGACGTCCTGGACCTGGCGGCGCAGCCGCTGGGTGTCGGTGAGGCGGCCGCCGGTGGCCGCGGGCAGGCTGGCCGGGATCTTGTCGTAGCCCCAGCCGCGGGCCACCTCCTCCTCCAGGTCGGCCCAGAGCTCCAGGTCGAAGCGCCAGCTTGGCGGGACGGCGAGGACCGTGCGCCGGTCCGGCACCTCGGTCCGGCAGCCGTAGCCGCGCAGGTGGGCGGCGGCGAACTCGGGGTCGGCGGGGGCGCCCAGCCGCTCCGCCGACCGGGCCCAGTCGAGCCGGATGGCGGCCCGCTCGGGCACCCCGGGGCCGGCCGACAGCCGCCCGGTGGCCACGGTGCCGCCGGCCAGGGCGGCCATGAGGGCGGCCGCCTGGTCGCAGACCGGCCCGGCCCCGGCCGGGTCGACCCCGCGGGCCCAGCGCTGGCCGCCCTCGGTGCTCATGCCGAGCCGGCGCATGGTCC
>Ga0307410_10001325_pt1 | contig 11065 bp, 7 predicted proteins | sample 322Ometagenome_3_FD_203707 | JGI IMG/M metagenome (GOLD analysis project Ga0307410, IMG submission 203707) | Maize rhizosphere microbial communities from greenhouse at UC Davis, California, United States - 322HYB-O-3 | ecosystem: Host-associated > Plants > Roots > Rhizosphere > Soil | place...
CCGGCGGGTGATTTCCCCGGTTGTTCGTTGTCGAAGGTCACGCGCGCGGTCGGCCCCCCGACCAGCGTCAGTATCACGGTCAGCAGTATTGTCTTCATGGGACGTGCTCCTCGTGCCTGCGTGCCTCTTCCGGCGGGCGCAGGTGATGAAACGAGTTGTAGAGAACAAGATCGTATCCAATCTTGAGGACGCCGCCGATGACCAGCGGCCCGGCAAGAGCGACGTGCTGCATCACTGCTCCCGCAGACGAAGGCCCGACGGCCCACGCGACGTTCCGCGTGACGTTCGTGACCCCGCTCGCAAAGGTGCGTTCGGTTCGCTTGACGAGGTGCGTTCGGTTCGCTTGACGAGGTGCGTTCGGTTCGCTTGACGACCGCCATCACGTACGACTGTGGCGTGTGGGCACATCCATCTCGACGAGCGCCTCACGTGCCAGGAAGAGCGCAGCGGCAATCGGTGCGGTGGGCGATGCAGGCGCGGCGATCAGAAACAGGCTCGATGGGAGATGTGTCCACACCATCGTGTTCAACAGCCCGATACGACGGGATAGCCACGCGGCTGCGACATGGGACAAGGCATTGAGCGTGCGGGCCGCGAAGAACAGAACGGCAAGACTCGCTTCAGACATTCCGTAGCGATGGAAAAACCAGTACGCAATCAGCGCTGAACTGAGAAAGCCGCCGCCGATGCTGTCGAGGCCGAACAAGAGGGCGAGCCGCATAATCACGCGTCGGCTGCCGGGATCGAGAGCCGGCCGCGCAATCTCCGACTTCCAATGTCTCTCGATCTCTACACGCGGCGTCAATCGGCGATACGGCACGATGCACAGCAACATCGCAAGGCCGCACATCAGGAACGTCGCGCGATGCGCGGTGTCAGATTTCGTCTCCGCCACGCGCATCAGGAACGTCGGAATCGCCGCCGCCAGTGCGCCCAACGCGTGACGAGCGTCCAGCACCACGTTGTACCAAGCGAGCGCCCACGTCTGCCCACCGGTCGAGACGATTTGCGGGAGAATCGCCTGATCGAGAGCTGATGCTGCCCCGCGATCGCGTCCCATGCCGTTCAACATCCCGGCGAACGCGAACGCAACGAGGGCCACGGCATCGGTGAGCACGGCAAGCGCGATGTAGCCCGTTGCGCTGAGTATCGTCAGGCCGACGAGGACGCGCCGCCGGCCCCAGTCGTCGCCGCGAAGGCTGACGAGAACCGTCGCGAGAGATGATCCGGCAAGGCCGACGCCGATCAACAATCCGATCGCCGTTGCCGAACATCCCACCTCAGAGAGGTAGATCGCCAGCATCACCCCAACGAGACTGACGGTCAGCGAACGCAGGAATGCGGCTGCATAGATCAGGCGCCCGTCACGGTCCTTCACATCGTTGGCCCGCTATTGCTTCGATGCAGTCGCGTTCGATTTACCGAGCTCCGCGAGCGCCGCCTTGAACCCGGCGGCCAGCTTTTCGGCCGGTCCCGTTCCCCAATAGTGGAGAAAGTAAATCGTCGGCTGCGTCGTCGTCATATGGTGATGGATGGCGACGACGTCGAGGCCGTTTTTGCGTAGCGCCTTCAAGACCGGCGTGACCTCGCTCGCAACCATCGCGACATCGCCGGCAACCGCCGCTTTGTCGTTCGTGCCGACGAATGCTGCCCACGTGTTCAGACCCATACGCGCGTTGATCGGCGCTCCCATCTCGGTGATCTTCAGGTCGTCGCGGCCGATGGTGATCTTGTAGACGTTGCCGCTCTGTTCGCCCTGAGTCCCGACGATCTGCGCGAGCTTCGCCGTATCGACCTTAGCGTTCGTCGCGTTCGTCGACGCTGGGGCCGAACCGGGGGCTCCAGCCGGTTTCGCCGATCCTTTCCCGATCAGATCCAGCGCCGGTTTCAGCTTCGTGGCCAGCTCCGACGGTGCGCCGTGTCCGTGCACGTGCATGTAGAAGATGCGCGGCTCCTCCCAGAAGAAATGGTTGTGGAGAGCTGTGACCTCGAGGTCGTTATCGAGCAATGCGGACATCACGGGGTTCACTTCGTCCTGCGTCAGGACCAGATCGCCCATCATGACGTCCATTCCTGTCCCCCTGGTGAATGCGACCCACCCGCCGAAACCAAATGGCGTCGGCGTCTTGATGTTTGCCACGGCCACACTCAGGTCGTTCCTCGGGATGTTGACCTTGAGGACGTTGGCCTTGTAGTCGCCTGTCTTGCCTAACGTCGCGAGCACCTGCTGGTAGTCCGCGGGCATGTCCTGCGCCCAGGCGGACGAGCAGACGATCGACGAGAATCCAATCGCTGCTATGAATTGCTTCATGATGACCCTCCAACACCTTGGGATATGGCCTGTTGTTCCGAACCGACGGTCGCGCTCGCGAGGGGCAGGACGATGCGAAATAGGGAGCCGCGCTCGGGACGGGGCTCGACCGCAATTCGTCCACCGTAGATTTCCCCGGCCCATTTCGCAATGGCCAGCCCGAGACCGGTTCCGCCGCGGTCCCGCGAACGAGCTTCATCGACGCGAAACACATGGTCCAAGATGCGCTCGCGATGCCAGGACACGCACGCCCACGATGTTATCGAGCTACCGCCAGTGCGTACCTGACTTTTCTGTCAGGAACGCATCGCTGTAGAGAGTCCCTCTTCTTGACACAAACGTCAGCAAGATCTCAGGTGCACTGCTTTCGCCAGTCGCTACGATGCTCGCCAACCAGCGCGGGCCCTGCTTCTTGAAAAGATGAACGAGAGGTCACCGTGACCGGCACGCTCGTCAAGAAAAACGGCGTGCAAATGATTTACATCGAATCGGTGAGGTGACGTCATCAGCGCTTCTGATCTCGTGAGAAGCGTGATCGTCATCCTCAGCGTCATCGCGCGTATTGCTGCGGTGAAGTCACTTTCGCGGCTGCTGTCGCTGCGCATTCAGCGCCGCGTCGTACGCGATGATCCCACTTCTCACGCGGCGCTTGTCGAGGGTTGACGTGCGGCGGGCGGAGCGCTTGACGGGGCTCCAGTGGTTGCGGACTATAGGGTGCGTGACGCGCACAACTGTGAAAAGACCGTTGGAGCATCGCCCAACCCTACGCCTGACGGCGATGCTCCTGCTTGTGTGGAGCGGCACCATTGCGGGCGCCGCACAGGAAGCGGCTCCACAACCGTTAGCCCTGAATGCGGCGGTCGACCTGGCGCTGCGCAATCACCCAGGCGTGCACGAGGCACAGGCCGGGGCGCGCGCTGCGTCACGTGAGATTGGAGTCGCTCGTGCCGCTTACCTGCCACGTCTCGATTTCCTGTGGCAGGTGAACCGCGCTACGCGCAACAACGTATTCGGGCTCCTCCTCCCGCAGCCGGTGATACCCGCGGTGTCGGGACCGGTCCTCGGTACCGAGGCGCTCGACGGTGTGTGGAGTACTGCGGGCGGACTATTGCTTTCCTGGGAAGCCATCGACTTCGGGCGGCGCAGCGCGAGCGTCGACGTGGCCCGTGCGGATTCACATTTCGCCGCCGCGCAACGCGAGGTGGCGGAACTGGAAATCGCCAGCGCCGCGGCAAATGCGTACCTCGAGGTCGTCGCGGCCGATGCGGCGCTTCGGGCAGTCCGGGCGAACGTCGATCGCCTCGAGGTATTTGCGAAGACGGTGCGCACGCTCGTGGCGAACCAGCTCAGAGCGGGGGCGGAGCAATCGCGCGCCGAGGCGGAGCTCGCCGCGGCGAGGAACCGGCTGATCGAGGCACAGCGGAACGTCGATATTGCGAGGCTGGCGCTCGCGGAGGCGATCGGGGTGCCGACGACGGCGGTTGCAGTCGATCCAGGCTCGTTGTTGGAAGTTCCCGCAACGCCTCCCGTGGCGGCATTCGATGTGGCATCGCACCCGCGCGCCGCGGCAGCCAATGCGCAGGCAGACGAGGTGCGCGCCCGCGATCGCGCGCTCGAACGGTCCTACTTTCCGCGTGTGGAGCTGCAGTCGGCAGTCGCCGGCCGTGGCGTGAACAGAGATGTCGAGGGGAATCCGAGTGGCTTAGGCCTGACGGTTCCGAACTGGGCTATCGGGCTGACGGTCACCTTTCCCTCGTTCGAGATCTTCCGGACAGAGGCGCGCCGGCGCGTCGAAGCCGAGCGGCTGCAGGAAGCATCGGCGCATTACGATCGCACGCTGCAGGTGCTGCAGGCGCAGGAGGCACGTGCGCGCGTAGTGATGACCGCTGCGTTGCAGATTGCGGGCAACACTCCGCAGCAGCTCCAGGCCGCGCGCGACGCCGATACACAGGCGCGGGCACGTTACGACGCCGGACTCACGACTGCTCTCGAGGTTGCCGAGGCACAACGCCTCCTCGCCGACGCTGAATCCGCGAACGCTGTGGCAAGCCTCGGTGTTTGGCGCGCCCTGCTGGCTGAAGCCGTGGTCAAAGGCGACCTGAAGCCGTTCCTCGATCAAGTGCGAGCGCCGCACGCATCCCGCATCTCTCAATAGAGGCCTCAGACCATGTGGCTCATTCGCGCCGCCTTAGGACGACCCATCACGGTACTGATGATTGTGCTCGGGGTGGGACTCACATCTGCGCTTGCGCTGCAACGCATGCGCGCCGACATCCTGCCCGAGCTCGGGACGCCGGTTCTGTACGTCGCGCAGGCGTATGGCGGCATGGATCCCGCGCAGATGGAAGGCTATCTCGTGAACTATTACGAGTTTCACTTCCTCTACATCAACGGCATCGACCGGGTCGAGTCGAAGTCGATCCAGGACGTCGGCCTCGTCGCCCTCTACTTCCATCCGGGCACGGACATGGCCCAGGCGCTGGCGGAAACCGTCGCGCAGGTCAATCGCGCTCGCGCGTTCATGCCCCCAGGCACCGTCCCCCCTGTGGTGCTTCGACAGGATGCGGGCAGCATGCCCGTCGGCTACGTCACGTTTGCGAGCGAGACACGCAGCCTCAACGAGATCCAGGACCTGGCGCTCTTTCGCGTGCGTCCGATGTTCGGCACGCTGCCCGGTGTCTCCGGGCGTCCACCCTTTGGCGGCAATCAGCGGACGATCGTCATCAACGTGGATCCGAATCGACTGCGTGCATACGGGCTGTCGGCCGACGAGGTCATCCAGGCGGTCGCGAAGAACAACGTGATTGTCCCGTCCGGATACGTTCGCGTCGGAGACGAAGCCAAGGCTGCTCCGATCAACGCCGTCGTGCGTAACATCGATGAACTGCTCGAGGTTCCACTTCGACCCGGCGCTGGCGCGACCGTGTTCCTCCGTGATGTCGGAAGTGTCCAGGACACGATGGACATCCTGGCCGGCTACGCGATCGTGAACGGCCGGCGCAGCGTGTACCTGCCCGTGATCAAGCGTGCAGACGCGTCGACACTCGACGTCGTGGGCGAAGTCCGGCGTGCACTGCCACAGATGCGTGCGCTCGTACCCGAGGACATCACGGTCGATTTCGCATTCGACCAGTCGGAATACGTCACGAGCGCGATCCGATCGCTCACGATCGAGGGGCTTCTGGGCGCGTTTCTGACAGGCGTTGCCGTTCTGGTCTTCCTCCGCGACGTGCGTGGGGCGCTGATCGTCATCATGACGATTCCTCTCGCGCTGCTGGCGGCAGTTGTCGGCTTGTGGATCGCGGGGCAGACGATCAACCTCATGACGCTTGGTGGACTGACGCTCGCCATCGGCATTCTCGTCGACGAATCAACGGTGGCGATTGAAAACATCCATACGCACATGCGCCGCGAACGCAACACGGCGTTGGCCGTCTTGAACGCCGGTGCGGAGGTCGCCATCCCGCAGTTCCTGGCGATGCTGTGTGTGGCTGCTGTGTTCACGCCGGCACTCTTCATGGTGGGGCCCGGCAGGGCGCTGTTCGTTCCACTCGCACTGGCCGTCGCGCTCGCCATGACCGCCTCCTACTTCCTGGCGCGCACCTTCGTGCCGGTCATGGCGACCTGGCTGCTCCGCCCCTCACACCCATCGACCTCCTCCACGGGAAGGTTCGAACGAGCGCACGAGCGATATGGGGTCGCGCTGAATCGTCTGATTGCACGTGGTGGCGTGGTGATGGCCCTCTATTTGGCGATTACCGTGGGAGTCGTTTTGGTGTTCGGCAACATCATAGGCAACGAAATTTTTCCACGTGTCGAGACAGGTCAGCTCCAGATGCGAATCAAGGCGCCCCCGGGTACCCGAGTCGAACGCACTGAGCTCATCGCACAGAAGATTCTCCAGTTCTTTGCGAAAGAAGCGGGGCCGGAACACATTCGCGGCTCAATCGGATATGTGGGTGTTCAGCCCACGAGCTACCCGATCAACACGATCCTGCTCTGGACCAGTGGACCGCATGAAGCCGTCCTCCGCGTGGCTCTCGACCCAGACGCTCGTGTTTCTACGGAGGCACTGAAAGAACGGCTGCGCGCCAGTCTGGACACGCTCGCGCCGGGAACGACGATCGCGTTCGAGCCTGCCGACATCGTGAGCCAGGTGATGAGCTTCGGCGCGTCCACGCCGATCGAGGTCGCCGTGTCCGGGGCGGACTTCGCCGCGAGCCGCAAATTCGCGGACCGTATTCGCGCGAACATGGCGCACATCCCGAGCCTCCGGGACGTGCAGTTCGCGCAGTCGCTCGCGTACCCCAGCTTGAATATCCAGGTGGATCGCGAACGCGCCGGACAGCTCGGGGTGACGGTTCAGGACGTCGGACGTGCTCTCGTGGCTTCAACCTCGTCCACGCGCTTCACACAGCCGCTCTACTGGGCGGCGCCGAATGGGGTTTCTTATCAGGTGCAGGTCGAAATTCCGCAGTCGCTCACCAATTCCCCTGGAAGTCTCGAGACAATTCCCGTCTCGCACGGCGATAGCCTCTATCCCCTGGTTGGGGACGTCGCAACAATCTCGGAAGGCACGACGATCGGGCAGTATGACCGGATCAACCAGCAGCGAATGGTGACGATCACTGCTGACCTGAAGGACGTTGACCTCGGGACCGCAGCTGGCCAGGTCAGTCAGGCGATCGCGTCCGCGGGTCAAGCACCACGCGGCGTGTCCGTAGCCGTGAGAGGTCAGATTGCACCCATGCAGCAGACGTTGAACGGCCTCCGAACGGGGCTGTTGCTCGCGATTGTCGCCATCTTCATCTTGCTTGGCGCATACTTCCAGTCGCTGCGAATCGCCGTCATCGTGATCGCAACGGTTCCTGCAGCCATGGGGGGCGTCCTGCTCGCGCTCGCGATTGCGCGCGACACGCTGAATGTTCAGTCATTCATGGGCGCCATCGTCGCGATCGGTGTCGCCGTCGCGAATGCGATTCTTCTCACGACCTTCGCTGAACAATCGAGGATGACGGGAAATTCGTCGGCAGCGGCAGCGGCTGACGGTGCGTTCAGCCGCCTGCGACCGATCCTGATGACGACATCGGCGATGGTGGTCGGCATGATCCCGCTCGCCCTCGGCGCGGCGCAGACTGCGCCACTCGGCCGCGCCGTAATCGGCGGCCTCATCGGGGCGACGGCGGCAACGCTGTTCGTGCTGCCGGCCGCGTTTGCCGTCGTACAATCCCGCGCGCCGCGCCGATCGGCTTCGATGGATCCGCACGATCCGTCATCGACGTTCTACGCCGGCGGACCACGGGAGGCGATGTGAGGAGACTTACTGCAGGATACCTCGTCGCATTTCTCGGTGCGGGCGGTGCACTTGCCTGCGGCTCGGGCTCGGAAGTGATCGGCGAGACGCGCCAGGCAGAGCGCAGCGCGGGCCAGCCCGCCGAGCAACCTGTGATCGTCGCGCCTGTCGTGTCACGGCCACTCGAGCGAACGCTCCCGTTGCCAGGCGACCTGCAGGCCTTCCAGGACGTGGAGATTCATGCGCGGGTGCAGGGATTCCTCGAACATATCACCGTAGACCGCGGATCCACGGTCCGGCGAGGCGCCGTGCTGGCTCGGGTTGTTGCGCCTGAACTACGCGCGCAGCTGAGCGAGGCGGAAGCAAAGGTGCAGGCCGCGGAAGCGCAGCTCGCCGAAGCGAACGCCGCTCTCATAGCCGAACGGTCGACGTTTGAACGGCTGTCGCAGGCATCCGCTACGCCAGGAGTGGTGGCAGGCAACGACGTCGACGTGGCCCGGCAGAAGGTGGAGGCCGCGCGAGCACGCGTGGAGGCAGCGACGAAGACCGTTGAGGCCATGCGGCAGGGCGCGCGCTCGGTTCGCGACATTGAAGGGTACCTGCACATAGCAGCGCCCTTTGACGGCGTGATTACCGAGCGGTCCGCGCACGTCGGCAGCCTGGTCGGTCCGAACTCAGGACCGATCGTGCGGATCCAGCAAGTCAATCCACTTCGCCTGGTCGCCGCCATTCCGGAGGCGTACGTCGCCAGCGTAGCAATCGGCCACTCTATTCCGTTCACCATCACGGCGTTTCCAGGCGAGACGTTTACCGGTAGGGTGACGCGCGCCGCCCATGCGCTCGATCCGAAGACAAGGACGATGGCTGTCGAACTGGACGTCAACAACCCCGCGGGGAGGCTTGCGCCCGGCATGTTTGCCGAGATCCGTTGGCCGGTCCGCCGCATGACGCTCTCCTTGTTCGTCCCGAAATCCGCAGTCACATCCACGACCGAACGCACGTTCGTGGTGCGCGTGCGCGACAGCGTCGCGGAGTGGGTGGACGTGAAACGCGGCGCACCGATGGACGATCTGCTCGAGGTGTTCGGCGACCTGAAGCCAGGTGACCAGGTTGCCGTCCGCGGCACCGACGAAATCCGCGCCGGTACGCGGGTCCGGCCTGCGCAACAGGCCGCAAAGTGAACGCGCGTTTTGCTGCCGTGCGCGCGCTGACGGTCGCCTGCCTGCTGCACGCGGCAGCCTCCGCGGCGCAAGACGCGTCGCCGCCTACGCTGCGCGCCGGCACATTGAACGGGCACTTGCAGATCGACGGGCGGCTCGACGAGTCCGAGTGGAGCGCCGCCGAGATCGCGGACACGTTCACGCAAACCGACCCGTCAGAAGGCGCTCCAGCATCGGACCGCACAGTTGTCCGCGTGCTGGCAGGCTCGAAAGCGATCGTCATCGGCATCGTCTGCGCAGACACCGATCCGTCCGGCATCGTGAGCTTCAGCGTGCGCCGCGACGCAACCCTCACCTCGGAAGATCACGTGCGCGTCGTCCTCGGTCCGTTTCTCGACGGGCGCTCGGGCTACGTGTTCTCGGTGAATCCGAGCGGTGCTCGCTACGACGGTCTGATCAACCCGGGCGGCGAAAGCGACAACCCGGACTGGGACGGGATCTGGGAGGCGGCAACGTCGCGCACTGAGACCGGGTGGACCGCCGAAATCTGGATCCCGGTGCAGACGTTGAGTTTCAACCCGCGGCTGCGCGAGTGGCATTTCAACGTCCAGCGGCGAATTCAGCGCAAGCTGGAAACCGACCGATGGGCGTTCCCGGCGCGTCAGTATCAGGTCACGCAAACGAGCCGGGCCGGTTTGGTTGTCGGACTGCCGGAGTTTGATCTGGGCCTCGGTCTGATGGTTCGACCGGCGGTGACAACGGGCGGAGGGATTCCGGCGCCCTCTGCCCCAGTGGACTCGGAGTTTCAACCGAGCCTCGACATCACGCAACGAGTGGGCGCGAACGTCGTGACGTCCGTTACCGTCAACACCGACTTCGCAGAGACGGAAGTCGACACGCGACGGACGAACCTGACACGCTTCCCGTTGTTCTTTCCCGAGAAGCGCACGTTCTTTCTCGAGGGCGACGACATCTTCGCGTTCGGGCTTGGTCTCAACCAGGACGTGCTCCCGTATTTCAGCCGGCGCATCGGGCTCGTCGAGGGACAGGAGGTGCCGATCCTGGCGGGCACGAAGGTCAACGGTCGCGCGGGCAAGACGAACTTCGGCACGCTGGTGGTGGGCACGAACGACAAGGAAGGCGTGACGCCCGATGAAGCGGTGATGGCAGTCGGCCGCCTCAAGCAAAACCTCTGGCGTGAGTCGTGGATTGGCGCCATCGCGACAGCTGGTGACCCGCTCGCACGCAACGGCGGGTGGCTTGCCGGTGCAGACTTCACGTACGCGACGTCACACTTCAGGGGTAACAAGAACTTCCTGGTCGGCGTGTGGGGACTCGCGACTGGTCGCGATGATCTTGGCGGCGACGCGAGCGCAATCGGGTTCAAGGTCGATTATCCGAACGACCTCTGGGACATGCAGATCACCGCCAAGCGCATCGGACGAGACTTCGACCCGTCGATCGGGTTCGTGCCGCGCCATGCCGTGTATCTCTACAACGGTCAGATCGACAACCGGACGCGTCTGGCCAACGGGCCGATTCAGCAGCTCTTTCACGAGTTCGGCCCGTCGCTCGCGACGGATCTTTCCGGGCACTGGGAAAGCTATCGCGTGTTCATGGCCCCTGTGAACTGGCGCTTCCGGAGCGGGGACCGGCTCGAACTGAACGCGAATCCAACCGGAGAGCGCCTAGTCGAGCCGTTCGAGATCGCTAGCGGCGTGGTGATTCCACCGGGCAGCTATCACTGGATGCGCTATCGCGTCGAGGTCGGCACCGCTCAGAAGCGCCGGCTCTATACGCAACTGACGTGGTGGCTCGGCGGGTTCTATAACGGCGACCTTGATCAATTCATCTGGACCGGCGCCTGGAACCCGACGCCACTGGTGACGCTTGAATTCTCAGGCGAGCGCAACGTCGGACGCCTTGCAAGTGGACGCTTCACGCAAACGCTTGTCGGCAACCGCCTGCGCGTCAACATCTCGCCTGATCTCTCCGTCGCCGGCTACGTGCAGTACGACACGGACAGCGATTCGGTGGGTGTAAATACACGCCTGCGCTGGACGTTCAACCCGGTGGGCGATCTTTTCGTTGTCTACAACCACAATATGCGGCAGCTACTACCTGATCGGTGGCAGCTGGATTCCAACCAACTCCTGGTGAAGCTTCAGTACGCGCTGCGCTACTGAGTCGTTAAAAGCGTTCTATGATTTCGCGGAGTGAAACGATGAGACCGACTATCTTCCTGGTCGCGGGATTACTAGCGATCGGCGGTGGAGTAGTGGAGGCGGAACAATCATCGCC
>Ga0307410_10001326_pt1 | contig 11065 bp, 7 predicted proteins | sample 322Ometagenome_3_FD_203707 | JGI IMG/M metagenome (GOLD analysis project Ga0307410, IMG submission 203707) | Maize rhizosphere microbial communities from greenhouse at UC Davis, California, United States - 322HYB-O-3 | ecosystem: Host-associated > Plants > Roots > Rhizosphere > Soil | place...
CACGTCAGATTGCCGGTGAGCGTCAGGTGGCTGCGAAAGTCGCCAGGGATGTAAATCAGCTCGGGCCCGATCGCTAGCCGCGGGCTCACGTACCAGCGCAGCGCGCCGCCGAACCCTGGGTCGCTGTAATCGGTGAATCCGATCCACGCGGCCGTCAAATCGACGGCCGGCGCGGGGCGTTCCTGCGCGTTCGCAGCCGGCACGACGCAGAGGAGCGCGATTGCGAGTGCACCCGCTCTTGACATTCCTCCGTAATTTTACAAATCAAAATGCCAACCATTTCCTGGGGTGCCGGGTCTTACGTCACGTCAGACCGCGGAACCTTAGCCAAAAACGCACGTCTACTTCGAAGTCATCACTGACCCCGGTCAACCGCGAAACAGGAAGTGTCTTTATGTTTTTGCGCAGGCTAGGCGTGTTGCACCTGCTGGCGATGTTCCTGACGCTGCTCGCGGCGGCCCCCGTGCTGGCGCAAGGCTCCCGGGACGCCCGCGTCCAGGTGACCGTCGTCGACCAGACAAATGGCGTAGTGCCAGGCGCCACCGTCAAGCTCACCGGCCTCGAGGCCTCTACCCAGGCGCGGACGGTCGAGCCGGGAACCACTGCCGCCAACGGCATCGCCATTCTCGAGAGGGTGACCCCGGGGCGTTACAGCATCACTGCCGAGTTTCCCGGCTTCGACCTTGGCCTTCTTCGCGACATCCGCGTTCGCGCCGGCGAGAGCCGGCACGTTGTGGTTCTGCCGCTGGCGAGGCTGGAACAGGCGGTGACCGTGGGGCGCAACACCGCAGAAGTGGCGGCCGATCGCCGCAGCTCGCAGTTCGGCAACACCGTCGCCCAGGCGCAGATCGATGCGCTCGCCGACGACCCGACGGAGCTGCAGCGCCAGCTGCAGGAGCTGGCCGGTCCGGACGCGATCATTCGCGTGGACAGCTTCGAGGGGCAGATGCTGCCGCCGAAGGCGCAGATCAAGTCGATCCACGTCGTCCGCGACCAGTTCGCCGCCGAGTCGGCCAACCCGGGCTCGACGTTCGTGGACGTCATCACCCAGCCAGGTGTCGGACCGCTCCGCGGCGGCCTCAACTTCAACTTCAGAGACGACGTGCTGATCGCACGCAGTCCGCTGGTGATGAGCAAGGGTCCCGAGCAGTCGCGCGGGTTCAGCGGCAATATCGGCGGCGCGCTGGTGCAGAACCGCACCAGCTTCTCCGCCAACATCAACGGCATCAGCCAGTACACCACGCCGTTGCTGAACGTGATCCGGCCCGGCGGACAGCAGGCGATTGCGCTGGGGGTGCAGCGGCCGGAGACCCGCTACGACCTGAGCGCGATGATCGACCACGACGTCACACGCAACCAGACGGTGCGATTCATGTTCGCGCAGAACCGCATCGCGCTGGAGAACCTCGGCATCGGCGCCTTCGACGAGCTCGAGCGCGGCTGGGGCGGGCGTCAGCTGCAGAACATCGTGCGCATCCAGCACGCCGGACCGCTGGGGCGCCGCGCCTATCTGAACTCGCGCGTCGCCTTCAGCCAGCTCGATCTCGATATCCACTCCAACACCGAGGCGCAGACGATTCGCGTCCTCGACAGCTTCACCAGCGGCGGCGCGCAGCAGCGCCAGGACATGCGCTACGACTGGCTGCAGATCATGGGCGACGTGGACTACGTCCGCGGCGTACATTCTTTCCGCTTCGGCAACGATCTCTGGTTCCAGTACGTGCGCAACATCCAGGAGAACAACTACCTCGGAACCTATACGTTCAGCAGCCTGGCCGACTTCGAAGCGGGCCGTCCGTCGATCTACAACCAGCTCGTCGGCGATCCGAAGGTAACGTTCCTCAGCGTTCGCACCGGCGTGTACTTCCAGGACGACATCAAGCTGAAAGGGCTGACGCTCAGCCCCGGCCTGCGCTATTCGGTGCAGAACCTGGTCAACGACAGCACGGCGTTCGAGCCGCGCTTCGGCTTTACCTGGTCGCCGCGCGCCAACGGCGGGACGGTGCTCCGCGGCAGCATCGGCTGGTTCCACGGATACATCCCGGAAAACCTTTACGAGCAGACGCTGCGGATCGACGGACAGCGGCAGCGCGAATACATCATCCGCGACCCGTCGTACCCCAATCCGGGCGATCTGTCGGCCCTCCCGGCGTCTGCGGTGAACCGGTATCTGCTCGGGGACGACTTCCACCTGCAGCAGAACTTCCGCTGGAGCGCGGGCATCGACCAGACGTTCTCGCCGCGGCTCCGCGTCAATGCCCTCTACAACTGGATTCACGTCCAGGAGCAGCCGCGCGGAGTGAATCTGAACCCTCTCGTCAACGGGCAGCGGGTGGATCCGAACTACGGCAACGTGATCGCGAGCGTCACCGATACCCAGCTGAAGCGCCACGAGGTGTCGGTCAACGCGACGCTCTCGCTGGCGGCCCCGTCACCCGCGCTCGCGGCGCCGCGCTTCAACTGGCGGCGGATGAACGTCCAGGCCGGCTACTCGCTGATCCGCGTGGACAACAACGGCGACGGCTGGTTCTCGGTGCCGCCGACCGGCAGCGTCGAGGACGACTGGGGTCCGGGGCCGGGCGATTCGCCGTACCGCTTCAACATCGTCGCCACCGGCACGCAGCTGCGGAACCTGACGACGGTGCTGACGTTCATCGCCAACGCGGGACAGGTCTACACGGAAACCACCGGCAAGGACGACAACGGCGACGGCATCGTCAACGACCGCCTCCCCGGTGTGGGCCTTCGTTCGCTTCGCGGCGACAGTCAGTTCACCATGAACGCGCGCCTCTCCTACGCGATCGTCCTCAGCGGCGTAAGCCCCGGGGTGCAGCCGCGCCACCGGCTCAATCTGTTCGCGAACGTGACCAACGTCACCAACCGGCCCAACTATGGCGGCTACAGCGGCGTGATCACTTCGGATTTCTATCGCCAGCCGACGTTCGTGCAGAACCCTCGGCGGGCGGAAGTGGGGATGAACTTCACGTTCTGAAGCAAACCCATTACGGCGCCGGCACGTCTAGTAACTGATCCGAGATGCCGACTCCAAGCCTGAGCTGCCGGTCAATTGCCGGCGGCGTGATCGCGCTGGTCGCTTTCTCAAGCCCGGCCGCGTCTGCCCAGACGACGGAGCCGCCGGTTGCCGCGCCGGCGGCGATTCGCGCCGCCCGCGCGCCGCGACCGCCGCTCATCGACGGCAAGCTGACGGACGAAAGCTGGTCTCTGGCACAACCTGCGTCCGGCTTCATCCAGCGCGATCCCGACGAGGGCAAGCCGGCAACAGAGCGTACGGAAGTGCGTTTTCTCTACGACGACGACTCACTGTATGTCGGCGCACGTCTGTTCGACAGCGACCCGCCGTTGATCGCCCGCCGTCTGTCGCGGCGGGACAACTCCGCGGATGCCGATCTGATCTCCGTATGGCTCGACCCGATGCACGATCGGCTGACAGGTGCCGTGTTTCGCGTCAGCGCCTCGAACGTGCAACAGGACTCGACGCTCTACAACGACAGCTGGACGGATGGTTCATGGGACGCCGTGTGGGACTCACAGGTCGCCGTCGACGACGGCGGATGGTCGGTGGAGATGCGGATCCCGCTGTCGCAGCTGCGGTTCACTGCCGCAGACCAGCACACGTGGGGTGTGAACATCGAGCGGTTCATCCGTCGCAAGAACGAATGGTCGTATCTGCGCATGGTCCCGAAGAACGAGTCTGGAATGGCGTCGAAGATGCTGGACCTGACGGGGATCGACGGCATCCGGCCGCGCCGTAATCTCGAGCTGCTGCCGTACACGGCGGCGCGTGCCGAATTCGTGCAGCCACAGCGCTCGACCAATCCGTTCAACGATGGCTCGCGGATGTTCGGCTCGGCGGGTCTGGATATGAAGTGGGCGGTCAACAGCAACCTGCGATTGAACGCCACCGTGAATCCGGACTTCGGCCAGGTCGAAGTCGATCCGGCGGTCGTCAATCTGACGGCGTTCGAGACGTTCTTCGACGAAAAGCGGCCGTTCTTTCTCGAGGGATCGCAAATCTTCAACAACTTCGGCTACAGCGGGTCCAACAACTACTGGGGCTTCAACATGTCGGAGCCCTCCATCTTCTACTCCCGCCGGATCGGACGTGCACCGCAGCTGAACGCGTCGGGTGAATTCGTCGACGCGCCGACGGCCACGACGATCCTCGGCGCGGCGAAGTTGACCGGCAAGACGGCCAACGGCTGGAGCATCGGCATTCTCGAGGCGATTACCGATAACGAAGTGGCTCGCGTGCGTGGAATCGGCGTCAACGACACGGCGCCCGTCGAGCCGTTCACCAACTATTTCGTCGGCCGCCTGCAGCGCGATCTGGGACGCCGGTCCGGCGCGGGTTTCATTGTCACCTCCGTTAATCGGCGGATGGACACGCCGTTCGAGAGTGCGCTTGCCGATGGGGCGTACCTGTTTGGCGGCGACGCGTATCTGTTTCTGGACAAGACCCGCAGCTGGGTGCTGACGGGAAAAGTGGCGGTCAGCCACGTCACGGGTTCGACGCTCTTCCTCGATCGGCTTCAGCGCGCGCCGCAGCGCTACTATCAGCGGCCCGATGCCACCCATGTCGGTCTCGATCCGGCGATGACGTCGATGACGGGCGTGAACCATCGTCTCGTGCTCAACCGCAATAACGGCACCTGGTTCGTCAATGCGCAGTTGTGGGGCAACAGTCCAGGATTCGAGAACAACGATCTCGGCTTCCACGGAACCGGCGATCGCGGCGGCGCACACGCGGTGTACTTCTGGCGGGACGTGACGCCTCGCAAGGTTTTGATCCGCAGCTGGCAATGGTGGGTCGCCAGGTGGTGGGCGTGGAACTACGCCGGCGAACTGCAGGGCGACGGCTACAACGGCCAGATCGGCGCCACGTTCCTCAATTACTGGAACGTCGGCTTCAACGCCGGATGGCGGTACCGGACGCTCGACGATCGCCTGACGCGCGGCGGCCCGTCTGCGAGCGCTCCCGCGGGCGGATTCTGGAACGCCAACGTCGGAACCGATGGGCGCAAGGCGCTTTCGGTGTCCGGAAACGCGAGCTACGGTTCGAACGAAGCCGGCGGCTGGAACTGGAACGGCGGCGTGTCGCTCAACATCAAGCCATCTTCGAAACTGACGATCTCCACCGGGCCGTCGTGGAACCGCAATCACAACCTTGCGCAGTACGTAAGGACGGCTGTCGATTCAACAGCCGCGGACACGTATGGCGGCCGTTACGTCTTCGGACTGCTCGATCAATCGCAGCTGACGATGACGACCCGTGTCAGCCTGATCCTCACACCGCGGGTTTCAGTACAGGTGTTCGCGCAGCCGCTCCTGTCCGCAGGCGATTACACGGACTTCAAGGAGCTGGCATCCCGCGGAACGTTTGATTTCGTCCACTATGGCGCGACTCAAATCGATTACGACGCGCTGGCGCGCCGATACACCGTCGATCCGGACGCCGCCGGAGCGGCGCCCTCGTTCTCGTTTGGCGACCCGGATTTCAATATCAAATCGCTCCGGCTGAACGCGGTGTTCCGCTGGGAACCGAAGCCGGGCTCGACCTTTTATGCAGTGTGGACGCGGCAGCAGCAGGATCTGGGCAACCCGGGCGTGTTCTCGCCGGGGCGCGACGCCACCGCGATGTTCCGGGCCGCCGGCGACGACGTCTTCATGGTGAAGCTGGCGTACTGGATCGGACGGTAGGCGCGGATCTTCGCGTCAGCGTGCCGCCAGCGCCTTTCGGACCGCCGCGTGGCGGCGTTCGATGACGTCGCGTAGTCCGCCGGGGCCGTCGACCGCGCGCTCGAACGCCGCCGGCGCGCTGATGGTGGTGTGGCCCGGCCGCTCGCCGCGATCGCCGATCACCGAGCTGGCAATGAGCGTGTGCAGCCGGCGCATGCGTACCGCGGCGGCCTCGGGCGCGAACAACCCTTCCAGCGCGCGGGAGAGGTGCTCGCGATACCGCGACGCGTAGACCTCGTCGGTCAGCAGGCGCGAGATGAGCGGCCACTGGCTCCCCTTCTGCGTCTGCAGGATGTCGTCGCCGCCGCCGAACATCGGCAATCCGCCAGCGCCAACTCCGCCGAAGGACGCGCCGAGCGCGAGGTTGTTGTCCCACGGAATCCATCGCAGCCGGCCCTGTTGTCCGGGATCTCCGTACAGGTAGTAGTTGTGCGCGAACACGCCGTACGCATCCCAGTTCTGAATGGCGGTGTTCACCGCCAGCCACCGCAGAAACAGGTCGGCGTCGAAGCGCGCCTCGAGCGCCGAGCGCCACTCTGCGCGTCCCGGTCCCGGCGCGGCGTGCAGCGCGGCGATGGCGGCCTCGACGTCGGCGAAGTCGGCCCGCTTCTCGTTCGTCTTCTTGGGAAATCCCTGTGCCGCGAACTGCGTCCAGTTGGCGCCCGGGCCGTCGGGCTTGTAGAGATTGCCGCCGCGCCCGCCGAACTGCGCGTCGAGCATGGACCCGTCGGCCGGATCCTCGATCATCGTGTACAGGCCCCAGTATTGCGGCCCGCTGCCCGAGTCGACGAACACCCGGTAGAAGGCGGCTCTCGGCGCCGGCACGCCGCGATCGCGGAACACCTCCGTCGCGAACAGCTCGCGGATTTGCGAATCGTCGCCGAAGTTCGAGGAGAACGTCAGCTTCTGAAACCCGTAGAAGCGCTGCCCCTGCGTCTCGCGGAACTCCTTGTCGTACCGGTCGAAGTCGAGGCGGAAGGGGACCTTGCCGTTGCCGCCGATGCCGGCCATCATCAGGGACGAGTTCCCCTTGTAGCGCATACCGACATGGGTCCACACGCGGCCATCGTGCTGCACTGTCACCGGCACGTACATGGGGTCGCGCCTGATCATGCTGAGCGGACCGCCGAAATCCGGAACGGCGCCGCCGCGCCCAACACGGGCAACCATGTCGCCAACCGCCTCCGGAAAGCACATCAGCCCTGCACCGAGCTCCGTGCAGCGGCCTTCAATGCCGTTGGCGGAGCACGACGCCTTGGCCGCTTTCTGCGAGCACGCGGCCGTCAGCCCTTCGGCAAACGCCGCGAACTGCTCGAGTCCGGCTTGACCACCGGGCACACCGGGCACCGCGCCGCCGAACACACCGCCACCCAACGGGCCACCGCCTGGCGCCGGGGCCCCGCCGGCGCCAAAGCCGCGGAAGCCCTGTGGAAGCCCCGGCGCCACCGACTGCAGGTCGTCCTGCATGGCGCGGAAGCGGTCGGGCGCGATGACGATGCGCAGTTCGTGCACGGTGTCCATGGCGAACAGCCGCTGGTAGTCCGGCCGGCCGTTCTCTCCGTGCGTGGCCGCAGTCCAGCCGGCCGGGCGGGCAGTCGGAGCCGCCGGCGCATCCTGCGCCGCGCGAATGCCGATCGTCGACCACACGGCGCACGCCGCCAGAACGGCCGCCGCATCGCGCACACGGCCGCGCACGCGTTGTCGCGTCATATCCATCATCGTGGCAGAACCGGTGTTCGGCTGGAAGCGCAAAGTCTCCCCGTTTGTCCGGGCGGGAATGTGAGCGCGAGCGGTGGATGCGGTCAGCCGATCGGCGAACTCTCGAGCCTGGGCAGCAGATCCCACGGACCGTCGTAGATCGCGATGGCGTCGCGGAGGCGTTCGTCGCTCCACCCTCCGCATCGAAAGGCGATGGTCCGCACGCCCGCGCGTCCGGCTGCCTCGACGTCGTATGGCGTGTCGCCAATCATCACCGATTCCGACGCGGGGGTGTGCGCACGCTCGAGCGCCGCATGAATGATGTCCGGCTCCGGCTTCGATGCATCCGCATCGTCGCTCGACGTCCGTTCATCCAACAACCATGCGCCGCCGGCGATGTCGAGGAGCGGCTCCAGTTCCTGCCGTTTCGCCGAACTGGCCGCCACCAGCGTGAATCCGCGGTCTTTGAGTGCAGCCAGCAGTCGAGCCGCGTCGCGTTGTGGTTTCAGCCGCGGCATCCACTCATGACGGAAAATCTCGCCGCGTCGCGCCGAGATGCGCCTGCCCAGCGGGTCGTCGTCATGAATGCTCGCAACCTCAGGCAGCAGCTTGTCCGCCCCCATCCCGATGCAGCGCCGAACGCGGTCGAACTCGACGTTGATCCCCGCTTCGGTGAATGCGGAGACCCATGCGTGCGCGTGCGCGTCGTTGCTGTCGACGAGCGTTCCGTCAACATCGAGAAGGATGGCAGAGATCACGCTGCCATCGATGGAGCACGAATCGTGCCTGACTTACTTAGGGTTCGGGCGGCCGAAGTACAGCACGTAACCATCGGCATCCTGTACTTCGAATCCACGTAGATCGTCCGAGTTGTCGTGGAGCGGTTTCCAGAACTCGATGTTTCGCGACGCGAACTCCGCTGCCAGGGCATCCGGATCGGGAACGTGGACGTAGGCGTCCCAGGGCGCGAACCCCTTTTTGACGTCCCGCGTGTAGTTCGGTATCGGCTCGAGGCCGACCTCTTTGAGCATGATGCCCGCGCCGCCTCGCGTGACAATCCCAAAGAAGATGTCGTCGGGCTCGGGGCCCTGAAACATCACGTCGAAGCCGAGCCGGTCGCGATAGAACGCAATTGCCGTCGGAACGTTCCGCGATATGAAAAGCGGCATGATGTTGGTGAGTTCTGGTTTGGTCATCTAATCCACGAGTTGATACGACTCAGACTCTGAGCATCGTCGCCCAGCAGGCGGGTTGACGACGCCCCTTCTGCCGCCATTCGCAACGCGGTCCGGAGCGACGCCTTGCCGATGAACGCAAGCGCACGCTCTTCCATCTCGCGCACCGCGTGAAGCGCCTCTGCATCGCTCGCAAAGACATCGGGGCGAATCGAATGGCGGTCGAGCAGCGCCAATGCCGCCGCGTGCGCACGGACGAGGTCGACGGGGCCTCCGCCGACGTGCTGACGCAAGATGTCCGCTGGCACCGGGGCAGCGGCACTGTTGGTCGTCACCAGCGAACGGCTGCCAAACCGGCTGCTGATCTGCAGCACTTTGTCGGTGATCACCGCGAGCCGATCGCTCTGCGGCCCGGCCATGACTGTCATGACGACCGTCTTTCCGGCAGTGCGAAAGCGATAGCCGCCGCAGGGCCGGAAGTCTTCAGCTGAGAACTGCTGGACGAAATCCTCGGCGCCAGCCATGACGAGGGGACGGTCGAGTGGCTCGAGGGTGAGCCGGCCAACCTTCCTCGCAACAACCGCGTTGAGCAGCAGCTGGAGCACGAAAAGCGCGGCGAGCGAGCCGGCAACGACGCCGATCGGAAATCCAAGAATCACCATGGCGATGCCGACAAGCCCGAGCCCGAGCCAGTAGCGTCGTCGAAGCCTCGGATCGCCAGCGCGCGTCCGCCAGGAGATGAGGGCGCTGGCCGCGACGACAACCGCCGCGACCGACCCACGCGTGTCGCCCAGGTACAGCAACATGGCGGATGCCACGAGTGCGGCCACCCCGAACGTCAGGAAGAGCAGCGTGGCACCGGCGTTCATGACCGATGGCTGTCGCAACTGTCTCATCTGTGGCGTCGCCGCCGGACGTATGTGCTTACGCGCACGGTAAGCGCCGGTTCGCGTTTCCAGTTGATTTCACGCCGCCTCTCGCGGCGTTCGGACGTGGCTGCGAGATTGCCTCTGGTGCGGCGCCGCGGGGATGACGGACTGGATAGGAGACGTGGCGATGAGAACACTTGCGTTGCAAGCGGCATATATCGTCCTGTTCGGGGTTGTTCTGGCGAGCCCGAATACAGTACTTGCGCAATCGGCGGCACCAGCGAATCTGCGCGTCACCGGCGTGACGGACTGGACAGTTGGCCTGAGATGGGACGCGGTCAAGGGCAAGGCGCCCTCCTCCTACGTGGTCCAGTGCAGCAATGGCCGCACCATGACCGTGGCCGGCTCGCAGACCACGGCCACGTTTTCCAATGGCTTCGACTGGAACAGGACGTACTCGTTCCGTGTCTACGCCGTCAGCTCGAATGGCACGTGGTCCAATGCCAGTAATACGGTCACCGCGACGCTCAACGCCGACACGACGCCGGCGGCCAAGCCCGAAGTCTCATCCACCGGCAACGGTCCGACCCACGTCGACCTTGCCTGGTCCTACGGCGACACCGATCCAAGTCCCCGCTTCGACATCTACGTGAACGGGCAGCTCTGGTACGGGCAGGTTGCCGGGTCGTCGATGAGGATTTCGTTTCTCACGCCCAGCACGAACTACACCTTCCGGGTTCGGGCCCGGGACTCGGCGGGCAACTGGTCGGAGCTGAGCGACCCGCTGGCGGTGACGACGCCCGCGGCCAACGCGACCGACACGCAAGCACCGACGACGCCTCCGGGCTTCTCGGGCGGGGTCATCGACGGTGCCACCGAGGCGATGGTCTTCTTCGGTGATTCGGTGGACAACGTCACGCCGCCGGAGCTTATCCGGTACTACCTGTACCTCAACAAGGTGTTCGACGGCGCGACCATCGATCCGTACCGTCACCAGTTCAGCATGTACTTGACGCTTGGCATCGTGAACACGATCGAGGTGTATGCCGTCGACGAGGCAGGGAACCGCTCCGCGCCCGCGACGATGACCATCGACCTGAGATAGCTTGAAAAGGTTATCCGGCTGAACCCGGACTCCACAATCCGGCTGACGCCGGCTCAGTCGCCGGCGACGAGGGTTACCAGCTTCCACTGGCCGCCCTCGTCGCGAAAGATCGCGCGGTAGTCGATTGGGCTGCGGACGAACTGCGAGGCGATGTACCCGGTACGGTTCCCGTCGACGCGTACCGCCGTCCATCCTTCCACGTCAACGTCGGGTCGCGCGACCGGCAGAATCGTGAAGCTGATCGCCGCAATCGCCGGTGCGCCGGCGTTCGGCTGCGACCGTACGCGCACGCTGCGGCCGATTACGGCGACGTGTTCGAAGGCATCGCGCTGCGCGGGCCAGCGGCTGAACACGTAGGGTGCGGCGAACGTGTTGTCGTCCTGGAACGACCCGCCGAGCCCCAGCACTGTTCCGAGCACGTCCCATATCCCGCTATCCGCGGCGCCGATGTTCCACATCCT
>Ga0307410_10001327_pt1 | contig 11064 bp, 8 predicted proteins | sample 322Ometagenome_3_FD_203707 | JGI IMG/M metagenome (GOLD analysis project Ga0307410, IMG submission 203707) | Maize rhizosphere microbial communities from greenhouse at UC Davis, California, United States - 322HYB-O-3 | ecosystem: Host-associated > Plants > Roots > Rhizosphere > Soil | place...
CTTGCCGCTCTGGGTTGCCGTCGAAGAGCAGTTGGGGAGAAAATATGGCCTGGAGCTGAAAGCGATCTATGCCGGTAGAGTCCGGCCGCAGCAACTGCTCGCCAGCGGCGAAGTCCCTTTTGTCATCGCCACCGGCACCGGCGCTCTAAGCTCGCATATTCTCGGCGTCAAGGATCAAGTCATCATCTTGACGTTCATCAATAAAGTTAACTCTGGGCTTTTCACCCGGGCTAATATCAAGAGCGCCGAAGAGTTAAAGGGCAAAACCATCGCTACCGGACGCCCGGGAGCCTTCGGCGATACCATGGTGCGGTATGTTTTGCGCGCTAAGTTAGGATTGGTGCCGGATCGGGACGTGAAGCTTTTGCCGGTCGGCGAGGCGGCATTGGCTTTTCCTGCATTGGAGCGCGGCATCGTCGATGCGGCTTCGCTGACCATGCCCGTCAATATGATTGCCAAGAAAATGGGCTATCGGGAGTTGATCGACTATGACACGGCCGGCGTTGTGTATCCATACAACACCGTCACGACTCTAAAGCAAACACCGGGTAAATCTCCCGAGGTGACGGAGAAGCTTCTAAAAACCATGACTGAGGCGATTCATTTTTTTAAAACCAACAAAGCCAAAAGTCTGGCTGTTATGAAAAAATACATGCGCGGAGCAAGCGATGACATCCTGGAGGAGACCTATGAATATACCAAATCCAGCCTTGAAGAGGTGCCTACGCCATCGGTGGAAGTGATCAAGGCAGCGCTTGAAATTCTGTCGCACCAGTATCCGCAAGCCAAGGAGACCGATGCCAATTTGATTATCGATACATCGGTTATGCGACGCATCGAGCAGAGCGGTTTCATCAAGGCGCTGTACAAGAATTAACGCTTGTTGGAGCTGCGAGAATTCCATTTGGTTAAAACAAACCAGCGTCCCGTCGACGGCGAACCCAACCCCTCGCCGCTAGCGCATCTTACGGCGGTTCCAGGTTCCTTCTGGACGGGTACGGTGCACGAACCCATCGAGCGTCGCGGGTAAATCCATTGACAGGAAACCGTCACGATGATAACCGGAAAGGCTGGTCCTTTTTTTTCGGTTATCTCTATGCTGCGAGTCATCAACTTTATCGGCCAATTCTTGATCGTTGTCGGCTTGTTCCCCAGTGGACAAGCATTCGGCGCCACACGGCTTGAACCGCTGACGGTCGGTTATTCCAATATCACCGCGACCTACGCTCCGCTCTGGATCGCCGTCGAAGAGCGTGTCGGGATGAAATATGGGTTGGACTTAAAAGCGATTTACGCTGGTCGGGTGCGTCCCCAGCAGTTGCTTGCCACCGGGGATGTACCGGTGGTCATTGCCTCCGGCACCGGCACCATGACCTCGCATATTGTCGGGGTCAAGGACCAGGTACTGGTGGCGACTATTACCAGTAAGATCGGCACATCTCTGTTTGCCAAACCGGAGATCAAGAGTGTCGAAGAGTTGAAAGGTAAGACGGTCGCAACCGGCCGGCCTGCGGCTTTTTTGGACGCAACCGTGAGATATGTATTGCGCAGCAAGTTCGGACTTATCCCGGACCGCGACGTGAAGTTACTACCCACCGGTGAACCTTATCTCGGTCTTCAGGCGCTGGAACGCGGTATCGTCGATGCCGCTGCAATGTCGATTCCGCACTTGTTCATCGCGCGAAAAGCCGGCTTCAAGGAGCTGGTAAGTTTCGACAAGCTGGGCATCGAGTATCCTTATACTAGCGCGGTGGTGTTGCGACAAACGGCAGCCAAGAGCCCGGATCTGGTTGAAAGATTGGTCAAATGTATCGTTGAAGGAATCCATATCTTTAAGACCGACAAAGCAAAGGCATTGGCGGCCTTGAGGCTCTATATGAAAGGTGCCGACGAAGGAATTCTGGAAGAATCTTACCAGCACACTCGTGATACGATTGAGGACGCGCCTTACCCGTCGCTGCAAGTTGTGAAGGCAGGATTGGAGATGTTATCGCTGCAATATCCGCAGGCGAAACAAACCGATGCGAGTCTGATTATCGAGCCGGCGTTCATGAAGCGCATTGACGACAGCGGCTTCGTTCGGGCGCTGTATAAAAAGTAACTTCGTTCGACATGCTGCAATTCCTTCATTCGCCCACACGATTGGTTATTCAAGCGCGGGGGAATCATTAACTATCGTTCGCATCCATTCAGAAAGCGGGAACTGCTGCCATGCTCGATGGTAAATTGAGAATTGCGCCCACTTGTTATCATATGCTGCATCAAGTGCCGGTCATGACGGCGCATGAGATGAATTTCTTTTATGACGAGGGCCTGGTTACGCCCCATGGAACCCTGGGGTACGAGATCTTAACCGAATCGATGGTGCCATTCGGACTTGAAAAGCTCGGAATCTCGCAAGCGATGAAAGAGAAATCCATCGATATCGCGCTGGACGTTCAGTCACGCACGGTTTTCTATCAACGGGCGCGCGGTGCCGACCTGTATATCCTGTGCGGTTGGCGCAACCAGCATACCAACCTGTGGATGGCGCCGCCGCACATCAAGTCGCTGCAAGAGTTGAAGGGCAAGCGGGTCGGCATCAGCGATTTCAATAGCATTCGCCATTGGGCAATTCAGATCCAGTTGAAGAAGGCCGGCTTGGACTTGGAGCGCGATATCGAGTGGGTGAGACTCGGCGTCAATACGCGATTTCACGTCGAGGCGATCCGGAATGGCAAAGTCGAATGCGCCCCGGTGCCGCCTTGGAGCGCCGAAGATCTCAAGAAAGAGGGCTGCAATGCGCTGGTTTCGCCGGCGGATCAATATCCCAACGGGCGTCCCGAACGCATCATTGCGGTTACCGGGCGAATCCTTGAGGAGCGGCCCGATTTGGTCAAGAGTTTTCTCCGGGGAATTATCCGCAGCTATTGGTTTATCCGCGACATGCCGAAGAATTATGAATACGTCAACAATCTGGAAAAGCGGTTGCGGCTCAAAAGTGCGGATCCGGAAGAGCGGATTGTAACGCACCTGCGAACCCCGCGCGATCTGGAAGCCATGCCATTTCCGTTAAACGGCCGGGCCACAGGCTTCGAAGACATGCTCAAAGAAGAAGAACGGTTGGGCGAGCTAAATTATCAGGTTCCGCCGATCCAAGAGGTGGCGGCGCAGGACCTGGTGGATGAAGCGTATAAAGAATTGCGTGGGCGACAAGAGCTTGCGGAAGAGTACGAACGCGTCAGCAAAGTCGAACAGCGCTGGGGCTATTAGGGCGCCGGCGCTTTCGCGCGGTCCCACGAGAGTTCTAGGCGCTCCATTGGTGTCGTAAACATGTAGCGTTCTGCACCTTCCAGTCGGCGCAATGGTATCGACTGCATAAGGAATACGAGTGAAACATATGAGATCGGCAGAAACTCTGAACAAGAGGGCGCGATGGTATCGAGCAACGGTCAGCTTTTCTCTAGCGACGGTCTCGCTTGCGCTGGCTTTGCCTTTGCACGCGCAGACCTCCAAGAATTTCTATGAGGGAAAGATCATTACATTTTTAGTCGGCTCTTCGGCCGGCGGCGGGACCGATCTTACCGCCCGTGTGATCGCTCGGCATATTGAGCGTTACATTCCCGGGAAGCCCCGCATCGACGTGGCCAACAAGCCGGGCGCGGGCGGCATGATTGCCGCCAATGAGCTCTACAACTTGAAAAAGCCCGATGGGTTGAGCATCAGCACGCTCAACACCGGGAGCCTGTTCGCTACGGCGACGAGCAATGAAGCGATCAAGTTCGATTTGCAAAAATTCATCTGGCTTGGCCAGGCATTCGATGACGCGCAGGTGCTTTATCTCAAAACTTCGACACCGTATACCAGTTTCGAAGCGGTTCGGAAGGCGAATAGCGCAGGGAAACAGCCCAAGATGGGCGCCCAAGCGCTCGATCACACCAGCAATGTCGTCGTCAAAATCGCCGAACAAATTTTCGGCCTGGATTTTCAGGTAATCCCGGGATATCCGGGCACGCCACAGATCCTCCTCGATATCGAGCGCGGCGCCCTGGATGGCCGTGCGCAAGGCATAGGCTCTTTAATGGCAACGCGACGCGAGTGGATTAAAAGCGGTTACATCAAGATTTTGGCGACATCGAAGAAAGGCCGCGATCCGCGCATTCCCGATGTAGCGACGATGGAAGAGCTGGCGCCGCCGGGGAGTAAAGGCTTGCTGCAAGCATTGTACGCCGGGCAGAATCTCGCGCGCTCGGTGGTGTTGCCGCCGGGAGTACCCGCTGATCGGGTGAAAATCCTGCGCGATGCCTTTGCCGCGATGACCCGAGACGAACTTTTCTTAAAGGAATCGGAGAAGTTAGGCCTGGAAGTAGACTTGATACGCGGCGAGGACATGAACCGCGACATCGAAGGCACGCTGCGCGATAAGCGGCTGATGGATCTATATCGGATGATCGCAACCGCCAAGTAAACATCTGATAGCTTCCGAACTGCGGGTGAGCAGCCATTCTCCGTCTCATTCCAGCTGTGAGGCTCTCTGTTGTTGTTTCACGTTCGCACGCTTTTTAAATGTCGTCCCTTGTTCTCCTCATCGACTTCGGCAGTACCTTCACCAAAGTCATCGCGGTTGACCTTGATGCATCTCAAGTAGTGGGTAGGAGCCAGGCTCCGAGCACGGTGCTGACCGACGTCCGTCAAGGATTGCTCCAGGCCTTGTCCGCACTGCACGAACGCCACTCACTGTTTAACCAGCGTCCGTCCAGCTTAGACGTCTTGAGCGGTCACCTGGCGCTTGCTTCGAGCAGCGCCGCGGGCGGTTTGCGTATGGCGGTGATCGGTCTCGTCCCAGGCCTGACACTTCTTGCGGCAAGCCAGGCAGCCCTGGGAGCCGGCGCGAAAGTTGTCGGCTCATTTGCGTTTAAGCTGGCCGGCAACTCCATCGAAGAAATCATCCGGTTGCATGCGGATATGGTGCTTCTCACTGGCGGTACTGATGGCGGAGATAGTGCAACGATTCTGCACAACGCGCACCTGCTTGCGAACTCTTTGATATCCGTTCCGGTTATTGTCGCCGGAAACCAGGCAGTCGCGCCGCAAGTTTGCGAAATTCTAAAAGCCGGCGGTAAAGAAGTTCGTCTGACTGACAATGTCATGCCGCGATCAGGGGTCGTCGCAGTAGACTCCGCGCGCGATGAGATACGTAAACTGTTCATCGAGCGAATCACACAAGCACGAGGAATGGCGGCGATCGGTGAATTTGTTTCGGTGGTGCTGCCGACCCCCATGGCTGTTCTCAAAGGCGTGAGGATTGGAGCCGTCGGCACGAATCGAGAAGAGGGTTGGGGCGAGATGGTCGTGGTCGATGTTGGTGGCGCAACCACTGATGTGCACTCGATCGGCTACGGTTATCCGGTCGGGGAGAATGTCATAAGCCAAGGCCTCCCAGAGCCTTACGCCAAGAGAACCGTGGAAGGCGATTTGGGGATTCGTTTCAACGCCGCCACTCTTCTGGGACAGGTCGGTCCGGATGGTTTTGATGCGCAGTGGCGCGCGATGTTCCCTCAGTTGCAAGTCTCGCGCGATGAGATCGGCCGCTACATCAACGAAATAACCGAAAAAACCGCGCGTGTTCCCGAACAAAGATGGCATACGGTTGCGGATGCCGTGTTGGCGCGGATCGCCGTAGAACTTGCTTTGGAGCGTCACGTCGGCAAACGGGAAAGAGTTGTGACTTCTAAAGGTGAGGCGTGGGTACACTACGGTAAAGATTTGCGCAATACGCCGCGCCTTATCGCAACCGGGGGCGTATTTACGTACAATCCTTATGGTTCCATGATCGTATCTGGTTCCGGCCGAGAGCGGGTCGACTCGACGGTCTTACGTCCAAAGCACCCGCAGATCTATTTGGATTCATCCTACATTCTGTATGCAGTCGGATTGCTCGAACAGGATTACCCGGATTTGGCGGTGCGGCTGTTTAAGACGTATATGAGGCCTATCGCCGATTCTGAAGATTAGCTTCAGTCGGTGCAACCGGCATCGCCGATCTGGTCTTCTTGATTCGATCGAGTCTGATGAGGGTTTGTCTCGGGACTGCTGGGCGCTCGCGTTGTTTAATTGACCCCGGAAACGAGACTGCTCGCATTGGGTGGCCGCTTGTCTTTGGTTGGACGCTCAAAGAAAGCATCTTCGCGATGAACATAACCGCGAATGGCCTTACCTTCGAAAACCGTCTGTACCTGAAGATAGTCTCCTTTAGCACTGAGGACCTTTATTCGCGTGGACGGTTCCAGCGTAGCGATAATCTTGGCGTCGGCGCGAGGGCTACCGCGGACAAACGATGACTGTCCGACAACTTCGAAGGTTCCTAAACGCGACTCTTTCTTCTTAGGCGAGCTTTCTTGCGGCTGGGCTTGTTCGGAGCTGGCCGCGGTCGCTTGCGCGATAACAGGATCTTTGGGGAGATCCTCCGCCTTTGCTTGTACCGGAGTTACACTTTGGCGCAGTTCTAAAGAAATCTCTGGCTCGCTCGTTCGGAACATTACCGGACGATTTTGATGACTAGGAAGCGGTGCCGGCTGGCGATTCCGCGACGAGGGCTCTTGTCCCAGGTATCCTTTAATCTGCTGGGAATACAGGGCGCCACCGGCGCCCCCTAGGGCGATTAACGCCGAGACCATGCCCACAGGTACCCAAGCTAAATTTCGGTTGCGGCGGTATTGCGTCGGAACAGCGGCGGGGGTGAGCGATATAGCCGGGGTGGTTTGAAGGCCAGCGTCGCGTATCTCCGGCTCCGCAGACGCCGCGGCAATGTTTGCCCCGCAGAGGTTTCCTAGTCCAAGATCGCGCGCAACCTCTTGAACTATTTCGGTCGTGATTATTTTCTTGCCGCCGGCATAGGCGAGAAGTAGTGCGTTATCGCAGATGATGTTAATCAAGCGGGGAATACCGCCGGAAAGCAAACTGATATCCTGGAGTACATCCGCCGCGAACAATTCTTTACCGCGAAATCCTGCGCCACGAACTCTGAAAAGAATGTAACGACTGACCTCATCATTGGTCAGGGGAGCAAGACGGCTGTGAATCACGATCCGCTGCTTGAAATGGCGGAGTTTCGGCTGGTTCAGCCGCATTTGAAGTTCGGGTTGGCCGGTCAACACGATCTGTAGTAATTTTTCGCCGCCATATTGAAAATTGGAAAGAAAGCGAACCGATTCAAATGCTTCGTCGCTCAAATTCTGAGCTTCGTCAATAAGCAGTGCAACGATGCGCTGCCTGCGAAATTCTGTAATCAAATATTGTCGAATTTGCTCGATTTTCGAAACCCGGTCGCGGCGGTCGCTCACCAGCCCCAGATCACGGGACACCAGCTGGATCAGCTCGGTTGAGTTGAGTTGATCGTAAGAAATGAAGACGACCTGTATCGTCGAGCCCAAATCTCGAATGATCTTGTCGAGCAGGGTGGTCTTTCCTGTACCGACCTCGCCGGTGAGAACGACTAAACCTTTCCTCCACTCAATGCCGTAACGCAGATTGGCGAAGGCCTCCCGATAGAGTTCGCTATCATAAAAGATTCGAGAATCCGGTGTGGCGCTGAAAGGCGGCGCTAGGAAGCCAAAATACTCGTTATACATAACAAGGCCGATGCCGGTCTTTATTGAAACGGCTTAAGAGTTGGCGCTCAAGACCCTGATGACGCTAGTCGGAACTGCCGTTAACATTGCGAGCGATACGTTGCACCGGATCGAAACTGCCTATTTCCTAGGTGATGTAACGTGAACTTAAGTGACTCAGGCTTCTTATTTTATAATCAGGGAGCAATCGTTTTGTAATAAAACAGGAGGATATTGTTCGCACACTGCTGGGATGGTTGTCAAGAATGTTTTTAGACTCTTCGGGCTGGAATTTAAGACCATTGCTCCATGCAGATGTATCGTGAGAACCAGGAGCTCGGCCGGAAAAGCTAGGCGGTTCACAAGTCTCAGTGTCTGCCCGGAGTGACTCTCAGGAGTTGGTTCCTTCCGGCTGTCGTCAGGAGATAGACACAACCATCGGGTCCTATTGCTGTGGCCCCCCCACGCTAGTACCCCGTTACTTCCTGGTTTGCTTGAGTTTGGATTAGCGGTTTCGGAGCGAACGGCGCCCAACGGCTTTTGAAGCCGATCTGGATTGTTTGCCTGGCGTGTTCGAGATTCTTCAACCCGGTGATCTCGAGCCGGTGCAACACAAGGTTATTTGAGACTGCTTTAGCTGTGACGATCACTGAAAAGCCATCACGCACAATCTGCTGCGCGAACTCCTCGGCTTCTCTGCGGGACAGAAACGATGCGACAATAAGACGGAAAGAACCGTCCGGCTGCCGGCGCAGCAAGGTTTCCTCGCTCAACGCGGGCAGTAACAGGTCCTCTCCCGCGCTAATCCAGTTTAAATTTGAGATGCTTGGATTGAACTCTGCAATGAGGTCCATACCCATAATCGCGCTCCGGCTGCCATAGGCGTCATTAGCGATCTGAAAGACTGTCGAGCCGTGTTGAATCGTTACCCGATGATCCTTCGGTCCGATATTGATTTGGGCTGTTTGCATGGGCGCGGCCGCTATTTCCGCAGGTGGTTTATTTGGGCTGGTGTTTTGACCGCTAGGCACTAGAGTCGCTCTTGTTAGATGATTCTGGGACCCAAACAAAAACCGGCCGGCGTCCAATAAAAAAGTGCCGGGATCGGTGAGCGAAGCAAAGCCGACCAGAATGACGATGGCTAAAGAGGCGGGCACGGCAGCTGTTAACCAAGTTATCGGCTTGCGCTTGGAGATCTGAGGCGTTGTTTCGATCGAGAGTATTGCGGCGGCTGTCGCTGTCTGGTTGGTTTGGTTTTGAGTGGGCTGGTTGGCCGAGGTCAGCCGTAGATCGTGAACCACTTCCCCGATGACATCTCTAGAGATACTTTTCCGGGAGCCGGCAAAGGCGATCACCAAGGCATTATCACAGATTACATTGATTAATCGCGGTATACCTTTTGAATATAAAGCGATTTCCTCGATCGCATCAGCCTGAAATAGGTCAGGATCGTCACGGCCGGCCACCCGCAGGCGAAAATTAATGTAAGACCTTACCTCGTCATCTCTCAATCGAGCGATCTCACAGCGAATAGCGATCCGTTGTTTGAGTTGCCTTAAGTGGGGCTGATCGAGTTTGTCCTGGAGTTCAGGCTGGCCCATAAGCACGATCTGCAGAAGCTTTTGGCGATCTGTTTCGAGATTAGAGAGAAGCCGCAATCCTTCCAACGATTCATCGCTCAGATGCTGAACTTCATCCATGAGCAAGCAAACCGTTTGGCCGTGCTCAAGTTGCTCGATTAGATAATCGTTCAGTTCCTCTATCATGCCAAGGCGGTCTTTACCTGCTCTCGGTAAGCCGAGTTCCCGCAAGATAACCCGCAGCAGCTCGTTGAAAGTAACGTCGGTGTTGAAGACGAGCACCGTTTGAATGGTCTTGTCCAAGCTGAGCATCAGCTTGCGCAACAGGGTCGTTTTTCCGGTTCCTACCTCGCCGGTAATCGCTATGAAGCCCTTTTTTGCCTCGATACCATAGCGAAGGTTTGCATAAGCTTCCAGGTAAACGGAATTGGCGTAAAAAAAACGTGGATCCGGCGTTATGCTGAAGGGGGATTCTTTAAACCCAAAGTGTTGTTCGTACATGCCGTAAGTTATAGACTCGTTAGCCGTTTACCGATCTTTCTGTTCAAGGCTCCTAATTCCTGTAGAACCAGGTCCATCCGAGCTTAGCTGGTGCCACAGTAGGAGCGTCACTTGGAGCACAATGCAGCCATCTGCTGGCCACCGCGATGTACTAATCTGACCTGCAGCCTCTTCTATCGCGACGATGGAGACTGAGCAACCTTTGTGCCTGCTCTAAAGTCGGTCTGATTACTCGCTGTTTAGAGCATTAGGCGCGCCTCGTGCCGAGAAGCGGCAAACTCGTCTGCTCCGCTTGGAGCACGGGCTTGATCGGGTTGATATGGCGAGAGGAGCCAGACAGCGGAGGAAGAACCGGATAGCTAGATTGTTTGCGGAATCTGTCACAGTACTCGCGCAAGCCTCGCGGCACCATGGTGGCAACTTAGCGGCGAATGGGTTTTCGAGTTATCGGGTGTTTTGAGGGTCCTTTTCTGTAGCCGGGAAGTAATTAATAGTGTAGATAGAAGAAGCTAATCTAGCCCATATGCAATCATGAGGGGATAGGCATGGCCGAACGGTACCGCAACCATTTGATTCTTGTCAAAGCTGACTTTGACTCGTATTCGCGCTTCTGGAATGTCAGAGCGCATATTCAATTTAACCAACACATCACCTTTCGTGACGTTCTAATAACCGGTCCTAAGGACACGTTTAAGAGTCAGAAGCGGGCGGAAACACATATCATCCAGGAGGCCAAAAAGTGGGTTGACAATAGGCTCCGCGAGATTGCCAACAAGACTCAAACCGTCGATACAGGAGTGGAGACGTAACCGGTTCTCAATAACCTTTGGCTAGCATAATGCGCGCGAATATTACCTAGCGTAAGATCTCTTTCATAGGACTACTTTGGTGGCTTAGTAATCGAAATGGCATTGCCCAAACTACTCTCAAGCGAACTCAACACCAGGAGCGGGGCTATAAACCGTTTGCAACTTCGGCAATCCTGAAATATTGCTCCAGCGATTACCATGAACGAAATACTCTGTGATCACTGTGAAGGGCCTCTGAGAGGCGTTGCGTATCGTGTATTGAGCGACGAAGATGGCGTCAGACTACTGGACATGGTGGTCTGCCACGGTTGCTATCTGGAAGCGCGAAGGATTGGACTGGAGACCGCTGAGCTTGGTTCGGTCGTTCAGCAAGTTCCGGGACGCAGCTAGGCAATATCGTACCTAGATAAGAACAAACGCCCACGCATATCTGCCCAGCTCTATTCAAAATCCGCCGACCTCTCCCTTTTCGATACGAACCTTGCCGCAATTTCAGCGATTAAAAGTCGTTTGCCTCCGTGCTTCGGGCCAGGATAGATGACATTCAGAGTGAACACGCGTGGTTCGAGACAAATGCCCAGAGTG
>Ga0307410_10001328_pt1 | contig 11063 bp, 10 predicted proteins | sample 322Ometagenome_3_FD_203707 | JGI IMG/M metagenome (GOLD analysis project Ga0307410, IMG submission 203707) | Maize rhizosphere microbial communities from greenhouse at UC Davis, California, United States - 322HYB-O-3 | ecosystem: Host-associated > Plants > Roots > Rhizosphere > Soil | place...
GGATGGCAATTCGACCGCGGCATCGTCACCATCATCATCGCCCACGTCACGTTCACCATGGCTTATGTCACAGTGGTCGTGCAGTCGCGCCTGGCTTCGTTCGAGAATTCCCTGGAGGAGGCGGCCCTGGATCTCGGCGCACGTCCGTCCAAGGTGTTTTTCCGCATAACGGTGCCGCTGATCCTGCCGGCCATCCTGTCGGGATGGCTGCTCGCGTTCACCCTGTCATGGGACGACGTGGTCATCACCCAGTTCGTGTCGGGACCCGGTTCCAACACCTTGCCCATGGTCATCTTTTCGCGCGTTCGACTAGGTGTAAACCCGGTCGTGAATGCCCTGGCAACCATCATGGTCGTCGTGGTCGCTCTCGGCGTGATCCTGTCGGCGGTTCTCATGCGCCGCCAGGAAAAGCGCCGAAAACGCGAGGAACAGATGGCCGCAGCTGGCTAACTACCTATACATGTTGATAGACTTCCCACCATCGAAATGACGAGGATTCTTGCAATGGCCAAATCACGTAAACACAACGCTCCCTGGACGCCCGCCGATCTCAAGAAAATGCGAGCGCTCGCCAAGGCGAAGATGTCCGCTCGCCTGGCAGCAAAGGAGCTGGGTCGATCCACCGGCGCGGTCAAGTACAAGGCGATGGTGGAAGGCATCCGCTTCCGCTTCATCGACCAGCCCGCAGGTGTGCAGAAGAAGCTCGCCCGCAAGGCGAAGCGCGCCAAGAAGAAGTAAGGCGTCCAACCAAGGCGCCGCGTACGGGGGTGCGCGGCCGCTTTGTAGCCCTTGATGATGAGTTCCAGCCGAGGTTTTCCGAGCAAACTGCCCGACGTCGGCACCACGATATTCACCGTGATGTCACGCCGCGCCGCCGAACAGGGCGCGGTGAATGTGGGCCAGGGCTTTCCCGACTATCCGATCGATCCCAGGCTCGCCGAATGTGTCACCGAAGCGGTGGCCGCCGGATTCAACCAGTACGCGCCCATGGAAGGCAGCGTTCCCCTGCGAGCCGCCATCGTCGCCATGATTGCAGCCGCGCGCGGCAGGATCGTGGATCCCGAATCCGAACTGACGGTGAGCTGCGGCGGCACCGAGTCGATCTATTCCGCCATCCAGGCCGTGGTCGCATCCGGCGACGAGGCCATCGTCTTCGACCCCGCCTATGACGCCTACGACCCGGCCATCCGCCTGGCCGGTGGGCGTTGCATCCATATCCCGCTCGAGGCGCCGCGGTTCGGTTACGACTGGGATCGCGTCAGGGCAGCGATCACCGACCGCACGCGCCTCATCATCATCAACAACCCTCACAACCCTGCCTGCAGCGTCGCGTCGGCCGCGGATCTCGATACCCTGGCGGAGCTCACGCGTGAGCGGGGCATCACGGTGCTGGCGGACGAGGTCTACGAGCACGTGCTGTATGACGGCCGCGTGCACCAGTCCGTGATGGACCATGCCGAGCTCCGGGAACGCAGCTACGCGGTGTACTCCTTCGGCAAGACACTCCACATCACCGGATGGCGGGTCGGATACTGCGTGGCGCCACCGACGCTGACCCGGGAGCTGCGCAAGGTGCACCAGTTCAATGCGTTCAGCATCGCCGCGCCGCTGCAGGCCGCCATCGCGCTGTACCTGCAGCGGCACCCTTTGGCCTTCCAGGAGGTCGCCACGTTCTTCAGCGCGAAGCGCGACCTGCTGCGCCGCGAGCTCGAAGGCAGTGGCCTGGCGTTGCTGCCGCCACAGGGCAGCTATTTCCAGCTCGCCGATTACGGGCGGATACCGGCATTCGCCGCCCTGACCGACGTCGAGTTCACGGAGAAGCTCATCAACGAGGCAGGGGTCGCCGTCATACCCCTCTCGCCGTTCTACCGGGAGGCGCCCGCCGGCATGCGTATCGTTCGGTTGTGTGTCGCCAAGCGGGACGAGACACTCATCGAGGCCGCACGCCGCATCCGCGCGTACACTTCGCGGGCATGACACACACCGCGATCGACACTTCTCCATGACGTTCCGCGTCAGCATCGTGCAACAGCCGCTGGCATGGGCGGATCCGTCCGCGAACCGCGCGCACTTCGCCGAGGTTCTGGCGCCGCTGGCGGGCACCACCGATCTCGTGGTGCTGCCCGAGATGTTCACCACGGGGTTCACGATGAAGCCCGAGGAACACGCCGAACCGGCGGGCGGCCCTACCCGACAGTGGCTGCTGGAACAGGCCCGTTCCCTCGACGCTGCCGTCGCCGGCAGCGTGGCGGTCAACGACAACGGCCGCTTCTACAACCGTTTCATGCTCGCGATGCCCGAAGGGCCAACCTACTGGTACGACAAGCGCCACCTGTTCCGCATGGCGGCGGAGCATCGCCACTACAGCGCCGGCGTGCATGCGCTGATCGTCGAATGGCGTGGCGCGCGGCTGTGTCCGCTGGTCTGTTATGACCTGCGATTTCCAGTCTGGAGCCGGCGCCGGCCGGAGCTCGACTACGACGTCGTGCTCTATTCCGCGAACTGGCCCGCCGCGCGCCGGTTCGCGTGGAGCGCATTGCTTCGCGCCCGGGCGATCGAGAACCAGGCGTATTGCGTGGGCGTCAATCGAATCGGTGATGACGGCAACGGCATCGCGCACGCGGGCGACAGCGTGGTGCTGGACTTCATGGGGCAGCCGCTGCTCGAGCTGCACGACAAACCCCTGGCGGCGACGGTGCCCATCGATATCGAAGCCGTGCGCGGCTGGCGCGACAAGTTTCCCGCGCACCTCGATGCGGATGCCTTTAACCTGCATTCATGAAAAAACCGACGCTCGTCAACCACCCGCCCGAGACCGCACCGCCGCCCGGCAACCAGCCGGTCATCGCACCTATCTACCAGAGCGTCAAGTTCGAGTTTGAATCGATCGAGGATACGCTGCGCATGTTGCGCGGCGACGCGCCGGGCTACTTCTACATGCGCGCGAGCAATCCGACGACGCGGCAGCTCGAACTCACGCTGGCGCAGCTGCAGGGCAGGGACGATTGCCTCGCCACCGCGTCCGGGGTGAATGCGATCGCGCAGACGCTGATCGCGCTTACGCGTTCCGGCGATCATGTGCTGTTTTTCGTGGAGACCTACGGACCCACGCGCAACATCATCCGCAGGCTGCTCAAGCGTTTCGGTGTCGAACACACCATGTTGTCGGTCGAAGACCTGGCGGGGGTGGAGAACGTGCTGGCATCGCGCCCCACGCGCCTCGTGTTTTTCGAAAGCCCTACCAATCCGGTGACCAAGGTCGCCGACATCGAACGGCTGGTATCGCTCGCGCATCGCCACGGCGCGCTGGCCGTCATCGACAACACCTTTGCGGGCTTTCACCAGCACGGCGAGTTCGAGATCGATCTCTACGTGCACAGCCTCACGAAATACGCCTCGGGAACCGGCGACGTGATGGGCGGCGCGGTGATCGGGCGCAAGGAGCTGATCGACGACCTGCGGCCGGACTTCTCCGTGCTGGGGGCGCATCTCGATCCGCACGCCGCGTTTCTCATCCAGCGCGGCCTCAAGACCTACTTCGTGCGCTACAGCGCGCAAACCGCGAATGCCCGGAAGATCGCGGAGTTCCTCGCCGCTCATCCGGCGGTATCCCGGTGTCACTACCCGGGGCTCGACACCCATCCCCAGGCCGCGCTCGCGCGCAAGCAGATGAAGGAGCCCGGCACGGTCGTGAGCTTCGACCTGCGCGATGGCAGCGAGGCGGCGCGATCGTTCAGCGAGAAGCTCAAGTTGTTCGCGCTGACCGCAAGTCTCGGGTCCACCGAGTCGCTGGTCATGCCGCCGCAGCTGGTTGGCGCCCGGGATTTCACGCCCGAGCAGGCCAGGCTGTCGGGAGTGGGCCCGGGCACCGTGAGGCTGTCGATCGGCCTCGAGGACGTCGACGATCTCATCGAAGACTTGGGTGCCGGGTTGCGATTCTCGTGATTGGGGTGGTACCGGGTTGCGATTCTCGTGATTCGAGATCATCGCGACAGTAATCGGCGTTCATCCCGCGGCCGCGCCTTGTCCATAGTGGTTTCCTCCCGAGAGGAGACCCATGCCGCGTCGCCCACGAATCCATGTCGCCGGTGGTTTCTATCACGTCACGCTGCGTGGCAATCACCAGCAGCCGATATTCCACCGGGATTCCGATCGCGCGCTGCTCAACACGATCGTTGCACGCGCCATCGACAAGTACGACGCACGCCTGCATGCGTACTGCTGGATGAGCAACCATTTGCATCTACTCATGCAGGTGGCCGTGGAGCCGCTGTCTATGCCGATGAGGCAGATTGCCGCCGAGTTCGCGCGCGCCATGCAGATCCGCATGGCCACCACGGGACATTTCTTCGAGCGCCGCTACCACGCAACTTTGATCGAAGCGACTGACTACCTGTTCACGGTGCTGCGTTATATCCACGACAATCCTGTCGCAGCGAACCTGTGCACGAGCCCAGAGCAGTACCCGTGGTCCAGCCACCATGGGTATCTCGGCCTTCGGCAGGAGACCTGGCTCACCACCGAATTCATCCTCGGCAAGTTCGCGCAGGACAGGGCCGCCGCAATACGTGGCTACGAGACTTTCATGTCACGCGATCACGACCAGAAGTCTGAACCATTCCCCGAGGGCGCCTTCATCTTCGGTTCGGACGAGTTCATCCAGCGGATCCGCGGCGCGGATCGCCAGGCTCGATCAAAACAGGAGTTGCTGCGTCTCATGGCCGAAGCCTGCCAGCGATTTCAGGTCACCCCGGAACGACTCGCGTCGCCCCTGCGGGATGGTCATCTGACGAAGGTACGGGCGTGGATTGCGCACCAGGCAAAGCTTCGGGGCATCGCGAGTCGGTCCGCGGTCGCCCGCGCGCTCGGACGCAGCGAAGGGACTCTCAGGAGCGCGATCCTGCGCTACCCCGCGGAGCTGGACTGAGCGTGAACCGGGTTGCGAATCACGAGAATCGCAACCCGGTACCACCACTGTCTTACATGTTTCGGATCAGCGCGTCACCGAACTCGCTGCACTTCACTTCCTTCGCGCCTTCCATGAGGCGTGCGAAGTCGTAGGTAACGGTCTTCTGGCCGATGGTCTTGTCCATGGCGCTGATGATCGCGTCGGCAGCCTCGGTCCAGCCCATGTACCGCAACATCATCTCGCCCGAGAGGATCACCGAGCCCGGGTTCACCTTGTCCTGGTCGGCGTACTTGGGCGCGGTGCCGTGCGTGGCCTCGAACACCGCGTGACCGGTCACATAGTTGATGTTCGCACCCGGCGCGATGCCGATGCCGCCGACCTGAGCGGCCAGCGCGTCGGATAGATAGTCGCCGTTCAGATTGGTGGTGGCGAGGACGTCGAATTCGTCGGGACGCGTGAGCACCTGCTGGAGCGCGATGTCCGCGATGGCGTCCTTCACGAGGATCTTGCCACTCTTGATCGCGGCAGCCTGCTCCTCGTTCGCGGCCTTCTCACCCTTGGCGGCCTTGGTGCGGCCCCATTCTTCCCAGGTGTAGAACTTGTCCTTGAAGGGACCGGTTTCGGCGAGCGCGTACGCCCAGTTGCGGAACGCACCTTCGGTGAACTTCTGGATGTTGCCCTTGTGCACGATGGTCACGCTGCGCCGCTTGAACGCGATCGCGTATTCCAGCGCCGCCTTGAAGAGGCGCTCCGTGCCTTCCTGCGAAACGGGCTTGAAGCCGATGCCGGAGGTCTCGGGGAAGCGGATCTTGGCGTAGGCTTTCGGGAAAGCTTCCTTGAACAGCGCCTTGAACTTCTTGATGTCCTCGGAGCCGTGCTCGAATTCGATGCCCGCGTAGATGTCTTCCGTGTTCTCGCGGAAGATCACCATGTCCACCTTCTCCGGCGCCTTCACGGGCGAGGGCACGCCCTTGAACCAGCGCACCGGGCGCAGGCACACATAAAGGTCTAACAACTGGCGCAGCGCGACGTTCAGCGAGCGGATGCCGCCGCCGACGGGCGTGGTCAATGGGCCCTTGATGGACACCAGGTATTCGCGGCACGCCTCCACCGTCTCGTCGGGCAGCCAGTTCTTGAACAGGTTGAACGACTTCTCGCCGGCGTACACCTCCAGCCAGTGGATCTTCTTCCGGCCGCCGTAGGCCTTCTGGACCGCGGCGTCCATGACCCGGACGCTGGCATTCCAGATATCGGGGCCCGTGCCGTCGCCAATGATGAAGGGGACGATGGGCTGGTCCGGCACGTTGAGTTTGCCGTTCTGGATGGAAATCTTCGCGCCACCGGCCGGCGGCGTGACTTTAGGACTCGTTGGCGTGGCCATCGGGTGTGGTGTCTCTTGTCGGTTGCTGGGAAATCAAAGGGGCCGCGATGCTAGCACACGACGCTACAATCCCGGCCACATGACCCGCACCCTGGATACCACGCCCGCCGCCGACGGATTCTCCATGCCGGCCGAGTTCGCGCCGCATGCCGGCTGCTGGATGTTGTGGCCGGAGCGGCCGGACAACTGGCGCGATGGTGCGCAACCCGCGCAGCGCGCCTTCGCCGAGGTGGCCGCCGCCATCGCGCGTTTCGAGCCGGTGAGCGTGGGCGTGTCCGCGTCGCATTTCGAATTCGCGCGCTCACTGCTGCCGCCCGCGGTGCGGGTGATCGAGCTGTCGCACGACGACGCCTGGATGCGCGACGCCGGACCCACCTTCGTCACGAACCGCAAGGGCGAGAAGCGCGGTGTGGACTGGCGATTCAATGCCTGGGGCGGTCTAAACGGAGGACTGTATTTTCCCTGGGACAAAGACGATGCGGTCGCCCGGAAAGTGCTGGAGATCGAAGGGTGTCACCGCTACCGGGCCCCGATGATCAACGAGGGTGGCGCCATTCACGTGGACGGGCAGGGCACGGCGCTCGTGACCGAACAATGCCTGTTGAACCCGAACCGCAACCCCGAGCTCGATCGCGCCGCCATCGAAGCGCACCTGCGCGACTATCTCGGCGTGCGGCAGATCCTCTGGCTGGGCCAGGGCGTCATCAATGACGAAACCGACGGCCACGTCGACAATCTCGCGTGTTTCGTGAAGCCGGGTGTGATTGCGCTGCACTGGACTGACGACACGCACGATCCACAGCACGAGGTGTCCCGCGATGCGCTGGAGAGATTGCGCGCGGCGCGCGACGCGCGTGGGCGTGAGATCGACGTGATCAAGCTGCCGATGCCCGGGCCGCTGGAGCTCAGCGCGGTGGAAGCCCGCGGCATCCTCGAGAGCGAAAACTCGCACCGGCGCGAGGCGGGGATGAGGCTGGCCGCGAGTTACGTCAACTTCTACATCGCCAACAAGGGCATCGTCATGCCGCTGCTGGATCCGAAGACCGACCGTCTTGCCGCATCGCGGATCAAACGGGCATTCCCTGACCGGCACGTGGTGGGGGTGCCTGCCCGCGAGATCCTGTTAGGCGGCGGCAATATCCACTGCATCACGCAGCAGGTACCGCGCTGAAACGGCGCCTGGGCGCACGAACGCGTTCCCGGCCGGCGAGTTGTAAATTTTCCCGCGCAAGACCGGAAATCGTACGCCGGTCATCGGGAGAAGCCGCACTGGCTTCGCGCCTACAAGGCCGATCCTCTTGGATGTTTGGCCTTTGTTTGTCGACGATTCCAAGGTTGATAGGTGTAAGACAGCATGTCGTCATCCGGCGACGATTGACTCCCACCCCGCATATTGTTGTTAGACTACGGCCAATCCGTTTTCCACCACACGATTCGAGAGGACTCCGGAATGGCAGCCAAGAAGAAAGGTGCTCGGCACATGCGCGAATGGTCGGAAAGCGACATGAAGAAACTGCGCGCGTTCGCCAAGTCCAAGCTGTCGGCGCGGGTCGCGGCCTCCAAGCTGGGACGTTCACCGGGAGCCGTGCGTTACAAGGCCATGATGGAAGGCGTGTCGTTCCGCTCCATCAACCGCCGCAAGTAGCGGGCAGCTTTCGCCGCAGATTTCAGGTGTTTTGCAGCTCGCGGTGAGCTTCGTCCAGCCATTCCCGCTGGGCCTTGCGGTAATGCGCCGGGGCGAACCGGGCGCGATCCAGCAGGGCCTTCAACGTCTGCTGCGCCAGCGGGCGCTGATCCGAGCGGATCAATAATTTTGCGTAACGCACACCCGCTTCCGCTCCCGGAAAGTATTCGGTGAGCGTGGCGTATTCGGAGAGCGCTTTCTCCAGGTTCCCTTCCTTCTCGAGCGACCGCGCGTAAAGCAGGTGTCCGTCCGCGGACTTGAAGTCCGGATTTTTCTGGATCAGCTCGTCCAGCGTTTCGCGTGCTCCGCCCGCATCACCCGCTTCGAACCGGGCATACGCGTAGCCCAACAACAATTTCGGGTCGTCCGCGAACACACCTGTAAGACATGTCTGATAAATGGGGACGGCCTCTTTGGCGCGACCCAGGCGGACCAGTTCGTCGGCGTACTTCTGCCGTGAGGCCACGTTGCCGGTGACCTGCATTTCGTTCTCGAATCGGCGCAGGTTGTTCTCCGGATCGAGCGCGGTGCGAACGCCGCGCAGCGCGCGCTGGCTGCCTCGTGAACGGAGCCAGTCCGGCACGAGCTCCGCGCCCACATACACCAGCGGGCCCACGAAGGGCGCGATCGTCATCAGGATCACCAGCACGTATACCCAGACGGTGTTGCGACCGGTCTTGATGCAATGGACCACCAGGGCGAGGGAGATCAGGCCGGAAAGGATGTAGATAGGGAACATGCTCAGTTCGAGGAATAGTCGACGGAAAGGAACGCGGCACGGCCGCGCGCGGGAAAGTAGCGATAGTTGCCGAAAGCGAAGTCCGCACGATCCGCGTACGCGGTGTCGAACAGGTTGTCGAGCCGGAGCGTCACGCGCAGCAGCGCGGGTGATGTCCAGCTCAGCCGCAGGTTCGTCACGCGATGCCCGGGGTACTTCGCGCTGTTCGCAGCGTCGAGAAAGTAGGAGCCGACGTAGTTGAGATTGGCCGCGGCGTGCCAGGCATCACCCTCGCCGAACGGCACGCCGACCTCGATCGAGTGCACGTGGCGTGGCGCGGTATCCGCATCGTTGCCATCGACGATGGACTCCCCACCTTCGACGGCGCGTGTAAAGGCGTATTCATGCCGGGCGATGGTGCCGGCGGCGCGAAATTCGACCGGCCAACGGCCCTCGACCGACCTGACTTCGTACTCGAAGCCCCGATGACGGGTGGCGCCATTGCCGACGTTGAAGCCATTGGACTCGCGCAGGATCACGTCACGCTTCTTCATCGCGAACACCGCGGCATTGAGCGTTACCGGACCCAGCGGGCGGTATTTCCAGCCGATCTCGACTGAATCCAGGTGCTCGCTGTCGAGCTCCGCCACCGTCTGCTGGCGTTGCAGGCGATAGAGTTCCGTCATCTCGGGTGGCCTGAAGCCCGTGGAGGCATTCAGGTAGTAGTGATGGCTGACGCCGGGAGACCAGGCCAGCGTGACGCGCGGAGAGACATTGTCGAAGCGGTCGCTGCGATCGGCGGGCCGGGAGTACAGGCAACCGGTGATGCCGCAGGGCACGCCGGACTGGTCGCTGTTGCCGGCGATCATGTGATTGTCGTAGTCGTAGTTAGTCGTATCGACGCGCAGGGCGGCCGTGGCGCGCAGGCGCTGGCTGAAACTGTAGTCGAACGCGACGGTGCCACCGAGCGTATGCGAGTCGACCGTGTAGTCGTAGTGATAACCGGCGGGCCGGATGGCATTGGCTGCCGGTGCGCCGTCGGTGGCGGGACCCGGCTGGAATTCCGTGAGTTCCGTGGCGGCGGTCTCGGCATCCAGCGCGATGCGCGTGGTCAGGTTGCCGTTCGGCAGGAACAACGCCCCGGTGACCATGTAGCTGGTCTGCGCGTTGTGCTCCAGGGGTTTGCCGATCAGGAAATGCTGGCTGAAGTCCATGCGCGAGCGGCGGTAGACGCCGGCGAGCTCGAGGCGGCTGTCCTCGCCCAACATGCCTTCCTTCGCGAAATGCGCTGACACCCGCGCGCTGGAGGCATCACGAAATGCTTCGGGATTGGGGTTGCTGCGCGCCACCGCTTCGTCGCGATAACTGTTGTAGCCCTGGATGAATCCCGCCGTTTCCTGGTTGAGCACCGAGCCGGCCGCGCGCAGGCGCAGCTCGCCACCGGCGACGCCGAGATCCGCGAGCAGGTTCAACTTGAGCTCGTCGACGCCGGATTCGTCGCGCCAGCCTGGCGCGCGTGTGGCCACACCGTAAGCGGCAATCGCGGGCTCCGATTCCAGTCCGAACGAATGAGCGGCACCCAGGCTCAGGCGCTTGAATGCATTCGAGCCGGTTTCAGCGCCGACAAACAATCCCGGCAGATATTTCGCCGTTGGCGTGATCGCATTGATGACGCCATGGACCGCGCTTGCGCCGAACATGGCGGAGCCCGGGCCGCGCAGCACCTCGACGCTGTCGGCCTGCTCGTAGTTGAGCTCGAACATCTCGTTGAGGTTGCAGAAGCCGACCGGACGGATCGGCAGGCTGTCTTCCGCGACCAGGAATGCGCCGCAAGCGCCCGCGCCGGTGAGCACGGGAGAGCGGATTGCCGCCAGGCTCTCCGAGCCGCTGCCGCGCTGGACGTATACACCGGCAGCGCGGTTGAGCAGATCCGCCTGGTGTTTGGCTCCGACGGCCGAGAAATCGTGACCATCGAGGCGAGTCACGCTGGCCGGTGCCACGTTGACGGTGATCGGCTGACGGGTCGCGGTGACGACGACGTCCTCCGCAACTTGGGTTTCCGGTTCCGCGGCCCACGAGCCGATCGGCAGCCACGCTGCGAAGAAAAGAAGTTTACGCATGTTGAGGTGGCCGATTATCACTGTGAACGACTATCCTTGCCACGTCGTCGAATGAACAGAACATCGGGAAAAACCGTGTTGTTTGCCGTCCTGGCCCTGTGGGGCACGGCAACGGCATCGGCTCAGTACGCGCCGGTGGCGACCGGCTCCGACCGGCCCCGCATCGGGCTCGTCCTTTCCGGTGGCGGAGCGCGCGGTGCGGCGCATATCGGTGTCCTCAAGGTTCTCGAAGAGCATCGCGTGCCCATCCA
>Ga0307410_10001332_pt1 | contig 11059 bp, 12 predicted proteins | sample 322Ometagenome_3_FD_203707 | JGI IMG/M metagenome (GOLD analysis project Ga0307410, IMG submission 203707) | Maize rhizosphere microbial communities from greenhouse at UC Davis, California, United States - 322HYB-O-3 | ecosystem: Host-associated > Plants > Roots > Rhizosphere > Soil | place...
CTGCTTTTCACGGCGGCGATGCTGATGCTCTACCGCATCGGTGCCTACATCCCGGCTCCGAACATCGACACGAACGTCCTCGACGAGATCTCCAAGAACTCGGCGTTCGGCAACGGCCAGATCCTGCAGTTCCTCAACCTGTTCTCGGGCGGGTCGCTGCAGCGGTTCGCGATCTTCGCGCTCGGGATCATGCCCTACATCACCGCGTCGATCATCCTGCAGCTGCTGCAGGTCGTGGTGCCGTCGCTCGAGAAGCTCCGCAAGGAGGGCGAGGTCGGCCAGCAGAAGATCACGCAGTACACGCGCTACCTGACCGTCGGCCTGTCGTTCGCCCAGGCGATCGGCTACGTCTTCCTGTTCCGCACCTTCGCGGTCGGCGACCAGGAGATCATCGAGGGCGGCTTCACGTTCGCGAACGTGTTCGTGATCGTCGTGACGATCACGGCCGGCTGCGTGCTCCTGATGTGGTTCGGCGAGCTGATCACCCAGCGCGGCATCGGCAACGGCATCTCGCTGATGATCTTCGCGTCGATCGCGTCGGGCCTGCCGAGCGGCATCTCGGCCTGGTGGACCAACCCGGACCAGATCTTCAAGGTGATGATGCCGTTCATCGCGCTGGCCGTGATCGCGGGCATCGTGTTCATGCAGGAGGGCCAGCGCCGGATCCCGGTGCAATACGCCAAGCGCGTGGTGGGCCGGCGCATGTCCGGCGGCGGCTCGACCTACCTGCCGCTGCGCGTGAACATGGCGGGCGTCATCCCGGTCATCTTCGCCGCGTCGCTGATGGCGCTGCCCCCGACGATCGGCCAGCTGCTCGGCCCCGAGGACGGCTCGGGCATCGCCAACTTCTTCGCCCCCAACGGAACCGCCTACATCGTCGGCGAGTCGGTCCTGATCATCGTCTTCACCTACTTCTACACAGCCGTCACGTTCAACCCGGTCGAGCAGGCCGACAACCTGAAGAAGTACGGCGGGTTCATCCCGGGGGTGAGACCGGGCCGGCCAACGGCCGAGTACCTCGATCGCATCCTGGCCCGCCTGACGTTCCCAGGCGCGCTCTACCTCGCTGCGGTCGCGGCCCTGCCGACGATCCTCATCAACCAGACGGCGGCCAACTTCTTCTTCGGCGGCACCTCGATCCTGATCGTGGTGGGCGTGGCCCTCGACACCGTGAAGCAGCTCGAGGCGCAGCTGATGATGCGCAACTACGAGGGCTTCCTGAAGTAGCCGCGGGCGCTAGGCTTCCGCGCCTGTGAGCGAGTTGAACCTCATCCTGCTCGGCCCTCCCGGGGCCGGCAAGGGAACCCAGGCGGAGCGCATCGTCGGCGACTTCGACCTGCCCTACTACGCGACCGGGGACATCCTCCGGGCCGCGGTCAAGGAGGGCAGCGACCTGGGCAAGGAGGCCAAGGGCTACATGGACAAGGGCGACCTGGTCCCCGACGAGCTGATCTGCCGCGTGATCATGGAGCGGGTCGACTCCGACGAGGCGAAGGACGGCTTCCTGCTCGACGGGTTCCCACGCACGATCGGCCAGGCCGAGACGCTCGAGAGCGCGCTGGACAAGCGCGACCGCACGCTGACCGCGGCGCTGCTCGTGGACGCCGACGACGACACGGTGATGAAGCGCCTGTCGGGCCGCCGGGTCTGCACCAAGAACGGCCACAACTACCACGTCGACTTCGACCCGCCGAAGAACGAGGGCGTCTGCGACCAGGACGGCTCGAAGCTCGTCCAGCGCGACGACGACAAGCCCGAGACCGTCAACCACCGGCTCGAGGTCTACCACGACCAGACCCAGCCGCTGATCGAGCACTACGAGGACAAGGGGCTCCTCAAGCGCTTCGACGGCACGCGCGCACCCGACGAGGTGCACAACCACATCCGCGCGACGATCGCGACGATGCGGATGGAGGAGCAGGTCTAGGAGTCTCCGGCCGCTCCTTTGAGCGGTCTCGCGGTTTTCGGCGGGCATGGATCGCTCTCGCGCCGTGCTCGCCGCCCTCGCAGGGCTCGCAGTCCTTGCCGTCGTTCCCGCCGCGCCCGCCGCGGCCGCATCGCCGGCCAAGCGCTGCACCGCGAAGGGCGCGAAGACCGTCGCCCAGAACCGCTACGCGCGCCTGTTCACGACCCGGGGCGATCCGGACCGGGATGAGACCGGGCGCCTGTACGGCTGCATGCTGTCCGTCGGCAAGCGCGTGCTGCTGGCTCGTGGTCTGGACGACGACTACGTCTACGAGCAATCGTTCGACACCGTCCGGCTGAACCGGCGGTTCGTCGCGTGGCACGCGACTCAGTACGACATCTCGTGCAAGGCCGACTGCCCGCCGGGCTACGACCCGACGACGCACTGGGTGTTCGCGCGCGACCTGCGGGCACCGCGGAGCGCGGCCAGGCAGGGAGCCGCAGTCAAGGGCGACAGCCTGGTCGTCGGACGGCGCGGCACGCCCGCATGGCTCCAGGACGCCGGGCCCGGCACGGTCGAGGTCCATAGCTGGACGGGAGTCCTCGACAGCGGTGCGATCGAGTCGCTGAGCCTCGCGGGCACCACGTTGTCTTGGGTCAACGCGGGCGCGGCGAAGAGCGCGCAGCTCGACCCCTGAGGCGCCGGCGACCGGTTCGATCCGCGGCTCTTCGCTGAGCCCGTATCCTCTGTCACGTGATCATCAGGAAGTCGCCTGACGAGCTCGACAAGATGGCCGAGGCCGGGAAGATCCTGGCCCGCTGCCACACGCTGCTGTCGCGCAAGGCACGCCCCGGGGTGACCACCAGCGAGCTCGACGCCGCGGCGGAGAAGTTCATCCGCTCCCACGGCGCCGAGCCGGCGTTCAAGGGCTACCGCGGCTTCCCGGGGTCGATCTGCGCGTCGCCCAACTCGATGGTCGTGCACGGCATCCCCGGCCCGTACAAGCTCGGGCGCGGCGACATCCTGTCGATCGACATCGGCGTGATCAAGGACGGCTGGGTGGCCGACGCCGCGATCACGATCCCGATCGGCCCGATCTCCCCGGTCGCTCAGCGCCTGCTGACCACCACCAAGCAGTCGCTGTTCGACGCGGTCGAGCAGTGCCGGGTCGGCAACCGCCTGGGCGACATCTCCCACGCGGTCCAGACGACCGTCGAGAAGGAGGGCTTCGGGGTCATCCGCTCGCTGGTCGGCCACGGCATCGGGCGCGACATGCACGAAGATCCGCAAATTCCGAACTTCGGACCGCCCGGCAAGGGCCCGCTGCTCGAGGAGGGCATGGTCCTGGCCGTCGAGCCGATGGTCAACGTCGGCGGGCCGGCCATCAGGATCGGCCGCGACAACTGGTCGGTCTACTCCCAGGACGGGTCGCTCGCGGCCCATTTCGAGTTCACGATCGCGATCACGGCCGACGGGCCCCGAATCCTCACTCCCTGGCATGAGGAAGAGGCGCTCCGCGACGTGCTGCAGGCCGCATAGCCCCTGCTAGTCTTTCGGAGTTGTTCTGGCGCCGAGCCGTCTCCTGGGCTCGCAGCGCTGTTCTCTCTTCAAGTTTTCAAAGGTGGATCGCGGAGCGTGAAGGTCCGAGCGTCGGTCAAGCCCATGTGCGAGAAGTGCAAGATCATTCGCCGCCACGGCGCGGTTCTCGTGATCTGCCAGAACCCGCGTCACAAGCAGCGTCAGGGGTAGCGCCATGGCACGCATCGCAGGGGTCAACATCCCGCTCAACAAGCGGGTCGAGGTCGGTCTGACCTACATCTTCGGCGTGGGGCCCTCGCAGGCCAAGCGCGTCTTGAAGCAGCTCGAGATCAACCCCGACACGTACGTCAAGAACCTCACCGAGGACGAGATCCGCAAGCTGCGCGACGTCGTCGACAACGACCTCACGGTCGAGGGCGACCTGCGCCGTGAGCGCTCACAGAACGTCAAGCGACTGATGGAGATCGGGGCCTACCGCGGGCTCCGCCACCGCCGCGGCCTGCCGGTCGACGGTCAGCGCACGAAGACCAACGCGCGCACGCGCAAGGGTCCGAAGCGCATGTCGGTGGCCGGCAAGAAGAAGGTGAAGAAGTAGTGGCACAGCAGCGGGGAGGACGCGCCCGCGGTCGGCGCAAGCCGCGCAAGAACATCCCGTTCGGGCAGGCGCACATCAAGACCAGTTTCAACAACACGATCGTCTCCTTGACCGACAAGGACGGCAACGTGATCGCGTGGGAGTCCGCCGGCGGCGCCGGCTTCAAGGGCTCCCGCAAGTCGACCCCCTTCGCGGCGCAGGTGACCGCCGACGCGGCCGCACGCAAGGGGATCGAGCAGGGCCTCGAACGCGTCGAGGTCTACGTCAAGGGGCCCGGCTCCGGCCGCGAGACCGCGATCCGCTCCCTCCAGGCCGCAGGCCTCGAGGTCACGAGCATCCGCGACGTCACGCCGCAGGCCCACAACGGCTGCCGCCCGCGCAAGAGGAGGCGCGTCTGAATGGCTCGCGATCGTTCCGCTCAGTGCAAGCAGTGCCGCCGCGAGGGCATCAAGCTGTTCCTCAAGGGCGAGCGCTGCCTGACCGACAAGTGCGCCGTCGAGCGCCGGGCCTACCCGCCGGGCGAGCACGGGCGCGCTCGTCAGAAGCAATCCGAGTACCGCCTGCAGCTTCGCGAGAAGCAGAAGGCCCGCCGCTACTACGGCGTGCTCGAGAAGCAGTTCAGGTCCTACTACGACAAGGCCAGCCGCCAGCAGGGCGTGACGGGTGAGAACCTGCTCCGCCTGCTCGAGACGCGGCTGGACAACGTGCTCGTACGGCTCGGCTTCGCCGCCTCGCGGCGTCAGGCTCGCCAGCTCGTGCTGCACGGTCACTGGACCGTCAACGGCCGTCGCGTCGACGTGCCGTCGTACCAGGTCAGGTCAGACGACGTAATCGCATTCAAGACCGGCTCCGGTGCAGCTAACGCTGTCCGCGACGCCACTGAGTTGACGTCCGCCGTCCCCGCGTGGCTGCAGGCCGACCACGACGGGCTGACGGCGAAGGTGCTGCGCCTTCCCGAGCGTGACGAGATCGACACGCCGGTGCAGGAACAGCTCATCGTCGAGCTCTACTCGAAGTAACAAGTCTCATCGCACCGGTGGCCGCGCCCTCGCCCACCGGTCCTTGAGCCCCGAACCGAAGGACATCGCCACTCATGCTCGAGTTCCAGACCCCTCAGATAACGGCCGAGAAGACCGAGGACAACCGCGGCACCTTCACGATCGAGCCGCTCGATCGTGGCTTCGGCTACACCTTTGGCAACTCGCTTCGCCGCGTGCTGCTCTCCTCGCTCGCCGGCGCCGCCGTCACAAGCGTCCGCATCGAGGGCGTCGCGCACGAGTTCTCCACGATCTCCGGCGTCAAGGAGGACGTCACGGACATCGTCCTGAACCTCAAGGAGATCGTCGCGCGCATGCACTCGGATGCGGCGGAGATCGAGGTGCCGCTGGTCGCCACCGGCCCCGGTGAGGTGACCGCCGCCGACATCGACCTCCCCTCGGGCGTCGAGCTGCTGAACCCCGACGCCCACGTCGCCACCCTCGAGAAGAAGACCAAGCTCGAGATGTACCTGACGATCGGGCGCGGTCGCGGCTACTCGCCGGCCGAGGACAACAAGACCCCCGATCAGCCGATCGGCGTCATTCCGATCGACTCGATCTTCTCGCCGGTCAAGCGCGTCGCCTACCAGGTGGAGTCGGCGCGCGTCGGCCAGCGGACCGACTACGACAAGCTGACGCTCGACATCGAGACCGACGGCTCCGTGGCGCCGCAGGCGGCGCTGCGCGAGGCGGCCGAGATCCTCATCAAGTCGCTCGCCATCTTCACCGACCAGGAGCGCCTCGAGGCGCTGCAGGCCGGCCACGGCGGCATCGACGGTGTCGAGGCCGCGGGTGTGGGTGCCGCGCCGGCGGGCCGCTCGGACGGGATGGACGACATCCTGATCGAGGAGCTCGAGCTCGGCGTCCGCTCCTACAACTGCCTCAAGCGCGCCGGCATCCAGACCGTCGGCGACCTGCTGCAGAAGTCGGAGTCGGAGCTCAACGCGATCCCGAACTTCGGTCGCAAGTCGATCGAGGAAGTGATCGAGACGCTGCGCTCGCGCGGTCTGGAGCTGCGCGCAGCGTAAACTGCCTGCCAGCCGCTGCGAGCAACGAGCTGCGAGCCAACCTATGCGCCATCAGAAGACACGCAACAAGCTGTCGCGCAGCGCCTCGCACCGCAAGGCGCTGTTCATGAACCTGTCCCGTCAGCTGGTCCAGCACGAGCGGATCAAGACGACCGAGGCCAAGGCCAAGGCCGTCAAGCCCGAGGTCGAGAAGCTGATCACGCTGGCCAAGCGCGGCGACCTGCACGCCCGCCGTCAGGCGCTCGCCGCGCTCGGCCAGGACAAGTTCGTCGTCTACAAGCTGTTCGAGGAGGTCGCGCCGCGCTACGCGGACCGCGACGGCGGCTACACCCGCATCCTGAAGCTCGGTCCGCGCAAGTCCGACGCGACCGAGATGGTCTACCTAGAACTCGTCTGAGCCAGATCGAAGAAGCCAAGGCGCGCACGCGCGCCGTGTGGGCGATGGGGGAATACGACCCAGTCGCCCGGTTGCTTCTACCCGCTGCGCGCGACCTCGTCGACGCCTGTGCGATCAGCGCCGGCCAGGAGGTGCTCGACGTCGGGGCCGGGACCGGCAACCTGGCGCTGCTCGCGGCCGAGGAGGGCGCGTCGGTAGTGGCGTCGGACTTGACGCCCGAGATGGTCGAGAAGGGGCGCGCCCGCACCGAGGCCGACGACGTCGACGTCGAATGGGTGGTCGCCGACGCCGAGCAGCTCCCGTTCGAGGACGAGCGCTTCGATTGCGTGGCGTCCGTCTTCGGCGCGGTGTTCGCGCCGCGGCCGGATGTCACGGTCAGCGAGCTGTTTCGCGTCGTCCGGCCCGGCAACACCGTCGGCCTCACCGCGTGGGGGACGTACGGGATCCAGGGCGAGATCTTCGGCATCGTCAACGAGTACGCACCGCCGATGGAGTTTCCCGCGCCATCGCTGTGGGGCGATCCAGACGTGGCGCAGGAGCGGTTGGCGCCGTTCGCCGGCACCATCCAGACCGAGAAGCTCGCGCTTCCCTGGGAGCACGAGTCGTGGGAGGTCGCCTGGCAGGTGTTCGAGTCGAACGGCCCCATGGTCGCGCTCCGCCAGGCGATCGGCGAAGAGCGGTTCGCGGAGATGCGCGACCGGATCGCCGAGCACGTCAAGAGCCGCAACGGGGGCACGCTCGAAGGGCGCATCGCGCTGACGGCCGACTACCTGCAGATCGTCGCCCGCAAGCGCGGGTGACCGCCCGCCTCCTCCTCGAGTACGACGGAGGCGATTTCGCGGGCTGGGCCCGCCAGCCCGGCCTGCGCACGGTCCAGGGGGTCCTGGAGGACGCGCTGAAGGTGCTGCTGCGCCGCGAGGTCGCCCTGACCGTCGCCGGGCGCACCGACGCCGGCGTGCACGCCCGCGGGCAGGTCGCCTCCCACGACGGCGAGCCCGCCGAGGCCCACCGTCTGAACGGGCTGCTGCCGGGCGACGTGAGCGTGGCGTCCAGCGAGCCCGCGCCGGCCGGGTTCAACGCGCGCTTCGACGCTCGCGCGCGGGCCTACCGGTACCGCGTGTTCACCCGCCGGGCCGCCTCGCCGTTCGAGCGGGGCCGCGCCCTGCACTACCCCCACGGTCTGGACCTCGACGCGCTGCGGGCGTGCGCGGCGCTGCTGCCCGGCACCCACGACTTCACGGCGTTCACTCCGGTGCAGACCGACCACGTGCGCTTCGAGCGCGACGTCGCCCTGGCCGAGTGGCGCGCCGCAGAGGAGCACGTCCTGGAGTTCTGGATCGAGGCCGACACCTTCATGCGCCACATGGTCAGGATCCTGGTCGGGTCGATGCTGGCAGTGGCCAACGGCCAGCGCCCGCACGAGTGGTTCGCGGGTCTGCTGACGGGGCGCCCGCGCACCGAGGCGGGCGACACGGCGCCGCCCCACGGCCTGTATCTCGAGCGCGTCACGTACTGAAAGCCGAGAACCCCGGCTCGCTACCCTGCGTAGAGCCTGAGGCAGGGATCGCCTGATGGACTCACGCCGCCGCCAACTCGTCCGCTGCTGCGTCGTCGCCGCATTGGCTGCGCTCGGCGTGTGCGCGCCCGCGTCGGCCCAGCAGCAGCAGCTCGACGGCGTCCAGCTCCACCCGCTGTGGAACGGCGTGACGCCGCGCGAGGCCGCCCGCGAGCTCGACATCGCGCGCTCGGCCGGCTCCGACGTGGTGCGCGTGGACGTCGCGTGGTCCTCCTTGGAGCTGGAGGGCAAGGGGCGCTGGTCGCGGGCGTACGCACGGCGCCTGGACGCGTTCGTGGCGGGCGCGCGGTCCCGCGGGCTGCGCGTGATCGCGGTGCTGAACGAGACCCCGTGCTGGGCGTCGAAGGCGCCCCGGGGCCTGCGCCAGGGCTGCTTCGGCGACTGGTGGAACCGCGGCGTCACCCGCTACCCGCCGCGCCGGTCGCGCGACTACGCGGACGCCGCGGTCTACGTGGCCCGGCGCTGGGGCGCGTCGCTCGAGGCACTCGAGATCTGGAACGAGCCCAATGCCACGGTGTTCCTGCACTCACCCGACCCGGTGCGCGACTACGCGCGCCTGGTGCGATCGAGCTACAGCCGCGTCAAGCGCGTGGCGCCGCGCCTCACCGTGCTCGCGGGGGGCCTGGCCCTGTCCGACGGCTCGTTCCTGACCGCCCTCTACGAGCGCGGGCGCATCCGCGGCCACTACGACGCGATTTCCTACCACCCCTACACCGAGGGCATCGACCCGGCGATCGCTGAGCACGAGCGGGGGATCGAGTGGTCGTTCATCGACGGCACCGCCTGGATGCACGACATCATGGTCGGCCATGGCGACTCCGGCGGACAGCTCTGGGCCACCGAGGCCGGCGTGTCGACCTGCAGCCCGATGTTCGACAGCGGCTGCGTGTCGGAGCCGGCGCAGGCCGCCCACGTCGCATCCTACCTGCGGGTGGGCCGCCGCTTCCCATACCTGCGGGCGATGGTGATCTACAACCTGCGCGACAAGGGCACGAGCGCGCGGAGCCGCGAGGACCGCTTCGGGCTCGTGCGGCGCGACCTGTCCCCCAAGCCGGCACTGCGAGCCTTCCGCGAGGCGGCGCGCTGAAAGCCGCGCTCCTGGCTGTCGCGGCGTTCTGGATCGCCGTCGTCGCGCTGTTCGCCTGGCGGGTGGACTGGTCCGAGCTGCGCGACTCGACGTCCTCCGACGAGGCGACGGCGCCCGCCCCGGCGCCGGCGCCGTCTGCGCGGGCCCCTCGGGCGCGGCCCGACCAGCTGATCGGCGTGCAGCTGCACCCGTTCTTCGACGACCAGACGCCCGAGACCGTGGAGCGCGAGCTCGACCTGGCCGCGTCGACGGGCGCCAACTCGATCCGGGTCGACCTGAACTGGTCGAGCCTGCAGATCGACGGCCCGCAGGCGGACTCCGGCTTCGTCGAACGCGTCGACGCGCTGATGGAGGGCGCCCGCAGGCGAGGGCTCCAGGTCGTCGTGACGATGCTGTCCACGCCGTGCTGGGCCACGACGGCGCCGGAAGCGCAGAAGCAGGGCTGCCAGGGACGCTGGTGGGAGCGCGGCGTGACCGAGTACCCGCCGGCCGACCCGACGCGGTTCGGCGACGCCGCCGGCTTCGTGGCCCGGCGCTGGGGCGCCGGCCTGGCCGCGATCGAGATCTGGAACGAGCCGAACTACGAGCTCTTCCTGCGCACCGGCCAGCCCGCGCGCGAGTACGGGAAGCTGCTGCGCGCGGCGTACCCGCAGGTCAAGCGGGAGCGCCCGGAGCTGCCGGTGCTGGCGGGCTCGTTCGCGCTGGCCGACGTCAAGTTCCTGCGCGAGCTCTACGACGAGGGCGGCATCGGCGGGAACTACGACGCGATCGCCTGGCACCCGTACAGCCATCCCTACTCGCCGATGGCCCGGAAGGCGAAGGCCGGCGTCGAGTCGTCGTTCCGCGACGGCGCCGACGCGCTGCGCAAGGTCATGCAGGAGAACGGCGACGATCGCGCCGAGCTGTGGGCCACCGAGGCCGGCGCGACCACCTGCACCGAGGGGGTCGACGAGCGCTGCGTCGACGCCGATACGCAGGCGCGCTGGATCCGCGAGTACGTCGACCTGTCGCGTGAGATGCCCTGGCTGAAGGCGCTGTTCGTCTACAACCTGCGCGACAAGGGCACCGACGGGAGCGACGTCGAGCAGGGCTTCGGGCTCGTGCGGCAGGACTTCTCGCCCAAGCCCGCGCTGGAGGCGTTCCGCAGCGCGGTGGGCGGGACCTGACCCGGGCGCCATCTATCCTCGGGGGACGCGTTATGAAGGTCCTCCTGACCAACGACGACGGCATCGGAGCCCAGGGTCTGCAGACCCTGCGCCGCGCCCTGCTCGAGGTCCCCGGCATCGAACTGGCCACGATCGCGCCGAACTCCAACCGCAGCGCGACGGCGCGCTCGATCACCACGCGCGAGCCGCTCTGGGTCGACGAGATCGAGTTCGAGGACGGCACGACCGGCTACGCCACCGACGGCACGCCGGTGGACTGCGTGCGCTTCGCGGCGCTCGGCCTGATCGAGTTCCAGCCCGAGCTGATCGTCTCCGGCATCAACCACGGGTCGAACCTGGGCGACGACATCACCTACTCCGGCACCGTGGCCGCGGCGCTGGAGGGCGTGATCCTCGGCGTGCCGGGAATCGCGGTGTCGCAGCAGTCGGCGGCGCGCGAGATGGATTTCCGGCTGGGGCGCGAGTTCGACTTCACGACGGCCGCGGCGTTCACCGCCCGGCTGGTCGACGAGATCGACGACGTCGGCATCCCCGAGGGCACGCTGTTGAACATCAACTGCCCGGCCGGCGAGATCGGCGGCGTCTGCGCGTGCCGCCTGGGCAAGCGCATCTACCGCGACAAGATGCACCTCACCGAGGAGCACGAGGGCCGCAAGCGCTACCGGATCTACGGCGACGACCCGACCTACCACGAGGAGGACGGGACGGACTTCGCCGCGATCGCCGGC
>Ga0307410_10001333_pt1 | contig 11058 bp, 13 predicted proteins | sample 322Ometagenome_3_FD_203707 | JGI IMG/M metagenome (GOLD analysis project Ga0307410, IMG submission 203707) | Maize rhizosphere microbial communities from greenhouse at UC Davis, California, United States - 322HYB-O-3 | ecosystem: Host-associated > Plants > Roots > Rhizosphere > Soil | place...
CTCTGAAAACGGCATTGCCAAGAGCATTGCTTTGCGCTCTATCGGTAGTGCGTACAACAGGAGGGCCAAAATGGCATCTAAATCGGGGACGGGTAGGAAAGCAGGCGGCGGACTCGCACGGCCGGTTCAACCTTCGGCGGATCTCGCAGCGATCACCGGCAACGCGCCGTTGCCGCGCAGCCAGGTCGTTTCGAAGATCTGGGATCACATCCGCAAGAACAACCTGCAAAACCCTCAAAACAAGAGGGAAATCATGGCTGACGACAAGCTGAAGAAGGTCTTTGGGGGCAAGGACCGGGTCAGCATGTTCGAGATGAACAAGCATCTCTCGAACCATCTGAAGTAGGCAGCGTCGCCGTGAGGCGAACAGGGGCCCGCAGCAATGCGGGTCCCTTTTTTTATGTCCGATCGAGACGACTCGCGCGACTCACTGCCGCTTTCCGCCGCGCCAGAGGCCTTCGAGACGTTCCCGAGTGACCGGGAAACCCATTCCTTCGGGGATCGTGATGAACCGATCGCCGTTTTTTTCCTCGACCCACGGGCTGATGGGCTCGATCGCGTGGGAGCGGGCGTCGGCGAGGATTTCCTCGTAACTGGAATGCTGAGCAAGCCGTTCGAGCGTTCGGCGCGTGGGGAAGATCAGCTGTGCATCTCCGGCCCGGTCGCGCTCCAGGACTTCGCCTGCAGTGACCCAGAATGCCCCTGTACATTCGCCCTCGATGACCCTTGGAGCCCAATCGCCCTCCGGCGCTCGAGCGACGTAGAACAGGGTGTCGAACCGGCGCTTTGCGTGAAAACGGGGGAGCCAGCGCGCGAAGGGTACGAGCGCTTCCAGGTCCAGTTCGAGGGCCCCCCGCTCGACAATCTCTCCAAAGTCCCCGCCGCCAGCGAGGGCTGCCTGGATTTCGAGGCAATGCTCGGGGCGGGGTGGCTCAGCGAGTCCGGCGGGGATGGCAGTTTCCTCGATCGTCTCCCGGATGGCCGCAATTCGCGCCGATCCATCGTTCAAACCGGAAAATTGGTGGGAGAGCCGCTCGTCGGCCGGGTCGATGCGTCCGCCGGGGAAAACCCAAGCGCCGGCCGCGAAAGCCATTCCGGCAGCCCGCTCGACCATCAGCAGCTCGGGCGCCCCTTGCGCCCGTTCCCGCACCAGGATCAAGGTCGCGGCGGGTATTGCGTCATCGCTCATCGGCTCGCGACGTAGACCGGAGGCGAGCAAAGAAAAAGGCCGTCGCCGGTCCTGGCGGCGGCCTTTTCGCGCACCCTTGAGGACGATTACATCCCCTGGACGTCGGCCTCGACTTCCTTGGGATCGGTGGCGTTCGCCGGCGGTTCCGCGGGTGCCACTTCCGTCGTGTTTTCTGCTTCGAGCTGCTGCTCTTGCGTACCCAGAGCCTCGATCTCGGCATTAGCGGCATTGTCTGCCAGGTCATTCAAGACATTGGCTTCGACGTTCTGAGCGTCCGCCTCGTTGAGCTGGTCGGCATTGTTGCTGCCGCACGCGGCGAGCGCGAGAGCGGCTGAACCGACGACGACAAACCCAAGCTTCTTCATTGACTTACCCCTATCTGCAAGCAGCTAAAGGGCAGGAATAGCAAGAGTGTGCCGGTTCGCGCCAGTCCCTGCCGGAATCCGGCATGAAACTTGTTCTTTAACCGCCGAATCCCTATCTTGGTCCCTGCCGGGGCGACCCGGCTATGTCGGTAGATTGTTGGGTGGAATAGGCATTTCGGACCCGGGGGGCAGTACCCCGGCGCCTCCACCACCAGCAGCGGGCGGAAGGGCCCAGGCGAGGTTTTCGCTGCTGCTGATGGGGGCGAAATAGGATCGACGAGTGCAATAAAGGCCTAATTGCCGATCGGTATGGATGCCACCGTGACGGCTCATTCACACAAGTGCCAACGATAACGAGGCGCTCGCAATTGCTGCGTAACTGACGGCCTAACGGTCTAAGTTACAAAGACAAAAGCGCGGTCGGACCCCACCGGGCAACAGAAGGGGATTCCAGCGGTTCGGGGAGCACCGGGCAACAGAAGCTCCCCACTTCCCTTTCTTTGCCGTTTGTTGCGCTTTCACTCGCCTGAGCTAGGCTTCGGGCAAGGGGGATTGCTCATGCATGTTTGGGCGAAGCGCATATTCGTGGCGGCGGCGCCGCTTTTGCTCACAGGCTGCCTGTGGGGGCCGGGCAAGTTCACTTCAGATCTGACGCTGAGGAAGAACGGCAGCTTCACGCTCGATTATCGCGGCGAGATCGTCCTCCAGACGCCGCCGGACACGGACAGCAAGGCGGAGCCGTGGAAGGATTCAATGGCGCGATGCACCGAGGAATCGACAGGGGAGGACGACAAGACCCGACCTTGCACCAAGGCCGAGATCACTGAGCAGAAGGCTGATCACGAACGGAAAGCGAAATCCAAGCGTGATGAAAATGAGCAGATGGCGAAAATGTTCGGGCTTGGCGGACTGGACGATGCGTCGGGCCGCGAGTTCGCAGCGAAGCTCAGCAAATATGCCGGCTATCGCTCCGTCACCTACCGTGGAAAGGGCGTATTCGACGTCGACTATCATTTCGAAGGCCGAGCCACTCAGGACTTCGCTTTCCCGATGCTCCCCGACAATGATTTCGTCATCCCGTTCGTTTCCATCCGGCGCCGCGCTGACGGGTCGGTGCTGGTGACCGCGCCGGCGTTTACCGGAGGATCCGGACCGCTGGGCGCACGGGCTGGCGCGGCGGCGGCAAGCGAGATGAAGAATGGCCCCGTCTCACGCGCGCAGGGACGATTCACAGTGATCACCGACGGCGAAATCCTGACCAACAACAGCGAGGATGGTTCGGCGCCCAATCCGGTCGGACGCCAGGTCCATTGGATTGTCGGATCGACGTCGTCGAAGATCCCGGAGACCCTCATCCGCTTGCAGTAATCGGCGTTCGTCGAAGCGGCAGTTGCGCGACGCCGTCCGCAGCGTCACGGTGCGCCTTCGATCAGGGGGAGCTCAACCGTGCACCAGATGATTCTCGCCATATTGCTTGCCGCCGCCGCGCCTGCGGCAATTGCCGCTCCGGTGCCCAAGGAGCAGCTGCTCGTGCCGCCGAAGGATGCGGCCCGTTACGTCGTGGTTTCGACTGCGGGGAAGCATGGCGACGAATATATGTGGGCGCTCGGCGATGGGCGGACCGCCTTCCGCCAGTCCATCCTCCTGCGCGGTCTCGTGTTCGAGACGGACGAGACGTTCCGCTTCGGCGCGGACACTATGCCGACCGAAATCGTCGTCCGAGGCGTCACTCCAAGCGGCGATGCGGCCGAGACCTTTAGGGTCGACGGCAAGCAGGCGAGCTGGACTAGCCCGGTCGACAAGGGCTCCGCGACCTATTCTTCGGCCGAATATTACCTCCCGCAAGGTGGGACGTTTCTTTCCATGGCTCCGCAGATCGACCGGTTGCTCGCCGCAGGCAGCGCGGGCCTCCCGCTGCTCCCGTCGGGCAAGGCCTGGCTCCAGAAGGTCTCCGAGCTCGAAATCGACGGGCCGAACGGCAAGAAGAAGGTCGAGCTTCAGTTGCTGCGTGGCACGGCGCAGACGCCGCAGCCCGTCTGGACCTCAGAGGGCAAGTTCTTCGGCGCGCTGATCGGCCTCGCGCTCCTGCCCGAAGGTTATGAGAGCAATCTCGACAAGATGCAGGCGGCGCAGGACGCGGCCATCGCGGCGCTCGCGCCGGCCACGGCCGCCAAGTTCCTGACGGCCGATGCGAAGCGGCCGGTGCTGTTCAAGAACGTGCAGATCTATGATGCGGATGGCGAGAAATTCATCGCCAACCAGGATGTGCTGGCGGCGGGCGGCAAGATCGTGAGCGTCGGCGCCGCTCCTAAATCCCTTCCGGAGGGAACGCGGGTGATCGACGGTGCGGGCAAGACGCTCGTCCCGGGCCTGTGGGACAGCCACATGCACGTGTCCGACGATTTCGCGACCGTGAGCGAGCTGTCGCTGGGAGTGACGTCCTGCCGCAACCCGGGCGGGCCTCTCGAGCTCGAGGTGTCGCAGCGCGAACGGCGGGCGAAAGGCACTTTGCTGGCGCCGGAATGCTTCAGCTCGGTGATCGTCGACCAGAAAGGCCCGCTTGCGGCGCAGGGAAGCATGACCGTCGGCAGCCTCGATGAGACCCTCGCGGCCGTGCGCAAGATCCACGACGCGGGCCTGACCGGTGTGAAATTCTACACGTCGATGAATCCGGCCTGGATCCCGCCCGCAGCCAAGCTGGCGCATGAACTGGGACTTCATGTCCATGGCCATATACCTGCGGGAATGCGCACGCTCGACGCGATCAACGCCGGCTATGACGAGATCACGCACATCTATTTCGCGACGATGCAGGCGATGCCCGCCGAGATCGTCGCCAAGGCCAATACGACGGCGCGGCTGACCGGTCCGGGACGCTACTTCAAGGACGTCGATCTCGACGCCGAGCCGATGAAGACGGTCATCAAGACGATGGCGGCGAAAAAGATCGCGCTCGACCCGACGCTGGTTGTCGTCGAGGGCGTCCTGCTGGCCAATGCCGGCACGGTCAGCCCGTCTTACACGGCCTATGTCGGAACGCTCCCTGCGGCGACGGAGCGCGGCTTCAAGTCGGGCCCGATCCCCTACCCGGACGGCATGACGCGCGCCGATGCAGTCGCCAGCGTGAAGAAGATGGGCGTCTACGTGAACAAGCTTCGCGCGGCCGGCGTGCCCATTGTCGCAGGGACGGACGGTTATGGCATGGAGCTCGTCCGTGAGCTCGAGCTCTACGTCGAAGGCGGCATGACTCCGGCGCAGGCGCTCGCCACCGCGACCATAGACGCGGCGAAGAACGTCGGCGCCGACAAGCGCACCGGCTCGATCGCGGTCGGCAAGGAAGCGGACCTGCTGCTAGTCGACGGCGACCCGTCCAAGCGCATCGGCGACCTGAGGCATGTCGACCAAGTGATGAGCGACGGGGTGCTGATGGACGGCGACGCACTTCGTCAAGAAGCGGGGTTCAGCGGCAAGCCGAAGTGATCAGACGTATTTGCGGTTGAGTTCCGGGCTGATCCGCTCACCCGCCTCGGTCAGCGACTGGTCGATGAGCACCGCCGCAACCTGGCGGCCCTGACAGTCGTCGATGACTGCGAGGACAGGCTGTGGCAGTCGCTCCAGCGCTTCACGCGAGATGTCGGCGGTGAGCGCCGTCGTTTCGACTGAACCATGTTCCACCGACCATCTCATCAGGTCGCCGAAGTCGGACGTCCGCGTGCGCCCGTAGCTCTGCAGCAGGATCCAGTCGAAAAGCATCCGCAGCTCGGCCTCGCCAAGCACCCCGTCGAGGCCAGGGCAGGCGGCGACCAGCCGCAGCCGGGCGATCCTCGGGAACTCGCGGCGAAGGCCCGCCACCGCCTCCCGTTGCTTGGCCTTGCGGCCGATCGACGCCAGCCAGAACAGGGCCGCGACCGCAAGGAGGAGAAGCAGCCAGCCCATGGATTATTTCCGCTTCAGCTCGTCCCGAATCTCGGTGAGCAAATCGACTTCGGTCGGGCCAGCCGCCTCGTCTGTCTTTCCGGTCGCCTTGTTCGCCGTGCGCACCAGCAGGAAGATGATGAAGGCAAGGATGAGGAAGTTGATCAGGACGGTGATGAACTGGCCCCAGCCGAGCACTGCAACTCCGGCTTTCCTGAGTGCCGCATAGTCGGTGGGCGAGCCTGCGTAATCGGCTGGAATCGGCCCCAGCAGGGTGAAATAGCTGGAGAAGTCGAGGCCACCGAAGATCGCTCCGACGATGGGCATGATGATGTCGTCGGTCAGGCTCGCGGTGATGGTCGCGAAGGCAGCACCGATGATGACCGCAACGGCCAGATCGAGCACGTTGCCGCGGGCGATGAAGTCTCGGAATTCCTTGAGCATGATTTCCCCTTTCGCGTCGCGAAACGGAACCTAGCCCCTTATGTTCGATTGGAACAGCAGGGGCCGCACGCGTGTGTTGCCCTTGTAAAACAGCGCGGCCGCCTCTATCTCGCGCGCCGTTTCGTTATTCAGGGGAAACGACAATGACCGCACTTCGTCGAGTTGGACTTCTCGCTCCGCTTGCAGCGCTCAGCCTGGCGGGCTGCGGACTGAACAGCGTTCCGACTGCCGAGGAGCAGGTGAACGCCAAGTGGGGCGACCTGCAGGCCGATTACCAGCGCCGCGCGGACCTTATTCCCAACCTCGTGAATACGGTGAAGGGCTATGCGCAGCAGGAACGGACCGTGCTGACGGAAGTCACCAACGCTCGCGCCAATGCCACCCGGGTAACGCTTTCGGCGGACGATCTCGACGATCCGGCCAAGGTGCAGGCGTTCAACGACGCGCAGACCCGGCTCACTCAGGCCATCATCCCGTTGCAGCGGCTTCAGGAGTCTTATCCGGACCTCAAGTCGAACACGAACTTCCTCGCGCTTCAGGATCAGCTGGAAGGGACCGAGAACCGCATCAATGCGTCGCGGCGCGACTACAATGAGGCAGTCCAGTCATACAACACGACGATCCGGACCTTCCCGGACGCCATCGGCGCCCGGATCTTCTACGGCGCCAAGCCGAAGGTTCCGTTCGAGGCGGCGGCTGCGGCGCAGCAGGCGCCTACGGTCGACTTCAACGCGAGCTGACGTGAAGCATTATCTCGCTGCCTTGCTGCTGGCGTTCTTCGCGCTGGTGGCGAGTCCCGCGTCGGCGCAAACCTTCCCTGAGAACAACGGGTCGCCAGTCGTCGATCAGGCCGGCATCCTGCGCCCCGAGCAGGTGCTCGACCTCAAATCGAAGTCCGAGGCGCTCTATGCGCAGACGGGGCGCGCATTCGCTGTGGCCACGGTGAAGAGCCTCGAAGGCTATTCGATCGACGATTATGCTTACCGGCTCGGCCGCTACTGGAAGCTCGGCAGCGCCAAGGAGGACGATGGCGTCCTGCTTCTCGTCGCGCCGAACGAGCGGAAGGTATTCATCGCGACCGGCTATGGAGCCGGCGGCTACATGACCGACGCCATGTCGGGGATCATCATCCGCGAAAAGATCTTGCCGCAGTTCAAGAAGAACCCGCCGGACTATGGCGCCGGGATCAGCGCGGGGGCCGACGCGATCATCAAGCAAATGCAGCTTCCGCCCGACCAGGCCAAAGCGAACGCGGAGCAGGCCCGTCAGCAGGAGTCGCGGCGCGGGTCGGGAGGCGCCTGGTTCCTTCCCATCCTGTTCGCAATGATCGTGGGATTCGCGATCCTCGCCTCGCTCGCGCGGAGAGGAAGCGGGCGGCGTTACCGCGCCAGGCGCGGCGGGATCAACCCGTGGATTGTCCTTTGGGGCCTCAACGAGCTTAGCCGCGCGTCTCGCAACCGCAGCGATTGGGGCGGTGGCGGCTGGGGCGGCGGCTCCTGGGGCGGCGGCGGAGGCGGCGGCGGCTTCGGCGGATTCGGCGGCGGATCGTTCGGCGGCGGCGGAGCCGGGGGGAGCTGGTGATGCTGCGCCTCACGGAAGAGGACCACGCGAAGGTCAGCTCGGCGATCGCTGCGGCCGAAGCGAAGAGCGACGGCGAAATCCTTGCGGTCGCGACGCCGCTCAGCGATCCGTATCACGACGTCGCGCTCCATTGGGCGGTGCTGGTGCTGATTGCGGTGCTCGCCTGGGCGGCCGCCTGCCCGTCGTGCCTCGACTGGTGGCTCGACCTGTTCCTGGGCGGGTGGCGGCCGGAGCCGACGCTTCGGGAGTATTTCACCTTCCTGCTGGTCCTGGCCGTGCTGAAGTTCACGGTCGTGCTCCTGATCCTGCGCTATATGCCGCTGCGGCTCGCGCTGACGCCCGGCGCGACCAAAACCCGTAGGGTGCGGCGGCGGGCGATTGCCATGTTCAAGGCGGCTGCCGAGCGGCGGACCGTGGGGCGAACGGGTGTCTTGATCTATCTGTCGATGGGTGAGCACCGGGCCGAGATCGTCGCCGACGAGGCGATCACGAAGGTGACCACGCCCGAGACCTGGGGCGAGGCGATGGCCGCGCTTCTCGTCGACGTGAAGGCGGGGCGGCCGGGAGACGGCATCGCCGCCGCGGTCGAGCAGGTCGGCGTGGTGCTTGCCGAGCATTTCCCGCGTTCTGCGACCGATACCAACGAGATCCCGGACAAATTGATCGAGCTATGACCGTCGACAAGGACGCCCCGCTGGAGACGGTCTGGCAAGGCAAGTATATCAGCGCCCTGAAACGCGGCCGCTGGGAATATGTCTCGCGCACCGGAAGCACCAACGCCGTCGTCATCCTCGCCGAGCATGACGGCAAGGTGATCCTGATCGAGCAGTATCGCGTTCCGGTCGCCGGAATCTGCCTGGAGCTACCCGCGGGCCTCGTCGGCGATGAGGACGAGCATGCGACGATCGAGGGCACGGCCGTCAAGGAGTTGGAGGAAGAGACGGGCTTCACCTGCGACCGGGTCGAGCGGCTGGGCGAGTTCCACAGCTCGCCGGGGATGGTGGCGGAGAGCTTCACGCTGGTGCGCGCGCATGGCGTGCGGAAGATCGGTGACGGTGGCGGGAATCACGACGAGGACATCAAAGTGTTCCTCGTCGCGCGGGAGGATATTCCCGACTTCATCGCGCAACGGCGTGCAGCCGGAAGCGCAGTGGACGTGAAGCTGCTGTTGTTGGCAAATTACTGAGGCTGACACGACCATGCCGCCATACCTTGCGTCTGTGAAACGCTTCGTCAGCAGTGTGATCGTTCTCAGTCTCGCCGGCTGCGCACCGTCATACGTTTGGGGTAAGCCAGAGAGTGTGAAGCAACGACTAGTCGTCATGGTGCCGCTAGACTCACCACTTATCCAGCTAGCAGCTACGGCCAAGCAACGTGGATGGGAGATCGATCGTCGCAACATCCGAAGCTGGCCTGCCGGGACCGAAACCTACATGGACGATTGTCGTAGTCGCGGCGGGCCTGTCGTCCCTGTCGTCGTTGCGCACTACCACGCGCCGTTCGAGACACACGTCGAAAGCCTGTGGCTGTTTGACCCTCAGAAGCGGCTTCGAGACATTTGTGTTCGAAAGACAATAGACGCGCTGTGAGCTAACGTCCGCATGGGTAGAAAGCGAACACGCGACTAGAACTCGGCCTTTCCTGCTTCGGACCAAGCCAAATCCGCGAGCGGTTCCAGCCGTTCCACCATCTGCGCTGCGTGTGCTGAAGACGCGTTTCCGCGCGCGAGGCGGCCCTTGATGCCGTGGAGGATCGCCGCCAGCCTGAACAGGCAGAAGACGATCAGATAGTCCTTGTTGGGCAAGTGATCGCGGCCGGTGCGGCGGCAGTAGGCGGCGACGTAGTCTTCCTCGGACGGGATGCCGAGCGCTTCGAGGTCCTGGCCGGCGAGGCCGCTGAAGCTCGGGCCGCCGGGCATCCGGTACATCAGCAGGTGGTAGGTGAAATCCGCGGCGGGATCGCCGAGCGTCGACAGCTCCCAGTCTAGGACGGCGCGGACGACCGGCGCTTGCGCATCGAAGATCATATTGTCGCAGCGATAGTCGCCGTGGACGACGCTGGAGCGGCCGCTGTCGGCGGGCAAGTGCTTGCCGAGCCAGTCGACCAGCCGGTCCATTGCGGGAACTCGGCCAGCGTCGATGTCGGTCAGATATTGCTTCGACCAGCGCTCGACCTGGCGTTCGACGAAGCCGGTCGCCTTGCCGTAGTCGCCGAGGCCGAGCGCTTGCGGATCGTAGCTGTGGAGCAAGGCGATGGTGGCGTTCATCGCGTCGAAGTGGGCTGCGCGCTGCTCGCGGGTGAGGCCGGGGAACTCGGCTTCCCAGACGATCCGGCCCGGGACCATGCCCATGACGTAGAAGGGCGTGCCGATGACTTTCTCGTCCTCGCACAGGCCGTAGACGCGGGGGACCGGGAAGCCTTGCGCTCCGAGTGCTGCGAGGACCTTGTATTCGCGGTCGACGGCATGGGCTCCGGGCAGCAGCTTTCCGGGCGGTTTGCGGCGCAGAACGTAGGAGCGTGACCCGGCGTCGATGCGGTAAGTCGGGTTGGACTGGCCGCCCTTGAACTGGCTGACCGTTAGCGGGCCGCGGACGCCGTCCACGTTGGCTTCCATCCAGCCCTCGAGCGCCGCCTCGTCGAAGCGCAGCCGGTCGCTGACCTCGCGCGTGCCGGTGTTCGCCTCGGTTCGGTCCATTTCCGCCGTTTAGGCGGTGAACCGTGCGGCTGCCAACGCGTTGCTGTTTCATGGCTCGCCTGATCCATCTTTCCGATCTGCATTTCGGCGCTCACGAACCGCATCTCGTGGAGGCCGTCGCCGCACGCGTCGACGAGGAGAAACCCGACCTCGTCGTCATCAGCGGAGATTTCACGCAGCGCGCCCGGACGGAGCAGTTCCAGGAGGCGTGCAAGTTCCTCGAGCGATTGCGCGATGCAGGACACGAGGTGCTCGGAGTCCCGGGCAATCACGACGTGCCGCTTTACGACGTTCTCCGGCGCTTCCTGTCGCCGCTGACGCGCTACAAGCGCTATATCGACGACACGCTCTGCCCGATGCGCGAGCTTCCGGGAGTCACGATCCTGGGGATCAACACAGCGCGCTCGCTGACGTTCAAGGACGGGCGGGTGAGTCACGAGCAGATGCAATTCATCCGCGAGACCTTCGAACGGACCGATCCGAACTCGATGCGGTTGCTGGTGACCCACCATCCGTTGTTCGCTTTGCCGGTCGGAGAGACGGGGGATGTCGAGCGCGCCGCCGGCCGCAGCGAGATGGCGCTGGACGTGGCGGCCGATGCCGGCGTCGACATGCTGCTTGCCGGACATCACCACACTTCGTCGGTGCATAGCGCGCGAGACCTCGTCACACGCGCGGGAGCAGCCCTGGTGGTGCAGGCGGGGACTGCGACGTCGCATCGGCTGCGCGACGAACAGCAGAGTTTCAACCGGATCGATATCGACGGCGATATGGTCACGCTGACGCTGCAGACCTGGTCGGGCGAGAAGTTCGAGTCCGGCACCGAGCAGCGCTACGAGCTCGTTGACGATCACTGGCGCCTGGCCGGT
>Ga0307410_10001336_pt1 | contig 11048 bp, 3 predicted proteins | sample 322Ometagenome_3_FD_203707 | JGI IMG/M metagenome (GOLD analysis project Ga0307410, IMG submission 203707) | Maize rhizosphere microbial communities from greenhouse at UC Davis, California, United States - 322HYB-O-3 | ecosystem: Host-associated > Plants > Roots > Rhizosphere > Soil | place...
CGGCCCGCGCATGGAGGGCCGCACCCTGCGCGCGGCGCTCGCGCCGTGGGCCGACGGCGTGAAGGTGCGTGGCCGGACGCCGTTCGTGACGCCGTGGCGCACCATTCAGCTCGCCGACCGGGCGGAACAGCTCGCGCCATCGCTGCTCGGCCTCAAGCTCAACCCGCCGAGCGTCATCGCCGACACGCGCTGGATCAGGCCGATGAAGTACGTCGGCATCTGGTGGGGGATGCACCTCAACACCATGACGTGGGCGTCGGGGCCGAAGCACGGCGCGACCACCGCGAACACGCGGAAGTACATCGACTTCGCCGCGGCCAACGGCTTCGGCGGCGTACTCGTCGAGGGGTGGAACATCGGCTGGGACGGCAACTGGATCGAGAACAAGAACGCGTTCTCGTTCACGCGGGCGTACCCCGACTACGACCTGGCGGGGCTGGCCGCGTACGCGCAGTCGAAGCGCGTAGAGCTCATTGCGCACAACGAGACGTCGGGCGGCATCGAGAACTACGAGCGGCAGCTCGACAGCGCGTTCGCGCTCTACCAGCGGCTGGGAATCAGCGCGATCAAGAGCGGGTACGTCGCCGACACCGTGGGCGGCGGGCACTCGCACTACGGGCAGTTCGCCGTGCGGCACCACCGCAAGGTGATGGAGACGGCGGCCCGGTACGGGATCATGGTCAACGCGCACGAGCCGATCCACGACACCGGCGAGCGGCGCACCTTCCCGAACATGATGAGTCGCGAGGGCGCGCGCGGGCAGGAATACAACGCGTGGTCCAACGACGGCGGCAACCCGCCCGAGCACGAGACCATTCTCTTCTTCACGCGCCTGCTCGCCGGCCCGATGGACTTCACCCCGGGGATCTTCGACGTCACGCTCACGCGCGCCTCGGGCACGGCCAGGCCGCCGGAGGCGCCCCGGGTCCGCACCACGCTCGCGAAGCAACTGGCGCTCTACGTGGTACTCTACTCGCCGCTGCAGATGGCGGCGGACCTCCCCGAGAGCTACGGAGGGCAACCCGCGTTCCAGTTCATCCGGGACGTGGCGGTCGACTGGGACACCACCCGCGTCCTCGAGGGGAGAATCGGCGACTACGTGGTGGTCGCGCGCCGGGAGCGCAACGGAGGGAGCTGGTACGTGGGCGCCATCACCGACGAGGAGGGCCGCACGTTCGATCTCCCCCTCTCCTTTCTGCCGAAGGGCCGGCGCTACGTGGCCGAGATCTACGCGGACGGCCCGGGCGCGCACTGGCTGCGCAATCCGCTGCCGGTCGCGATCTCCAAGCGTGCGGTCGACGCGACCTCGCGCCTCCGCCTCGTGCTGGCACCCGGGGGCGGGCAGGCCATCCGGATCCGACCGGCCAGGTAGCGTGTGCACCGCGGGCGTCCAGTGCGCAGTTCCCTGAACGGGCCCACGTGACCGGCATGGCCCGAGTTCGCGAGGCGGCCGTACCGCTGATCGCCGCGGGCGTGGTGGCGCTGACCGCCTGCGACCGGGCGCGGCGCGCGCCGCCGCTCTTCGAGCTCCTGTCGCCGAGGGCCACCGGCGTGGCGTTCGTCAATGAGCTGCCGGAAAAGCCCGACTTCAACATCCTGAATTACCTGTACTACTACAACGGCGGGGGCGTCGCCGCCGGCGACGTCGACAACGACGGCTTGCCGGATCTGTACTTCACGTCGAACCTGGGACCGGACCGGCTCTATCTCAACAAGGGCAACTACCGGTTCGAGGACATCACCGAGCGCGCCGGCGTGACGGGCACCGGGGGCTGGACGACCGGCGTCGCCATGACCGACGTGAACGGTGACGGCCACCTCGACCTCTACGTCTCGGCCGTCAGCTATCTCACGATGCACGGGCGCAACGTCCTCTACATCAACAACGGGGACTGCACCTTCACCGACAAGACCAAAGAGTACGGACTCGAGCACGAGGGCTATTCGACTCAGGCCGCCTTCTTCGACTACGACGGAGACGGGGACCTGGACGTGTACCTCCTCAATCATTCGACGCACACCGAGCGCGGCGTGAGCTCGCGCCCGCAACGCGAGGTGCGCCACCCGCGCGCGGGGGACCGCCTCTTTCGGAACGACCCCTCGCCGGGCCCGGGGCAGGCTCGCCACTTCGTCGACGTCAGCGAAGCCGCCGGCATCTATGGGGGCGTCGAAGGGTACGGCCTGGGGGTCGTCGCCAGTGATCTGAACGTCGACGGCTGCCCCGACCTGTACGTCGCCAACGACTTTCAGGAGAACGACTTTCTCTACCTGAACAACTGCGACGGCACGTTTACCGAGTCGGTCGCCAGGGCGACCGGGCACACGAGCCGTTTCTCCATGGGCGTCGACGCCGCGGACTTCAACAACGACGGCAGAGCGGACTTGATGGTGCTCGACATGCTGCCGGAGCGCGAGGACATCCTCAAGACGTCCGCGAACGCCGAGAGCTTCAACGTCTACAACCTGAAGGTGAAGGCGGGCTACCATCCGCAGTACGCACGAAACACCCTCCAGCTCAATCGCGGTGGGGGGCGCTTCAGCGACATCGGCTACCTCGCCGGCGTCTACGCCACGGACTGGAGCTGGGCTACCCTCTTCGCGGATCTCGACAACGACGGCTACAAGGATCTCTTCATCACCAACGGCATTTACCGTCGCCCGAACGACCTGGATTACATCAACTACGTGGGCCACGACGCCATCCAGGCATCGCTGGCGAAGGGGATCACTGAAGAGAATCTGACGCTCCTGGGGAAGATGCCGCAGATCCCCCTGCCGAATTACGCGTACCGCAACCGCGGCGACCTGACGTTCACGAACACGGCGGAGGCCTGGGGGCTGGCGCAGCCGGGCTTCTCGAACGGCGCGGTGTACGTGGACCTGAACAACAGCGGCGCGCTCGACCTCGTCGTCAACAACGTCAACGCGCCCGCGGCGATCTACAGGAGCCGCGCCCGCGAGCTGAACGGCCACCACTATCTGAGGGTTCTGCTGCGCGGCTCGGGCGGCAACACGGCGGGCGTCGGCGCGAAGGTCATGATCGCGCACGGCGGCACGCGCCAGATGCTCGAGCAGATGCCCACGCGCGGCTTCCAGTCCTCGGTCGACCCTCGCCTGCACTTCGGGCTGGGCACGGCTACGCAGGTCGACTCGCTGGTGGTCGTCTGGCCGGACCGCCGCTTTCAGGTGCTGACGAACGTAGCGGCCGACCGAGCGGTGACGCTGGCGCAGGAGGATGCCAGCGGCAGCTACGACTACGCCCCGGACACTACGGCCCCGATGTTCGAGGACGTGACGGCCCGACTGGGCGTCGACGTCAGGCACGCCGAGAACACGTTCTTCGACTACAACCGCGAGCCGCTGATGCCGCACCTCCTCTCGACCGAGGGTCCGGCGCTCGCCGTCGGCGACGTCGACGGGGACGGGCTCGACGACCTGTACGTCGGCGGCGCCAAGTGGCAGGCCGGCCGACTCCTCGTCCAGCGGCGCGACGGCACCTTTCGCCCGACCGGCGAGCCCGCGTTCGCCGCGGACAGCCTGCACGAGGACGTCGACGCGGCGTTCTTCGACGCCGACCGCGACGGCGACATGGACCTCTACGTCGTAAGCGGCGGGAACGAGTTTTGGGGAGAGAGCGAAGCGCTGCGGGACCGGCTCTATCTCAACGACGGGCGCGGGCGCTTCCACCGGGCCGCGGACGCGCTGCCGGCCTTCTTCGAGAACGGGTCGTGCGTCGTGCCGGGCGACTTCGACGGCGACGGCGACGTCGACCTCTTCGTCGGCAGTCGGGTGGTCTCGCGGAGCTACGGCCTGGCCCCGCGGAGCCACCTGCTGCAGAACGACGGCCGCGGGCACTTCACGGACGTCACGCCCGATCGGGCGCGGGCGCTCTCGGACGCGGGCATGATCTCCGCGGCGGCGTGGACGGACTACGACGGCGACGGGGCACTCGACCTGATCGTCGTGGGCGAATGGATGCCCGTTCGCGTCTTCCGGCAGGAGAACGGCCGGTTCGTGGACCGGACGGCCGAGGCGGGGCTGTCGGGAACGCAGGGCTGGTGGAACAGCGTCGCGGCGGCGGACCTGAACGAGGACGGCCGTCCGGATCTGGTGCTGGGCAACCTCGGGCTCAACTCGTACATTCGGGCCTCGGCGGCGGAGCCGGCGCGGCTGTACGTCCACGACTTCTTCCACAATGGTACGCTGGAGCAGATTCTCACGTTCTACAAGCACGGCGTGAGCTATCCACTGGCCTGCCGCGACGAGCTGGTTCGCCTGATGCCGCCGCTGCGGAGTAAGTACGTCTCGTACGCCGACTTCGGCGCCAGCCGCATCGGGGACATCTTCCCCGCCTCGGATCGGCGGCGGGCGCGGGTGCTCGAGGCGCATCGCTTTGCCAGCTCCGTGGCCCTGAACAGCGGGCGCGGCACGTTCGAGCTCCGGGCGCTGCCCGTCGAGGCGCAGTTCGCCCCCGTGTACTCGTCCCTGTCCGACGATTTCGACGGCGACGGTCATACGGATCTCGTCGTCGCGGGAAACTTCTACGGGGTGACGCCTGTCCGCGGACGGTATGACGCGAGCTACGGGCTGTTGCTGCGGGGTGCCGGCGACGGCCGCTTCGAGGCAGTCGACATGGAGCGGAGCGACCTTGCGATCGACGGGCAGGTTCGGGACATGAAGCCCGTCAGGACTGCCGACGGCGGTCGGCTGATCGCGGTCGCGCGGAACAACGACGACCTCCGACTTCTCCGCCCGCTGCGCGCGGGAAACGGGGCGGGCCAGAAAGTCGTGGCGGCTCGCCCCCGGGCGCCGGCGCCGGGGGTACGATCGCGGGCCGACTCCGCGTCCCTGCCTCAGTGATCCCCCCGATGCGTCCACGCCACCACCGTCTCGCCGTCGCACTCGCCCTGGCGGCGGGCGTCGCCGCGCCGCTGCCTGCGCAGTCACCGCTGTACCGCTCGGACACGTTCGTGATCACGGACAGCTCGGTGCGACAAGGACGCTACGAGGCCGTCGCGGTGGCGCGCGACACGATTCTCTCGAGCTACCCGCGCGCCGCGCGGGAAGTGCACTACAAGTTCAGCATCAACTCGCAGGAGAACGAGTTCCGGCCCGGCACGGAGCACACGCTCTTCCTCCGGCCCCGGCAGGGCCGCATCGTCACGCCGGTCCACACGTTTGGCGTCCGCCCGCCGCCGCCCGTTCCCACGGCGGAGGAGTCGGCGAGCAGCGAGGAGGGCGTGGCGCAGGTCACCTTCCGACTGGACATGCGCCACGTGCTGCGCAGTTTCGGCGGGCAGGGCTTCTACGACCCGCCGAACGGCCCACGCATTCGCGCGCAGGAGTTCCAGGGCGTGTACGTCATCGGCAGTCCCGAGCCGTTGACCTGGGACTTCGGTAGTCTGCGCCCGGGCTCGCCCCTCCAGCTCACCGACCCGGACCGCGACAGCATCTACGCCGTCACGGTGCCGATCGAGGCGACGTACACGCGCCCGAAAGCCGCGGACGGGCGGGCGATCTGGGCGCGCCGACAGAACCCGTCGGGCGTCCCGCGCCTCACGTCGCCGCAGCGGCTGCTCGACGCACTCTACGCCATGTCGCTGGAGGAGCTGCGGCAGCTCGTCAGGGACGACGGTGCCCTGTCGGCCGGGGAGAAGTGGCCCGGCGTGTGGACGCGGGACGTCTCGCTCAGCGCCATCCTCTCGCTCGCGCTCGTGGCCCCGGACGCGACGCGAACGAGCCTGATGGCCAAGGTCGACCCGGCCGGGCGCATCATTCAGGACACCGGCACCGGCGGCTCGTGGCCCATGTCGACCGACCGCATGGTCTGGTCGCTGGCCGCCTGGGAGCTCTACGCCGTCACCGGCGACCGGGATTGGCTGCGCACGGTGTACGACATCATTCGCCGCTCCGCTGAAGCCGACCTTCACGCGGCATTCGACCGGTCGACGGGGCTGTTCCGCGGCGAATCGTCGTTCCTCGACTGGCGCGAGCAGAGCTACCCGCGATGGATGGATCCCAAAGACATCTATCAAGGGCAGGCGCTCGGCACGAACGCGATTCACTACGCCACCTACCGCCTGCTCGCCGACATGGCGCGCGCGCTCGGCCAGCCGGCCGGCCAGGCGAAGCGGTGGGACGCGGTCGCGGACTCGGTGCGGCAGGGCATCAACACGCACCTGTGGCAGGCGGAGCGGGGCTGGTACGGTCAATACCGCTACGGGCGAAATTTCCTCACCGTGTCGCCGCGAGCCGAGGGGCTCGGCGAGGCGCTCACCGTCATCTACGGCGTCGCTACGGCCGAGCAACGCGCGCGCCTCGCCCGCCATGCGCCGGTGGTGGCGTACGGCGAGCCGAGCTTCTGGCCGTACATTCCCGGCGAGCCGCTCTACCACAACGCGGCGATCTGGCCCTTCGTGACCACCTATTGGACGTGGGCGGCCGCCGACGCGGGCAACACCGCGGCCGTGGAGCAAGGCCTCGCCAATCTCTATCGGGCGGCGGCGCTGTTCCTCACGAACAAGGAGAACATGGTGGCCGCCACCGGCCACTTCGAGGGCACGGTACTCAACTCGGATCGCCAGTTGTGGAGCGTGGCGGGAAGCCTGGCGACCACGTACCGCCTCCTGTTCGGGATGCGACTGCGGCCGGACCGGCTCGCATTCCGGCCGATGGTCCCGCGCGCCTACGCGGGTGAGCGCACGTTGCGCGAGCTCCGCTACCGCGGTTCAGTGCTCACCGTCACCGTCCGCGGCTTCGGGGACGGTGTCGCCTCCGCGCGGCTCGACGGCCGGCCGGCGGCGCGAGCCGAGATTCCGGCCGGCCTGGCCGGGCCGCACACCCTCGACATCGAAATGAACGGCCGCTGGCCCGCCGCCCAGGCCAGCGTCGTGGACAACCGCTTCGCGCCGCCCACACCGGAGGCGGTGCTCCGGGGTGACACGCTCTCCTGGAAGCCCGTGCCTGGCGCCGCGCGCTACACGATCTTCAGGAACGGCCGGGCCGGCGCGACGACCACGGCGACGCAGGCGCCGGTGCGCCGGGAGCAGGGTCTGGCGGAGTACCAGGTGCTCGCGGTAGATACAGCGGGCGTCGAGTCGTTCCTGAGCGAGCCGGTCCGGGTCCTGCCTGACGACGCGGTACTCGTCGTTCAGCCGCCGGACCGTGGGCTCGAGCGCGAGCATCAGGGCTTCACGGGGGCGGGGTACGTGTCGCTCGCGCGCGGGCGGAACACGACCGTGCGCGTCCCGGTCCGCGTTTCGAGCGGCGGGGTGTACGCCGTCGACGTGCGCTACGCCAACGGAAACGGACCGATCAACTCGGGCGACAAGGCGGCGCTGCGCACCCTCCTGGTCGACGGCAAGCGCGCCGGGGTGCTGGTGATGCCCCACCGCGGCACGAACCTGTGGACGGACTGGGGCTACAGCAATGCGGTGCGCGTGGCGCTCGCGCCGGGCGCCCACACGCTGACGATTCGGTACGCCCCGCTCGATCAGAACATGAACCGCGCCGAGAACACCGCCCTGCTGGATCACGTGCGCGTCACCCGGCTCGTCGCCGACTCTGCGCTGCCCGCGGCGTCGCGCCGATGACGGCGGGCGCGACCCCCTGAGCTGCGGCGCCGCGACCGTGGATTTCACGCGAGAGCCCTCATGACTTCGACCGCCGGTACCCAGCGCGACACCCTCACGCTCGTCGCACCGCTCTCCGGGGTGATCGTGCCCATCGACCGGGTTCCCGACCCGGCGTTCGCGCAGCGGCTCGCGGGCGACGGCGTCTCGCTCGACCCGCTCGACCAGCGCGTCGTCGCTCCGTGCGACGGGCGAGTGCTGCAGGTGCACCGGGCCGGGCACGCGCTCACCCTGTCGACGGCCGACGGCATCGAGCTCCTGATCCACGTCGGCCTCGACACGGTGAAGCTGAACGGGCGGGGGTTCACCCCGGGCGTGAAGCCAGGCGACGAGGTTCGCACCGGCGATCTGCTCCTGACCTTCGACGCGGACCTCATCGCGACTCAGGCGCGGAGCCTCCTGACGCCGGTGCTCGTCACGAACACCGACCGCATCGCCTCACTGCGACCGAGGGCCGGCACGGTAGTCGCCGGGCGCGACGTCCTGATGGAGATCGTCGTCGGCGCGTTGGCCGGGGCGGCACCGCCGCCACAACAGAAGGGGGAGGTCGTTCAGTCGCCCCCAATCGTCATCGCGAGCGAGTCGGGCCTGCACGCGCGGCCCGCCGCGATGGTCGCCGCCGCGGCACGGCGCTTCGCGTCCGACGTGCGCCTCGTCAAGGACGGGCGCGACGCCAACGCGCGAAGCGTCGTCTCCATCATGGCGCTCGAGGTGGCGGGCGGCGACTCGGTCACGGTAGTGGCCCGCGGCGAGGACGCCGCGCTCGCCGTCGCCGCCATCGCGCACACGCTCACCACCGACCTCGCCGTTTCGCATCCCGCGGCCGCGGGTGGTGCCCGGTCCGCGCCGGCACGCCCGGCCGCCTCCGCCATCGCGCCGACACCCGGTCCGGCGGCACCCGCCGCCGGCACGCTCCGCGGCGTTTCGGCGTCGCCCGGGGTCGCGATCGGCCGGGTGTTCCAGTTGCGGCAGGAGGATGCCGTCCTGCAGGAGCGCGCGACGGACCCGAATCACGAGCGTCGTGCGCTCGACGCGGCGATCGCCTCCGCGCACCTGCAGCTCGAGGCCTTGCAGGCGCGGCTCGGCGCCGAGGCGGACGCGGACCGGGCCGCGATCTTCGCGGCCCACCAGGAGCTGCTCGAGGACCCCGAGCTGCTCGACGGCGCCGAGGCGCAGATTCGCGAGGGGACCACGGCCGCCTACGCGTGGCGGCAGTCCTATACGGCGCAGGCGGAGCGGCTGCTGGCGCTGAAGAACCCGCTCCTCGCCGGCCGCGCGACCGACCTGCGCGACGTTGGTCGCCGAGTCCTTCACCTGCTCGTCGGGCGGGACGACGCGCCGCACGAGGTGCCGCCGGAATCCATCCTCGTGGCCGAGGATCTCACCCCCTCCGACGCGGCGTCGCTGGACCGGACGCGCGTGCGCGGGTTCTGCACCACGATGGGGAGTGCCACGTCACACGTCGCCATCCTGGCGCGCGGGCTCGGCATTCCGGCGATCGCCGGGGTCGACGCGCGGGCGCTCGACGTCGCACCCGGCACGCGGGTGGTGCTCGACGGCGACTCCGGCACGCTGCGGCTCGAGCCCAGCGCGGAGGAGGAGGCCGAGATCGCGCGCCGCCAGGAGACCGCCGAGCGGCGGCGCGCCGCGGAGTTCGCGGTCGCGGCGCAGCCCGCCGTCACCCGCGACGGGCATCGCGTGGAGGTCGTGGCGAACATCGGCGACGAGAGCGAGGCACGACGCGTCCCCGAAGTCGGCGGGGAAGGGGTCGGGCTGCTGCGGACCGAGTTCCTGTTCATGGAGCGGCGGACCGCGCCTGACGAGGACGAGCAGACGCGCGCCTACGAGGCCATGGCCCGGGCCCTCGGGCCCGAGCGGATACTCGTGATCCGCACGCTCGACGTCGGCGGCGACAAGCCGCTGTCGTATCTGCCCGTGGACCCCGAAGCAAACCCGTTCCTCGGCGAGCGCGGCATCCGGTTGCTCCTGAATCGCCCCGACCTCTTCCGCACCCAGATTCGGGCGATCCTCCGGGCGTCGGGGGCCGGTCGGGTGGCGATCATGTTTCCGATGATATCGACCCTGGCGGAATGGCGGGCGGCCCGCGCGCTGGTCGAGCAGGAGCGGGCGGCGCTCGGCGTGCCGCCAATTCAGACCGGGATCATGGTCGAGACGGCGTCGGCGGCGCTCCTCGCCGACCGCTTCGCGGCGGAGGCGGACTTCCTCTCGATCGGGACGAACGACCTGACGCAGTACACGCTGGCCATGGATCGGACGAACCCCCGCCTCGCTCCGCAGGTGGACGCACTGCACCCCGCCGTCCTGCGCCTGATCGAGCGGACCGTCGCGGGCGCCCACTCGCATGGGCGGTGGGCCGGGGTGTGCGGCGCGCTCGCGGGCGATCCCCAGGCCGTTCCGGTGCTCGTCGGCATCGGGGTGGACGAGCTGAGCGTGAGCGTACCGTCGGTGCCGGCGGTGAAGGCGCGCGTGAGAGCGCTGTCGCTGGAGGAATGTCGCGTCACGGCGCGCGAGGCGCTGGACGCCGGCGACGGAGCGGAAGTGCGTGCGATCGTGGCGCGGCGCCATGGGTGAGGCCGCGACCAACCAGGCATTCCTGAACTCTTGCCGGGAGAGCTGACATGAGTCGGTGGCAAACCGCCTTCGGGTGGCTGCAGAAGATCGGCAAGTCGCTGATGCTGCCGGTGTCGGTGTTGCCGGTCGCCGGGATCCTGTTGGGTGTGGGCAGCGCCAAGTTCGGCTGGCTCCCGCCCGTCGTGTCGAACGTGATGGCGCAGGCGGGCGGCGCGGTCTTCAGCAACCTGCCGCTCATCTTCGCGATCGGCGTCGCGCTCGGCCTCACGAACAACGACGGCGTCGCGGCCCTCGCCGCCGTCGTCGGCTTCGCGGTGATGCTCGCGACGATGGGGGTGATGGCGCCGCTGCTGGACTATGAGCCGAGGCCCATCATGGGGATCCCGTCGATCGAGACCGGTGTGTTCGGCGGCATCCTGATCGGTGCAGTGGCCGCAATCCTGTTCAACCGATATTTCCGGGTGAAGCTCCCGCCCTATCTCGGGTTCTTCGCCGGAAAGCGATCGGTGCCGATCCTCACCGCCTGCGCCGCCGTGTTCACCGGCATCGCGCTCAGCTTCGTCTGGCCGCCGATTGGCGGTGCCATCGACCGCTTCTCCCGCTGGGCCGCGTCCGGAAATCCCGCCGTCGCGTTCGCGCTCTACGGTGTCGTCGAGCGCTCGCTGATTCCGTTTGGCCTGCACCACATCTGGAACGTCCCGTTCTTCTTCGAGGTCGGGCAGTACTTGGATCCTGACACAGGCAAGATCATTCGCGGCGAGATCTACCGGTTTACCGCGGGCGACCCCACGGCCGGCAACCTGGCTGGCGGGTACCTCTTCAAGA